>JABAOG010000388.1_pt2 | contig 50628 bp, 41 predicted proteins | sample 7062131 | NCBI WGS metagenome assembly JABAOG01 (sample SAMN14538629, study PRJNA623070) | marine sediment metagenome | biome: marine biome [ENVO:00000428]; feature: marine pelagic biome [ENVO:01000023]; material: deep marine sediment [ENVO:00002113] | place: India: Arabian Sea | collected... | reverse complement strand
CGAACGCGCGTACGGTTGCCGCGAGTGCGGACACGGGTCCGGTTGCCACGAGTGCGGACCGTGCGGCCCCGCCGGCTCCGGCGGACGCGGACCGAGCCGCGTCGCTCCCAGCCGCCGCTGCGAAGCACCCAGCCGCTACCTCGGCGAACGTAGCGCGGGCGCACGTAGACATAGCCCGGTCGCGGGCGGACCCAGCGGCCGGTCTGCCAGACGTAGCGCGCGCCGTTCCAGTGGTAGTTGCCCTCGATCCAGATCGCGCCCGCGAAGGGCTGCGGCGGCCGAGTCACGCTCGGCGGTGGGGGTGGCGGCTGGGCGACGACGGTGCCGCGGGCACCGTAGGTCGCGGTGCACGCCGGGGCCGCGACGGCGGTCGCCAAGGCGAGAGCGAGGTGCAGCCATTTCATGCGTTCTCCAATTCTTCGAAATGAGCCAGCGCTTGGTCGGCCGTTCGGCCGCGGCGGCAGCGCCGCGACCAAGCTTGCTCGCGCAAGCGCTGGAAGAGTCGTTGGTGGGTGCGATGGCGAACGAGGTACTCCGGGTGCCACTGCACGCCGAGCCACCACGGCCCAGGCTCCCGGGGCTCGATGGCCTGCGGCACCTCGGCGAGGCCGCGAGCCGTCACGCGAAGCCCGCCGCCGAGCTCGTCGACCGCCTGTCGGTGGATGCGATTGACCCGGATCTCGTCTCGTCCGACCACGGACCGCAGGAGCCCGTCGTCCGCCACCCGAACCGGGTGCTTGGCCAACGCGGTGTTGCCCGTGTCGCCCTCGACCGCCTGCCAGACGTTCTGGTCCAGCGTGCCCCCGAAGCAGACGTTCATGAGCTGCATGCCTCGGCAGATCGCGAGGACGGGCACCCGCTCGTCCCAAGCGATGCGCATGAGCGTGAGCTCGAAGTTGTCCCGGTCCCGGTCGAAGGAGGGAGCGTGCGTCAGCACCGGCTGGTCGAAGAGCGAAGGATGCACGTCCGCGCCGCCCCCGACGACCACGCCGTCGAGATCGCGGACACGCTCCGGATCGCCATGGGGAGGCAGGCGCACGGCGCGGGCGCCCACGCGGAAGAGCGCGAGCTTCGTCATCACCCACGCGGGGCTCAAGCGGTAGTGCTCCGGCCCGGTCACGCCGACGATCGGACGACTCACTTGCGCAGCCGCTCCCCGATTTCGTCGGCCCACGGGCTGAAGAGCTCGCCGAGCGTCTGCTCGTGATGCACGCGCCAGTCGCTCGCCCACCGCTCGAGGCGGTCCGGATCGTGAGCCAGCTCCTCCACGAGGAGCCAGCTGCGCCACTCGTCGGACACGCGCCACCGAGGGTCGCCCACCTGCGAGTTCGGGAGCCGATAGTGGTAGGTCGGCCGCGGATTGATCTTCTCGTCCGGAAGCGCGGCGCGAACCCGCTCCTCGTCGAGGTGGGCAAAGAGCGGCAGCATGTCCAGGTCGTGGTTCCGGGTGGGGCTGAGCCGGAGGTAGTCGTCGATCAGCTCCTCGAGCGTGGGCTCGTAATCCGCCGCCATGAAGCGCTCGATGAGCTCGTCGGAGTGGGGCTCGATGTGGGGGGTGACCCGACGCGCCAGATCCGTGTCGCCTTCCCGCCGGATCCAATCGCGCAGCAGAAAGAACGCCCGCATGTGCGCCAGGATGCTCGCCGGATCGGTGGACGAGACCTCCGGGTTGAAGTGGACCCCGAAGGCGTAGAAGACCCGGTCGTGCGTGCCGCGGGCGCCTCGCTCGCGCAGGTCGGCGACGAGCTCGTCGAGCACGCCGAGGCGGTCCATCGGGAGGGGCGGAGTGATGATCTCGACGGGCACGAAGGGCTCGGCCAACCCGATGAGCACGCGGCTCTTCAGCTCGTCCAGCTGCGCACCGACGTCTCCGGCGTCGCCCTCCTTCGGCTCGGCGAGCGAAGCCGCCAGCGCCTTGACCGGGCGGGAGTCGAGCTCGACGCGGAACTCCCCCAGCTCCCCCGAGACCCGGGCTTCGCCTTCGTGAACGAGCTCGACCTGCCCGCCGAAGTGGTCGGCGACCGCCTCGGCACAGTCTCGAACCGAGACCCCGCCGAGCTCGATCTCCACGCCCACGCGGCGCTCGTGACCGTCACGCTCCATGACCGGTGGCAGGTCCGACGCGAGGCCATCGAGCCGACCCTCCGGGTCGTCTTTCCCCCGCGCCTCCCGCATGGCGTCGGCGAGCATCCGCGAGACGCGAAACATCGCCACGAGAGTGGCGAGCGCGCCGAGACCGAGCATCGTCCACTCCCACCAAGGGCGGCTTCCGCTCCGCCAGACCTCGCGAGCCATCGCGCCGGCGGCCACGTAGAGGAGGATCGGCGGGAACATCGCCAGCCCCGTCACGAGGAAGTGGCGGATCCGCATCCGCGCCAAGCCGAACGCATAGCTGCAGAGCGCCAGAGGAATGACCGGACTGAGTCGCATGCCGAGCGCGAGCTTGAGGTCCGTCGCGATTCGCTGGCGCAGCACGGCGAACCAGATGTGACGCTCGGCGAAGTCGGCGCTGACCCGCCCCCCGACGAGGCGCGCGATGCCGTAGGCGACGGTCGAGCCGAGCATGCCCGCCGCGAAGGCCGTCGCCGTGCCCAGCCCGAAACCGAAGAAGGCGCCGGCACCGAGGTTCACGACGCTGGCCGGGCCGGTGGCGACGACCAAGAGCGCACCGGCGAGAGCGAAGAGCACCGGCCCCCACGGACCGAGCGCCTGGCGGTGGGACTCGGCCCAAGCGAAGAGATCCTCGGCGTGGAAGAAGAGGATCACCGCGAGCGCGATCCCCAGAACCCAGCCGAGAACGCGCCGGATGGGAGTGGCCGCTCCTCTCCCGCCGGCCTTCGGGGGAAGGACCGGCCGAAGCAGGGTCGACCCGCTCATTGCTGGTTCGCCTCCCGGAGCAACTCGACCGCCTGCGCGACGAGGGACCTGGACGTCCGTTTCGGATAGAGCGCGTGGACGCGCTTGCGCAACCGCGGCACCTCCGCGATCGCTCGGACGCTGCCGTCGTGGATGCGCTCCCGCGCGACCGAATCGGGCACGAACGCGACGCAGCGCCCGGTCGAGGCGAACTCGAAGAGCATGTTGACGTCGGCGGTCTCGCCGACGATGTGCGGCTCGATGCCGCGCTCTTCCAGGAAGCGATCGATCACCCAACGCTCGGCGGAGCCTTCCGGGTGGTGGAAGACGGGGAGCTCCGAGAGCACCTCGTCGAGCTCGCCGTCCGGTCCGTCGGCACCGACCACCGCGACGACCCGACGATCGGCGAGCGCGGCGGTGTCGATGCCCAGCGCCGAGGCATCCTGTGGCGCCGTCTCCGAGATCACGAGATCGAGCTCGCCGTCCTGCAACGCACGGCTCATCGCGCTGTGGTCACCATCGCGAATGTGGAGGCGCGCATCCTCGAGCGAGAGGAGCGGGACGAAGAAGACGCGGGCGAGCGCTCGGGACACCGACGGCGCGATGCCGACGCGGAGCTTCCCGGGGTCCGGCTCCGGATCGTTGCGAAAGTCCCGCAGCAAGGCACGACCCGCGTCGAACATGGTCCGGGTGTGTCGATGGGCGCGTCGGCCGGCCTCGTTCAACCGCAGTCGGCCACCCCGGCGGTCGAAGAGCGGCTCGCCCAGGAAGCTCTCGAGCTGGCGCACCTGCGTGCTGATGGTCGGTTTGGTGACCGACAGACGCCTCGCGGCCGCGCCGAGGGAGCCGGTCTCGGCGACGACGTGAAAGTAGAAGAGGTGGTTGTAGTTGACGTTTTCCAATGGTCTTCGAGGGACGGCGCGCGTGTTTCTCGACGGGGGCGCGTGAACGCACACCCGCCGTACTCTGCTTACGTAAATACTTACGCAAGGTGCGTGCCGCCCCCTCCATGCCCGGCGAAAGCGGGTTCGGGTGTGTCACCTCGCCTCGCTCCGAAGAGTCGCCACGGCTCTCAGCCGTCGAGCGCTTGCTCGCGACGATAGTCCTTCCCGACCCACATGCGAAGCGCACCGGGCACGGCGTCGAACGCGATCTGGCTCTCCGCCACCAGCTCCCCGTCGAGAACGAAGCGCATCGGCGGGTCGCTGTCGACGGTGACCGAGCGCCCCCGAAAGCGTTCGATCGCGTCGTCCTCGAGCACCGCTCCCAGGCGCATCCGCGCCGCGAGCGACGCCACCGTCCGCGCCGGCACGTCCTGCAGGAGCGTGACCTCGATCACCCCGTCCTGAGGATCTGCCGTCGGCGCGAGCATCAGCCCACCGCCGCACGTTCGTCCGCTGGAGACCGCCACCGTCAGCGCATCGCGACGCTGCGCGGGCTGGTCGTCCACCTGGATCGCGACGCGATGAACCGCAGGGGCTCCGATGACGTCGAGCGCGCCGCGGGCGTAGGCGAGCGCACCCCAGCGGCTCTTCTGCTCGCCGTCGAGCGCGGTCCCGATGTCCCAGGCGAGACCGCCGTTGGCCACGTTGAGCACGAAGCGCTCCGTGCCCTCGATGGATCGGACCCGAATGGCGTCGATGAGGCGCTCGTCGGCTCGATCGAGCGCCTCGAGCGCCGCGTCGATCTGCGCGACGGCGAGCGTTCGGGCGAAGTCGTTCGCGGTGCCGAAGGGGAGGATGGCGAGGGGCGGCGCATCCGCTCCCGCCGCAGCGAGCACCCCCGCGAGCGCGGAGACCGTCCCGTCGCCGCCGGCAGCCACCAGCAGCTCCGCCCCGGCCTCCAGCGCCGTCCGAGCGAGGGCGTCGGGCGGCCAGTCGTCGCTGATGGTCTCGAGCACCCAGCCGGGTCGGTCGGCGAGCAGGTCTTCGAGGATCGCCTCCTGAGCCTCGGTGGGCTCGGGGCGACCGAGAACGATCGTCGCTCGAAGCGACGGAGGAGAGTCGTGCTCCTCGTGGACCTCAGGCTTGTCGGCGTCCATCCTGTGTCACTCCCTCCGGCCACATCTGTTGCAACGGGATCCCGCCGTTCGGGTCGAAGTCGAGCGTGCGAATCGGGAACGGGATCGTGATGTCGTTCGCATCGAATGCTGCCTTCACGGCCATGATCGCCTCCGACTGACAGTCGAGCAGGTCCTTCTGCGAATGGTACGAGAACCACACCGTCGCGATGAAGTTGATCGAGCTGTCGCCGAACTCGGTGAAGAAGAAGCCGGGCTCCTTCGAGTCGGCCAAGCTCTCGAGCTTGGACAGCGCCTCGAGGGTCACCGCTTTGACCTTCGGCAAGTCCGATCCATAGCCGACGCCACACGTCAGATCCATCCGCTTGTGCTCGTTGTCGGTGTGGTTGATGAGCAGGTCCTGGAAGATCTTCTTGTTGGGCACGACGATCCGTTTCCCGTCGAAGGTGCGCAGGATCGTGGTCCGCAGGTCGAGCTCCTCCACGACCCCCGTCACCCCGTTGGTCTCGATGATGTCACCGAGCTCGAAGGGGTGGCGCACCGAGAGCCCAACGCCACTGATGAAGTTCGCGGCGAGATCCTGGAAGGCGAAGCCGAGGGCCAGACCGACCACACCGGCGCCGGCCAGCAGAGAGGTCACCATGCCGTTCAGATCGAGGATGGTGAGGGTGATCATCAGCGTGGCCACGAGCATGGCGAAGTGGAGGATGCTCACCAGCAGATCCCGCGCGGAGTCGGCCATGCGGGTCTTCTCCAGCGCCTTCGCGATGACCTTTCGGATCCCCTTGGCGACGAGCACGAGCGCCACGCCGACGACGACCGCCAGCACCACGTTGGGCAGCATCTCGACGGCCTTCAGCGCCCAAGCGTGCAGCTTCTCTCGCAGGGTCTCCCAGAGCTCGTCGTAGTTCATCCGTCCTCCATCGAGGGCCTCTCCGCGAGGCGCGCGACGGAGACGGTCGAGCCGCGGCGGTCGTAACGACGCCACGCCGACCTCGTGTCCCTTCCAGCCTCGCCCAGGGGAGCAATCGTGGCGAAACGCCCCAAAATACCCACATCAGGGGGCGCGAGCGGGGTCGGCATGGACTGTGCACCCCCTGTGGGGCATGAGCACGACGATCACCAACACCGATCCGCGACGATTGGAGGAAGCCAAGCGCTCTCTCGAAAACGATCACTCACCGATCCACCAGAGCACCCTGCCCCGCCTCGTGCTGGGCGCGATCTCCCTGGTGCCGGCGATCTCCTTCGTCATGGCTCTCGCCGCCGAAGGCGCCCGTCAGGTCGCACTCGGCTACTTCAACGTCCTCTGGACGGGACTACTGATCCTGGTCTACGGAGGCTGGATGCTGCGGAGCGGCCGCTTCTCGCTCGATCGGAAGATCGCGTGGGTCTTCGCCTGGCTCCTGGCGGCACCGATCAGCCTGCCCCTGTACTGGTATCGGCACGTCTGGAAGGCCCCCAAGGCCCAGCTGACCCATGACTGACCGAGCGGGGGCGTGATCTGCCGCGCGAGGATGCTATGCCCCGCGCATGATCCGCAGCCCCAAAGACTTCTTTCGGCCGCTCGCCCTGGGCGCGCCCGAGCCCGTGCGCGAGGTGCCTTTTCGGCCCTCGCGCATGATTCATTTCTTCGACCCCTCGAACGAGAAGATGGCCGCCAAGGCCCCGTCGATCGCGGCCAAGGTCGACGTGCTCCTCGGGAACCTCGAAGACGCCGTCGCCGCCGACAAGAAGCTCGCGGCGCGCGAGGGGTTCATCGCCATCGCCAAGGAGAGCGACTTCGGCGACACCCAGCTCTGGACGCGGGTGAACAGCCTCGACAGCCCGTGGTTCCTCGACGACGTCCAGCAGATCGTCGCCGAGGTCGGCGACAAGCTCGACGTGATCATGATCCCGAAGGTCGAGGGCCCCTGGGACATCCACTACGTCGACCGGCTGCTCGCGCAGCTCGAGGCGAAGGCCGGGCTGAAGAAGCCGATCCTGGTCCACGCGATCCTCGAGACGGCGCTGGGCGTGGCGAACGTCGAGGAGATCTGCGGCGCGAGCCCGCGCATGCAGGGCCTCAGCCTCGGCCCGGCGGATCTCGCCGCGGACCGCCGCATGAAGACCACCCGCGTCGGCGGCGGCCACCCGGGCTACCTGGTCCGCGAGGATCCGGACCCGGACGATCCGGAGGCGCCGCGGGCGACCTACCAGCAGGACCTCTGGCACTACACGCTGGCCCGCATGGTCGACGCCTGCACCGCCCACGGCATCCTCCCCTACTACGGCCCCTTCGGCGACATCAAGGACACCGTCGCCTGCGAGGACCAGTTCCGCAACGCCTTCCTGCTCGGCTGCGTCGGCGCCTGGTCGCTGCACCCGGTGCAGATCGNNATGATCGACGGCAAGATGCAGGACGACGCGACGTTCAAGCAGTGCCAGGTCATGGTGGAGCTCGCCACGGCGCTCTCCGCCAACGATCCGGAGCTGAAGGAGGCCTACGGACTGTGAGCAGCGAAGCCAACGACGCGCGCCCGCGCCGGAGCGTGCTCTACATGCCCGGCTCGAACGCCCGCGCCCTGGAGAAGGGCCGCTCGCTCGACGCCGACGGTCTCATCCTCGACCTCGAAGACGCCGTCAGCGTCGGCCAGAAGGCGGAGGCGCGAGCGCAGGTCGTGAGCGCCCTCGCCGAGGGCGGCTACGGTCACCGCGAGATCCTGCTGCGGGTCAACGGCCTCGACACCGAGTGGGGCCCCGACGACTTGAAGGCGGCCGCCACCGCCGGCGCCGACGCCGTGCTGCTGCCGAAGGTGGAGAGCGCGGAGACCGTCCGGAAGGCGGAAGCGCTCCTCGACGAGCACGGCGCGCCGAAGGAGCTCGCGCTCTGGTGCATGATGGAGACGCCGCGGGGGATTCTCCGGGCGGAGTCCATCGCCGACGCCACCCCGCGCCTGGCCGGCTTCGTCATGGGCACCAGCGACCTCGCCAAGGACCTGCACGCGGCCCACACCCCGATGCGATTGCCACTGCTGGTCGGCCTGAGCACCTGCCTGCTCGCCGCCCGCGCCGCGGGCCTGGCGATCCTCGACGGCGTCTACCTCGACCTGAACGACGCCGAGGGCTTCGCCGCGAGCTGCCGGCAGGGCGTCGAGCTCGGCTTCGACGGCAAGACCCTCATCCACCCGAAGCAGCTCGCCGCCGCCAACGAGGCCTTCGCCCCGAGCGAGGACCAGGTGGCCTTCTCCCGGCGGATCATCGAAGCCCACGCGGCGGCGGAAGCCGAGGGCAAGGGCGTGGTGCTCGTCGACGGCAAGCTCATCGAGAACCTGCACGTCGAGAACGCCCACCGGCTGGTGGCGATGGCCGACGCCATCGCCGCCCGCTAGCGCTTCGACCTCCGAGAACCCGGCTGGAGTTCCGGCGGGAATCCGGCTGGTCAGTCCGCCGGCGGGAGCCGAGCCGGAGCTCGAGAGCACCGATTGGCCGTTGGGCGTGAAGCGGCCTAGACTCGGACCATGAGCCGCCGCCTTTCCTCGATTGTCTCCGCCCTCCTGCTCGTGGCTTGCAACGGTGAGGGGAGCGCAGACGACGCCCCGATGCTCGATGCCGGGCCGATCGCGGACGCGGGCCTGCCGAGTCCCGAGGCGACCTTCACCTTCCTCGCCGGCGTCGGCGACCGACCCGGCGGCGAGGGGTCGGGGCCGCTGATGATCCTGGGCGAAGCGGACGGTGGGCTCAGGGGTGCGGCCCTCGGCTTCGAGGTGCTCGTCGCCGATGGGACCTCGTTCGGCTACGACCGGGACACGCAATTCTTCGGTGCCCTTCCCTTCGACCCCGAGACCCTGCTCACCTATGGGGCCGACACCCGGCTCGCCACCCGTGATCATCGCTGGTTCTTCGTCGAATCGTCGTCGTTTGTGAACGGAGAGAGCGTGGAGGGCCCGGCGTGGTTCGACCGGGAGACCGGGACCGTGGTGCCATGGCTTCCCGAAGCCTTCCGCCCATCCGTGCTCCAGCCCGACGGAACCGGCCGGCTCTGGGCCACCGCACTGGCGGAGGCCCCGCTGACGGTCGCCGGCACCGCGGTGGAGAGCGACCAACCCTTCCTGGTGGCCATCACGGCGGCCGGCATCGAGCGGGCGATTCCCTACGGTCGGTCCGTGAGCCCCGACGCTTTCTGGATCACGCCCGACGGCCAGCTCGTCCTCGTCGTCACCGGCTGGCGGGACACCGGCGGCGAGCTCTTCGGCGAGCCCCTGCTCGCGCGCCAGAGCGCCATCGCGCGCATCGACCTGGAGAGCGGCACGCTCATCGACCGTTGGGACTCGACCATGGCGCTCCACGTGGAGGAAGGAGCCGAGGGTGCCTTCCGGATCCATGGCCAAGTGAGCGCAGCGACCGAGACCATCGGGGGCGAGAGCTACGCCGCCCTCGCCGTGCCGACCTGGGTCGTCATCGATTGGGACGGCACCGGCGCCCTGCCCGCCGCAGAGCGCTGGCCGGTGTCGCCCACCACCGTCGACAGCGGTGGCCACGTCAGCGAGCTCGGCCTGCCGGGGCAGGAGCGCGCCATCACCTTGGCCGCGGAGACACTCGGCCCGGCGGACGGGGAGCCGATCTGGGGCCGCCTCGACGCCGACGGGCGGCTCGCGCTCGGAGTGCGCGGCAAGAACGTCCACGACCGAGGGGGCCTCGTGTGGGACGGGGTCCTGGTCACGGCGGTCAGCGAGGCGACCGTGGAAGTCGGCGGGTCCCGCTTCGAGCCCCTGGCCGGAGCGCCGCGGACGATGCACCTCGTCTTCATGGATCCGGCCACTGGCGCCATCTCCCGTCACGCCGCGGTGCCCGGTGCCGCGTGGGATGCTCGCGGGGCGACCTCGGCGATCCTCCTCGACCCCACCCACGCGATCATCACGCGCGAAGCCGAGGACGCGCCGCCCGAGCACTCGCTGGTCTCGCTGGTCACCGGAGCCAGTCGGACGCTGGATCCGCCGGTCATCGATGGCCCCGGCTGCGACTGGGCTCTCATCCCCCTCGACCACCGGGCGGAGCTGCTCCCGGGATGGCTACCGCGCCGGGACGTGGTGAGCGTCCTGGCTCGCTGCGAGGGCGACGGGCACACGGTGTCCTTCGGCGGCGAGTCCTTCACCTACCAGGGGCGCGCGTCCCAGACGGCGTTCCGGGTGACCGTGGACGACTGACCGGCCTCACATCGGCTCGAGCACGTCCTCGACGGTGGCGTTCACGCAGACCCGCGCCTGGGTGACGCCGGCGGCGGCGCGCATGAAGGTCAGCTCGCAGTTCAGGCCCGCCGGACAGGTCGAGTCCGAGGTGCAGAGATCGACGCAGATCCCTCGCGTGCGCTCGCAGAACTGGCTCGCGCAGTCGCCGTTCTGCGCGCACGCCGAGCCCGCCTGCCGGTTGTGCAGGCCCGCGCCGGTGTCGCCGAGGCAGACCGGCACGGTCTCGATGGCGGTCTCGCCTGCGGCCGCGCTCCCGGCCGCCCAGGTGCCGAGGGTCAGGCTCTCGCCCTCCAGCGAGCAGTGGTAGCCGCTCGGGCAGTGGCTGTTGAGGCCGCAGGGCTCGGCGCAGACCCCGTCGACGCAGGTGAGCGTGCCCCAGCGGCAGCTGACCGCGCCGGCGCCCTCGCAGGCGTCGCCGGTGAGACCGGGACCGTTGTCGTCGAGGTAGCAGCGCGCGGTCATGTAGGGCTGGGTGAGGCCGGCCTGCCGCGGCTCGCAGACGGTGCCGGCGGCGCAGCCACCATCGCCACCGGGCTCCTCGTGGTCACAGTAGTCGAGGCAGTAGCTGTCCATGCAGCCGGGGCCGACGCAGAGCCGGTCGCAGGTGCCGCTGCGACACTCCGCGTCGTCGCCGCAGACGGCGCCCGCGCCGAGGGTGCCGATGGTGTCCATCGTCTCGCCGCAGCCGTGGGCGTTGGCGGTCGGTGAGATGCGGAAGGTGCAGACCTGGCTACCCGAACAGCCGGCGCCGAGCTCACCGGTGAAGCTGCCCTGGCAGAAGCTGGTGCACAGGTAGTCGCCGGTGCAGCTCCCCCGCCGGTCGACCAGGCAGCCGCAGAGCAGGTCGTCGCGACACTGGTCGGTACCGTCGGGGAAGTTGCAGGGCTCGCTCACGTCGCAGTTGTCGACGGTGAAGAGGTTGCAGTCGGTGTCCTTGCCGTCGCAGATCTCGGTCGCCCCGGGGTTCGCCGCCGGATCGGTCTCGTCGCAGTCGCCCATGCACTCGGTGAAGCCGTCGCCATCGGTGTCGGTGTCACTGCAGGGGCGGCAGGTGTCGTCGATGCGGCCGTTGCAGTCGTCGTCGATGCCGTTGCCCATCTCGTCGGGTCCGCAATCTTCCGTGGCCCCCGGGTTCACCGTGGCGAGGGTGTCGTCGCAGTCACGCTGCAGCGGATCGGTCGAGCAGGTGCTGTAGGTGTCGCCGTCACTGTCGAAGTCCTCGTCGACCGCCCCGTCGCAGTCCTGGTCGAGGCCGTCGCAGATCTCGCCCTGGCCCGGGAAGACGCCGCCGTTGGTGTCGTCGCAGTCGACGCACTCGTTGTAGCCGTCGAAGTCGCCGTCCACACCGACGTCGCAGGAGCAGCCCTCGTCGACCGCGCCATCGCAGTCCTCGTCGACGGTGCCCTCGCAGATCTCGGTGCCCGCGGGCAGCGGCGTGCAGGTCGGGCTCGAGCCATCGACGCAGACCTCCACCGTCACGCGGCAGGCGCCGCGGCCGCAGGTGCGGGTGCCGAGCATCTCGTCGGTCGCGCCGTCGCAGTCGTCGTCGATCCCGTTGCACTCCTCGTCCGAGCCGGAGCGGGGCACACACATCTGGGGCACACCCGCCACACAGGACATGGCGGTCGCGGCGCAGAGCCCGGTGCCGCAGCTCACCTCGCCGAAGCCTTCATCGACCATCTCGTCGCAGTCGTCGTCGACGCCGTTGCACTCCTCGTCGGTGGGCTCGGCGGCGCCGCCGCATGGACCCCACACCGGGAATTCGAAGCCGACGGCCAACCCACCCTTCTTCAAGGTGGAGGATTCCGCCGCAGCTGTCCATTGCGGTCGCCATCCAGCCGCGCACCCTTCGTAAGCGTTTCCTGAGCAGGAGAGTCGGGAATCGCCTATCCTCGAGGCATGCTTCGCATCCTCCCCCGCGCGGCGTTCGCCGCAGTCGTCTGCCTTTGTCTCACCTCGGCGGGGGCGGCCCAGGCGCCGCTCATCGACGGCTTCGGGGGCACCGTCGACTACGGGACCTCCTGCCTGAGCCCGAACGACGACGGCTCGTCGGCGGAGATCGACATCACGAGCGCCTTCCCGGGTGGGCTGCGCTTCTTCGACACCACCCACAACAGCATCTTCGTGAACACGAACGGGAACATCTCGTTCTCGGACCGGCTCTCGACCTACACCCCGGACGCCTTCCCGGTCGCCGACCGACCGATGATCGCGCCCTACTGGGGCGACGTGGACATCCGCCGACTGACGAGCGGGACCTGCCAGGGCAGCATCGGGGTGACCTGCACGGTCTGCTCGCCCTGCCACAATCCCACGGAGAACGGCGTCTGGTGGCACCTGGAAGCGGGGCGGCTGATCGTCACCTGGGACCGCGTCGGCTACTACAACTGCAACAACGACCTGCGGATGAGCTTCCAGCTGATCCTCACCGCGGTCGAGGGCTGCGGGGGCGCTGGCGATTTCGACGTCGAGTTCCGCTACAACCGCTGCGAGTGGGAGACCGGTGACGCGAGCGACGGCTCCGGCGGCTTCGGCGGCACCGAGGCGCAGGCCGGCTTCGACGCGGGCAATGGGACGGACTTCGTCGAGATCATGGGCTCGCGCGACGCCGGGATCGCCAACCGTCTCTGCACCCAGTCGAACGTCGGCGAGACCGGCGTCTGGCGCTTTCAGATCCGCAGCGGCACGGTCCTGTGCCCGGACGCCGGCGATGCGTGCGACACCGGCATGATGGGCGTCTGCGGCGAGGGCCTCACCAACTGCGTGGGCAGCGGGACCGAGTGCCAGCCGGTCGTGACGGCATCGCCGGAGCGCTGCGACGCGCTGGACAACGACTGCGATGGGAGCACCGACGAGGGCGACGCGCTCTGCCCGGGACTCGAGATGTGCGACAGCGGCGTCTGCATCGACGTCTGCTTCGAGGGGAGCTGCCCCGAGGGCGAGGTCTGCAGCGCGTCCGGCCGCTGCGTCGAGGCCGCCTGCGACGGAGTGGATTGCCCCGAAGGACAGCGCTGCGAGGGCGGCACCTGCATCGGCGCCTGCGACGGGGTCGTGTGTCCGGCCGGCCAGGAGTGCCGCGCCGGTCGCTGCCTCGACGCCTGCGACAGCTTGAGCTGCGACCCGGAGTGTCAGGTCTGCCAGGACGGCGCCTGCGTGCCCCGCTGCGAGTTCGCGCCCTGCCCGAGCGGGGAGGCCTGCCTCGCCGACGGCCGCTGCGTCGAAGCCGCGTGCGCGGACGTGACCTGCGGCGCCGGCGAATACTGTGAGGGCGGGAGCTGCATCGACGCTTGCGCCGACGCGGTCTGTCCGGATGGGCAGGCCTGCATGATGGGCGAGTGCACGACCATCCCGATGACCACGCCGGACGGCGGCCCCCCGAGCGGTCTGGACGCGGGCCCGGGCTTCGGAACGGATCTCGGTGGCTCCTCCGATCCCGATGGCGGCTCCGCCGGCGCGGACATGGGCCGCGTCATCGGTGACGGCGACGGCGGCGCCGGCTGCGCCTGCCGCTCGACGGGCAGCGGCGCGAGCGGCTCCCTCTGGACGCTGCTGGTGCTCGGGCTCCTCGCCCGGCGCCGGCGGCGCTGAGCGCACGAGCCGCCCCGAGCCGCGTGTCACGGCCCCGCCACGTCGTCGCGCGCCGGGACGCGTGTCAGGCTGCGGACCATGGAGCTCGGTCCGCCGCTCGATGACGATCCCTACCCGCTGATCGGCGGCGAGGCGGGCGTACGGCGCCTCGTCGATCGCTTCTACGACCTCATGGACACCCTGCCGGAGGCGGCGGAGGTGCGGGCCCTCCACCCGCGCTCCCTCCACGTCTCGCGGGAGAAGCTCTTCCAGTTCCTCTCCGGCTGGCTGGGCGGTCCGCCCCTCTACGTCGAGCGCTACGGCCACCCGCGGCTGCGCCGGCGGCACTTCCCCTTCACCATCGGCGAGCGGGAAGCGGAGCAGTGGATGCTCTGCATGCGACGCGCGATCGACGAGACCGTGGAGAACGAGCCGCTGCAGCGCTTCTTGGTCTCCCGCCTCGAGCCGCTCGCCCACCACATGCGCAACCGGCCCGCCTGACTCGGGTCGCGACGGCCGGTCAGCCGCCTCCCCACTCGCAGAGGAGGTCCGTGTCGCCGCCGGATCGCGCTCGGACACGGACCCGGGGCTGCGGCACCCCGGCGTAGCGTAGGAGCCCCTCGTAGACCCCGACGTGGTGCGAGTCGGCGAACCAGCCGACCTCCCGGAGCGCCATCACCGCGTACCCGGGGCCATGGTCCTCCAGCTCGATGCTCCCGGGCCGCACCACGAGCGAGAAGGAGCGCCCCATCTGCCGAAGCACCTCGTGGACCCCGTCCACCGCGCCGACGGTGACCTTGCCCACCGTGCTCCCCACGAGGACCTGGGTGCCGCCCCGCCCGAGGCGCCGGAGCCCTTGGCGCAGGGTCTGGTCGGGCCAGACGCCCCTCGCCGCCTCCACCATGAGCTGGGCATGCTCGCGGAGCGGGTACCACTGGAAAGGGAGGTAGCGTTCCCGTGCGCTGGCGAGCGCGACGCCATCCGCCCGGGCCCGCTGGGCGACGGCGTCCAGGAACATGCCCTTCATCGACGCGTCGGACGGGATCTCGCCGATGACCAGCTCCGGGTCCAACGGCGCGTCCCAGGGGGGCTCCACGAAGTCGGCCAGGTCCTCACCCACAGCGAGCGAAGGTACCACCCTCCGCTTCCCGCGGCGACGTCGCCGTCGGCCCTCAGGCCTGCTGGAGCTTGCGGCGCTTCGAGAGGAAGTCGATGAAGTCCATCTTGGTGATGACCGCTTCGACCTTGCGCTCGTCGTCGACCACGATGGCCACCTCGCCGCGCTCGAAGATCTCCGGCAGGCTCGCCGCGTCGTCGTGGGGGCGGACGGTCGTGACCCGTCGCTCCATCAGCTCGGCGAGCGGCGTGCTCGAGTCGCGGCCCTCGACGAGGAAGCTGAGGACGTCGCTCTCGGTGATGATGCCCGAGAGGCGCCCGTCGGCCACACAGGGCATCTGGCTGATGCCGTGGGCCTTGAAGAGCTTCACCGCATGGTCGAGGGTCCGATCGTCCTCGATGGTGATGACCGTCTGCGGCGGGAGGGCGCGGATGATCTCCGCGATGGAGCCGAGCTCCGAGTCGCTGTCGACGAAGCCGTGCTGGCGCATCCAGGCGTCGTCGACGAACTTCGTCATGTAGTTGCGCACCGAGTCGGGGAGGATCACGACGATCTTCGGCTTCGATCCGTCCGCCTTCGGCTTCATCTGCTTGGCCACCTCGATGGCCGCCCAGGCCGCGGTACCCGAAGAGCCGCCGCAGAGCAGGCCCTCCTGGCGGATGAGCTGGCGCGCCACCCGGAAGGAGTCGCGGTCGTTGCTCTTGATCCAGCGGTCGACGAGCTCGCGGTCGAGCACGTCGGGGATGAAGTCGTAGCCGATGCCCTCGACCTTGTAGGACTTGACGTCGCCGGGACCGGCGAGGATCGAGCCCTCCGGATCGACGCCGACGATCTCGCAGTCGGGGACCTCCTTCTTGAGGACCTGGGCGATACCGGTGATCGTGCCGCCGGTACCCGCGCCGGCGACGAGGACGTCGATGTCGCCGCCGGTCTGCTCGAGGATCTCCTTGGCGGTGGTCTCGGCGTGGGCCTTCGGGTTGTCCGGGTTGCCGTACTGGTCGAGGATGTGGCTGTTGGGGATCACCTGCTGGAGCCGCTTGGCCACGCTGATGTGGCTCTCGGGCGAGTCGCAGGCGGCCTCGGTCGGCGTGCGGATGATCTCGGCGCCGAGCGCCTCGAGCACCACCTGCTTCTCCCGGCTCATCTTCTCCGGCATGGTGATGATCATCCGATGCGGTCCTTGACGGACCCGCCGGGGTTCATGAACTCACACTTGCCGTAGATCTCGGCGGGCAGGTCGCGCCCGATGCGAGAGAGGTGGACCATCGGGGTGTTCCCGACGGCGTCGAGGATGGATTCGCGAACGTCAGCCATGTCCATCTGCCCGTAGCTCGGCCGGAGCGCCGGGTCCATGCGTGTCGTCACCCCTCGCGGGTGGCCGGACCCCGTGGTAGGCCGGTGGCCATGACGCTGCGTTGGCCGACCCTGCTCTGCGCGGTGCTCGCGATGACCGCGAGCGCGTCCGTCCATGCACAGGAGGCGCCGCCAGCGGCGGACGCCGACGCCGACGCCGACTCCGACTCCGACGCCGACTCCGCCAAGGTGGCGGTGATCGTCGCCGGCGATCCCGACGAGGCGCTGCGAGACGCCGCGCTGGCGATCGACGACGCCCTGGACGCGGAGCTCCGGCGGCCGAGCGATCCGGGGCTGCGGAGCGCGCTGCGTGGAGAGCCCGCCCCGGAGACCGACGATGGCCTCGAGCGAGTCCGTCGCGAGCGGCGAGGGCTCGGCTTCGACGAGGACGACCGCCCCACCCTGGCCCGGCTCGGGCGCATGGCCGGCGCGGACGTGCTGGTGGTCGTGGTCCGGCGAGAGGGCGAGCTCCGCGCGGAGGTCTTCGACGTCCACGCCGAGCGCTTCTACCGGGACCGGCTCGCGGCGACCCCGGTGGACGCCCTGGTCGCGTTCACCACCCGGGCCGCCCGGGCGACGCGACGCCGCGTCCGCGAGAGCCGCCAGGCAGCTCCGGTCGACGAGCCGACAGCGACCGCCGACCCGGTGGAGGCCGAGACGCAGGAGGCAGAGGTCCCCACGCCCGAGGAGACCGCGGCAGCCGCGGCGGAACCCGACGCCGACGCCGTAGAAGACGACGACGAGCCCTCCCCGGCGCGCCAGTGGTTCAAGAAGAACTGGGCGTTCCTCCTCGCGGGAGTACTCCTCGTGGGGGTGGTCACCGGGTTCGTGATTCGTAGCCGCCGGGACGACCCGGACGTCGATGCAGTGATAGTCTTTCGTCCGGGCGAATGAAGCATGGGGTGCATCGTGGTGATCGAGCCGTGTCGACCGGGACGCTGGCTAACGGCGCCGGTCCGCGACCGACTCCCCAGGATGTGCGCCCCTTCCACCGCTGGATCCTGGCCCTCGCGACCGCGCTGCTGCTCTTCGCCGGCGCGACGCCCGCGCTCGCTCAATCCGGCGACGCCGTCGCCTGGACCGGCGCCGGGGGCACGCTCCCGGCCCCGCCCGAGGACTACGAGGTGCGCGAGGAGGACGGCGTGCGCTGGGTCTATCCCGGCGGGGCCGAGGACTTCTACGAGACGCTCCGGGATCTGCGCGCCGACGCCTGGGAGACGCTGGAGGAGGACCTCGGCGTCGATGTGGACGACTCCCTCGAGGTCCGGATCGCCCGCGACCCGGAGGAGATGCGGGAGCTCGCGCCGCGCTGGGCGCCGCCCCCCGCCTACGCCGCCGGCGTCGCCTACGGCTCTGCCGGGCTGATCCTGCTGACGCTCACCGCTCCCGAGACCTGGGAACGGCCGGACATCGAGACCGTCTTCGTCCACGAGCTCAGCCACATCGCCCTACGTCGCGCGGTCGAGGGCCACGAGCTGCCGCGCTGGTTCGTCGAGGGCGTGGCCATCCATCAGTCGGGCGAGCGCTCGCTCGAGCGGGTCAAGACCCTCTGGGGCGGCCACTTCGGCGATCGGCTGATCCCGCTGGCCCAGCTCGACCGAAGCTTCCCGAGCAAGCCCCACGAGGTGAACCTCGCCTACGCACAGGCGGCCGACGTGGTGCGCTACCTGCGCCGCGACGCCCGGGAGGGGCGGCGCTTCGCGGTGCTCATCGGCGAGCTGGCCGAGGGAGAGACCTTCGCCGACGCGCTCAGCGACGCCTATGCGGTCACCGAGGGCCAGCTCGAGCGGGACTGGCTCGCGTCGGTCGGCGAGCGAGCCCGCGCGCTGCCGCTCATCGTCGGCGGCGGAACCTTCTGGGTGATCGCCGCCTTCCTGCTCATCGCGGCTTGGCGACGCCGGCGGAAGCAAACGAAGAAGCGCCTCGCCGCCATGGCCGCCCAGGAGCAGGCGGACGAGGAGGCGATCGCGTCGCTCGAAGCGCTCGCGGAGGCCCGGCTACGAGATCTGGCCGCCGTGGACGAGGAAGGCTTCCTCATCTACATGGCGTCCAGCCCCGGACCGCGCGAAGCGGACGTGCCCACCGTCGAGCACGACGGACACCGCCACACGCTGCACTAGCTGGCCGCGAGCGGCCCTTGCCCTTGCCCGGCAAGGGCCACCGAGGCTCAGGCCTTGGCCGACTTCGCGCCCGACTTCTTCCCCTCCGGGTGGATGGGGAACTTCGGGGTCGTGCCCTTGGCGAGCTGCTTCTTCCGGTCCTGACCCATCTTCTTCGAGCGGAGGGCGCGGCGCGTCTTGGTCTTCTTGCTGTCCGACATGATCTTGGTCTCCGAGCGCGGCCGAGCCGCCTGAGGCTCGCCCTCATAGCCCTCCCCCGGGCCCTGGTCAATGCGCCCAGCGCTCCGCGTCCGCTCGGGCCGCGGTCTCGTAGCGCTCGGCGAGCCGCCGCGTGATCGGCCCCGGCTCGCCCACCGGACGCCCATCGATCGCCCGCACCGGGAGCACCTCGCGGATGCTGCTGGTGAGAAAGACCTCGCTCGCGCCGGCGAGCGCGTCGGCGCTCAGCGCCGTCTCTTCGGCCTCGATCCCCTCGGCGCGCGCCTCGCGCAGCACGATCGAGCGGGTCACCCCCGGGAGGATCCCCCGCACCGGTGGCGTCACGAGCCGTCCCTCGATGAACGCGAAGACGTTGCTGGTCGCCCCTTCGCCGATCCACCCCTCCGGGTCCACCATCAGCGCCTCGTGGGCGCCAGCAGCCCTCGCTCGGCGCGTCGCCAGGATGTTGGAGACGTAGTTGGCCACCTTCGCCCCGGAGGCCCCGGTGGCTCGACCACCCACCAGCAGACACTCGACCCCGTCCCGATAGGCGCTCGCGGGCGGTCGGCTCACCCCGAAGGCCATCGACACCCGGCGGGTCCGCTCCGACTCGCCACCGATCCCGCCGCTGTCGCCGCGAGTCCAGTAGAGGCGAAAGGTCCGATCGCCGTCCGCGTCCGCGAGCAACGCCCGAACGTCCGCCGCGAAGGCGTCCACCGGACAGGGCTCGGGGTACTCGAGCTCCACGCCCCCCTTGGTCATGCGGGCGAAGTGCTCGTCGAAGAAGGCCGGCGACCCGTCGTAGCTCCGCAGGACCTCGAAGAGCGAGTCACCGTAGAGGAAGCCCCGATCGGTCACCGGGACCGACGACCCCGCCTCGCCGTCGACGAGGGCACCGAGCAGCTCGGTCATCGGCTCCGCTCAGCCCGGCTTGAGCTCGGCGAGGAGTGCGGTGGCTTCCGGGTGCTCCTTCTGCTCCGTCACCGCCCGCTCGAGCATCGAGATGGCCTTCCGCTGGTCCCCGTCCTTGTTCGCCAGGTCGCCCAGGTAGAAGTAGACGTCCGCCTTCGTGATGCCCGCCTTGTCGTCGAGCTTCTGGAGCAGGAGCGCCCGGAAGGTCTTCTGCGCCCGCGCGTAGTCGCCCATCGCGTGGGTGAGCTTGCCGAGGTCCCGGAGCACGGCGACGTTGGTCAGGTCGATCTTGAACGCCGCGTCGTAGTGCTCGAGGGCGCCTTCGTTGTTCCCCATGCCCTCCATCGCCTTGCCGAGGAGGTGGTGATAGGACGCCAGCTCCTTGCTCCGCCGACCGCCGAAGCTCTCGATGATCTTCTCGAGCACGGGCACCGCGTCCTGCTGCCGACCGGCCGCGATGTAGAGGTCGCAGAGCGGCAGCAGGATCTCGCGATCCTCACCGCGGAGCGCCGAGGCCTGCTCGAGGGCGGTCGCCGCCGAGCCGGGATCGCTCAGCTTCTCCTGGTAGAGGTCCGCCACCTTCTTGAGGAGCTCGACCTTCGCGGCCTCGTCCTCTTCGGCATCGGCCTCCGCCTGGATCAGCACGGCGAGCTCGCCCCAGCGCTCGTGCCGCTCGTAGTGCTCCTTGAGCAGCTCGTGGGTCGTCGCCGAGGGCTCGAGCTCATAGGCCCGCTGCAGCGCGTTCAGGGCCCGCTCGGGCTCGTCGAGGCGCTCCTCCGCGAGCTGAGCGACCCTCCGCTCGGTCGCGGCCGCGTCGTGCGGCTCCTGTAGCGCCACCAGCCGCTCGAGGCCGTGGACGGCCTGCGCCCACTGCTCGCGGCTCTCGTGGATGCCGATGAGCCGCTCGAGCGCCGCGACGTCGCTGGCGTCCACGGCGAGGACGCGCTCGATGGTCTCGACCGCCTGGTCGAGATCGTCGCGCTCGTTCTCGTGGACGGCGGCCAAGCGCAGCAGGATCGGCTTGGGCTCCCCGGACTGGGCGATGCGGCTCTCGAGGAGCTCGACGACCTCGTCCCAGCGCTGCTCGAGACCGAGCAGCCGCTCCATCTCGTCGAGCGCCTGGGCGTTCTGCGGGTCGATCTCGAGGATCCCCCGCAGCTGGTCCATCGCGTCGTCGCGGCGACCGAAGGCCTTCTCCGCCAGGCGCGCGAGACCGACGCGGGCGACGATGCGCGCCTCGTCGGACTCGGCCAGGTCGAGGCGTCGGTCGAGGAGCATCCGCAGATCCTCCCAGCGCTCGGCGCTCTCGTAGAGGGCCTGCAGCGCGTCCATCGCCTCGGCGTTCTCCGGCGCCTCCTCGAGGAGCCCCTCCCACGCCTCGGTGGCCCGCCGGGTGTCGTCGAGGTGGTTCGCGAGCACGCCGGCCAGCTCTCGCCTCAGGCCGATGCGCTGGTCGACCTCGAAGGTCGCCTCGATGCGGCGCTCGAGCAGCACGACCACCTCGCCCCACTGCTCTTGCGTCTGACGGATGCGCGTGAGCTCGGCGAGCGCCTCCGGCTCGGTCGGATCCGACTCGAGGATCGAGAGGAGGCACTGAGCGGCCTGCGCCGGATCGTTGAGCACCGACTCGCAGAGGGCGGCGGCCTCGCGGAGCCGCGTCTTCCGCGCCTCCTCGTCCATCTCCACCTGGGCCCAAGCGCGCAGCGCGGCGACCAGGTCGGCCTCCCGTCCGTCCATCGATCGGAGCAGCTCGGTCAGCTCCTGGTGCGCCTCGAGCGCGTCCGGATCGGCCTGCACCGCACCCCGCAGGCGCGCCTCGGCGGCCTCGAGATCACCGAGGCGGTCTCGGTACCAGCGGGCCGCTCGGAGCTCGAGGTCTCGGCGGAGCATGCGGTCGATGCCACCGTCCTCGATGACCTGCTCGACCATCCCGCGGAGCGTCTCCCAGGCGCCGGTCTGCTCGGCCAACCGGTCGATGTCGTCGAGGAGCACCGCGTCACGCGGATCCACGAGGAACGCCTTCCGGAGGGCCTCGAGCGCCTTCTCCGGCTGGCCGAGGTCGTTCTCCCAGAGCTGGGCGGCCTCCTGGAGCATGCGCACCCGCTCGCCTTCGGAGTCGGCGAGCTCGATGCGGATGTCGTAGAGCCCGGCGATCTTGTCCATCGCGCCGGTGTCCCGATAGGCCTGCTCGAGCACGTCGACGACATCGAGGGCCATCTCCGGATGACGGCCGAGGCGCTCGAGCGCTTCGGTCGCCCGGCTGTCGGCGGGGTCGCGCTCGACCACCTCCTGGTAGGCCGCGAAGGCCCCGCGGAGGTCGCCCTGGTGCTTCTCGCGAAGCTCGCCGAGGCGCACCAGCAGGCCCGCTCGCTCGGTCGGGTCGTCGGCCAGGTTCCCGCGTCGCTCGAGCACGTCGACCAGGTCGTGCCAGCGCTCGGTCGCGACGAGGAGCTCGTCGAGGTGCTGGAGCAGCTCCGGGTCGTCGCCGACCTGCTCGAGCGCTCGCTGCGTCGCGGAGACCGCCCGCGCCGGATCGTTCAGCTGCTGCTCACAGATGCGAGCGAGCCGCCCGTAGAGCTGGCGGGCGTTCTCCGGGTCCAGGGAATTGGAAGCCCGGCTCTCGAGCGTATCGGCGAGCTCGGCCCACAGACCGGTGGCCTCGGCGAGGCGCTCGAGATCGGTGGCCAGCTCCTCGTCGGAAGGATCCTCGGCGAAGGCCTGAGCCAACGCCTTGAAGGCCGCCGGAGCGTCCTGTCGACCGTGCTCGTGGACGTCGGCGAGCTTGCGCAGCTCCGCCTTCTTGTCGAAGGGATCGGTCGCCGCTTCGGCCTTCAGCCGGTGCAGGTCCGCCAAGTCGTCCCAGCGCTCTTGCACGTGGAGCAGCGGCTCGAGGATCTCCGCGGCCTGCGACCGGTAGTCCTCCAGATGGCTGACCCGGATCACCGCCTGCAAGGACGGCTCGTGGCGGCTCTCGATGTCGAGGGCCTGCTGATACTTGGCGAGGGCCTCGTAGACGTCGTCGAGCTCGCGCTCGTGGATCGCACCGGCCCGGTGCAGGTAGCCGACCCGCTCCTCGGAGCTCTCGGCCATGCCGGCACGCAGCTCGAGGTTGTCGAGCAGCTCCGGCCACATCGCCTGCCGTTCGTAGAGGGCACCGAGCGCCTCGACCGCGCCCCGGTGGCCCGGGCTGATCTCGAGAACGCGCAGGTAGGCGTCGATGGCCTCGTGCGGCTGGTTCAGCTGCGTGTTGGCGAGCTGGCCGAGACGCATGCCCACCTCGACCTTCATCTCCTCTTCCTGCTCGACGTCGAGTCGGCGGCGGAGGATGTCGGCGAGCTTCTGCGAGTCGCTGGCCGCCGTGAAGAGCCGGTCCAGGGACTCGAGGGCGATCGGGTCGTCCGGGTCCTCCTGTGCGGCCCGCTCGTAGGTCTCGATGGCCGTCTGCGTGTCGCCGAGCAGCTCCTCGAGGACCGAAGCGCTCCGACGCAAGAGCTCGGCGCGCTCGACCGGGTCGTAGGTGCGCTCGACCTTCTTCGAGAGCACGGCGGCGAGCCCCTTCCAGTCACCCACCATGGTCTGCAACGCCTCGAGCGCATCGAGCGCCGAGTCGTCGTCCGGATCGTGATCGGCGAGCCGCTCGTAGGTCTCGATCGCCGAGCGCGGGTCGCCCCGCTTCTCGTCGTGGACCCGAGCGATCATCGAGAGCAGCTGCGACTTCAGCCCGGGGTCCTGAGCGCGCTGTAGCGCGGCCTCGTACGCCGCGACGTGCTCGTTCCAGGCGTCGCGCAGCCCGGCGAGCCGGTCGACCTCCGCGCGCGGCTCCTCCTCGAAGGGCTCGGCCGCGAACGCCCGAGCCCAGGCCTCGAAGGCCCGCTCGAGATCCTGGCCCCGCTCTTCGTGCAGCCGGCCCACCTCGGAGAGCGTGGTGCGAACCTCGTAGGGGTCGTCGCTCTGGCCCGCCCGCGCCTCGAGGACGGCCACCAGCTTCTTCCACTGATCCGCGCCCCGATAGATCGGCTCGAGGATCTCGGTGATCCGCTGCTGGTGATCGGCCTCCATCACCAGTCCCTCGAGGGCGGCGACGGTCGGCCCGTAGTCCGGCCGCGACTGCAGCACGCTCTCGAACGTGTCCACGGCCCCCACGGTGTCGTTCTGCTTCTCGAGCAGCAGCTTGCCGAGCCGGTGCTTCAGGTCCGCCTCCTCCGGCAGGCCGATCGACTGATCGATGCGCGCCCGCAGGTGGTCGGCGAGGTCGTCCCAGCGCTCGGTCTGCGTGAAGAGCCGATCGAGGGCCTCCGTCGCGGTCAGATCGGAGGGATCGATCATCAACGCGTCACGGTGCGCGTTGATGGCCGCGTCCACGTCCTCGCGGGTCGTCTCCTCGAGCTCGGCGATGCGGTGCAGGAGCAGCACGCGCTCCTCGTCGCTGTCGGCCACGTCGACGCGCCGGCGCAAGAGGCCGAGCAGGTCCTCGTTGCGGCCGAGCTGCTCGAGGCAGGTCCTCAGCTGATCGAAGGCGCGGCGGGAGGTCGGATCCAGCTCGAGCACCCGCTCGTAGAAGGGCACCGCGCTCGCCGGCTGCTCGGCCATCTCCTGATAGAGCCGGCCGGTCTCCATCGAGAGCTCGGCCATCTCCTCGTCGAGCACGCCCTCGCGCTCGACGGCCTGGCCGAAGATCCCCGCGAGCTTCTCCCACTCCTCGAGGACCTTGCCCAGACGCGAGAGGGTGTCCTGGGTCTCGCGGTCGCGGACGTCCTCCTGGAGCAACCGCGCATAGCTGGTCATCGCGCCCTCGAGATCCTCGAGGTAGTCCTCGTGGATCTGACCGAGGCGCCGGAGGATCTCCTTGCGGCCGTGCGGGTCGTCGGTCGCGGTGAGCCGCGCCTCGAGGGTCGCCGTCACGTTCGGCCAGTCCATCCGCTGCAGGAAGACGGGCTCGAGGATCTCCGCCGCGGCCCCGCGATGGTCCTGGCTCTGCATCAGCTGCTGCAGGGCGGCGATGGTCGGCTCGTGCTCCGGAGCCAGGGCCAGCGCCTCCTTGAACTGGTCGAGGGCCTGATAGGCGTCGTGCAAGTGGTTCAGGGCGACCGAGCCCAGGCGGTAGCGAACCTCCACCGCTTGGCCGGCGCCCGCGTCGAGCTGCCGCTCGAGCGTCGACGCCAGGTCGGGCCAGCGCTCGGCCCGCTCGTAGAGCGTGCCGAGGGCGTCGTAGGCCTCCGCCCGGTTCGGATCCTCGACCAAGACCTGCTCCATCGCGTCGATGGCGCCGGCCATGTCGTTCATCTGCGTCTCGTGAATGCGCGCGCGGCGCTCGAGGAGCTCGACCCGCTCGGCCGGGGTCTCCGCGAGCTCCGTCTTGCGGCGGAGCGTCTCGAGGAGCGCGTCGAAGTCGCCGGCGCCCACCTGCAGCGCGTCGAGAGCGTCGAGCGCCTCCTGGTGGTCGGGACGGATCTCGAGCACACGCTGGTAGAGGCGTCGCGCGCGCTCCACCTGCTCGAGGGGACCGCGGGCCAGCGACGCCGCGCGCATCAACACCTCGGTCTGCAGCTCGCCATCGAAGATGTCCGGGGCGATCTTCTCGAGCAGGTCGACGTGCTGGGCGTGCTTCGAGGCGACCTCGCTGAGCCGCGAGAGCTCGGCGAGCATCTCGGCGAGGTTCGGCTCACCGAGCGCGTCCTCGATGGCGCGACCGAGGAGCCGGAAGGCCTGNNGCGACCGATGTCCGCGACCTCGGCCGCCCGTCGGAGCGAACGGAGCCGCTCGACGGGGTCGTCGGAGCCCGCGAGGACGTCGAGGGCACCGACGAGCTCGTCGAAGGCGCTCTGGCCTTCGTAGACCGGCACGAGCGCCCGAGCCGCGGCGACGCGCTCGTCGGCGTCCGGGTCGGTGACGATCTCCTCGAGGGCGTTGATCGTGGGCGGATGTCCCGGCGCGATCTCCAGGATTCGCCGATAGGTCTCGATCGCGCGGTCGATGTCGCGGGTGTGCTTTCGCATCACCTCGGCCATCTCGAAGTGGAGGCCAGCCAGCGTGTCGGCGGCCGCGCCCGAGTCCTCGGCGCGCATCAGCTGCATCTCGAGGATCTCGAGCAGGTCGTCGGGCCGCTCCCCCTTCCGGTAGAGCCGGGCGAGCGCCTCGAGGGTGTGGTCGTCGGGGCCGAAGCGGGAGAGGACGTCGTTGTACGCGCCGATCGCGTTCTCGACGTCGCCCTGCTTCTCCTCGTAGACCTCACCGATGCGACGACCGATGGTCCGTCGCTCTTCCTCCTCGTCGACGGCGCCGTCGAGCGCCTGGAGGATGCCGATGAGCCGCTGCCAGTCCTCCTGCCGCTCGTAGAGCCGCTCCAGCGAACGCAGGGCGTCGCGGCTGGTCGGGTCGATGTCGAGTCGCTCGCGATGGGCCGCGATGGCGCCCTCGACGTCCTCGAGCTCCTCCTCGAGGAGCACGGCCAGCCGCACCAAGAGCTCGCCCCGCCGTTCGGCGTCGAACTCGGTCTTGATCTGTAGCCGATAGTCGCGGGCGAGCTTCTCGTGGCTCCCCTTGGCCAGGTGGATGCGCTCGAGCGCCCGCGCGGCGGGCAGCACCGCGTCCGGGTTGTCGGCGTCCACCACCAGCAGCTGCTCGTAGGCGCGTTCCGCACGCTCGGTGTCCTGGATCTCGTCGTCGTAGACGCGCGCGATCTCGAGGAGCAGCTCGCTCTCGATGTGGGTCTTCCCCTCGGCGCTGGCGAGGGCCTTCTCGAGGATCTCCGCCCGCTCGCGGGCCGCGCCGCGCATGCCGGCGAGTCGCTTGAGCTGCTCCCGCGCCGGCAGGTCCTCCGGGTCGGCGAGCACGGCACGGGAGATTGCCTCGAAGGCCTTCTCGAGGTCGTGGATGTGGCTCTCGTAGAGCTCGGCCAGCCGCGTCAGGAGCGCGACCTTGCCGGCCGGATCGCTCACCGCCTCGAGCTGGATCTCGAGGATCTTCGCCAGGTCCTGCCAGGCCCCCTGCGATTCGTAGAGCGGCTCGAGGATCGCGGCGATGCGCTGTCGCTGATCGGCGTCGTCGATGAGGCGCTCGAGGGACTGCTGAGCCTTCAGGTGCGTCGGGTTGCTCTCGAGCACCTGCTCGTACTGGTCGACCGCCGCGGAGGCCTCGCCGAGCCTCTTCTCGTGGAGCTCGCCGATCTCGTAGGTGAGCTCGAGCCGTCGGTGCTCGTCGTCTTCCCGGTCCAGGTCCTGGCGGAGCAGGGCGACCAGATCGCGCCATCGCTCGGTCCGGCGATAGAGCCGGTCGAGGGCACGCCGGGTCGGGGTGTGGTCCGGCTGGAGCTCGAGGACCTCCTGGTAGGAGCGGATCGCCAGCTCGGCGTTGTCGAGGATCTCCTCGAAGAGGAAGCAGACCTGCAGGAGCAGCTCGAGCTTCGCCTCTCCGTCGACGGTCTCGGCGATGCGGTTGCGGTAGAGGACCTGCAGGTCGTCCCAGCGCTCGGCGTTGGTGTAGAGCTCCTTGAGCGAGAAGAAGGCCCGCTGGTGGAGCGGGTCGTGGTGGAGCACCCGCTTGTGGTGCTTCTCCGCCTTCTCCGGCGCGCCGAGGATGACGTCGTAGATCTCGGCGACCCGCTCGGAGAGCGCCGCCACGTCGTCTTCGGAGAGCGCGCCCGCCTCGATGGCCGTGTCGAATGCTGCGGCGAGCTCTTCGTGCTTGCCGGCGCCTTCGGCCGCCATGCCGAGCCGATCCCAGAGCTCGGGATCGGAGGGCGAGTCGAGGAAGGCCGCCTCGAGGGCGTCGTAGGCGCCTTCGGGATCGCCGAGGGCGGTCGCCGAGAGCTCGGCGATGCGCAGCTGGAGCGAGCGCTTGGTGTCGGGATCGTCGGTCGCCGCCAGTCGGTCCTTGAGCACCCGAGCGAGGTCCTGCGGCCGGTCGGTGGCCTCATAGGCGGCCTCGAGGTGACGGAACGCCTCCGCGTGGAGCTCCTCGTCCCCCGCGATGGTCTCGATGCCTTGGATCGCCGCCTGGTTCGTGGCGTCTTCATGGACGACGTCGGCGTAGGCGTCGAGCGCCCCCCGCAGATCGTCGAGCTTCTCCCGACGGACGTCGCCGAGGCGGATCATCAGCTCGACACGCTCCTCGCCCGCGGCGAGGTCGGCGCGACGCGCGAGGACATCGGCGAGCTCGCCCCAGCGCTCGTGGCTGACGGAGAGGCGGTCGAGGGCCTCGAGGGCCGCCGGGTCGTTCGGCTCGATCTCCAGGATCCCGCGGAAGCGCTCCGCGGCCGATTCCGGATCGCCGAGCACGTACTCCTCCAGCTCCGCCAGCTCGCCCAGCAGCACGTAGCGCTGGCCCGGGTCGTCGCTGTGCTCGAGCCGGTGCAGGTAGAGGCGGCGCAGGTCGTCCTTCCGATCCTCCTGCCGGTAGAGGCGGTCGAGGGCCTCCACCGCTTCGGTGTCGCGCGGATCCCCTTCGAGGATCTGCTGGAGCTGGAGGATGGCGTCGTCGCTCTTGCCGAGCTTCTCGCCCGCCAGGCTGGCCAGCTTGCGTCGGAGCTCGGTCTTCTCCCCGCCCGAGACGCCCTCCTGCTCCAGCCGCTCGCGGAAGAGCTCGGCGAGCTTCTCGTGCAGCGACGCCTTCGCGGCGGCCGCCTCGACCGCCTCTCGCACCGCGCCGTCCTCCGGCGCGAGCTGGTAGGCCTTGGCCGCCCAGCGGAAGGCGCCGTGATCGTCGCGGGTCCGGGTCGCCGAGAGCTCCCGAAGCTCACCGAGCAGCTCGAGCCGCTCCGAGAGGGGAGCGTCGTCGGGCAGGTTCTCGAGGAGCACCTCGTGCAGACCGACGAGCCGGCTCCACTTCTCCTGCTCCCGGTAGATCGGGATCAGCGCGCGGGCCGCGCGCACGTCGTTCGGGTCCACCGAGAGCACGCGCTCATAGCTGCGGAAGGCGCGCTCCGGGTTGCCGATGCGCTCCTCGTAGATCGCGGCGGCGCGGAAGCTCAGCTCCTTCTTCAGCTCGGGATCCTCGGCTCGCTCGGCGGCGGTCCCGAGCACGTCGACCAGCCCGTCCCAGTCCTCGTTCTCCGCGTAGAGGGCTTCGAGCCCTTCCCAGTCGCGCGCGGCGGCGAAGCTCTCGCGGAGCGTGCGCAGCGCGCGGGTGTTGCGCGGATCGATCTCCAGCACGCGCTTCCAGGCGCTGGCCGCGCGGCTCGGATCCTTCAGATGCTCGCCATAGGTCGTGCCGAGCTTCTGCAGGGTCTTGATGCGCCGCCGCTCCTCGTCGGTGCGCTGCAGCTGCAGCTCCAGGGCGTCGGCGAGGCTCTCCCAATCCTTCTCCTTGTCGGCCAGCTTCACCAGCGAGTCGAGCGCTTCCCCGGATTCGGGCTGCTCGGCCACGACTTCCTTCCACAGCGCGATCGCCTCTTCGTTGCGGTGGAGTCGGTCACCGGCGAGGCGGGCGAGCTCGACCTTGATGGACTGGCGCGCCTCGGGATCACTGGCGAGCTGCACCTCGCGGGAGAGCACGTCGAAGAGCGACTTCCAGGCCCGCTTCTTCGTGTAGATGGTCTTCAGCTCGGTGAGCGCCTCTCGGTGCTCCGGCTCGAGCTCGATGATCGCCTCGAGCGGCTTGGTCGCCTGGTTGTAGTTGGCGAAGCGATCGATCCAGAGCCGCGCGATGCGCATGAGGATCGCGACCTTCTGAGCCGAGTCCTCTTGGGCCTCGACCTGGAGGCCGAGGACGTGGATGAGGTCGTTGTAGCGCCCCATCTGCTCGTAGGTGCGCGCGAGCTCGCCGAGCGCCTCCCGGTCGCCCGGCTCTTCCTCGAGCAGGGCGTTGTAGGAGTTGATGACCATCACGTCGAGATGGAGCTCGTCGCGATAGATGGCGATCAGATCGCGCAGGAGCCGGACCCGCCGCTGGCGGATCTCCGGGTCGTCGGAGCTCGCCGGCAGCGCGTCGAGCTCCGCCTTCATCACCTCGACGAGGGCATTCCACTTCTCGCCGCGGCGGTAGAGCTCGCGCAAGGCATGGCTCGCCTCCTCGTGGGCCGGATCGGCCCGCTGGACGGCCTTCCAGGCGTCGATGGCCCGCTCGGTCGCGCCGGCGACCTGTGCGGTGCGCGCGAGATGCACGCCGAGCTCCGCCTTCTGCTCCGGGTTCTCGGTGACGCGCAAGGCGTCGCCGAGGATCGTCAGGTGTCGCTGCTTCGCCTCTTGGGCTTCCTCGGGGTCCTCGCTCTGCGCCTTTGCCTGGAGGTACTCACCGTAGAAGTCGAGCATCCCGGGGTGCGCCGGGTCGATCTTCCGAAGCCGGGCGAAGTAGGGCTCGGCGTCGGCGAGGCTCTGGCGGATGCGCCAATGGACCATGCCGATCTGCAGCAGGATCCCCTGTTCGCTCTCGAGCTGCTGCCGCGAACGAAGCGCCTCCTCGTAGAGGGCGACCAGCTCGTCCCAGCGCTCTCGCTCGGTGTAGTACTCGACCAGGAAGCGAAGCGCCTCCTCGTGGCCGGGGGCGAAGTCGAGCGCCCGCTGAAAGCAGGTCGCCGCCGAATCCGAGTCCTCCAGCTGCTTCGCGTAGACGCGGCCCGCCTGCACGTAGAGGTTGAGCTTGTCGTCGCGCCCCCGCGCCGCGTCGGCGGTCTTCGAGAGGACCTTGGCGACGTCCTTGTACTTCTCGCGCTCCCGGAGGATCACGCAGTAGAGGCGAGCGGCGCGCGTCGCGGCGGGGTCGGCCTTCAGCGCCTCGCGGAAGAGCTTGTCGACCTCCTTGGTGCGGCCCTTGCCGTGGTGCTGCCAGATCAGCATCGCCGCTCGGGTGAGCATCGAGGCCTTCAGCCCGGCGTCGCTGGCGTCGCTCGCCTCCTCGATGAATCGATCGGCGATCGGCCGCCACTTCTCGGTGGCCTGCTCGATCTCCTCGAGGGCCATCTCGACTTCTTCGTCCTCGGGCTTGAGCTCCAGCGCCTGCTGGTAGGCGGCGACGGCGCCCTCCGGATCGAGGAGCTCCTCCTGCCGGAGTCGACCCAGCTCCTTGTAGAGAGCGGCCTGGAACCCGGGATCATCCGAGGTCAGGGAGGTCTCCAGCTGAATCAGCCAGGCGACCGCCTGCAGCTCTCCCCGGCGCTCGTGACCATGCCTCGCCGCCTCGAGCAAGCGGAGCGGATTGTCCCCGACGATGGCCTCGTCGCCGGAGCTCAGCGCCTCCGCGAGGCCCTGGAACACGGTCTCGTCATCCGGATCGTCTCGCAGCTGTCCCAGGTAGTTCGCGACCGTCACCGACGCCATTCGATTGCCTCCCGCGTCTCACGCTCCCCGCGTGCCGCGTCCCGTTCAGTGTGGGCGGTCTCCGACCCCTTAGGCCGAAAAACGCAAAGATTCTCAAGGGTAAGAGCCCGTACCACGGTAGCTGAAGATGGTACCGGCGCGGTGAGGAAACGATCAAGGCCGAAGTTCGCCCAAGTGGGGGGCGAACTCCTTCCTTGGCGCGGAGCCACGGGACGGGGATACTCCGCCCATGACGACCCTGGCCGCGCTCCTCGTCGCCACACCCATCTTCGGACTCTCGCTGGATGTCGACCCGAGCTTGGCGATGGCACCCGTCGCGACCGCACCGATGACGGCCGCCCTCGCGACCGCCGACGACGGCGGAGGCCCCGCCAGCGATGCGGAGCCCACCACCGCCGAGCTGATGCAGATGCGCGGCCGGATGGCACCCATCCACAAGTGGTTCGGGATCGCCACCTGGGTCTCGATGACCGCCACCCTCTTCTTCGGCTGGATCCAGTACTACAACCTCTACGGCATGGGGGCCGGCCGGGACGACAACCCCTGCGTCCAGGGGGACGCGATATTCGGCCAAGGCCAATGCACCGGGACACCGGTGCCCCACCTCACGACCGCGATCCTCACCACCGCCCTCTATTCGGTGACCTTCGGCCTCTCCTTCCGCATGCCCGACCCGATGAACCTCGACGAGGGCGACGGCGAGTACGCCAAGAACCTGCGCCGCCACAAGCGCCTGCGCTGGGTGCACCTCGCCGGCATGGTCGCGCAGATGGGCCTCGGCCTGATCATCGCCAACGGCAGCCGCATGGGCCTCGACCGGACCAACGACTACGGCACCCTGCAGGCCCTGAGCACGGTCCACCTGGGCATCGGCATGGTGACCTGGGCCACGCTCTCCTGGGCAGCCGCCATCATGGTCTTCTGAGCCGGCCCGGGCAGCTATCGGGGACGATCTTCGTCTTTTTCGTCTTAATCAGGGCTCCGGAGCACTGGCCTCATTAAGACGAAAAAGACGAAGATCGTCCCCATGAAGCCGAAGCTCAGGAGGCGAGGCTACGCACGCCCGCCCGGTGCACCTTGCCGGGCAGCTCCCGACCGACGATGGCCTCGGCCACCTGCCCCGCGTTCCAGAGCTTCGGCAGATCGACCCCGGTGCCGATGCCCATCCCGTCGAGCATGTAGACGAGGTCCTCGGTCGCCAGGTTGCCCGCGGCGCCGGGCGCGTAGGGGCAGCCGCCGAGCCCGCCCACCGAGGCATCGAAGTCCCGGACCCCCATCTCGAGCCCGACGAGCACGTTCGCCAGCGCCGTGCCGCGGGTGTCGTGCAGGTGCAGCGCGAGCTTCTCCGCGCCCACCTCCTTCACGAAGAGCTCGAGGATGCGCCGCGTCTGCAGCGGCGTGCCGACCCCGATCGTGTCGCCGAGCGAGACCTGGTAGCAGCCGCGATCGAGCAGCTCCTTGGCGATGTGGACGGCGGCGTTCGGATCGACCTCGCCCTCGTAGGGGCAGCCCCAGACGGTCGAGACGTAGCCGCGCACGCGCAGCCCCTCGTCCACGGCGGGCCCGATGACCTTCTCGAAGGCGGCCATCGTCTGCGCGATGGTCTTGTTCACGTTCTTGCGGTTGTGCATCTCGCTGGCGCTGATGAAGACCGCCACCTCGTCGAGCTTCGCCTTCATCGCGCGCTCGAGCCCGCGAGCGTTCGGAACGAGCGCCGAGTAGGTGACCCCCTCACGCCGGTCGATCATCTGGCAGACCTGGTCGGCGTCGGCCATCTGCGGCACCCACTTGGGCGAGACGAAGCTCGTCACCTCCACCCGCTTCAGACCCGCGTCCACCAGGGACTCGATCAGGCGCACCTTCGCGTGGGTGGCGACCTGGGCCGATTCGTTCTGCAGACCGTCGCGGGGAGAGACCTCGTAGATCGAGACCTCGGCGGGGAGGGAGTCGAACATCCTCTCTCCCTTCACCACCGGAAGGGTCGCCGTCAAGCGCCGGGGGGCGGCCTGCTCACTCCCCGGGCGGTGGGCCGTGGGCGAGACCCGTCCGCTCGTAGGGGTCGACGATCACCGCCAGGCCGTCCGCGTAGTGCCCCTCGAGGAAGGCCAGCCAGGCATCCACCCCGACCTCGGAGCGGCCGACGTTGTCATGGGTGGCCGCCTCGATCACGCCACCCTGGCGGATCAGGTCGAACTGCAGGAAGCCCGCCGTCCGTGCGCCACCCAGCCGGTTCCCCGAGAGGGGCGCCGCGAGAGCCTCGTCGAACCCCGGCTCGGGTCGAACGAGCTCGGCGACCAGCGGCAGCCCCATCGCTCGCATCAGCGCGTAGTTGGCGACGTTGGGGACCGTGTCGTCGTCGAGCACGACCCCGGCGAGCACGCTCGGCGGCTCGGCCTCGTCGAAGCGGTCTCCGAAGACGTGCGGGGCATAGGTCGCGGCATCCCCCCGCTCGAGGAGCGTCTGGAGCACCGGAAAGAAACGCCGCACCTGCCCGTCACTCACCCCGCGGGGTGTGGCCAGGGTGATCAGCGGCGCGAAGCGCGAGCTGTCCGCGATGATCGCGGACACTCGCCCACCGGGAACGACCAGGACCGCGGCGCCGAAGGCATCGGTCAATGCCAGGGGCTCGACGCCCATGATTCCCCCCAGGCTCACGCCGAGGTAGGTGATCCGGTCCGCATCCAGGTCCGGCGAGTCGTCCCCGTCCAGATCGATGCCCGCCTGGATGCGCTCCACCAGCTGGAGCTTGTCGTAGGTCGACTGCCGCCAGTGGTCGCGGAGCTGCAGCGGCGCCAGCGCTCGCTCCGGCAAATCGATGCCGAGGGTGAAGAAGCGCAGCACGGTCGCGAGGGTCTCGGTGCTCTCTCCCTCGGGGACCGACGGATGCGCGCCGTGCTGCACCGGGTCGATGGCGATCACGGCGTAGCCATCCGGCACGGCGAAGCGCGCGAGGGCCGAGCCCTGCCCTCGGCCGCTGCCCAGCCCGGAACCCCAGACGATGGTCGGCAGCGCTTCGGCGGGCGCCTCGAGTGGGAGCCAGACCGTGTAGGGCAGGCGATAGGTCGTGCCGGTGTCGAGAGCGTCGCCCGGGTCCCGAACGATCACCGCGTCCTCGCCCCGATAGTCGATCGCCTCGAAGCTCCCCTCGCACCGGCGCCACTCGGCCTCGTCGACGCAGGCCGGTGCGTCCAGCTCGGGCGGCACGCGACCCGCGATGTCGGCGGCGATGACCCGCGAGTCGTCGGTGAGCGTCTGGATGGGAAAGGTCGTGATGGCGACGAGGTCGCTCGGCTCCGTGATCACCTCGAGCGCGGTGAGCGCGGCGAGCGCCTCGGCGTCTCGCGGCCCCGGATCGGCGAGCAGGTCGACCATCGAAGGTGACGGCTCGAGGCACCCGCGGGCCGCTGAGGTCAGCTCGCGGGTCACGAACGCCGCCGCCCACCCGTGCTCGGGCAGCGGATGCATCGGCGCCATCATGAGCGTGCTCCCGTCGTCGGTCGTCTCCACCAGCACCGGCTCCAGGTAGGGAGTCTCGCCGAGGACGACGATGCCGAGACCAGCGCCGGGTGCGCCGGTCTCCACGCCGTTCGGGAGGGCGCCCTCGTCGAAGTGGCGACCGAACTGGAAGAACGCCTGCGCGTTGTTGCCGAAGCCATCGAGGGTGGGCAGGTCTTCGAGGAAGACCGGCTGATAGCCGCTCACGTCCTGGAACGTCGGCTCCCAGCGGGCGTCGACCTCGAGCCGGAAGCCGGTGCCCGTCGCTGCGTCCGCCGTGAGCAGCATCGGCTCCGGCCAGCGGGTCAGCTCCCCGGAGTCGACGTCCCAGAGCAGCTCGGTGCAGCTCGGCCCCATGTCCACGGCGGCGTCGCCCACGGCGCCGTCCGTCGGTCCGTCCCCGCCGTCGTCCCCGCACCCGACCGCGAGCAGGAGCACGCACACGACCCACCGTCCCCATTCACCCATGGGCGCGAGCATACCGGCGCCTCGCGGCGGCGTCAGGGATCGGTGCGACGAAAGACGCCTCGATCGCAGGCGTAGCGGCGCAGCGCCGACTCGCGACCGAGCTGGGTCGCCACGAGGATCGCCTCGCCGGTCCAGACCGCCCGATCGTCGCCGCTCGCCATCGCCGGCGGCAACAGCGCCTCGAGGTTCCCCCGCGGAGCACCGAGGGTGACGTCCTGCTCGCCGAGGCTCAGGTGCACCCTTCCCTCCTCGCAGCGCAGCTCGGGGGTCCCGAGGGCGCTGACGCTGCGCGCCGCTTCGGTGGCGAGCCACCCGCGCCGCTCCGTCGTCCCCTCGCCCTCGCAATCGCCCATCAGGGCCACACCGTCGGCGAAGGGGGTGAGCCCCACCGGGTCGCAGCCGTTCAGCAGCGGCTCCGCGTGGGCGTAGCGGGGCTCGAACTGAATCGCGAAGAGCATCGTCTGCGGGCTTCCGTCCTCCCTGGCGCAGAGCGCGTGATAGCGGATCTCGTCCGCCATGGCCGCGCCGACCAGCGGGCGCGCGCACGCCTCCGGGAGCGAGTATGCGTCGCCTCGCGAGGGCCTCCCCTCCCCGAGCTGCGCCCGGCCGAAGCGCGCGCACTGGCCACGGCCGCCGGCGTCGCAAGGACCGTCCGCCGCGCGGTGCAAGACCGTGATGCCCGAGCCGGTCCCTACCAGGGCGATGGCGCCCCGGGGGCCGGAGCTCGCATCGTGGGGACGCTCCGCCAGCTCCCTCGGTCGGCCGAAGGTCCGACCCTCCGCGTCCCCGAGCACCGCGCGCTCTCGCAGCTGCAGCCCCTGCCGCTCGACCCAGCCGATGCCCATGCGTCCTTGCACGACCACCGCGTCGATCTCCACGGCCGCCGGCGCCAACCCCGAGCCGTCGCTTCGGCCGGGCACGACGGTGCGCCAGTCGCCGCTCGCTTCGCCCAGCGCGCCGAGCGAGCCGACCTCGATGCCCCCGCCGTCCCGGGCGGGCAGCCCGATCACCCAGAGCACCGAGTCACCGGCGATGACCAGATCGAAGGCGCCGGGCCCCGCGCTCATCTTCGGGGCAGCGAGCCGCGGCCGCGGCGCCGGCGGCTCCTGCTCCGGCTCGGGCCCCTCTTCGGACAGCGGCACCGAGCGGGGCTCGTCGTCGTCACCGCAGCCGAGCGCGAGGAGCACGAACGAGAGCAGGAGCGCGCCCCTCACCGAGACCAGTCCCCGGAGCGTCCGCCGCTCTTGGCCTCCAGCTGAACCCGCTCGATGACCATGCCGCGGTCCACCGCCTTGAGCATGTCGTAGACGGTGAGCGCCGCGACGCTCGCCGCGGTGAGCGCCTCCATCTCCACGCCGGTCCGATCGCGGGCGCGGGCGGTGGCCTCGATGGCCACGATGGCCGGGTCCTCCTCGAAGGCGAAGTGCACCTCCACGCTCGAGAGCGCGATGCCATGACAGAGCGGGATCAGCTCCGGCGTGCGTTTCGCGGCCTGAATCCCGGCGATGCGCGCGGTGGCCAGGGCGTCTCCTTTCTTCGTGGTCCCTGCCCGGAGGGCGGCGAGGGTCGCCGCCTCGAGGCGCAGCCGCGCACTGGCCCGAGCCTCTCGCTCGGTGACGGCCTTCCCGCCGACGTCGACCATCCGCGCGCGGCCCTCTTCGTCGAGGTGGGTGAGGTCCTTCGGACCCTGCGAATCGCTCATGGCCCAAGGGTAGCGCGCGACGGCACGCGCTCGCTGCATCAACCGACGCTGGGCCCACCGTCCACCACGGTGACGTCGTGGTCGGTGGCTTCGATCTGTCTCTGCTGCGCGTGCTCTTCCTCGATGGTCCGGGGAGACTTCACGTAGCGGTCCATGACGGTGCAGGCGACCAGATCCCCCGTCACGTTGAGCACGCAACGGAAGCGCTCGAGGATCTGATCGATGCCCATGATCAGCGCGACTCCGGCGAGCGGGATGCCGACGCCCACGAGGACGGTCGCCAGGATCATGATGCCCACGCCCGATGTCGCCGGTGCGCCGATGGACGAGCCCACGGAGGAGGTGACCAGCGCCAGGAGCGCACCGGTCGACAGCTCGATGCCGAAGAGCTGGGCCATGAAGAGCGCGGCGATGCCGTGAAGGCACGCGGTGGCGCCCATGTTCAAGGTAGCGCCCATCGGGATCACCAGCTGGGAGGTCGACGGGCGGATGCCCACCTCCCCTTCGGCGACCCGCATCGACACCGGCATCGTCGCCGCCGAGCTGCCGGTGGAGAACGCGAGCAGCTGGGCGTCGCGGATGTGACCGAGGAAGCGCACTGGATTCCGCCGACCGATCGCCCAGACGATCAGCAGGTAGATGACCAAGAGCCCGAGCAGCGCGACGATCACGCTCGCCGCGTAGAGGCCGAGACTCCACAGGACGCCGAGGCCGGTTTCCATCATGGTCCGGGCGAGCAGGCCGAAGACGGCGACGGGCGCGAGTCGCATGAGGACGGCGACCACCTTCAAGGCCACCTGCTGCAGCGAGCCCATCAGCTGCAAGAGGGGGCGCGAGCTCTGCGGATCGAGCGCGACGAGAGCGGCTCCGAAGATGACGGAGAAGATCACCACCTGGAGCATCTGCCCCTGGCTCATCGCGCTCAGCGGGTTGGTGGGGATGAGGTCGGCGACCGCGCCGGGAATCGCCTCGGCGCCGCCCTCCCCTCGGCCCATGCGGGCGATCTCGACGGTCTCGCCATCGAGGAGGCCAGCCACGAGCTCGGGCTCCACGTGGCCGCCCGGCTCGAGCAGGGTGCCGATGGCGATGCCCAGAAAGCCGGCGATCACCGTGGTGAGCGTGAAATAGCCCAGCAGACCGGATCCGGTGCTCCTGAGCTGGCGGGGGTCGCCGCTCGCGGCGATGCCCCGCACCACCGAGGCGAGCACCAGCGGGATGACGATCATCTGGACCGTCGCCAGGTAGAGCTCGCCGGGCAGCGCCACCCATTCGGCGATGACGGCCGCCGTGTCCGCGGGGACCCAAGCGACGGTGGGACCCAGCGCCACGCCGAAGGCGACGCCGAGCACCATGGCGATCAACACCTGCGCCCAGAGGCGCGCCTCGAGGAGCGTCTGTACCTCGGAGGCGAGGGACTTGAGGTTCCGGACGCGGATCCGCTCGAGCGGATGCTTCATCGCCCGGCCTCCCGAGGCTCAGGTCGCCTCGAATTCCTTGCAGAAGGTGAGCTCCTCGGTCGCGCGGCCGGCACGACGATGAGTCTTCGTCGGATAGCCGTGGGCGCAAGAGTCCGTCGCCGGCTGGAAGCGAGTGCAGTCCTCGCAATTCCAGCGGAGCCGGTAGCGCATCTCCTGCTCGCGGAAATGCTCGTCCAGGACGAGCTTCACTGCTCCGAGAGCTCGATCTTGTCGACGCGCCGCGCGTGGCGTCCGCCGTCGAACTCGGCGGTGAGGAACGCCTCGAGGGTCGCGCGGGCGAGCCCCGTTCCGATGATCCGCTCCCCCATGCAGAGGATGTTGGCGTCGTTGTGCCGTCGCGCCATCTCGGCGCTCCAGGGCTCGTGGCAGAGCGCCGCCCGGATGCCCCGGTGACGGTTCGCCGCGATCGAGATCCCCATGCCGCTGCCGCAGATGAGCACGCCGAGGCTGCCCTCGTTGGCGAGCACCGCTTCGGCCACCCGATGACCGAAGTCCGGGTAGTCGACGCTCTCGGTGGAGTGGGTGCCGAGGTCCTCCGGCTCGTGGCCGAGCTCGCCGAGCGCCGCCTCGAGGAATTCCTTGAGAGCGAAGCCGGCGTGGTCGGAGCCGAGGAAGACCTTCACCTCACTCCCCCTTGCGGAAGATCAGGCTGACGTTGGTGCCGCCGAAGCCGAAGGAGTTGTTCAGCGCGACCCGCAGGTCCCGCTCCTTCGGCTGATTCGGCACGAGCTCGAGGCCCTCGCAGGCCGGGTCCGGCTCGGTCAGGTTCATCGTGGGCGGAGCGACCCCTTCGTCGAGCGACTTCACCGAGAACACCGCCTCGAGACCGCCGGCCGCTCCGAGGAGGTGACCGGTGACGCTCTTGGTGCTGCTGACCCAGAGGCCGTCCTGGGCGTGGCTGCCGAAGACGCTGCGGATCGCCTGCAGCTCCTGCACGTCGCCGGCCGGCGTCGAGGTGCCGTGGGCGTTGATGTAGTCGACCTCGTCGGGGTTCATGCGTGCATCGGCCATGGCGAGCGCCATGCAGCGGCGCGCGCCATCGCCGTCGTCCGGCGGCAGCGTGATGTGGTAGGCGTCACTGCTCATGCCGAATCCGGCTAACTCGGCGTAAATATTCGCACCGCGTGACTTCGCGTACTCGTACTCCTCGAGCACCATCACGCCGGCGCCGTCGCCGAGCACGAATCCGTCGCGCTCCTTGTCCCACGGCCGGCTGGCGCGCTCGGGCTCGTCGTTGCGCGTGGACAGCGCCCGCGCGGACGCAAAGCCGCCCAGGCCTGTCGGCGACGTCGCCATCTCCGAGCCGCCGGCGATCATGACATCCACGTCTCCCCGCTCGATCATGCGCGCCGCATCCCCGATGTTGTGGGTTCCCGTGGAGCACGCGGTGACGATGCCGTAATTCGGACCCTTGATGCCGTACTGGATGGAAAGGTTGCCGGCGATCATGTTGATGATGTTGCTCGGCACGAAGAACGGCGAGATCTTGCGGGGACCTCCCTTGAGGAAGTTGTCGTAGCCCTTCTCGATACCGGGCAGGCCTCCGATGCCGGAACCGATGGCGATGCCGATGCGCTCGGCATTGGCGTCGGTCACTTCGACGCCAGCGTCCTCGATAGCCTGCATGGCCGCCGCGATCCCGTAGTGAATAAACGGGTCCGTCTTGCGCGCCTCCTTCGGCGACATGTAGGGCGAGAGGTCGAAATCTCGAATCGAGCCGCCGATGCGGCTCGAAAACGCGGAAGTATCGAAATGCTCGATGAGCCCGATGCCGCTCTTGCCTTCGAGGATATTCCGCCAGGCCTCCTCGACGGTGTGACCGACGGGCGTGATTACGCCGAGGCCGGTAATGACTATGCGCCGCATGCGCTCATCACCTCTTTCGAAAAAGAAAAGGCCGCCATCAGTGCCATCGATGGCCGGCCTTTTCGATGAGAATGCCCGGTGCTGTGCTATTTAACGTGGGCGTTGATATAGTCCATCGCCTGCTGAACAGTGGTGATCTTCTCCGCCTCCTCGTCAGGGATCTCGCAGTTGAACTCCTCCTCGAGAGCCATGACGAGTTCTACCGTATCCAGCGAGTCGGCGCCGAGATCATCAACGAAGGAAGACTCCCCGGAAACCTCTTCCTCCTTGACGCCAAGCTGCTCCACGACGATCTGCTTGACGCGTTCTTCAACGGTACTCATATCGGATGTTCCCTCCCCAGACGATGGAGCGCTGCTCGTTTCGCGCCTAGTTTAGTTAAAAGGCACCAACATGCAAGAATACTTTGGACCGTGTCCACAGCCACGTGTGTTTCACAACCCTTGCGAGGTCCTGCACCGCTGCGCCGATAAGTCTCTGAACCGCGTGGATTTCCGCGCATCGCCCCGGCCCCGGCTCGTTCGTCGCAGCCGTCAGCCCATGTACATGCCGCCGTTGACGTGCAGCGTCTCGCCCGTGATATAGGCAGCCCCCGGTGACGCCAGAAACAGCACGGCCGAGGCGACTTCCTCGGGCATGCCGAGGCGTTTCATCGGGATTCCGGCCAGCAGCTGCTCGCGCTGCTTGTCGGGGATCTCCGCGGTCATGTCGGTGGCGATGAAACCCGGGGCGACCGCATTGACCGTAATGTTGCGACCCGCGAGCTCGCGCGCGAGCGCCCGGGTGAAGCCGATGATACCCGCCTTGGCGGCAGCGTAATTCGACTGCCCCGGATTGCCGGTCGCGCCGACGACGGAGGTTATATTTATGATGCGTCCCCGGCGCGCTTTCATCAGGTGGCGCACGCTTGCCCGGCACACGCGGTACAGCGAGGTCAGGTCGGTATTGAGCACTGCCTCCCACTCGTCCTCGCTCATGCGTGCGAGCAGGTTGTCGCGCGTGATTCCGGCGTTGTTGACGAGGATGGTGGGATTGCGCGAATCGCTCTCGAGACGCTCGAACAGCGCGCTCACCGAAGCGCTGTCGGAAACGTCCAGCGTCGCTCCGAACCCCTGGATATCGGCTTCGCCGAATGCCTGGCCAATGCGCTCGGCGCCCGCGTCGGTGGTTGCCGTGCCCACCACGAACGCGCCCTGTTCGCCGAGCGCCCTGGCAATCGCCATGCCAATGCCGCGGCTTGCGCCGGTGACCAGCGCAATATCTTGTTCGAGGGTCATACGAGCTCCCTGATCTCCGTCAACGCCTGCTCCAGACTCGTGCTGTCGTGCACGGCCAACGTCTTGAGGCCTCGATCGATGCGTTTGCCGAGGCCGGTGAGCACGCGCCCCGGGCCGGGCTCGACCAGCACGCTCGCGCCGCGCCCGGCGAGCGCCCGAACCGATTCGACCCAGCGCACGGGTCTCGTCAGCTGATCGGCCAACGCGCCGCGGATGGCCGCCGGGTCGTCGTGAGCTTCGTTGTCGGCATTGTGAATCACGGGGAAAGCCGGCGCGTCGATGGAGGTCGCGTCGAGCTTGGCCACCAGGCGCTCGCGCGCCGGCTCCATCAGCTCGCAGTGCACGGGCACGCTCATCGGCAGCTTGATCGCGCGTTTGGCGCCCGCCTCGCTGGCCATCGCGATGGCCTTCTCCACCGCGCCCGCATGGCCGGCGATGACCACCTGGCCCGGAGCGTTGAAGTTGACAGCAGAGACGACGCTGCCCGACTCGCGGTCCGACGCCGACGCGCACACCTCGAGCACTCTGGCATCGTCGAGTCCGAGCAGGGCGGCGATGGCGCCCTGCCCTTCGGGAACCGCCTCCTGCATGAAGCGCCCGCGCGCCGCGACCAACGAAACCGCGTCGGCGAACGCGAGGCTGTCTGCGCACACGAGCGCCGAGTATTCCCCGAGACTGTGCCCCGCGGCGAGCGTCGGCGTTGGTCCGCCCGCTCTTCGCCACACGCGGGCGACGGCGACACCGGCGGCGAGCATGGCGGGCTGCGTCTGCTCGGTGGCGTTGAGCCTCGCCTCGGGGCCGTCCTGGGTGAGCGCCCAAAGATCGTAGCCGAGCACCTCCGAGGCCTCGGCGAAGGTCTCCTCGACCTGCGGATGGTCATTGGCAAGATCCGCCAGCATGCCGATTGACTGCGAACCCTGTCCCGGAAAAGTAAACGCGAGCGACATCTTCGCCTCGTTGCTCAATATCGAATCAACGCCGAGCCCCACGTGAACCCGCCGCCGAACGCTTCCAGCAAAATATTGTCTCCGCGCTTGACGCGGCCGTCGCGGACAGCGACATCGAGCGCCAGAGGCACCGAAGCCGCCGAGGTATTGCCATGCTCGGCCACGGTCACGACGACACGCTCGGCCGGAATGTCGAGCTTTCGCGCCGTCGCCTCGATGATGCGGATATTGGCCTGATGTGGAATCAGCCAGTCGATGTCCGAGGGCTGCATGCCGTTGGCGTCGAGCGCCTCGGTGACGATGCGGCGCAGCGTGCGCACCGCGATCTTGAATACTTCGTTGCCGCGCATCTTGGTGTAGGCATGGCCTTGGGCGATTTCGCCGCCACCGAGTGGAACGCCGCCCTCGACGTAGAGCAGATCCTCGTAGCGCCCGTCGGCGTGCAGATGGGTCGAGTAAATTCCCGGCTCTTCGCCCGCCTCGAGCACCACGGCGCCGGCCCCGTCTCCGAAAAGAATGCACGTCTGCCGATCCGACCAGTCGAGCAGGCGTGAATGGGTATCGGCACCGACCACGAGAGCGCGCTTGACCTCGCCGGTCTTGATGAACTTGTCCGCAACGCCGAGCGCATAGATGAAGCCGGTGCAAACCGCCTGGACGTCGAAAGCAGTGCAGCCGGCCGCGCCGAGCCGCGCCTGCAGGCGGCAGGCCGTAGCGGGATAGATTTTGTCCGGGGTGGTCGTGCCGACCACGATCAGCTCGAGCTCGGCCGGGTCGACGCCGGCGCTCTCGAGCGCGGCGCGCGCGGCGCGCTCTGCGAGATCGCAGGTGGATTCACCATCGGCGACGATGTGCCGCCGTTCGATACCGGTGCGCTCGCGGATCCACTCGTCGCTCGTGTCGACGAGTGACTCGAGCTCGGCGTTGGTCATGACCCGCTCGGGAAGATAGCTGCCGGTGGCAAGGATACGCGAATAGCTCACACGGCCTCCGCCGTGGCAAGTACGGACTCGAGATGCTGACTGATGCGCTCGGGAACGTTCTTGCGGATTTCCTCGCACGCCTCCCTGATGGCGCGCGAGAACGCGACCACGTCTGCGCCACCGTGACTCTTGATGACGATTCCCCTCAGCCCCACGAAGCTCGCGCCATTGTACTCGCGGGGATCGATTCGCAGCCGGATCATTCGCAGCACGGGGAGCGCGATGAGGCCCACTACCCGGCTCCACAAGGTTCGACGGAACTCACTGCGGATGAAGTGCCCAATCATCGAAGCGACGCCCTCGCTCGACTTGAGCGCCACGTTGCCGACGAAGCCGTCACACACGACGACGTTTGCCCTGCCCTTGTAGATGTCGTCGCCCTCGACGAAACCGACGTAGTGCAGGTCGCTCGCGGCGAGCAGCTGGGCCGCTTCCTTGACGCTCTCGTTACCCTTGATTTCTTCCTGCCCGATGTTGAGAAGCCCGACCGAAGGACGCGGGATATTGTCGACTGCGCTCACCAGCACCGAGCCCATGACAGCAAACTGGAACAGTTGCTCGGGGGTCGAGTCCACGTTTGCACCCAGGTCCAGCACGTGCGTGTGGCCGGTCACCGACGGAAGTGCCGCGATGATTGCCGGCCGATCGATGCCGGGCAGGGTCTTCAGCACGAAACGGGCCGTCGCCATGAGCGCGCCGGTGTTACCCGCGCTCACGCAGGCGTGCGCCTCACCACGTTTGACGAGATCGATGGCGACACGCATGGACGAGTCCTTCTTGTTGCGCAGCGCCTGGGAAGGCAGCTCGTCCATGCGCACCTGCTGGGAGGCGTGCACCACCGAAATTCGGTTGGAGGGGGGGCGAGCCTGGCGCGCGATTTCCCGCTCGAGGATGCTCTTATCACCCACCAGGATCAGGGTCAGCTCCGGCTGCTCGTCGAGGACTCGAAACGCCGCCGGAACGACCACCGAAGGTCCGTGGTCGCCGCCCATCGCATCCAGTGCGACGGTCAGGTCCAAGGCTTACTCGTCCTTGGCCGGTACCACCTTACGCCCGCGGTAGAATCCGTCGGCGCTCACGTGATGACGCCGGTGGGTCTCGCCGCTGGTCGGCTCGATGGACAGTGTCGGGGCCGCAAGGGCATCGTGCGCGCGCCGCATGTCCCGCCGGGACTTCGATTTTCGTCGTTGCTGAACAGCCATGGCTACTCCTGGTTTGTCTCGAGTGACTGTGTCCTCGAGTGCGGCGAGCCGGACCACCGGTCCCCCGCCGACGCCGCACGCATTGTAGCGTGTTCCGCCCGCCGCCACGACGGTCTCACAGCGGCTAGGACGATTCCCGAGACTTCCATGATTTTAGAATCGAAAATGGATTTTCTCTGCCAGACCCTCTGGATTCGGCCCCGTTCGCGTCCGCCGCATCGGCGCCGGCCGGCATCTCGCACGCCCCGGGCGGATGCCGGGAGAAGCTCGGCAGCCCCAGCAGCAATTCGTCCTCGATCAGCGCAGTCAGCGAGATTCCCTCGTCGGGCACTTTCAACGGCTCGTAATCCGCGTCGAGGCCCGCGATTTCGCCATCCTCGTGCACCAGGGCGAGACTCACCGGGCACGCAACCTCGACCTCCATGGGCTCGAGACAGCGCTGGCAGCGCATGACGAGCCCCGCCTCGATGCGCCCGAGCACCCGCGCCTGCCCCTGGTCATCGAAGCCGAAGTGCAGCTCGAAACGCGCCTCGTCGCAGGGCCGGCAGAGCAGCTCCCCGAGCCGGGGCATGCGTGTGGTCGGGATGCTTCCTCGCAGCGTCTCACCGCCTCGGGCGAGGCGAAACGGGTGGATGAGCTCCGGCAGGGCCTTCGACATAAGCGGCGCATGGTAAAGATTGCGCAAGCGGCGTGTCAAAGGGCCCAGGGGGCGGCTCTGGCCCGAGCCCCGTGCATCGGGTAGCCTCGCCCATCCCGAACAGCAGCGCGGCGCCACCGACCCGATGACCCGCATCGTTCTCGCTTCCACCTCTGCGTACCGCCGCGAGCTTCTCGCCCGGCTCGGCATCGCCTTCGACGTGGTCGACCCGGCGGTGGACGAGACGCCGCTGCCCGGCGAGGACCCCGCCGCGCTGGTCGCCCGCCTGGCTCGAGCCAAGGCCCGCAGCGGCGCACGCGACGCGCACGGCGCCCTGGTTATCGGGTCCGATCAGGTGGCCGTGCTCGACGGCGAGATCCTCGGTAAACCGGGAGACGCCGACACCAACCGCCGCCAGCTCGAACGCGCCGCCGGCCGGCGGGTGCAGTTCCTGACCGGTGTTTGCCTGCTGGCGAGCACGAGCGGCCGCGAGCAGGTGGAGGTGGTGCCTTTCGCGGTCTATTTTCGCGCGCTGAGTCGAGAGCAGATTGCCGCATACGTGGATCGCGAGCGCGCCTTCGACTGCGCCGGCGGCTTTCGCTGCGAAGGCCTCGGCATCGCGCTCTTCGAGCGCATGGAGGGGGACGATCCGAGCGCGCTTATTGGGCTGCCCCTGCAGCGCCTGACCCGGATGCTCGAGAAAGAGGGCGTCGACGTGCTACTGCAGACGCGTGCCGCTGACGCCTAGCTGCGAAATCAGGTTTTCCGCCAGCGACGCACTGAAGCGTCTCAACAGCTGCTCCAGGTAGGAGCGTCCCGGCGTGAAATCGACGATACGCTCGGCGCCGATGACCTCGCGGGCCACGTAGTCGCTGCTGCCGAGCTCGTCGACGAGTCCGAGCGAAACGCTCCTCTCACCGGTCCAGACCAGGCCGCTGAATACGGATTCGTCGCTGGACAGCCGATCGCCGCGCCCGCGGCGCACCGCGTCGATGAACTGCTGGTGGATCTCTCCGAGCATGTTCTCGACGTGTTCCACCTCTTCGGGCTTGGTGGGCGAGAAGGGGTCGAGAAACCCCTTGCGGTCGCCGGCGGTGAGAAGCCGCCTTTCGACGCCGATCTTCTCCATCGCGTCGACAAACCCGAAACCGTTCATGAGCACTCCGATGGATCCGACAATGCTCGACTGGTTGGCGAAGATTTTGTCCGCCGAGGCCGCCGCGTAGTAGCCGCCGGAGGCGCCGATGTCGGCGATGACGGCATAGAGCGGAGTGCCGGGAAATTCGTCGCGCAGGCGCAGCACCTCGTCGTTGATGTAGGCGGCCTGCACCGGGCTTCCGCCCGGGCTGTTGATACGCAGTATCACGCCCTTGGTGTTCTCGTCCTCGAATGCCGCTTTGAGCCCGGAGACGATGACATCGGCGCTCGCATCCGATCCCTCGCTGATGACGCCGCGCACCTCCACGAGAGCGGTGTGCGGCTGGTCGGTCTCGGCCTCGAACAAGTCTCCCGGCAGGTAGATGACGAGCAGCAACAGAAGGTAAGCCAGCAGGGAGAATTTGAAAGCCAGGTTCCAGCGCCGCGCACGGCGTTGCTCGGCGAGCGACGCGAAGGCGAGACGGTTGAGGAGATCGCGCTCCCAGCGACTTTCATCCGCCGCCGGGGCGGCCGAGGAAGTCGCCGGTGTCGGCGTAGCCTGTTCGGTATCGGACATCGGGGTGTGCTCGGAGAATCAGTTGCGCACTTGGTCTGCGAGCCAGCCCGGCAGCTCGGCAATGGTCTCCAGCAGGGCCAGCGGATCAAAGTCTAGCAAACGCTCTGGGGTGTGCACGCCGGAAGCGACCGCGATGCTGGCGACACCGGCGTTGCGGGCCATTTCCAGGTCGAAGGCCGTGTCGCCGATCATGAGGGTCTCGCCGGCGTCGACGTCGAGCTCCTCGATAATGTCCACGAGCATCTGCGGATGCGGCTTCGAGGGCGCCTCATCGGCCGATCGCGTGGTGCTGAAAAGCCGCTCCAGTCCGTGAACGGCCATATCCCTGTCGAGCCCGCGACGGCCCTTTCCGGTCGCCACGGCGAGCCGGTAGCGCTGCGCGGCGAGCCCCTGCAGGGCGGCCTTGGCGCCCGGGAACAACGGCACGGGGGTGCCGGCGTTGCTGAGGTAGTGCTCCCGGTAACAGGCGATGAAGCGCGCCTCCTCACTCCGCGGCACCTCCGGAAACAACGCTTGCCAGGCCTCGCTCATGGCAAGTCCGATGATCTCGCGGATGGCCTCGGTGCTGCGCGGCGGCAGCCCCAACGCCTCGATGGTCGTGTGCGCCGCGGCCACGATGCGCTGCTCGGAATCGGCGAGCGTGCCGTCCCAGTCGAAAACCAGAAGCCGATAGCGGCTGACTTCCGGGCGCCCCGACACGGCTTCAGGCTCCGCTCTCGAGGCCGAGGCTGTCGAGGGACGCCCGCAGCTCCGCCGGCAGAGGGGCTTCGATGCTGAGCTGCCGGCCGTCGCCGGGATTCTCGAAGCGCAGGCCGGCGGCGTGCAGGAACAGCCGGCGAAGGCCGTGCTCGCGCATGCGCCGGTTGAAGCTTTTGTCGCCGTACTTGCCGTCCCCGGCGACCGGGTGGCCGACGGACGCCGCGTGCACGCGAATCTGGTGCGTGCGCCCGGTGAACGGCAGCGCCTCCATGAGGCTCGCGCTGCGACTCACGGCGAGGGGCACGAAGCGCGTGCGCCCGGCCTTGCCCGAGGCATCGACGCCCACCATCCGCTCACCCGAACGCAGCACGCTGCGTGTGAGCCCTGCATCGACCTCGCGCGCACCGCCGCGCCAGTGGCCCTTGACCAGCACGAGATAGCGCTTCTTGACGCTGCGCCGGCGAAACGCCGCATGCAGCGCGGTCAGCACCGCGCGCCGCTTGGCGATCATCAGGCAACCCGAGGTTTCCCGATCCAGGCGGTGCACGAGCTCCAGGTACTGACGCGGCCCACGCGCTGCACGCAGCGCCTCGATGACGCCGTGACTGCGGCCGCTGCCGCCGTGCACCGCCACCCCGCTGGGCTTGTCGATGACGATGAGGCCGGGATCCTCGAACAGGATGCGCTCCTCGACGAGCGTCTGCAGCGAGGGCGGCGCGGCGCGCGCGCGCGGCGCCGTATCCGTTCGCAGCGGCGGAATACGCACCACATCGCCGCATTTGAGCCGGTAGTGCTGGCGGATACGCCCTTTGTTGACGCGCACTTCGCCGCGCCTGAGGATGCGGTAGATGCGCGTTCGCGGCAGACCTTTGAGGCGGCCGATGAGGAAGTTGTCGATGCGCTGGCCGGCGTGGTGCTCGTCGATGACGACCTCGCGGGCCGGGCTTGCGCTCTCGGGGCGGGCGCTGACGCTGTCGGTATGCATCGGAGCGATGATACCAGTTTGCCCGCCCCTACCAACATTGCTATAGTGACCTGTCGCCGATGGCGTGGACGAAAGGCCGGCGCGCGGCCCGCTAGAGAGAAGTCGGCATCCGGTCGACTGTGACGCGCCCCGCCCACTCCCCCAAGCGGCACGTATTATTGATGCACGGCGCTCTTACGCCAGCGGCGGAGCGGCGTTACAGGTAGAGAACGAAGCGAACTCCCGTGCCTGCGCGTCTCGAAGAGGCGACGCAGGTACCCAAGTCCGCGCAGACCGAGAGGCGACGAGACGCTCCGGTACGACGTGCGCGGACAGCCGCCGATCGCGGCAAGACGGCTGCTCCCGCCCGCGCGGTATCGCGACCCGCGGGTCCGTTGAGGACCAAGAGGAGCAACCGGTCCGGTCGCGGTCGACCATCGACGTTGATGCCGCAGCCTGCCCCGAGCAGATGCCGGCGCCGCGTCGCTCGCTGCCTGTCACGCCCCCTCCCACCGCCTGCGATGCGGTTCCACCGCGCGCCGCGGACCGCGGCTCCAGTGGCCGTTGTCCGCGACGAGCGCCGTGCCCTGACAGGTGAATTTTGCATGAAACGAATGCTGATAAACGCGACCCAGGCCGAAGAGCTGCGGGTCGCCATGGTCGACGGCCAGTATCTGTACGATCTGGACATCGAGGTTGCGGCGCAGGCCCAGAAGAAAGCCAGCGTCTACAAGGGAAAAATCACGCGCATCGAGCCCAGCCTCGAGGCGGCCTTCGTCGATTACGGCGCCGAGCGGCACGGCTTCCTGCCCTTCAAGGAGGTGGCCCGCGAGTACTTCGCCGACAGGCAGGGTGAGGGTGACGGATCGGGGGGCCGCGCAAGCATCCAGGATGCGCTCGGCGAGGGCCAGGAGCTCATCGTGCAGGTCGAGAAGGAGGAGCGTGGCACCAAGGGCGCCGCGCTCACGACCTTCCCGAGTCTTGCCGGGCGCTATCTGGTGCTGATGCCGAACAATCCCCGTGCGGGCGGCATCTCGCGGCGCGTGGAAGGCGACGAGCGCAGCGATCTGCGCGAGGTCCTGAGCAGTCTCGACGTGCCGCCGGGTATGGGGCTCATCGTACGCACGGCCGGCGTCGGCAAGTCGACTGAGGAGCTGCAGTGGGATCTGGACTACCTGCTGAAGCTCTGGAGCGCCATCGAAAGCGCCGCCCGAGAGCGCCCCGCGCCGATGCTCATCTACCAGGACAGCAACGTCATCATCCGCGCCATCCGCGACTACTTCCGCCAGGACATCGGCGAAATCCTGATCGACGAGAAAAAGGTCTATGACGAGGCCTGCGACTTCATGCGCCAGGTGATGCCGGAGAACCTCGGCAAGGTCAAGCTCTACCAGAGCAACGTGCCGCTGTTCTCCCGCTACCAGATCGAAGGCCAGATCGAGGCCGCCTTCGGCCATTCGGTGCGTCTGCCGTCCGGTGGCTCACTGGTCATCGACCACACCGAGGCGCTGGTGAGCGTCGACATCAACTCGGCGCGGGCCACCAAGGGCGCGGATATCGAGGAAACCGCGCTGTCGACCAATCTCGAGGCCGCCGACGAGGTGGCTCGCCAGCTGAGATTGCGCGATATCGGCGGGCTCATCGTCATCGATTTCATCGACATGACGCCGGCGCGCAACCAACGCGAGGTCGAGGAACGGCTGCGCGAGGCGCTCAAGCGCGACCGCGCCCGCGTTCAGGTCGGTCGGATCTCGCGCTTCGGCCTGCTGGAAATGTCGCGCCAGCGCCTGCGGCCGTCGCTGGGCGAGTCGAGCCAGATGGTGTGCCCGACGTGCAACGGCCGTGGCCACGTGCGCGGTCCCGAGTCACTTGCACTCTCCATTCTGCGCGTGGTGGAAGAAGAGGCCATGAAAGAGAAGACCGGCAAGATTCTCGCCCGCCTTCCCCTCGACGTGGCCACCTTCCTGCTCAACGAGAAGCGCGAGAACGTGCACGGCATCGAGCAACGCTGCAACGTGCGCATCATTATGGTGCCCGCGCCCGATATGACGGCCGGCGCTTACCAGATCGAGCGCATCCGCGACGACGACCAGGCGCACGACGCCAACCGCCAGCCCAGCTACGAGTTTTCGCAGTCGCCGGAGACGCTTCCGGATTTCGTCGAGACCAGCCGCCGCGCGAGCCCGGAGCAGCCGGCCGTGCGCAGCGTCGCGCCGCCCTCCCCCGCGCCGCCACCGCCGACAGCGCAGCCGACGGGTGGCGGTTGGCTGAAGCGATTGTGGTCGACGCTGTTCGGCGCCCCGGCCAAGCCCGCGACGGCGCGCGGCCGAGGCACGCGCGCGGAGAGCCCGCGCAGCAGCCGCAGCGGACGCGGCCGTGCGCCGGCGACGGATCGCCAGCGTGAGCAACAGCGGCGTCAGGGCGGCGATCGGCGCCGCTCGGGCAGTCGCGGCAGCACCGCACAAGCCGAACGACGCGGCCGCGGCGCTGGGCGCGACGAGTCGGCCCGGCGCCCCACAGCATCCCAGGGCGCTGCGAAGCAGGAAAAGGACAGCGCCCGGGCCAAGGCGAGC
>JABAOG010000028.1_pt1 | contig 50820 bp, 59 predicted proteins | sample 7062131 | NCBI WGS metagenome assembly JABAOG01 (sample SAMN14538629, study PRJNA623070) | marine sediment metagenome | biome: marine biome [ENVO:00000428]; feature: marine pelagic biome [ENVO:01000023]; material: deep marine sediment [ENVO:00002113] | place: India: Arabian Sea | collected... | reverse complement strand
GTCCTATCCCGACACCGGTATGCGAGTGACGCTCGCAGACCTCCAAAGGCTTCTGACCGAATGTTTCGTCTGCGGTGAGGAGGCATTCGTTTTGTGCGACCTCTGCCAGTCGGCAGTGCTCGATGCTCGGAAGAACATGCTGCAAGGCATGATGTACGATCTGATGGAAATGGAAGGAAAGGACGACATGAAGTTGCATCAGGGGTTCACCAACACTGGTGGACTGACCCATGCCGTGGTGCTCATCAAGCGTGGTGAGTACATGAAGCGGGCGCTGTGCGGGGTTAGGGTCATCGAGACCACGGCACGCTACTTTGCCAAGGCCGACTCACAGTGCGCCCGATGCAAGAACAGCGCAGCAAAGTCCGCCTGACGGTCGGCTGTCCTGTTTACGAACGAGGGTGGGTGCTCAATCACTGGTTTGATGCGCTAGATGATTGGGCACACCACCTCGATCTTCATTTCGTTTTCGTTTACACCCCATCCTCAGACGACACGCTTGACATCATTGACCGGAGAGCCACCCCTCATGGTGTGACGTTGAAGTACGTTGAGGAAGGCGACCACTCGACTCAGCGCAACTGGGGGCAGCAGTCTCGGCTCGAAACGATGGCTTCGTTGCGAAACGAACTACTCGACCTTGCCAGGTCTACGGAGCCGGATCTTTTCTTGTCGCTAGATTCCGACATTCTGGTCCCCCCCTGGAACGAAGAGATCAACTTCTTCAAGGGGTTCGACCAGTACGACGCTATAGGCTTGTTGGCCTATTTGGGGATCGGTTCCATTACCAACGCCTTTTACGAGGACCGCCACCGTCGAGTGCGAGCCAAGGTGTATGACGCCCTTCAACCGGTTGATGTTTTGTGCGCAGCCAAGATGATGTCGTGGAAGCTGCTCATGGATCGCAACATCGAGTACGGATACCACTCTCATGGGGAGGACCTGTTCTGGTCGCACCAGGCAACCGACAACGGTTACCGGCTGGGGTTCGACACTCGCATCAAGTGCAAGCACATCATGAAGCCGGATCAGCTTGGTAGGGTGGATGATCGTGTCGGCTTCTAGCGTTGCGGCTCTGGTGGTGAACTGGTCCACCCCCGACGACCTGTACCAGTTGGTGATGAGTGCCGAACATCTCGACCCCGGCATGGAATGGTATGTGGTGCAGCACCCTCACTCTCACATCAACAGCACTCCTGTGTTGCGCTCGTTGGAAGATGCTCTCGGTCACAGGTTTCGGGTGCGGATGTCTGGTTTCAACTATGGCCACGGCTGGGGGATCAACACGGCAGCCGACTGGGCGATGCGCAGCTTCTACCCGTATCTCTTCATCCTCAACCCAGATGTCAAGTTTGTGGAGCCGGTGACGAAGAGGTTGACCGACTTTCTAGAAGCTCGCCCAAAGGCGATTGCAGTTGGTCCCAAGCAGCTCGACTCGAAGGGCAGGATCACAGCCGGGGGGATTATCGGCACCAACGAAAATCCTCGTCATCGTGACTTTCATGCGAACGATCCGAAAAACGAGAAACATCGGGACATGGTTCAATGTCCAATGATTGCCGGTTCGGCCATGATGGTGAAGGCGCCCGAGTTCATGGAGTACCGGCTCTTGGAGTCTTCCCACTACTACTCAGAAACGTGGTTTTGCTATCACGCTCGGGCGCATGGGCATGAGGTTTGGTATTGGGGGGAACCAACCATGATCCACGAATGGCACACGTCGTCACCGGTTGGGTACGAGGGAACCGATGGACAGTTCAAAGTCGATCGTGAGTTGTTTCGGAGAATGTGCGACGAGCATGAACCGCAGATAGCGAGGGACTGATGAGGATCATTGCGCATATGGTGGTAGGCCCAGGAGAGGCCGACCGCTACCTGGAGCAGGTGCTGGACCGTGTGCAGACGTGGGCCGATGCCCTGTTTGTCGGCATTGACCCAGTGGCAGGGCCGGACGAGGTTGGCTTGGCGCAGGCATATGCCGATGCGTGGACGGTTATGCATCGCACTTGGGAGGACCACGAAGGCTTCTTTCGCCAAGAGGCGTGGTTCCACATGGAACATGCACTCATGCCCGAACACGACGATTTCATTGTTCTTATTGACGCTGACGAGGTTGTGCATGAATACCAGATGGTTCGCCAGGCAGCCAAGGACTATCCAGGACAGCGGCTTGCTTTCACGTTTCACGAGATGTGGTCGGAAGACCACTATCGAGTGGATGGCCATTGGAAGCCATACGATGCCTGGGTGATGATCCCCTATCGCAAGGGCGCTGCGTTTCGGGATCGGGCGCTGGCTTGCGGGCGGGAGCCGTCATATGCACATCTGGTGCCCAAGGTTGGCTCACCTATTGCTCGCATGTTGCATTATGGATATGCTCGATCAGAGGACCGTCAAGCAAAGTACGAGCGGTACATGAAGTTGGATGGTGGTCAATATCACAACCCCAACCATCTCAAGTCAATCTTGATGACTCCTTCACTTGAACCTTGGAAGAGGGGCGGTTTGATCAATGTCCGAAAAGAAGAGACCGACTGACGAAGAGATTCTCGCCATGTTGGGCGGGGACGAGGAAGAGGCGCAGGAAGTCGTCAAGGTTGAGGGGGCTTCTGGCGCCGAATACTACGTCCTGTCGGTTGATGAGGCTGCCTGGTTTGACAAGTCGATGGAGCGATACATGGATGACTATCGCTTCGACAACATCGCCGACCTCCAGGACCTTGATCGCCTGTTGGGCCTTGAGCTGCTCTCCTATCGCTATACCGCCTGGTTGACGCGGGGTGTTGGCTATAACGGCGAACTGTTTGACGAGAAGGCCGTCAAGGACCACAAGCAGAAGGTCGATCAGGAGATTCGCCTTGTCAAAAAGTCGATGGGCATGGACCGCAAAGGCCGTGTCGAGTCGGAACAGCAGTCAACTGCCGACTACCTCAAGGGTTTGCTGCGTAGGGCAGAAGAGTTTGGCATTCATCGTGACAATCAGATCGCCAAGGCCATGGACATCCTCAACGAGACTAAGAAGCTGATCGGCCTCCACAACCGCTGCGACGAGGAGGAGCGCAAACATCTGGGTGTGGAGCTTGAAGACATTTTCACGTGGCTTCAGGATGTAGCCATTCCAGAGTATGACAAGATCGACGCCCAGTTTCGCGAGAACCAGCGTATCTGGATTCACGAAGTTGCTTGACCTAGCTTTCTCGAACGTGTAGATTGAGCTTGTTTCCTTAGTGGATGGGCAGCCGATAGTCGCGGCCTGGCTACGGGGCGGAGTGCGCCAACTGGTAGAGCGGGTGGCATATACCCCACTGGTTGCAGGTTCGATCCCTGTCTCCGCAATGAGTCCTGACGGGACTTCCCGCAAGCGGGACCGTCATTCATTGGCTCCTCAATGGCTGAGGTTTATATTAAAATGCAGCAGAGGCTTTGTGGCCCTTACCACGAAGCCTCTGTTGTTTCATGTGAACGTTCTGTAAGATGCGAACATGGTTCAAGCCAACCTGACGACGGCTGAGAGATACCTGGTAGCACTCATACAGGACGAATCGGGCATCGACCTTGCAGAGTTCCTCTGGGAAGACCCCCAAGCCGACAATAAAGAGAAGATCTTTCGGTGCTGGGATTTCCAATACGCCTGGTGGCGAGACACCTTCGCCCAAGGCAAGCCGGTGGACCGCCCCACCATGGTGATCGACTCTTGCGGACGTGCCATCGGCAAGACGCAAAGCATCATTCTCCGCGGCTGGGCTTTCCCCATCCAGCACCCAGGTGGGGAGATGGTCATGACCGCCCCCGAGCTTGTCCACCTCGACCCACTCTCTTCTCGGGTTGAGGACAAGATCAAAGGCGTGCGCCTCACCCGAGAACTTCTCCCGGCAGGCGTCGGAAAAGGCTTCAAGCATCGGCCCTTTCAGGTGAACTTCGTGAACGGAGCGAAGATCCTGGGCCGCATCCCCCAGCGTGACGGCAAGGGCGTCAAAGGCCTACACCCTCTCCGCTTGGAGATGGACGAAGCGCAGGACTTTCCTCAACCAGGATGGATCGAGCTGATTGAAACCCTTCGCCACGGAGAGAAGTCGGCCCAGTGGCGGGCGCATGGTGTGTCCAAGGGCGTGCGAGACGAGTTTTACCGCCATTCCATGCCAGGATCGGGGTGGACCGTCCATGTGGTGACCGGAATGCATCGGCCCACCTGGAGCAACGCGGAGCGGGAAGACAAAATAGAAGCGTACGGGTCGAGAGACTCCCCCGACTACAAACGCAACATTTTGGGTCAGCACGGTGACGCCACCAACCCACTGTTCGTACTGCACCGGTTGATGGCGACCGTAGACGACGATGCCTCCAGTGAGTACAACGAAGAGGTCTACTACTACCGCCGTGTGTCGGACGAGATGCGCCGTGACCAGCCGATTGAGTACCTGATTGACGTTCCCGGTAGCCACAAGCAGTGGAAGCACACATGGGCGGGAATGGACGTTGGCCTGACTAACCATCCGTCTGAGATTCTCGTGTTCGGGGAAGAAACCCAAAAAGGTAAGGGCGATACCATTCTGCGCCTCCTGTCGCGGTTTCACTTGGAGCGCATTCGTTCGGCGGATCAGCGCAAAGTGATCGAACTCTTGTTTCGGATCTACAACTTCCGGCTGTTCACCTTGGACCGCACCGGCCTGGGCTTGCCCTTGTATCAGGAACTTCAGGACGGCGCTCCTTCACTCATGAACCGTGTCAAGGGCTATACCGCAGACCAGAAGCTGGTGGTTGGCTGGGAGCCGTACGAAGATTGGGAGGACCCTGCCGACCATGAAATCAAGCGTCAGGCGAAGGAATACGGATACGACCTGTTGCGGCTCCTTGTGGACCAGAAGCGGGTGGTGCTCCCCTTCGACCGAGAGCTGTTGGGCGAATGGCAGGGGCAGACCTGGACCAGGCAGCAATCTGAGACTACCGCCTATGGCAAAAAAACTTTCGCCCGTGGAAAGTTTCACACGTTGGACGCTGCGGCCATGATGGTTGTCGGTAAGGAGCTGATGACTCTGGAAACCGTCAGTAAGCTCCGGCAAGAGCCGGAGATGGTGCCCCTCATGTTTGCTTAGCCCGAGTTAGACTCTGGCTATGCCGATCCTTCACATGAAAGACCACCCCTCGGCGGCGGCTGCCCCCGATCCTCTGGCCTCCTTGACGGCGGATTCCTCCCTTGAGGACGAGCTTGACGCCATGGTGGCGGCGGTCAAGGAGATCGACCCTTCTGCGCCTGACGTGATCATGATGACCTGCATGGCGCTGATGGCCAGGTGTACGGAAATCCACCTTCAGTTGGTCCGTTTGGAGGGCACCAACCGCAAGGCGCGGATCTTTCGCACCGAGCAGCTGCAGGTGGTGATGGATCTGCTCAATTTCGAATACAAGGCAGCCTCCCGACTCATCGAGGTGCGTCGGCAAGAAGTGGAGCTGAGTAGATGAGCGACACCAATGCGTTCGAAGCATCCATCAACGAGCGTGGGGTTGCAGTTGTTTCCGAGGTAGACCCCGAAGAGGTCAGTACCGCCCTTGCCACCTCCCCCCAGTTCCAGGAACTCCTTCCAACTCCTGTGATGCGGGCGCTTGCTACGTGGGCGGAGACAACCCACAGCAGTACCCGTCGCCAGCGGGGCATCTTTCAACGTGACAAGTTTGTCACTCCCGGCAAAATCTACGAACAGATGGCTATGGCGTACGACGCCTTGGACGATGATGTGGTGGGCAACATTGCCGACACTTCAGAAGCCATCGCCTTCCAGAAGATTTCGTTCGAAGCGGAAGACAAAGACCAGCAGAACGTGTGGAGCCAGATTGGGCGTGACCTCGATCTCGACTCGTGGGTGCGGCAGGCTTGGAGGGAACTCTTCACTGTCTCCCAGTTTTACGGGGTGCGCTGGTGGGGCACCAAGGAGTACAAGGTCAAAGGCAAGCGGGAGAAGCGGGAGAGCCGCAAAGCGTATGAAGTGATTGCGCCGGTGGCGCTTGGCTTCCTCGACCCGACTCGTGTCGTTCCTGTGAAGCCTGATGTGTTTGGCAACCATCAGCTTGCTTGGATTGCTTCCGATGGGGAGCTTGCCCTGTGGGAGCGCACGAAGGAGGGTTTGCAGGACGACGAAATGGTGAGGTCGCTGTTTCTCGGCCCTTACACCCCGACCAAGCACGAAGAGAAGACGTTCGGCAACGAGGACGTTCCGATCGACAAACTGATGCTGCTCAACCCCCTCTACGTGTTTTCACATTCGCTTACCAGGTCCCCATTCGAGCGGTGGGCCAGGGTGCGCATGAAGAGCATCTTTCCCATTCTCGACCTGAAGCACCAGCTTCGGGAGATGGACCGTGCTTTCCTTTTGGGCGGCATCAACTTTCTGGTGTTGGTCACGAGAGGCACCGACCAGCTGCCTACCACCGTCAATGAGGTGGCGAGCACTCAGGCGCAGATTCGAGCGCAGGCAAGGTCGCCCATCATCGTGTCCGACCATCGCATCAATGTGGAGATCATTACTCCTGATGTGCAGCATGTATTGAGCAGGGACAAGTGGGCCGTGCTCGATGAGCGGCTGATGATGCGCTTGTGGGGCACCTATCAGCTTTCGTCTGAGTCTTCCAACAAGGAGACCAGCATCACTTTGGGGCGGGTGATCGCTCGCGGATTAAGCAATCGGCGTCACATGCTCAAGAGAGCGATCGAGCGAGAGGTCATACGCCCCGTTATTGAGCATCCTGTGAATGTCGAGACCGGCTTCAACAAGGACTGCAAAATCGAGTTTGCTCCACGAAGGATGGAACTCGACACCGACGAAGCGCTGATGACGGTCTTGCAGGAGTTGCGGGACCGCGGCGATATTTCACGTGAAACTCTTCTCCGCGAGTTCAATTTCGATCAGGACCTGGAGGCGCGCAGAAGGGAACACGAGGATGAGCGCTATAAGGACGTATTTGAGCCGGTCAATGTCCCGTTTGATTCTCCTAATCGAACAACACCTGGCGGTTCGGGACGCACGGGAGGTCGCCCAACCGGGAAGCCTTCGCCGAACGACAAAGGAACAAGCGACAGGAACAAGTAATGCCGTACTCCATAGGCAAAGGACACGGCTGTCCGAGTAACAAGCCTTGGGCGGTGTATAAAACGGGTTCAGGAGAGAAGGTCGGCTGTCACGAAAGCGAGGCAGGCGCCAAGAAACAACTCGCGGCTTTGAAGATCAACGTGGAGGACGCAATGGACACGATGCTGGATCAGATTGGTGACAAGCTGTATGCAACGGCTCGTGCCTATGTGGTGGATTCCCCGGAGGATCTTCCCCGTGAGATGGCTTCCGAGTTCAAGAAGGAAGAGTTCAATCCTGGGTTTGTGTGGATTGCGGGGCGTTACGTTCAGGCGAACAACCCGAACCGCAACGGCCACTATTGGACGTTCGATGATCTCCAGAAGGGGGAGATGTCGATTCGCCATACTCCGATGAATGTGTTGCACCGCTGGGATAGGCCGGTGGGCACGTTGGTGGAGACCAAGATTGTGCACCGGGAGGACCGCCTCGAAGCTTCTGATCGTCTTCTTCCAGAGATTCAAGCTTTGGGCGTGTTGTGGGCGTTCAACTTTCCAGAGATTGCTCAGGCGGCGAGAGATGCCCATGCTGCGAAGCAGCTTTGGTATTCAATGGAGTGTGTGGCTGAAGCGAAACAATGTCTCAAGTGTGAGCAGGTTTTTCCGTTTCGGGCGCAGGCTCACGAAGTGTGTGAGCACATGGCGACCAGCAAGATTTCTCCTCGCCGCTTCATCAACCCCACCTTCATGGGTGGGGCGCTCATCTTTCCTCCGGCTAGGCCGGGATGGAAAGATGCAGACATCACTGAAGTTGCTCAAGAACTAGTTCGGCAATATGCCGCTCGGGAAACTTCTGATATGGAAGTTCACGAGTGGGAACATTTGATGTCTTTGGTCATTGACTGACCTGGAAACTCGAACTGTTATCGTATACTTCACGTGAAGGATGTGTAGATGAACACGGAAAAGCTGATTCACGATTGGCTCCTTGAGCATCGTCCCGAGGGGGCAAGCCATGAGGAAGCTTCATGTGCTCACTGCACCGGAACCTCTGAACAGGAGGAGGGCGTGACGGACGAGCAGAAGGCTATCTATACCCAGGAGCAGCATGAGCAGCTTTTGGCTTCTGCCGTCGAGAAGGCGTTGAGTGAGGCCCAGTCGGCCACTGACGCAGAGATCCTTCGCTTGAACGAGCGTCTCGAAGCTGCCGAAGGCGAGCTTGCCGAGCGCACTGAGAAGGTCGAAGAACTTTCTTCGATCATTTCTGAGCGTGAAGAGCAGGATCGCCTGGAAGCACTTGCAGACGAGAGAGTCGAACTCGTGCAGGCGGCGGCAAACTTCTCAGACGAGCAGATCGAGGCGCGCAAGCTCGCTTGGGCGAAAATGTCCGAGGAAGACTTCAACTCTTACCTGGAAGATATCCGGGCAGTGGCGAAGACTCCCAAGGACGAGAAGAAAGTTCCCGAGACTGAGTTCGACGGAACCCGAGAGACCGCAGGAGATCAGGGAACCGAGCTGGGCGCTGTCAAGGCGTTTTTCAGTGGTGGCGCTCTGTCCGAAGCGGCTCAGATGTAAGGAAGGAGGACCTAAGTGGGTTCGAGCACCACAACCCGTAACTTCGGGATGAGGCGCTTCACCAATCTGGTCCGTGAAGGCAGGTTCCGCGCTCCTGCTTCCGGCACTGAGCTGCGGCTAGGAACCCTGGTTGAAATCGACCCGACTGACACGGATCGCATTCGCCAGGCGACGAGCACGGCCATCAGTGGTGGCACGAGCGTGCGGACTGCTCTTTGCGGTATCTTGTGGTACGAGCATGATTCTCAGACCTTCAACGACCCCCGGTTCGGGGGCGCTGCAGGTCAGTTGCCACAGGACCTGGACACGGCGCCCAATGGGCGCATGGTTCAGGTACTGCATGGACCAGGCGCAAAGGTGTGGCTCCGCAACACCGATCTGAACACGACCGAGCCTGGCCTCAACTATGACAGCACCCGTGCAGCGGTGACCATGGTTGACGGACTGGGAGCGGCTACCCCAACCGTTGAGGTGGGGGAGCTTCTCGGGTGGAACACGTCGGGGTATTGGGCAGTGACGACCAACGTTGACGAAGCAGTGCTTCGTGTGACCAACGTTGACAACACGCTCAAGACCTGCGACGCCGAGCTTTTGATTTAGGAGGGAGGTTGAGATGTCGCTTCTGAAAAAGCTGATCGACAACTATGGCCGCTCTCCTGAAGAGAGGGCCGAGGCACTCAAGTTGATCGAAGAGGTCAACCAGGAAGCCAAGGAGAACTGGGAGAATCCGGCCTGGCGCCGGGAGATGGCAGCCGTCCTCACCCAGTCGATCCTGGAAGGTTTCCGGTTCGAGACTTTCTACGATCAGGTGATCAACGTCGAGCGTGTTGGTTTCGATGATCGCGTCATCCTCGAAGAGGAGACCGGTCTGAAGGTCTTCTTCATTGCGAAGGGTGGCCACATCGAGGCGAGCGCTCTCGTCAGCGAGGCGATGGAGATTCCTCGGGATACCCTGGGTTTCCACGTCTACGAATTCGAAGACAAGATGCAGTCTGGCTTCGCCAAGACCGCTGCAGAGTTGCGCAACCTGGCCGTTCGACGGCTCGACTGGGGCGTCAACAAGCAGATCAAGGCCTTGGTTGAAGCAGCCATCGGCATTTCTTCGCCCTACTACATCTCGGGTTCCGGTCTGAGCCAGACGGCTCTGAACACGGCTATCCGTGAGGTGCGGGACGAATCTGAGTCGGGTGTGGTTACGATCTACGGTCGTTCCACCATGGTGGATCAGATTGCTGACTTCACCGGCTTTGCCGATGAAGCTTTGGAAGAGATCCGGGCACGTGGACGCCTGGGTGTCTACCGGGGCGCTTCCGTTGTGCAGGTTCGCAACTGGAAGGACGAAGACGGCGCTTCGTTCATTCCGGCCAACGAGCTGTACGTCGTCTCTCAGGATGCTGGCATGTTCGCCATGTACGGTGGCCTGAAGTCGAAGGAGTATGTCGAGCAGGACAACTGGTACTGGCACTACATTGGGCGTCAGGACTTTGGTGGTGTGTTGCACCGACCGGAGCGGGCGCGGCGGTTCGTCGATACGGCGATCACTCCGTAGTAGTTCAGCCAAGCCATTGGGAGAAGGGCCTTCGGGCCCTTCTTCTTTTTGCGCAATAAAAGACCCTTTCGGTTGCTTTTTGGTTGCGCTTTTTGGGCTTTCTGAGCTTCCTTCACGTGAAGGATGGTTTCCGGCGTTGTGGAGTTTCCACAAACCCCCTGGTTAGGGCTGTGCAGGGCTTGGATAACCCCATATTAATAAAGGGCCTTATTAAGGCATAACGCAAAACCCCTGGTCAGAGGCCCTTTTCCTACGGCCTGCCGTTTTTTTCCTCAACAAAACCCCTGGTCAGGGGCTTACAGGAATCAACATTTATTAAGCATTAAGGGCTGCATGTGCTCCCGCCTCCGGTTCCCCTCCGTGTAAGCTTTCGCGTGAAGGACAGAAAGGAGCGAAGGAATGTCAACTGTGCTTCAGATGCAAGCGAAGGTTGAGGTGTGGAAGAACACCGCAGCAGGGATGAGGTGGTACGTTGCATTCGATCTGCAGGGCCGGGAAACCACCAAGACCGTGCCAGGCGGGCGGACGTTCACACTCAGCACGTTTGAGCGCCAGATCAACCAGGAGCGGGCAGTGTCCCCTGAGGTGGATCTATTTCGCAATGGGACGTTTGTCCTAGCGAAGCCCTCCGAGGATACGGTGTTGGAAGAGGTGCAAACCCCCAACTCCATGACCGATTCTGAGATTGACGAGTTGGTACGGGAAATCGTGTTCGGTGACCTCAAGGTTGCGGACGCTATCGAGAAGATCAACTCCAGCGTCACCCTGTCCCGCCTGTACGAGGCGCTTGTGCTTGAAGAGAAATCGCCGAAGAATGTGATCTCGACGGTCAAGAAGAAGATGGACAGTTTGGAATCTGTGGCGGTAGAGCGAGAAGTGATCACCACCACACCGGAGAAGGGTAGAGGCTGATGGCTGAGTCTTTCGCAGGGTACGACTCGATAGCGGTTCTCAACACAGACCAGCTTCGTGAAACCCTGCGAAGGACCATGGTCTTGGGCTTGCCCGACAGCGACACAGAGAAGCCCACCTTCTATTTCGAGCGGGTAGTTGACTTCGCACGTCACGATCAGGAGGGCAAGCCCTGGGATTGGACTACGGCGCCCCTGTCTGAAATGCAAGCGGCAGCAGTGCAACCGATCTGCGCCTATGAGTTCTTTTCTCCGCTTGGAAGGCAGGGTGGCTATTCGACCGAGGTAGGCGAGTTCAACCCCACAACCATGATCATCACCATGTTCGAAGACGAGTTCACTGAGGTGAGCGGATTTTCGTATGTGACAGTGGGCCCTGGCGACCGGCGCTGGTATTTCAGGTACTGGCGTCCCGCCTACAGCATCAACGACATGACCGTGTATCAGATTCATTGCGTGTCTGAGGGGACGGCCTGATGGCTGGCACGCTGGTAGGTGGCGCACGTGACCGGATGCTCTTGGAGTCTGTCTTCAGGGCTATCCAGGCCGACCTTCAAGTGAAGGGTTGGTTTGACCTTACGGTGAGCGAGGGCGGTTCTCGACAACACCTTCCTGTCACGATGGTTGATGAGTTTCCCGACGACAGTGAGGGAAGCGAAGTGCCTCTCAACACGCTGGCCATATCTATGGGGGACAGTTACGGTCGCCCTATAGAGCTGGGGACGAACGCAACTGAACGAACCCTTTCCCTCTACTGTGACTTCTTTGCCGAGTCGGACGCTATGGGGAGGCATGTAGTGGGCGACATCTTGGCATGGGTCGAATCCAACCCATCTATCCCTGTGTACGACTTCGACAAAGCCACTCCAACGGTGGACTTCTATGTCCAGTACATGGAGAGTTCAGGTGAAACGCGGAAGCCCAGTAGGGCGACCAACGCCTGGCAGAAGAACTGGCATCTGTGTGAGTTTCGAGTGAGAGATGAAAGAGCGAATGCATGAGCGAGGCGAACAACAGCATGGCTGCCAATTTGGTGGCTACCAGAGGCAATAGATGTACGGCTGCCATTCTGGGGTATCTCGAAGACGAGGTGTATTCGAGAGTGCCGGAGATCGACACTGCGATTCAGCGTCAGATCCGCCAGGTGGTCCTTGACCAGATCAATGCGTTCAAGGATTTGGCGATCGACATTGTGAAGTCGGATACGGCGCTGATGAATCAGGTCTGGGTGGAGAAGATAGACGAATTGCGGGAAGAGGTTAGGAGCCTTAGGGGTGCCCGTACCTAGAGTCGTAATAACTAACGCCAAGGAACAGATTGATTCTCTTGGGAAGAAGCGCAACAAGTTCCTCAAGGCGATCTATTCGCTTCACACTCGCAAATTTGGCGATCTCTACGCCCTTGCTAGGGACGAGCTGGAAGCCAGCATCAAGCGGCCACAAGAGACCGGGGTGAGGGCAGGGGCAGACCCTTCGAAGAAGCGGATGACGGGCCGGTTCACGATTGGCTCCGGCCAGGCGCTGCAGGGGCGCAGGGTTCACGATGTCAAGAACCATCTGTTTGGGATGGACTTCCCCGACGTGGATCATGCGGATGCCAAAACGCATGGCATTTGGCGTGTCCTTGAGTGGGGGTTGGGAGACAAGAAAGATGTCAACGATCTGGCGTCGTCTGGCGAGCATTTGCTGCCCTCTGTTTTTCACTTCACGGGCGACGACGTGTTTGTTCCCGACATTGGCCCTGCTGTAGTTCCAGGCTATGGCATTCCGGCAAAATTGTTCATCACTGCTGCGTGGAACGAGATCAGCCGCGACCTTGAAACCGCCTATGCCAGAGAGTTTTTCAGGGCTTTGCAGGACTAGCCCCTGACCTCAGATCGCAACGTTCACGTGATAGACTCGCTGCAGGCAAGCGAATAGGAGTGTGCCTAAATGGCGATCAAAGGTGGACAGATCCTCCACGTCGCCGGTGGTCCGTCGGCAAATTTTGTCGTAGACCGCATCCAGACTGGCGGCATCACCGGGATCAATGTGAACGAAGACCGCCTGGAGGAGCTGGGCAACTATGAAGCCATCGGCACCCTCCGGGACATCCCCGACCTGACGTTCGAGATCGAGTCGTACGATGTGACGACCGAACTCGAATCTCTTTTGACGGGTGGAGACAACACTGAGGGCGACGGCACGCTGTTCAACCTCGCGAACTTCATCCCTCTTGACATTCTCAGCCCATTCAAGGGTTCCGGCGTTTTCACGGTTGATGGCTCTGTCATCATTCCGTTCCTTTCGCTGGAGTCCATGTCGTACAACTTCTCGCTGGGCGATCCGGCCACCATGACGGCCACGATGCGTGGCGACTCGGTGTTCTACGTCCCAGGCTCTCCCTACGCGGAGACTTTTGACGGCACTGCCGGGGCTGGCCCGTTCAACTATGCGAACACGGCGCTCAAGTCCACCATTTCCGGTGACGACTACTACGCACTGTCGGTCATGGTGTACGACGGGTCGAAGTGGATTCGCCAGCGGCTTGGCACCCACTTCACCAACACAGCAACCGGCGTGACGTTCCTGTCCGGCTACTTCCCAGCGGTGGGAACCGACAACATCAAGATCGTTTACGGTTCGGCTACGCAGGCTACTTACCTGCAGGCGGTGCACGATGCGGTCAACCCAGCTGGCGTTCGTGGGCGTGATGTGTACATCAGTCTCAGTGACGGCGCTGCCACCCCGACTTGGAGCGACTGGCTTGGTGTGCAGTCGGCCAACGTGGACTGGCGTGTCACCCTGGAGCGTGACGAAGAGTTCGGCAACCCACAGGTTGTCGCTCAGGACTTCGACGTTCCCGAGGTGGACGGTTCGGTGACGATGAAGCCTTCGACGGTTTCTGCTCTGTTTGCCCAGATTCAAGCCATCGCTGGTCTGACCGGGACGGACATTGCAAACGCCACCCAGGACCCGCCCGAACTTGGCGTTCGGATCAAGATCACCGATCCGGCTGACGGAACGACCATGAAGACGCTGCAGGTGGACGATGCCAAGTTCACCATGCCGCAGCTTCAGGGCAGCGTCGGCAGCAAGCTCGAATCCGACTTTGCGTTCACGTCGGCGTCGGGCGTGCTCAAGATCTATAAGGCAGATCCCGCATAAACCCCCTTCCGGGCTGACCCTCCCGGACTCGCGGCACAGGAGACCCCCTTCGGGGGGTTTCCTGTTGTATGATCCTTCGCATGAACGAAAGGATGAAGGTTGTCTAAGCAGCCACACCTGTCTGAGCTGTTTCAAGCCGGGAAACTGTTCAGTTTCACGATCGCCAACTATTCGGACCCGGAACGTCCTCTCGAATATGAGCTGTGGTTCCAACATCCTCACCCGATGCAGCGTGAGGAGGCCATGACGAAAGCTCGCGCTAAGCAGGCTCGCAAGCGGATGCTGCTTTCTGACAAGGAGGGCGACCAATACTTGTCGCTGTGGCAGTCGGTTCTCGAAGTGGGGGGCGTTGAACAGTTGGCCGACCGGTTGGCCGACTGGGACTTGTACTCTCTTCGCCAGAAGGCTTACCACGAGGTCCTGTATTCGGATGAGGTGGGGTCAGATTGGGGCAAGGAGGGCCAGGTATACATCGACTTGGTGGCTGCTATCCAGTCCAGGATTGACGAGATCGTTCAGTTGAACGAAGGTTTGTCCGACGAGGACCAGCACCAGGCGATTGTTTTCGAGGAGGATCGGGAGCTTCAGCTTCTTCGAGAGGAGCAGGAGAAGTTTGAGAGCGAGGTGGAGGACCAGATGGAAGCCCACCTCAGCAGGGAGAAGGCTCGGCTCAAGCAGCATTCGACGGAAGAGCTGCGGCAGATGCTTCTCAAGAAGCTCATTGATTCAGAGGCCAGTTTGGCGTGGATGGGCGAGTACAAGGTTCAGATGGTCCGTTACGTGGTGCGGTATCCCGACGACCACAAGAAGTTCTACTTCTCGGATGTCGAGGCGATTTGGGATTTGCCCGATCATGTTCGTACGCAGATTTTTGCTGCATATGACGAGTTTGAGCGTGATGGAGATGATCTAAAAAACTTGCTCAGTCTCCAACCTTCCTGAGCCTGGTTAGGGCTGTGCGCGGGATGGGTGGGGACATGTCCTCCTTCTGGCCGGATGGTGTTCATGAGGCGCCAGCGGATCTTGTGTTGGCCGTGAATCATGCCTTGATGGTGATATCCTGGTACGAGAATCTGCCGAGGAAAGAGCAGCCTCCTCGCCACATTTGGTGGTCGGATGAGTTGCTAGACGAGTGGTTTCGGAACGTACAAGAAGACCGTGATGCGGGGAGGAAGCGCTCCTCGTATCAAGACGCAGAGGACGTTCCGATGACCAGTAACGAGCTGGCAGCCCAGTACAGGCCACACTGATGGCGAATCCTCTGAACTTTCAGGCCACTCTCGACGCTTCTGATGTTTTTGAGAAGCTGAGGCGTATTCAACAGGAGCTTGATGCGGCTTCTGGCAAGCTTGCTTCTCGCTCTTACACTTCTGAGCAGTTGGGTCCGATTTCCGATGTGTTCGGTAGGGACTTCAAGGAGAAACTGCGTGGAGCGCAGTCTGAGGTCAAGCGCATTAGGGCCGAAATGCGTGCGCTCCAGAAAGAATCTTCCATATGGCCTAATCGTTTCGATAGGGATGCGCTGAGACTTCCGGGGCTGATGGGGGCAGAGGGAACCGGCGCGACCTTGGAGCGGGAGCGTCTTGCCCTCACTCAGCAGTTGGTTACTGCAGAGCAGCAGGTTGCTAACTTGCGGCGGCAGGCCCGTGCCCAAATAGCAGGCCCGGAACAGAAGTCTCTGGTGGTAGCGCAAGAGCGCCTGATGGTCGAGCGCCAGATACGAGATATCACTTCAGGCTCGTTCAAGTCCAATCTGGTCACGGGAAGGCTTCGCGAGATAGACGAGGCGACCAATCGCCTTATGGAACTCAAAACAGCCCTGCAAGAGGGTTCCATCTCTGGCTTGCAGGAGCGCACCCGTAACCGGATCAGCACGGTTGCCGTCAAGTCTTCGCAAGAGTTGCGAAAGGCTGAGCAAGATATCGCTCGGATCTTGACCGAGCAGCTTGCCACCGAACGCAGGCTGGGCACGGCTATTGCCGCCAACAACAAGCAGGCGATCGAGCGCCTCTCGCTGAAGAGCCTCGAACTCAAGCATGAGATGCAGATTGCCCAGCAACGCAAGATTGCTGCTGCGGAAAAGGTCAAGGACGCGACGACCCGCCAGGCTGGTTATGACGAGCTATCGGGGGCTGCCAAGGACGTACGGGAAATCGAATTGGCACTGGCTCGTCTGGCTGCTCTCCGCAAACAGCTGGAAGCGGGGGTTCTTGGCGACGAGAAAGACCTGAACCAGCTGGACCAGTATCGGCAGCGGCTTCAGAAGATCAACGCTGCTCTTGAGGCAGGCAACCTTTCTGCTCAGAAAGCAAATCGCTATAGGTTGGAGCAGGCAGAGCTGTTGAAGCGGATACCCGCCATCATGGCGCGGGTACAGACGCAAGGCATTCCCGGCATTGACAACATTCAAGGCATAGCGGAGGGTGCGGAACGCTCCCTAACCAGAGCGCAGCGCATTTTTGCCGGGGCTATGGACGGATTCCAAAGGCGCTTTGAAGCCACCCTGCAGTTCGCTATTTCTGGCGCCATCATCTTCGGCGCACAGCGCATGGTGCGTGAGTTTGTGCAGGCTGCTATCGAGGTTGAGCGAGCCTTCAAGGACATTGAAACGGCTCTTGAGTTTGATGTTCCTTTCGAGCGCGGTACCGGCGAGTTCAACAAGGTTGTCAGCGACATTCGTCGGGATGTTCTTTCGATAGCGAACGAGTTCAACGTTCTCCCAACGGAAGCCAACAAGGCCGCTTTCGTGATGGTTGCCAGGTTCAACGACATGGACAACGCCATGAAGGCGTTCCGGGCGCAGATCCTTGCTACCAAGGTGTCCACTATTGACCAGTCAGAGGTGTTGCGTGCGTTGACGGCGGTAGCAGAGGGGTTTGCTGCGGCCCTGTTTGAAAGCGTGGAAGGCCTCACCGTTCACGAGAAGCTTTTGAGACGGGAAGCTATTGCCGCCAACCTCTACGCTCAGGCGCTGGACCTGGCCGTCTTTATCCAGCAAAAGTTCGGCGTTGAAACCGAAGATGTGCTGGAGGGGACTGCGCGGGCGACGGAAGTGTTCCGTCAGATGGGCTTCACAATGACAGAGACGGCAGCGCTGGTGTCTGCTGTGTCTCGTCAGTTGGGCCAGACTGGCCAACAGTCAGCCGAACGTTTGGTTCGCTCGATTGGCCAGCTCTCTTCTCCCCAGATTAGAGATCAGCTGCTCGATCTGGCTGCGTCTACCGATGCGTTGGCGCTTAGTTATGCCGACTTTGCTTCGGGTGCGTCTGCTTGGGAAGCCATTGCGAACCAGTTCGAACGGTTAGAACGGCTGGACCCGAGGGCAGCGCAGGAGCTGTTGCAGATTGTGGGTCAGCGTCGTGAGGCGGAAGCAGTTGCGGCAGCGTTGGGAACGGTTGCGCTGCAAACTGAAATCATTACTTCGTCTATTGCGGCTACGGGTGCAGCTGAGCGGCGGTTCAAGTTCTTGCAACAGACTGTGGCGGAAACGATTCAATCGATACTCGCCGAGTTCCAATCCCTTGCTCAGAACGTGGAACGTCTTGGCCTCCTGACGCCCATGAAAGTTCTTCTTTCGGGGGTGAATGGCGTTCTGGAAGTGGTCAATTCCCTTGTCCAAGCCGTGGAAAGCTTAATCAATGCTATTGATCGAGTGCCGGTTATTGGCGACATCATCAGTTCTGACACGCTGAAGACGATCTTGTCTATTGCCATAGCAGCGAGAACCTTGAAGGCTGCTGTGATAGCGATAAGCGCGGGCGCTGCGAAGCGGATAGGTACTGCTGCGCTTGCAGGAGGCGGTGGAGTGGGACCGGTTGGGTCGGAGGCAATCGCTGGAGCAGCAGGAGCGGCGGTGTTGGCCGCTGCTCCCCTCAAAAAGGCGTTCAACGATCTCGTTCTTGCCGTTTCCAAGCAGCAAACGACGTACAGGACGCTTCTCGGGACAATGGGAGCGCTGATTGTTGCGATCGGCAGAGAGATTCAGGCAAGGCTGCTCTCGGCAGCTACGAGCCTCCATACACGGGCGTTGACCTCAGGAAATGCGGCAATACGGGCGTTGTCTGCCGCTGGTTCTAAGGCTGCTTTGGCCTTGGGCAAGATATCTCCTGCGGCCCTGGGAGCTACAGCGGGCGCATTGGGTGCTGTCGCCTTTACTGCATGGACGGTGGTTAGCGCTTTCAAGGGTGCTGAACGGGCAGCTGAAGCCATGTCAACTGCTCAACTGGACGCACGCCAACGTGCCCAGTCAGAAGCGTTGGCGGAGGACCTGACTCCCGCCCAGGAAGCACGCAGAAGGTCGCAATACGAACTGGAGAACCTAACTGCCGAATCTGAGGAGGGCATTGGCTCTTACCGGAGTTGGTTTATCGAAACGTTTGACTCCTGGTTCAGGGAGACCAGTGACGAGTTTGACAATGCGCTCAAACAGCGAGCTGAGGCAGGATTGCAGCCCCTTTCGCTTGGCGAGCTGTACCGGCTTGCCAAGTATGACCCCAGCACCCACACTAAGAACACGAAGTTGTGGTGGGAGGCGGTCACCCATCAGGCTCGTCAGCAGTGGTTGAAGGATTCGGTCAAGGCCCTTCAGGAGGAGGCGGCCAATATCGGAACTTTGCCCACTTCGGGAACTGGCCCTGGGCCTTCTCGTGCGCTGTTTGACGCACAGACACAATTGGCCGCATTGCAGAACCAACTAGGCGCTGCCCTTACCGAAGAAGAGCAAGCGAGCATTGCGGAGAAGATTGCCGAAGTTGAGCTGCGAATCAGGTCGTTGGGCGGGCTTGCTGCCGATGCGCTGGAAGGCATCGAAGGCTCAGTTTCGGAGATTATGGAAGAGTTGGGCCGCACCCAAACCAAACTTCGCACTGGCGAAACGACACTTCCTGACGCTATCAAGTTTTTCAGAGACAAGATCGCGGGCTTGCAGGCTATCGAAACGGACGATCCTGAAGTTCAAAAGCTTATCGAGGATGGTATTCGGCAGTATGTGTTGGGCTTGCAGGAGCTGCTGAATCAGTCTACGGAGCGGGCTTTTAGCGTCATGGAAGCGACCGCACCCGCCCAATTTCAGGCTGGCCTTAAGGTGATGCAAGCCAAGGCTTACCTGGATAAGCAGATCAAAGACACTCAAGAGTGGTGGGACGCTTTTGTCGAGTATCGCAAGGCGCAGAATGAGGCCGCGGAGTACCTGTCCAGTCTGCGGATCGACACCCTCCAATCGCAGATGGGGTTGGCCCGTCATTCTGAAGACTGGTTTGAACTTGCAGACAGGCTATTGCCGATGCTCTTCAGTCAGTCGAACAAGTACACCGATCCGAGATATCTTGACGAAGAGAAAGCGCTTCAGTATGCAGTCGAATACTGGACGTTGTTCTGGGAGGTCCAAGACCGGAAACTTGAGGAAGCGCAGCGTTTGCTGATAGCGCAGGCCAAGCTTGCCGGTCCGGTTGGGAACAAGTTGAACGACCTCAATGCGCAGATCAAAGCGACGGAAGCTGCTTTGGCGACCGATCTCGACGATCTGATCCGACAGGAAACGCTTGTGCGTTTGCGGGAACTGATAGCGGAAAAGAATCGGGAAGAGTTCAACATCTGGGCTGCGCAAGTGCGGGCGATTGCCGGTGTCAACGATTCGATCACCAACCTCAACGCGGAGCTGACCATTGTCGGCCAGGAGATGGAGCTTGTCGCTAAGACGGTGGGCAAGAACAGTGCCGAATGGCACAACCTGCAACTGGCGCAGGAGCGCCTTGAATACGAGCTAGCGTCAGCCGAGCTGGAGCTTCAGGTGATAGCTGCCAAGCTCGACAGCGATCTCACCGATCCTTTGGCGCAGGCTGAGATCAACTTGGCTGAAGTGATCGCCAAGCTGGCCAACCCCGATTTGGGTGAGGTGGAGAGGGCACGTCTCGAACTCGAAAAAGCCAACGCAGAGAACGCACGTGAGCAGGCTTACTTCAACAACGAACTGTTCAACTTGAGGTTCTTGAGCGAAACGGGCCAGATTGGCACTGCTGCCTATATCAGCTCCTTGCAGGCGCTGCTGGCTCAGGTTGATACCTCTACTCAGCAGGGCAGAGAGATCTTCTTGCAGATTCAGAGCATTATCGACGGTCTGACCAGCGATATCTCAAACATGCAGTTCAACGTTCCGGGATCTATCCGACTGCCGACACTGTTTGAGGTGAGACGGGCGCTGGAAGCTGACTCGCTGGGCGTGAACTACATGGACAATCGCACACAGCAGTTCACTTTCTATGTGTCGGAAACGATTGATCTTGACACAGTGGTGGATATTGTGAACGGACCCGCAGTGAACCGGTCTGCTCCTGGCAGTGCGACCTTGACCTTGGGAGGGCAGTTCTAATGGCTCGTACGCCGTGGACGTTGACAGACAACTCGACGGGTTCGCCCGTAGTGCTGTCGTTTGAGATCAACCCAAAGGATGCCGACTATCCGGGTCGGGAAGCGGTGTTTGTCATGGAGTCTGGATCGTCTCCCTCCAGCGCCCCGATCATTTTTCAGGGCCGGGACGCTTTGGGAACGTTCAGCTTCATTGGTGACGTACGGGGCCAGACACATTATGAGGATCTGCAGCTCTGGACCCAGAAATGGTATCCGCTTGTTCTGGAAGATGACTTGGGCAACACATGGAACGTGTTGTTCCGTCGGGTGACGTTCAAGCGAAAGAGGCGAGCCATCGAGCAGTGGAGCTTTGAGATCAATGCCGAGTTGGTGGTGCTTTCGTGAGGCAGATTCCAGGGCAGCATTGGGAAGTTTGGCGTTCTGGGCAGTTCGTCGGAAATGACCGGCCTGTGACGAGGGCCACCTTGCAGAGGTCTGTCGTACAGCCCGAATCGTATGGCGCTTGGCGCACGTTGATCTTCAACCAGACCACTACAGAACAACTGGAGATTCCCAACATCAAGACGGTGACTATCGACCGTCGCAATGGGGCCGACGCTGCAGAGATGGTGATGGTGATTGCCAACAACGTGCCGTTGTCCACGTCCGACAATCTTGACCTCACCCATGCGGGCTTGTCGCCGAGCGACACGTCGGGTCCGTCGGTGCGCCAGCTGAAAGACCTTGGATATCCCGGCTATTACACCTACAACCGGGGCATGACCCCCGTTTCTACAGCACGATGGGGCCACGATATCAGTTACAACTGGATGGACGCTTTCATCCCGAACCGCGTGATCCGCACTTGGCAGGGGTATGGGACGGATGGGGCTGCGAACCCCTGGAGTGACACGAATCTCACCTTGACGGGTACGTGGTTGATCGACACGGTGCATTATTCGACTAACGGAACGATCACCATCAAGTGTCGTGATTTGGCGAAGTTGCTGATAGACCAGCGCCTGTATCCGCCGATTGTTCCTGCCGAGCACTATCCGGTGAAGCTTTGGGCCGATCATACCGAGTCGGTTTACACGACCACGACCGAGACCATCACCACAGAGACTTCGGTGCCTGGCGGGATAGTCGAGGGTGCCAACGTGGCAGTATTTCCCAACTGGGAGTACAACTCGTCGTCGGCTTACTACTACGCAGACAAAATTCGGGGTGGGTCATGCGGTCATGGACCCCAATATGCGTTTGACAACGACATCACTACTTACTGGCTGTCTATTTCCAATGGGTCACAGACTGCCGACTGGTCGTACGAGTGGATTGAGGCCGACACTCGCGGCAATCCGATCAAGCGGGTGAAGTTTCACCAGAAGATTGGCGGCGGATACGTCCTGTATGTGAGCGTCATGGTGGGTGGCGTGTGGCAGGGGACCAGCACCATTCCATACGACGCTGGAACGGTGGGTGCTCCGAATGGTTCCGACATCAAATACGTGCACACCTCAACGACGGCGGCGGAAGCGGGCTGGGTATCGGTCGATCTTCCAGACACTTACTATGCCGATCGCATTCGTCTCACGTTTCACAACTTGACTTCGACATCTACTTGCTATACCCCGTTCACATACAACTATCGGGTAGCAATCTCCGAGATTCGGGCAATGGCTTTAACCGAGACTGCGCCTACCACGGTCATCACCGAGGAAGAGGTTACGACCGGCGGATACGTTGACGAGTTTGTTGAGGGCAATATTCGGGATTACACCGACATTGTGAAGCTTTTTGCCGGTTGGGCGGGATTCTTTTGGCCGACAACCGACTATGACGTGGACTGGGTGGTCGAGAAGTGGTCGGGCTACACCTACGGAAGAATCTGGGGTGATTTCGAGTACACGGGTGCTTATCCGGTGGAGCCTCCTGAGATCGACGCGTCCTATTGGGACAACAAGTCGGTGATGGATGCCATCAACCAGCTGCGAGAGATTGTTGGGTTCGTGTTCTACGTGGACGCAACGGGTGGTGTCGTATGGCGCTCTCCAAACATTTGGAAGAAGGGCAACTTCGTATCCGGTCTTGGCTACATAGATGGCGAAGACACGATTGAGGTAGTTGACGAAGACAGCGTGCTTATTGACTACGGGGTGACCATTACCGATGAGTCGTTGCGATCTGAGATTGTCATCGTCGGCTCAGACCCCGGTACAGACCTTTGGCTGTCGGTGCGTCCTGGCTATGCAGTAGGGGAGAGCGATCCTTCTGCCGGGAACATGTCCGATGCTCGCTTGTTGGGCGGGCAGGAGCGGGTGACCATCATCCCCGATTACCCCTTTGGGGAGGGGCCTCCCGACAATCCCTTGCGAGAGCTTGAAAAGTTTGGTTATCTCCTCACCCTGTGGATGCACTGGACGTTCCGCAAGAGTTCATTCCGCATCCCCGGCAACGCCGCTTTTGAGCCAGATGATCAGATTCGCATTTACGAGCGGGTCACTTCTGAGGCTTTCGTTCATTACATCGAATCGGTGAAGTCCAGCATGGATATCGACAAGGGCACCTGGTATCTCGATATTGACACCCATTGGCTAGGTGAAGGACCTGGCGAGAAGTGGGTGATCGACTATGAGGATCTGGCTGAGAATTCCCCGGCCCTCTATGCCTTCTTGCTGGAGAACAATCGCATCACGGATGGCGAAGCAGGAGTTCCCGTCCCGTCCTCAGACATTACTGTTCCAGAGTTCTACTGGCCCAGGGTGGAAGCCGACACTGAAGCATTCCCCGACCCGCCTGCCATTCTTGATGCTGATGACGACTATGAAGCGGAGTCGGGGCCAGAAGTTGTTTCTGGCGGTGACGGCAACATTGGTTTTGGTCAGCGCGGGTCGTATTCCTGGACTGTTGCCCATTGGGGTGCGCATTGCACTTCTCAGGGCATCACTCGCCTTATCTCCGCAGGCGATCATGCCAGCCAGACGGACACTATCAACATCTGGACCAACAATGTCTTGTTGGGGGCGCGGCTTTGGTACGGCTTTAGGGAAGTTGTCAAGGACCTTGGCATACCGCTGGTGGAGGGACGTGTAGGTTGCTACAACTGCCGCAAGATTGCTGGTTCTACCAAGTGGTCAAACCATGCGTGGGGTATCGCCATCGACGTGAACCATTATCTCAATAATGGGTGGGGCTATTTCTACAAGGGAACCGATGGTCTGTGGCATTACGGTGGTGGCAAGGTGTATGGCAGTTCGCCACCTCCTCCCGATTCCGATGCGTCTGCGCTCCAGTCTTCGTTGAGTTCTCGCCTTAAATGCAATGGCATTCCTGTGTTCCGTTGGGGTGGCAACTGGACCAACGTGCGCGACTACATGCACTGGGAGGTGATCGTCACTCCCAGCGAGATCAAGACGTATGGCATCAAGCTTGATGGGGTGGGCTTGATATGACTGGGGATAGGGTCGAGTATCACCGCACGTCATGGACGGAGCTGGAGTCCGTCTACTCAGCGCTGCTCACCAGGGGCGGCGGGGAAGCGATCACCGACCCGATTTATTTTGGGAAGTGTTTCTACGACAAGCCGCTGTTCACATATGCGACCGAGCCTTTGGCGCTGGGTGATGACCCTACGTCACGGATTCGGGATTACGCCCATGCAGAGTTCCCCTACTACCAGTACCCGGCGCCAGGTTCGTATCGACCTTGGCATTCACTGAGCGATCCAGAAGATGGCGAATTTGGAGGGTGGTGGCCCGAGTATGGCGATACGTATGGCGGTTTTGATTACAACGGTTCGACTCGGGACTATTTGATCTCCCGCTGGCAGACTGGCTATTCGGCTACTGGCATGAAGGTGTGGACGGCGAATGTGTTGGCCGACTTCTCGACAGTAGATAACCCTGGCTCGACGTGGACCCCAGTGGCGGGAGCAGTCTCCCCCGGCGTTCAGGTGACGTTCACGACCAGCTTCAAATACACATATGACACTACCCCTTCGTCTTCCCCGAGTGGCCGTATCACCTTCGAGTTTTACAACGGTTCGGGCGACACGATCAGCACTTCATCTTCAACGTATGCCCTGACCACATCAGATGTTGCGCGCAGCCACAGTGCTACCCCGCCTGCGGGCGCCAAGTACGTGGGCATTTACATCGACTTCCCAGGTACGGCTGCAGGGTACGGGACCTACATGATGGTTTACTACCACCGTCGGGACACGCTGGCTATGTCGGGCGTCACTATCCCGAAAGAACTGATGGGGTCTCACTTTCATACCGGCTATGCGGCCATGTCTGGCGGGGGCTTCGAGACCCAACCGTGGTTGGGTTACATTCCGGAATGGAATCGCTACATAGGAGAGTTTTACGCCAAAGATTTTGTAGCTTTGTGGGTCCAATCACCTCGTGACGATTCGTTTGAAAACTACTTCCAATACTGGCCTGTCAATGCCCATGCCTTTTATGAGGTAGGTGACGACCTTCCCCAGGTGCTTTTGTCGATGTCTTCTGCCGATAACTATGAGTCTGTGTCATACATGGGCACAGCCCTGTCCCCGCCTCAGGGATGGAGTTTTACAGCTCAGATTGACTCGGGGGGACGAGATTTGTATTGGGACACTGTTGGGCTGCGCACCTATTTCGAGCCGAAATCTTCTAGTGCGGTATTGCCCAACGATTTGGGTTTCTTCTCATTCCATCTTGACGAACCACACAACACACAGAACCCGTGGAAGTTCACTCGGGTGCGCCCTGGGGACGTTCTTTCTTTTTCCGCGCAACTTCGCGTAGAGGCCCCGTTTACGGCTGGCCAACTTCAGGTTGTTGGAAAGGTAGATTGCTACGACTCAGACAATGCGTTTCTGGGCACGGTGAGCGCACCGGTGGGAGATTTTGTTGAGGGCTATGGCACTAATAGTGGTTATCTTGATGCTGTTACCACCACAGCGAGAATCACCACTACTGCATCCTGGTTGGGCCCCAGTGGTTATCCGTTTGTCATTCAGATGCACTCTGAAAAGATGCTGGTCACCGAGAGACAGTACAGCACTTACTACACGGTGGAGCGAGGCTATCTAGGCACAACTCCTGCTGTGCACGCCAACGGCACCCCCGTTTACATGATCCCAGCCATCGGATATGCCAGTTACGGCTACGGCAATACTGCGCGTGTGGTGATTCCTTCTACGGTGGGGGGCGGGACCCCCTACTGGGCGACTCCTAGACTCAGCTGGATTGACACCTCTACTGGGGATTACCCCGAGATGTCCATCTATAGCGGCGGGTCGGACATCATATCTGCAGGGGTGCTTTTGGCGTCAGGCATGTGCGCCGAACCTCAAGCTCTTTCCGAGTGGCTTCTGTCGTTTGAAGGACCAGAACCTCGTCGGGCGAGCAAGGTGTGCGCCTACTACAAGTTTGGGGAGGGTGAGACTTCGAGCCGTTGGTTGTCGTATTCGGATCAAAACTTGATTTGGCCTCATGATTTTTGGGGCACTCCTGGGAACCTAGACGATGGGTATGTGGAAATTCCTGACGGCGTGGCCTGGTCGAGCCATGAAGCTACCGTCGTCTACGGCGACCCGAACCCAACCCAAAATCCGAGGATGCTCGGAGGGTTTTACAGGTTCGGGGTGTATTCGGAATCCCCTGTCCAAATAGAGCTGTATCTCATCCACCATTATGGGGTACTGCATGGGTGGCCTGGGTACGAAGACATGTGGTACCCGACAGGCGAATCGAAGTTCGCTCAACACGGCGGAAGCGGGTGGGAAACTTTCGAGATCCCTTGGGATCAGCTTCATGACGATATGTATTCCTATGACATCACCTGGTTCTTTCGTGTGAACAATGCGACTCCTGGCCAGATCGTGAAGCTGGACAATGTTGAGCATTCTCGGGACTACACCAACGCCATTGAATATCCGGAAGTGACGTTGGGCATTGCCGAATGGATCAAAGACATTCGGGACTTGTATGTGGGTGCTCGCCTGTGGATCAAGGTGGGTGACTGATGCCGACCGGCGAATACGGCAGGCGAGCGGGGATGTATTCCACGACGTGGGCGGCATTTCCCGAAACCGACTGGAACTACCACGCCGGTGGTGTGTGGTGTGGGAATGACTTCTATTTCATAGAAGAACGGTCGTTTTCAAGAGGTTCTTATTGGGGTGGGATGACACCTTCCGGCTGGGGCGCATATGAAGAAAACTGGATGCCTTTGCTGTGGCGGATGACTCCTCAAGGTTCGGAAATGGTGATTGGCGGACTGACAGGCGTGACTGATTATTCACTGTGGGGATATCCTGGTGGCGTTCCAGACGGATACGGGCCACACACTGCTCTGTCTACTGATGTGGAAAACATGCCGTCCTTGTGTTCGGACGGCACGTACATCTACTACACCAACCAGACCGACCACAGTATTCGCAGGTTCAATCCTGAGACGTTGATGTTGGACACCATTGTGGGGCAACACACGTCCGCAACTGCCAATCCTTCTGCAATAGTCGATAGTGGCGGAACGACGGTCCTTCTCTACTCGCCAGCCTACGACTTCTTGAGCTACGTCAACGTCACGGGAGGAGGCCCCACTGAAGTTCCGTTTGGGGCGACCATAGAGCCGGGGGGCGCCAACGAGGAAGACGTTACCGTTACCTCGATTACGGATTACGGCTCGTATGTGCGGTGGAACCTTCAGTCCGTTTTGACGTACGACCATCCAGTAAGTTCGACCGTCCAATTTGATGGCGTTGGAACCCCGGCAGTCATGTTTCCGTACGGTCCCACCTATCACGACGGGTGGGTGTATTTTTGGGATGGGGCCACGGGTGACGGGTCTGCTCTGCGCAGGGTTTCTACATCTTCCCCCCATACGTTGCAAACGCTGATTGATTACCGGGACCATTCTCGATATCCGTTCGATTACGACGATTGGGCTTGGTTTGGCACAACAAATTCTGTGACGGGGTTGCCCCACTATCTCGATTCAGATTTCACAGGTGCAGACCTGGGTGGGCTTTTCTACCATGAGGGTTACCTGTACTTCACCCAAAACCATCAGCCCAACTATTTGGAAGTGTCGGACAGCTGGAGCCACCAGCCTTCAGCCCTGCGTCGCATTGCGATAGGGGGTTCGTACGAAATAGAAACTCTCTACTGGCAGGACTACGAAAACCCTCTATATGAGGAGCCGTTCCCCGGCTATCCGGGCGACTATCAATCATCAACAAATCCTGCTTACGGGATGGCTCTTTCTATGGAGCCAGAAATAATCTGGCATGGGTTCCTGATGTTCCAGGACGTTCACCCGCAGGTTGTCATCTACGACGATTATGCCTATGTGCAGCTCTGGTTTATCGGCTTCCATAGCGAAAGTTTTGCCGCGTCTTTCAACTGGACTCTCGTTCGCTTGAAGCTTTCCGATTTGGAAGCAGGGGCGCCGGTCAAGCACGACCCGCATTATCCGTTGTACGAGTATGTGGTCAACGAATATCCCTGGTCCCTTGATGTTCGGACCAAATGGTTCGGCAAGAAAATCTTCACTCAAGAAGGCTACAACCCTTACTACTACTACGGGCCAATGATCAATGCGGTGTCAGTGGGTCCCGATGGCTTGTATGCCGTTCATCCTGTCGTCTGGGTTAGTTACGAATACCCGAACGGGTGCTGGCTGGTCAGCAAGCTCACCGACAGTGCCACCAGCACTGACGCTCAGGGACGGTTCACCCTTTCATTTGAAGGCTCCACAGCGCAAGGTTTGGTGAGCGGCCAGCGAACCAAAGTGATGGGACCGGTGCAGCTCTCATGACCGACAGATCACGCAAACGGCAAGAGGTGGACCGAGCCGCATGGGCGTCGGAAGTCCAAGTGTTGTTCACTTATACGACGGAAGGCTCTGGTGAGGTTGATACAGGCATCCTGCATTTTGGGCAGTCGTTCGAGAAGGTGCCCTTTTTCACCTATCACGTGGAGCTACTCTCAGGGGAGTTGGTGACTGGTGATTTCCCGTTGGTGTCGGCGTTCGTTTCCCAGTGGGACGTAGCCACCATTGCAGGAAATGAGCTGTATGTGGGAGCGTCGGTAGGCATCAGAGTTCAGAGCACAACGAGATACAACCTTGGGTTCCTCCTCTCCTTCCAGGGGAAGGCGTTCCGGGGGCTAGTGAGGTAAGCCATGGGCGAAACGTCAAATTTTGGTCTGGAGAAGTTCGGAGCTGAAGGTTCTATCTCCCAGAACGGCTACAAGTTCTCCAACAAGGACCGTGACTCGATTGATTCACTGCTCTACACCTTGTTTTTGCATGACCACCGGGAGGCGGACAGCACCGCACTCGCCTATCCGGCCCGTCCCGGCCTGACGGAGGGAACGGGCGGCACGATCAACGCAGGCGCAACCTATTTCTATCGGGTGGCATTCGTAGATTCGAACGGCAACGAGACGGCAGCTTCGTCTGAGTCGGTGATTGTGCTCGACGGCCCACTGATTCCACCAACCGCACCGACGGTGACTACTGCTTCGACGGGCGGCACGCTTGACGATGGAACCTACCGGTATGCGCTGACCTTCTACCAGTCTGCAGGTGGGGAAACGACCGCCCCTGTGTATGGGATTGTGACGGCAGGTAGCGCAGGCACCAATACCAATACGGTGAGCTTGCCAACCCCGGTGTCGGGGGCAGACGGGTGGAAGGTGTACCGGAAGGGTCCTGCGGATGCTCGCTACTTCCTTCTGGCGACGGTTGCTGCTACTGCTACCCCACCCACCTCGTATGTGGATGACGGGTCGGTGTTGGCCGACTGCACCAAGTATCCACCGTCGTCCAACACGACCAATGGCAGCAACTCGATCACGGTAGCTCTTGATGCCAGCGACCTGCCTCTGGACAGTCGGATCGCGATGTGGCGCATCTATCGCACGAAGGTTTCCGGGTCGTACTCTTCAACCTCCTTGGTGGTGACGGTCACTGAGACCACCACCGAGGGTGGCACTGACCTTGTGACTTCCTATGTGGACACCGGGACCGCAACGGTGACGGGCATCCCGTTGACGATTAGCGCCACTCCTCCTGCCATTGCCCAGTTGGACGCTGCTGATGTTTTTTCGAGCACGTCGTCCCCTCTTCCAGCAGCTTTGGCGCCTCGGGGCGTGAACAACATGACGGTGTTCATGAACGGCACTCTCACCAACAAGACGTATCACAAGGTGTACTTGTGGCACGACCTGTATCTGGAACGGCTCGATCTTCAGTATCAGGATCTGCCGTCTGGCTTGGATGGGTCCAATTATGTGACCGTAACCGTGTCGAACGATGCGGCCACGCCGGAGTCGGTGAGTCTGGTGATGAACAGCGAGCTGGCTACTCCCGACGGTTACTACTCGTGGCAGTCGTCCACCACCGATTACGGCGAGATGCAGGCCGAGGATGCGATGGCCACCCCTGACGGCACTCAGGTGTCAGACCTTCGTGCGACCAATGACATTGCTCAGTCGCTCGACACCCAGTACGACATCAACTCGTGGGACTGCGGCGTGCTGGAGGCAGGAGAGTATGTCGCCAAGTTCTACATTCGGGATGTGGGCCAGACGAACGGGACGCTGGTGTTGCGGGTGCGCACCGATGAAGCGACTCCCACCACGTTGGCGACCACCACGATCAACTCGCCGGGGTCCATCTTTTATGACCCGCCGACTGAACTGTCGTTCACCGTAACGTCTGATGTTGATGTGATCATCGAAGCAGAGAAGACCGACGCCAACTCCAACGAGTTTCGCATCGACAAGTACATCTATGAGGTGCAGTTGCCCATGTTCGCTGCGGAAACCTATCTGACTATTGAAGCATCTGTCACGGGAAGCCCTACCGATGCGGGAGGGGACGCCAACCTGACTGTGTGGTACTAATCATGAGTCTCGTGTTTCTTGAAGGGTTCGATGACGGGTTCTATGCCGAGCGTTCTACCACCATGTCGGGCACTGTTAGTGGAACAGGTGGCAGGTACAACAATGGGGTTCGCTTGCTCAACGGTCAGATATGGGCTTTTCCTATAGGTCAGGGATGGGCTTCTGGTAGTGCTGGTGATGAGGCGTGGTTCGGGTTCGCCTATAGGCCGGGGGCTGTCACTGCGAACGTGGATGGGTACTGGTTCAACGTTCGAGCATGGGGACAAACCAGCGGCACGCAAACCTATCTTCGGACCAGCGGTTCCGACATCTTGGTTTACACAACTTCAGGACTTGTTGACACTATATCTGCTGCGCTGACAGCAGACGAGTGGGCCTACTGGGAAATCTACATCAAGAGCGATAACTCACCTAACGGGATTGTCGAAGTCAAGAAGAATGGCACTCAGGTTTCGTACACGTCGAGCACAGATACGGCAGGTACGGGTTACGGGTTCGGTATGGTTTATTTGGAGGGGGGGATGTACACAGGGACTTCTGATTACGACGACTTCTACGTTTGCAGCAGTTCTGGCACGGTCAACAACACCTACCTTGGGGATCTGCGGGTTGATGCGCTGATTCCCAGTGGTGCAGGCACGTACACACAACTCACCCCTTCGGCGGGTAGCAACTACGAGAACGTAGACGAAACTTCCCAGGATGGTGACACCACCTACAACGAGCACGCTACCAGCGGCAACAAAGACACCTACGCTTACTCCAACCACCCTCTTGGCAGCGGCACGATTCATGGCATCACCCTTTCAACCTACGCACGAAAGACCAACACGGCAGCCAAGTCGTTTCGACGGGTGCTGAGGTCTAACAGTACGGATGACACTGGTTCAGACCAATCTCTTGGTACTGGCTATGCCCTTTATGAAGAAGTGATCGAGCAAGACCCAGGGCTTGCCACGCCTGCTGCTTGGACGATTACCAACCTGAACGCAGCCGAGTTCGGATTTGAGGTGCGCCCGTGAGGAACTACTCGAACACGGTTGTTCCTACGAACCTCAATGGTGGGGTGACGGACAGCGCTACGTCGTGGACAGTTGACGACGGGTCCACCTATCCGGCAGTCCCGTTTACTGCCAGATGTGAGTCGGAAGTCGTTCTCGTGACAGCCAAGTCCGGTACGAACGATGTGAACTGGACGGTGGAACGAGGGTTTGATGGGACAACGGCGGCAGCGCACAGTGATAGCTCGGTGGTGGATGCGGTTGTTGTTGCTGCTGATTTCTACCGGGGCGACTTTGTTTTCAGCGGGGCTGAGATCGAACTTACAGCGAACTCTTCCGATCTCACTACTGGGGTTTGGACCGACATAGATTGGGACGCCCAGGTTTATGACACGGATGGTTATTGGGAGGGTGTTACCAATCCTGAGCGCATAACGTTTTCAGTTGCTGGCAAGTATTTGGTGATAGCCAACGTCATATTCGAGACGAGCAGCAGCGGATTCCGACATCTGCGTTTTTTGAGGAATGCCGATGCCAACTTGGAAATTGCCCAATCTTCTACGGGGGGGACTTCGGCTGGTGATACGAGAGCTTATTGCAGCGCTGTTGTGGATGCTGATGCTGGCGATTACGTTGTGGTGCAGGCGTATCAGAACTCTGGTGGTGGGCTGTATCTTACTGGTCACGCAACGGCGGATTATGAGAAAACCAGACTCTGGGTCTATTTGATTAGTCCTACCCAGGACCGCACGGAAGGCGTATGGACTTCCCCTCCTTCTACTGGCTGGTCATGGGTGAATCAAGGGTCAAGCACCATCACGTCGTCCAGTAACCCGACTCGGGAAGTGCTTGTAGGAGTTCATTCGGGCACTTCTACCAATGTGGTAGCTCGGGTGCGTTCGTACACGGCTCCGGCTACGTTCACAGTGCGGCTCGATGGCATTTCGTTTGTGAAGAACTACAACGGTTTTGGTTTGTGTTTTCGGGACAGTTCAACAGGGGAGTTGGTTGACCTCGATATATCCAACTCAACAGAAAGCCTAACTGTCAACTACATGGCTTCGGCTACTTCGTGGAGCAGTTCGCCTTTCACTGTTCCTTCTATTCATGTGCCGAAATGGGTTCGGATCGAAGACAACAATACGAACTTCCTGTTTTCAGTGTCGGAAAACGGGTGGGATTGGCAGCAGTTGTACTCAGTAAGTCGCACCGCCCATCTGACAACGCCAGATCAGGTTGGGTTTCAGGTATCCACTCAGAACTCCACCACCCCAAATATGGATCAGTTACTAACGATCCTGTCGTGGGAAGAGACGTAATGAATGCGCCTTCCAGCATCACTCCCGGCCTCACTAGAAGGTGATTCGGAAGCTCGGCTGACCAAACAGGCAGCCCAGGTTGCCACAACAGAAACTGGTGCTGCATCACGCCTAACTAAGCAGGCAGTTCAAGTTGCTTCGGTGGAGACTGGCGCTTTGGCTCGCCTCACCAAGCAAGTTGTTCAGGTAGCTACTTCACTTTCTGGTGATGTCACTATCGAACCGACCGCTTTTGGTCTCAATACCACAGTGGTGCAACCTGCGGTGTCGGCCCAGGCGGGTGCCAGCGTCACCCCCACAGCCTTTCAGGCGAACGTTACGGTCGTTGACCCTTCGGTGACGGTTTCGATAGCGGTTGCTGCTACCGCATTTCAGGGCGTCACATCGGTTGGCGATCCGACCGTTACCACCACCCTGAATGCCGACATCAATCTCACCGCATTTACTGCAGCTACCTCTATTCCTGAGCCTGGGATCACTGCCGACAAAGACGTAGACCACTATCCGACAGCCTTCACCGGAACGACGTTCGTTGTCCAGCCCGTCTTCTCCGATAGCGACACCATATCTCCCGCAGCTTTCGAGGGGATCGCCACTATCCCCGAACCGGGAGTGGCAGTTCATGCAGCGATCTCACCTACAGCGTTTGCGGGTTCCTCGTTTGTACAGGAACCAACCATCAACGCGTCATCTGCCTTCAGCGCTACAGCGTTTGTTGGCGTTGCCACCGTTCCTGAACCCACCCTCAGCGTGGGAGTGTCGATCAGCGCAAGCGTTTTCAGTGGCTCGGTTGTGGTGTTTCAGCCGTCGGTGGCCGACGACAGCAACGCAAACATTTCTGCAGCTGTTTTCTCAGCCGCCACTTCTGTGCCGGAACCAACGACCAGCACAGGGCTTGGGTTGTCCGTTTCGGCGCTTCAGCTTCTTGCTGTCATCCCATCTATCAAGCCGGACACGGTGGTCACCCCCACTTCTTTCGGCGGGGTCTCAACCATCGTTCAGCCGACCGTTACTGGGGACCTCATCCCAGCTACAACCAGCTTTGCCCTGTCGGGGAGCCTGATGGGTGAGCCTGGTGCCGAGGTGGAGGTTGTTACGCTTCCAGCCATTACAGGAACTGTCGTGCGAAGCTCTAGCGGTACCGAACATCGAAGGACTCGTGGTCCTACAAGGAAGGTGAAGAGGCGATGACCAATGTGTCCGATGCCTTTGCGGTCAGTATGGGGACCTTCTTGTTCAAAGCGGGGTCATACACACCTCCCGCGACCTGGTATCTGGGCCTTGCCAGCGGGGTGGCGGTCAGCACGTCTGGGACGATAGCTGGCTATTACGAGCTGCAGGGCGGCAACTATGCGCGACAACCCATCACTCTGGGTGCGATTGACAGCAACGGGATCGTGAAAAACTCGGCGGCCATCAACTTCCCACAAGCTTCGATCGACTATGGAACGGTGACGGGCGCCATCCTGTGCACCGCCTCTTCGGGGTCCAACACGATTGTTGCGTACCAGGCATTCGGGTCCACTTTGGACCTTCAAACCAACATGCGGGTGGTGTTGCCGATCAACTACCTGCGCCTGTGGTACTAGGCCTTCCTGGTATCCTTCACGTGAAACACGTGGGAGAGGCTTTGAGCTGCACCGAAGAGCACGAGCAGATAGTGGATCAGCTGAACGACCTCGCATCTGCAGTCAAAACAGAGATGGCAGCTCACGAAGACCTTCACCACCACCCACCCTTGACGGAGATTGCACGCAGCCTCGGCAAGACACCTACTGAACTCATGAACGACTTCCTGGGTGCTGTAGAAGTGTCACGCAGGGTGGTTGATGCCCTTGAAGGCCCCGAGATGAAAAGTCTCGACGGCTCGACCAAGCGCATCGAAGAAGAGGGCTTGTTGTGGCAGGTCAGAGACGTGCGCAACCAGCTCAAAAATGGAATCAGCCATAAGACAACCCTCACCCGCCCACAGTGGACAGCCATTGTCGCTTTGATTGGCGCACTTGGCACCATTGCGGTAGCCCTTATCGAAAAGATGTGATGCGCTGGTTGGTTACGGGCGGAGCCGGATTCATCGGCTCACACTTCATGGACTATGTGCGCGCCCAAACCGACGACTTCATCGTCTGCTACGACATTCTCACCTATGCGGCGGACCCCCTTTGGGCAGCATCTGCAGATCACCTAATCGTTGAAGATATCTGCGACCCACACGCCACCCGCAAGGCGCTCGAAGAGCTACTTCCCGACTATGTGGTGAACTTCGCTGCCGAATCCCACGTGGACAACTCGTACCGTCAGACTCCGGCCTTCACCCGAACGAATGTGGACGGGGTGGTGAATCTTCTTGAGTCGATCCGAGACGTGTCTCCCACCTCTCACTTCGTCCAGATTTCTACCGATGAGGTTTACGGCGACGGGAACACCGAGCACACCATCGACTCACCCCTCAACCCACAGAACCCGTACGCCGCAACCAAAGCAGCCGCCGAGTTCATGGTGAATTCCTTCGCCAGAAGCTTCGGGTTGCGCACCATGATCACCCGGTCCTCCAACAACTGGGGTCCACGTCAGCACGCTGAAAAGTTCATCCCTGCTGCGCTACGAGCCAAAGCCACCGGGGAGCCGATGACCGTTCACAACTATCAGTGCAAACGGGACTGGCTATATGTGGGGGACAACGTGCGGGCCATCTTCGAACTCACAACCAAAGCCGGACGAGGCGTCTGGAATATCGCCACTGGGGCCCAACACAATCTGTCACAGGTGCTTGATAGGATCGGGGCAGTGCCTCATCAGGTTTCACCTGAACGACCTGGAGTGGATATGCAATACTGTGTCTCCGCCCAGGAGACCTGGGATTATCTCGGGTGGGGGCCGCAGGACTTTATGACTGACAGCAGATGGGAAGGCTACGTTGAAGGTTCGTCAGAGCGATCTGAAGACATTTGGGGAGTGCGGGCGTAGGTACTACTACTCAAGGATTCTGGGCTTAGGGGGCGATAAGTCAGGGTCACTGACGGTGATGGGTACCGTCTGGCATTTCGCCGTCGATGTGTATGAGAACTACGACTACGACCTCGATCTGGCCAAACGCACGTTCGTGCACTACTGGGAGAACCCTAAAGCGCTTGGCGAGCGCATTGATTTCTGGCATCGGAGCACTACTCACGAGGGCCTTCGAAAGCGTGGCCTTTCTATGTTGGAGCGCTACCACGAACTTGCTCCGTGGCGCCAGGGCAGGCGCTTGGGCTCTGAGATTCATTTCGAGGTGCCGATCGGGAACCATGTTCTAGAGGGGACCATCGACAAGTTGTGGGCACGTCCCGGCAAGAAACGCTTGGAGATTGTGGACTTCAAGACAGGGGCTGCCGTACCTGAGAAGCTTCGCCACAACATCCAGTTCACCGCTTACTGCTACGCCACCGAACGACCCGAATTCTGGCAGTACGTGCCGGGACATGAGGATGGCTTCCAAGAGTTTGCTGGGTGGCAGCGTGGCGGGTGGTGGTACCACGCACGCAACAACAAGATGTTCAACGCAGGAAATCGTGAAGCGGCGGACTACAAGAAGCTCGCTCTTGCTGTGGAAGAGATGGACAACGCCGTTCAGGCGAACGTTTTTCCCCTCGACATCAAGGGCGAATCTTGTGGGTACTGCGCTTTTGCGGAAGGAACGTGCGGGTCTGAGATGAAAGACCCGAGATAGGAGGAATGGATGAGCATACAGATAGAGATGACCGGCAAGGAGGACCGTGAGGGTCCTTGGAAGCTGGCCATCTGCGGGTTTGGCGGGGCGGGCAAGACGCTGTTCGGGTCTACAGCACCCAAGCCGTTGTATGTTTTCTTCGCCGACAGTCCGCGTATCAAGAGCATTGCCATGCGGCACATGCCTCACGTGAAACTTGTCAACAAGTATCACGATGGGGTGCTGCAGACCTCCGTTCAGGACCAGTTGCAGGCGCTTGTCATGAATCTCCAGCTCACCGACACCGAGTTCGAAACGCTTGTCATCGACACCGGTGACGAACTGTTTCAAGCCATGAAGGAAGCTCGCAGAGCGCAGAATGGCGGCGAGTTCGGTCCCGGCGACTGGGGTTGGATTGCCGACGCATACCGGGAGATCATCACCGGCTTGGTGGACCTTCCCATGCACGTCATCGTGCTGTACCACATCAAGACCTCCCAGGAGGGTGACACCACCTTCCGAGAGTTGATGTTGCAGGGTCAGGCGAAGGACGAAGCTCCCGGTTGGTTTGACGTGGTGGGCGTGTTGGAAAACTACGAGGTGATCCTCGAAGACGGCAGCACCCACACCAAGCGTGTGCTGTTGACCAACGGCAGCCGCATGTACCCGTGGGTGAAAGATCATTCGGGCGCCCTGCCCAGACCTTTCGAGATCAGCGACACTTTTGTGGGCGATTTTGATCGCATGTTGGCGTTGCTGACCAACGAAGAGGAAGAGGCGAAGGAAGGCCAGGAGCACACAGTGCTTGGGGTGGTTCCTACCTCTGCTGCGAAGGGCGTGAAGTCGGGTGCGCCGGTTCCTTCACCTGAACAACTAGCACAGAAGAAGCGGGACACTCAAGAAACCCCTGGTCAGGAGCCTGAGAAGGTCGAAGAACCCGAGGAGGGCCCCTCCGGGGAAACCGCAGCAGCCGAGCCGGAACCTGAGAAACCTGTTGTGCCGGAAGAGCCAGCAGAGGACGAGGGAAAGCACGAAACGGGTCAGCAGCCAGAAGTGTCCGATGACGAGGCGCTGGAAGCAGCTGAGGCTGCAGTCAAGGAAGAGTTCCCGGATGCCGAGATCGTCTGCAGTGAATGCAAGCAGCCGATAGACGACGAGAACGTTCGCGAACTAGGAATGGTGCGGTTCCGCACATACCTGTGCAGGCCGCACTACATGGCCAAATTGAAGGAGGCAAGGAATGGTTAAGTTGAAGGGTTCGTCCCCCGATGACTTCGAGTTGATCCCAGAGCATGACATTGTGTCGGCTCGTTTGCAGGACGTGACGATGAGAACCTTCACCTGGGATGGTGAAGAGGTCGAGAAGCTGAAGTGGACGGTCGTGATCACTGATCCCGGTCCCTGGCAAGGGAAGGAACTTTTCGGGGACACGTCTACCAACTTCACAGTGCACCCGAACTGCAAGGCGTACAACTGGGCGAAGGCGCTCACCGGCAAGTCATATGACAACGGTGAGGAGCTGGACACCGACGACCTGTTGGGCCTCCCCTGCCGAGTCATGATCGGTCACAAAAAGGACAAGGGCGGCACCACCTGGATGCGGGTTCGTGAGGTTCTCCCGTCCAGGGGAGCAGCCAGTCAGGCGCCAGTCGAGAATCCTTTCTAGATCCTCGTGGAGCCAGAGCAGTACCTCTTAGCTAAGGGGTTCAAACTCAGGAAGGCTCCCGGCGAATGGCAGACGCAGTGTCCCTTCTGTGGGGACAAGAACAAGTACGGGCATCTGTATGTGAACCGGGAGCATGGCGCTTACATGTGCCATCGCTGCGGCGAGCATGGGTCCTTCTATGCCCTTCAGGTGAACCTTGGGGACAAACCTGAGCCTGCCCACCAAGACTTGGCTCAACGGTGGGAGGTGTGGGACGGCGTGGTCGAGGAAGCGCAGAACGCAATCCTTGATGCGCCGGAGGTGCTTCGCTACCTGAAGCAAGAGCGGGGGCTTACAGCTGAGACGATCGGCAAATATCGTCTCGGCTGGGCACCCCGTGACTTCATGGACACTCTCCTGAAGAAGTGGAAGATTGGGGAACTGAAGAAGGCGGGTCTGGTCAACGATGACAACTATCCGCTGTTCTGGGACCGCATCATCATCCCCTACTTCCAGCGGGACAAGGTGGTCGCTCTCCGTGGTAAGAGCATCGGGGGCAACGTCATTCAGGCGAAGGATTCCTCTATCCAGCTGTTTGGCGCCGACAATGTGCGTGGTCATACCGAGGCGTACATATGTGAGGGCGAGTTCGACGCTATGTACCTCAATCAACTGGGGTATGCGGCGTGTGCCATCCCTGGCGCTATGAACTATCAGGAGAAATGGAACGCTTGGTTCGACGATTCTCGCCGAGTCTTCGTCGTGTTAGATGCGGATGAAACCGGCCGCCGGGGAGCGCATAAGATCTCAGGATATCTGGGCAGAAAGGCCCGTATCGTTGAGTTTCCTGTGCCTTTGGGGGCAGAGTCCACCGACATCACAGAGTTCTTTTTGCGTGACGGTCACGTGAAGGATGATTTCGAGGAACTGTGCAGCCGGGTGCGGGGGCAACGGGTCTACACCTTTGGCGACTCACTCAAGGAGCGTGACGACCTCAAGTCCAAGAAGGGTTTGGAGTTGGGGTGGAAAGACTTGGACTACGCCATCCATCCAGGCCTCCTTCCCGGCCAAGTGGTGACGGTGCTTGCCAAGACCGGCGCAGGCAAGACTGCCTTCCTCACCCAGGTGACCCACAACCTGTCTCGCTGGGAAACAAGCACGCAGAGTGGTCCCGGCATACCCATCCTGGTGCTGTCGCTAGAGCAGACACGAGCTGAGATCGGTAACCGCCTTGAGAGGATCGGGAAGCTCTACAACCCTTTTGCAGATACCAGAGAGATGGACCACTGGTATTCCAACCTGCGTATCTGCGACGAGAACAAGATCCCACCCAAAGACGTGCCGCTTCTCATCGAGGAGTTCATAGAGGACACAGGCCAGGCTCCACGCTTGCTGATCGTGGACTACTTGGGCTACTGGTCCAGATCGTTCACGGGAAAGTCAAAGTACGAACAGGTGTCTGAAGCAGTGATGGAGCTGAAACGTATCGCCAAAGAGTATGAGCTGGCGATCATTGCACCGCATCAGGTGAGCAGGCTTGCCAAGCGGGGAGAGCGGCTCGATATGGACTTCGCTAGGGATTCGGGGGTGGTTGAGGAAACGTCTGACTTTGTGTTCGGGCTGACACGCCCCAACGTTGAAGAGGTGGACGACAACGAAATTGATTGGCTGCGTAGGGCCGATACGAGGCTTGAACTGCTGAAGTCTCGGCACGGAAACGTCGGGCGACAGATCTTGATGCTGTGGGCGCCTTACTCGTTGGCATTGGTGCCGAGGGGTGGGGAGATGGAGTGGAAAGTGCAGAACGAATGGCAAATGCATGACATGCAGGCCATGTACGACGACGTGCTGGCCATGCACCAGAACCGACCCCAGGAGAAGATGTTCGCGTGATGGACTTATCTGAGGTGACCGGCGAGATGCATCTCTGCCAGTCGTGTAGAAGGAAAAGTGTAGAGGTACGGATGGTGTTTGACCCTGACGACACGTTCTGGCTGTGCCGGGAGTGCGCGTCTCTGGGAGAAGGGATGTACATTGGGCTCCAAGAAGCTTTCGATCTCCTACGTCACAGGACGTGACGAGTTAGATCCAACGCAGGTGGACGGCGCACAGTCTTTCACCCGATATGCTCGGGCGATGTTGGGCTGTGAGGTGCCGGTCGGTGGAAAATTTCGGGGTATTTGGTACCAACAACTGAGTGAAGAGATGGAAGTGCAAGGTTGGACGTGGGACGACCTGACGTTCACCGTCCAGTATCTGAACCGTCGAGGGATCGTGATCTTGAGGGTGGCAGGGATTTTGCACTTCGTTCAGGAAGCGCTGAAGGAGCGGAAGGTGGTGGAAGATACTGACCTTCACCTGAAGGTTGCTGAGGCGATGTCGAAGGAAACGGACGAGGGATGGCTGAGACGCTTGAGTCTTGCCCGAGGCAAGGCGCTTGGTCTGGTCTACAACCAATGGAGGGAAGCGCATGAAGTTTGAGGGCGAAGACGTAGACGGTTACAAGGTGACGTTACGCCAGTTCAAAGGGGACCTGGACGTTCCTTTGGCTGCCCATGAGGTGGTCGAGCTGAAGGTGCTGGCTCGGGTGACCGAGGTCAACCATGGTGTGAACCAGCGGGACCACAAGTTGTATCGTACGCATGTGCTCAAGGTCCAGGAAGTGGAGGTATCGTGATCAAGTGTGACCGGTGCGCAACCGAGTTGGGTCGGGGTGAGATGTACATGCTTCCCGTGACCGTCCATTTCATGGACCAGTCCAATCGGGAATCGTTGCGCATGGAAACATGGTGTCTCACCTGTGTGCGTGGCGACAATGAAGATAAGCCTGGAAATGCGAGCCGTTTGACGTTGCCTGGTGGCGTGCGGGTGAGGGGAGCAGGCCGTGCGCGTGGTCCAATCCGTTGAACTTTCACCTGAAGGACATTTGAAACTGCGTTGGGCCGACTCGGAGGAGAGTGGGCCTGAAGGTGCCGAGGTGCACGAGACTCACATCAGCGCCGACGGCAGGGAGATGTGGCCGCAGGTCGGTTACTACGCCCAGGAGCTAGTCGAAGATGTTCACGAGCTTCTTGAGTGGTGGCTGAAGTACCGCAAGGGGATTGTCCAGTAACGAGGTGACCTTCGTGTATCCTTCACATGAAGGAGCGCACCATGCAACATGTGGAAAGGTACCTTCCTGGTAACTACACCGTAGGTCGGGGAGGCGCCAAGGTCGAGCACCTCGTTATTCATACCATCGAAGGTTCGGTTGCCAGTGCCGATGCTGTCTTCCGTAACCCCGATCGCAACGCTTCAACCCATGACGGCGTGAAAACGGGTGAAGTGTGGTTGTGGGTTCGCATGAAGGACACGGCTTGGGGGGCTGGCGATTCTGCCATCAACAAGGCGGGCCACAACATCGAGACTGAGGGCTATGCCCGAGATGTAAACCGTCCCGCCGCATTGCTTGACTCTATTGCCGAGCGGATGGCTGAAGTTCTCGTTCATACTGCCGACAACTATGCCATTCCGAAGCTGTGGACGGTGGAGCGCCGTCCCGGCGTGAAGGGTCACGGCGATATCACTCCCGACCGGCGCTGGGACCCCGGCGCTATGGACGTGGGTTATCTCACTTGGAGGCTGGGTCGCTTGGGTGTGGCGATGGACTGGGACAAGGGAGTTGTCCTCAAGGCTACGTCACCCATCTCCAATCGGGAGTCGTGGATGGTTCACTACGTCCAGTTTGTGGTGGGTGCCACTGTGGACGGACTGTACGGCAACGGCACTGCCAGCTTGGTCAAACAGTATCAGGCGAAGATTGGGGTGACTGCTGACGGGCTGTGGGGTCATGGCACATGGACCAGGCACATGCAGATTGTGAGAGCAGCATTGGACAAGAGGTATCCGTTGCCACCACCTACGCCACCGCCCACGCCGGAACCCTTGCCCGACACGCATGATGACATTTGGGCTGCCATCAAAGACCTTCAGGCGAAGGTTGCAGCGCAGGCCAAGGAGATCAGCGCAGCTCACGACAAGATTCGGAACCTTCAAGCGAACAAGGCGGGTGTCCAGCATCCGCATACCATCACATAGGAGGAACCTGTGAGTGACAAGCTATATGCTTTGAGGCGCACCGTTGTGAATGCTGTGGTTGGCCTGGTGATTGCCTTCCTGGCGAATCTTGGGTTCGACATTGATAGCGAAGCTTTGACCCTGGTGCTCGACGGCCTGCTTATCGGCTTCTGGTATCTGCTATCGAACTGGGCCTTGGGTGTGGCGCCCGACTGGCTGAAGAAGATCCTGGCCGTGCTTACCGGGGGCGCTTCGACCCCTTCATACGAAGGTTTGCACGAAGCACCGTAGATGGCAGAGTATGTACGAGTTCACAAGTCGGACCTCGAAAAGATCCGAGTTGCGTTGCAGGGAGCGGAGAACTATCTCCGTTCCCTCAACAACATGAATGCGGCACTGCATCTAGCCGACCCTGTGTACTCGCCCCTCACCACTACGGTGATGAACGGGAAGAAGAGGATTGATGACTTACTCGACGGAATCAACGTCGAAGATTGAACTGCGCGAATGCGACAAGTGCAAAGAGTCTTTGCGTGTCGTCCACGAAGAGGAACGTGTTGTCGCATACGAAGTTGCGAGCGGTGAACGCCATGTCTGTTGGAACCTACCTGAGGATGCAAATCTCTTAGTGCTAGATGACTAAAGGTGGGGTTCGAGTTCGCAGACGTTCAAGGGAACGATCTGAGGGTCGTAGGGTACGATTCGCTGATGCGAGTTGCGGTTCTAGGCCAAGGGGTCCTTGGGGAGACTTTGCTGGATTATTCGGCTGAGTTCCCCATCGAGTTGATGGTGTTCCCCACCGATATCACCAATGCAAGCGCATTGATGCGTGAGTTGGGCGAATACCAACCCGATGTGGTGATCAACACAGCAGCCAAGACCGGGGTGGACTGGTGCGAAACGCATCCTGTTGAAGCCCTTCGGGTGAACGCTATCGGGGCGGGTACGGCTGCGTATGTGTCGGCAGGGGTGGGCGCACATTTTGTGCACATATCTACCGACTATGTGTTCAGTGGCTACTCACGTGATGGGCAAGGGTACGAAGCGGGGGACACGATGGAACCTATCAACGTGTATGGGGCCAGCAAAATGCTTGGAGAGCGTGCAGTGAGTGCGCTGGGTTCTGAGCGTGCGACGATTGTCCGCATCGGTTGGCTGTATGGCGCGAAGTATCCGAAGTGTGCGCCGATGCTGGCGAAGAACACCTATCGGGAGACGGTGCGCGGGGTCGAGACGGTGCATCGGGCATACATTTTTGACGATATGTGGGGGACCCCCACGTTCGTTGGGGACGTAGCTGCCATCCTTCTAGGGAACATTGCAGGACCATTGACGTTTGTGCGTGCTCGCTCTCGCCTGGCGGCTGCCCATCGGAATGGCCCTGAGCGTTTGGGGCTGACGCAGGACTCGATGGTGGTGCATCTCGCACCCGAGCAGCCCCCTGTCAGCTGGTACGAATTCTTGGAAGGTAAGTATGCGGACGTTCGTCCGACACCTTCAAGCAAGGTTCCCCTGAAGGCTCGACGCCCCAAATATGGGGGGTTGAAACCTACCCCCGGCTGGACCATCTATGGTGATTGGGACGAGCATCTCGACAGGTTTGAACGTGAGTACGTATGGCACAGAGATAAGAGAACGTGACAACTATCGCTGCCGCATGTGCGGGATCGGCAAGAACCTTCACGTGCACCATATTGTGTTCCGTTCGCATGGGGGACCCGACGAGCCTTGGAATCTCATCACCCTGTGCAAGGACTGCCATGATCGGGCGCATGGGCTAACGAGGGACCCCACCTATCCGCGGTGGTTGCTACATGCTGAGGCGTTGAGACTGTATCTCACTTGCTTGACCTGTAAGAACTACACCGAGGCAGGCTGGTGTTTGTTGTGGGACGAGGAGATGTTGTGGGATTACTTTTGCAATGCTTGGGGGTCTCGAAAGTGGAAGTAGCCTGTGGTATCGTTCGCGTGAAGGATGCAAGAATGGCGTGAGCAGGCGGTCTGTATGGACCTCCCCTTCGAGACGCAGAAAGTCTTCTTTGGGGAGGCTATCGGTGTCCCCGTTCACCAGCAGCACGAAGAGGCACGCACCTACTGTTATGTGTGTCCCGTGCAGGTCCACTGCCTTTCCTATTGTGTGGAAACCGACACCGATTTCGGGGTGTGGGGTGGGCTTACCGAATCCCAACGCAAGCGTTACCTGTGGCCTGCGATACGCAGATACGGCTACGGTGACGAGGTGTTAGCCAAGGTGATTGCCGACCGTGGCACCGTGATTTTCAGGTTGCTTGACCTGGTTGGATAGGTCGGGAAGGTATGGCCTGTGTAGGACTGGCTGGGGTAGTCGAGATGGCCCGCGTTGTCCTGTGTTGTCTTGGTACGTCGGGTGGGGGAGTCTCGGATAGCGTCAACGTGGTGGGATTGGTCGGTTAGGTATGGCCTGTGTAGGACTGGGCAGGTCAGGATGGTCGAAATGATGGGGGGGGATATGGATAGCTGGGGGTTGTATAGTCGGGGAGTCTCGGCGAGCCTTGGCTGGGGTAGTCGGGATGGGTAGCGTCGTCTTGGGTAGGTTTGTTAGACGCCCTTCTTGGTGATTAGGCAGAGCTTGCACCGATGGCCTGCTGGGTGTTCAGGCATGTCATCCCAGCTTGTTGCCATCTCCACCTTGCTCAACATGTCCCACACTATGTCGGGAAACGTGAAAATCTCGATGAAGCCCTTCCCGTCTTCGGGATTGTATGCCTGGTCGGTGAGCTTTTCCCGGAAAAGCATCATGGCCTTTGTGTACGCCTGAGTCAGGTCGTGCACTACTTCCTGCACGATCGGCCACTCAAGACGGCGCCAGTGACTACGCCCTGGATCGAGCGTCCACCTCAGCCGCTTGAGTGTCGCGTCATACGTCGCCTCAATGATCGCAGCGAGTTCCTGCGGGTTGAGGGTCAGATCAATCGTGGTCGTCTGTATTTCCTTCTCCTAGATAGCGGGCGTGTACTTGCCCGACGCCTTTTTCGACGGTCGAAACTTCGAACTCCCATTCCCCTGGGGGAATCTTGTACTTGTGTCGTAGCGCCCAGCCCATTCGAGACACCTTGTCGTAGGGTCCTTCAGCGATCTTAGCCCACGCTCCTGGCCTCTCCATGAGGGGAGCTAGGCGCTGTAGCCAGCTGTCCTTTTCGGGTGGGTCTTCCCATTGAACGGTCAGAGTGACCTCTTCCATTACCATCCTTTCGCCATTTCTTCTGCAACCCTGGTACAGCGGTGACATACGCTCAGGAGCAGGTCCTTTGCTTCTTTGAGCGTGATCACAGGTTCTGTGCCAGGGCTGCCGCATAGTCGGGTTCCGTCCCCTGCTCGCCAGTGGTAGACAAGTCCGGCGCCTATCACCGAGGCGTCGGTGTCACGGATCACTCGTATTCTCCCATACAGGTCCTCCTCTCTCATTTCAGCCTCCCTACATAGTCCCTTCCAAGCCTAGTCAGTTTCCTGCCTGTGGTGCTGAGTTCGATCAGTCCCCTCTCCAGCAGATATCGCTCAGCGTCTCGCAGTGCTTGGGCGTCGATCCCCACAAGCACGGCCAGCTGGTCCAGGCCGGTCGCCCGAGCAGTCCGTTTCAGAGCTTCCAGGTATTCGAGTTGGAGTTCAGTGAGGCCGTCGGCAGTAATGCGAGCAGTGCTCAGCACATCCTCCGGTTCAAGAGTGCCAAGCCCGATAGCGGTTGCAACAATCCGCTCTGCTTGCCGAGGGTTGCCTGCGGCTGCGCTGGCAAGCACGCCTGCTCCTCTCATCTGGCTTTCCATCAGCTCTGCCATCTCGTCGTCACTGTATCTACGCAGCTTCAGGGTCCAGAAGAACCTCGAACGAAAGGCAGGCTCCAGTTTCTCCGGCCTGGTAGTCGCAGCGAGAATCGTCACGTGATGGATCTCCATGATTTCGAACAGCGGCTCTGGTTTTGTCTGCCGGTGCGACTCGTCCAGGAGCACAATCCCTTCGGCTGGAAGCGACTCAGGGTTAACCGGACAGAGTGTCTCCTCGAAGAACTCGTGCCGTCGTCCAGCGATCCACCTAGCAAGATGGGTCTTCCCTATTCCCGGCTCTCCAAGGAGGAGCGTGTGGGGGAACGGTTCGCTTCGCTTGAGGAACGGTTCGATCTGCTTGCGGATTACACCATGGCCGAACAGGGGGATGGGTGCGGCATATCCGGCGAGTGCAGCATGTCCGGTGGTGGGAAGGATTCGCTTGGCCCATGCTGCCGGGTCTTCTCTCGGGTCTCCGAAGCCGACCCGTTTGGCCCATGCCTGACTGCTCTCGCCTGGTCTTGGGGTGTATTGGTCGATATTTCCTCCTTCGATTTACCAAACTTAGGTTTTCGAGTTGACCGATGTTCGGTCGCATAGTGGCGGAGTGCGCTGACTCGTTCGGACTGGTAGCGATAAGTCGGTTGTCTCGTTGATGGTTCGTGGCGACAGGGATAGTCAGGATGGAAGGGGTTGAGCAGGCGAGGCGCGACAGGTGCAGTCAGGTTGTCCCGTGTGGTTCAGGGGGGATTTGGCTCGTCGTGATGGGCGGGATTGCGCAATTGAGTTCTGGGCAGTGCAGGCACGGTCAGTTGCGTCGGGACGTTATGTTTCGGACGGGTTTGGAACGTTCTTGGCTCGTGTAGTCGTTATGCCTTGGTATACAGGGCGTAGGACTCTGCGAAGTCCTGCTGCCAGCCCCACTCGTCAAGCACGTAGCGCTTGAATTCTTGCTGGGTGAGCAAGACGTAGGCGTCTTCTGTCCATTCCAGCATGGCAATTACAGTCTCGTAATCGTCAGTGTGGTCTTCGGGCATGGGCAGGTTGATGAACACCTGCTCGGGAGCGTTGTCCTTGATTCGCTGGATGTGTTCTTCCAGCAGCTGGATGGACTTCTTCCGGTAGCCCTCCATCGCCTCCTCAAAGAGGCGGCGATGGTTGTCCCGGTTCTCTTTGATTGTTTCGAGAAGGCGTTGCCGGTCAAGCCGGACCTTCTCCAAACCTCTGAGTTCGTCTGCCATTTGCACTCCTGTCATGTGATCTTGTCCCACTTGATTACGTCGAATTTGCCGTGGCCCTGCGAGCGGAGCGCTCCAAGGCCGTTCTCCTGGGCGAGCAGCCACATCTGGCGCCACGGGTCCTCTTTCGAGTCCTTTCCGGGCCTGTCCATGGTGCCTTCAACTGCTTTCAGTGTGAAGCTGACCTCTGCCTGTTCCACATACTCGTGGTAGGCGAGCACCGACCGGGGTCCCTGCGGGCCGCTTACATGGCCGATGACCAGTTCGATCCCGTCTGGCTCTTCCCGTCCCAGGCCAATCCGTGCCGGGTCCACGAACACTCGTTCGGCCAGGTAGCCTTTCGGACCTTTGCGGGTGCGGCCCCATTTGTCTCCGGCGAAGAGGATGTTGGTCACCTCTTTGAGCATGGCCTTCACCTGACGCTCTTCGATGTAGGGACCGTTGTCGTTGCGCTTGAAGCCGACCGTGTTCTGGTTGGCGGCCATTTTCTCAGACAGCGCCAGGAGGGCTTCAAGTGAAGCATTCTCCGGGACCTCCAGGTCGGGGTCGATTTCTCGCATGGTGCGGAGCATCATCTGCTGGATTTCCCAGTCCTTGTCGATGCCCGCTCTTGCCCGCAGCCACCCTTCGATGACTTTCGGGTCTTTGGGGATGCCTCCCAGGAGCTTGTCTCGGAACCTGAGCGTCACCGCCCATTCGTCCCACATTCCTTCAGTACCGAACACTGATGTCACTGGTTGAATATCCTTTCGTAGGCTTTCTCGATTTCGGTCTTGGACCACTTGTCGCTGACCTTCTCATCGTCACCAACCTTCTTGCGAAGGGTGCGAAGAAACTCGGCTTTGGCGATCTGGTCCTGACCGGCTGATTCTCGGGCTTCTGCTGCGAAGTCGAGGTCGGTTCCGGTCATGTCGATCAGTTTGACGTGCCATTGGTTGCCGACATGCTCTGTCCAGCCGTCGAACTTCCAAGGCTTTGAAGCGACTCGTTTCCTGACCTCAGCTGTGGGGGCAATCACGCCGTCGAACACGAGGTGCTTGCGTCCCGCTATGAGGACTTCGTGGGCGATACCACGAATCAGGAAAGGAATGGCTGTTTCTGCAAGATCCTTGACAAACTTCTGGTCGTCCATGAAGTGCGCAAGCGCTTCGGTCACCAGGTCGTCCATCTTGATTCGCTCTTCTTGCGCCACTTGAGCTTGTACCCAAGCTCGTATGGCGGCTCGTACTTCTTTCGATATGGTCATAGCTCCCTTCAGGTCTTGATGAGGCCTTCAGAGATGAAGTCGGTGAGCTGGCGCTCGACCGCTTCAATCTCGATCTTGGCCTTTGCCATTTCGTTGTCGATCATTCCGCCGTACTCGGAGAAGTTGTCCTTCATCGAGTTGAACCGCTCTCGCAGTCCTTGCCAGTGGCGAGCGGTGATCTTGTCTCCTGCGTTTTGGATGGCTCGAAATTCGGTGATGAGTTGGGTTGCCTCCTCGTGCACCTCCTCTTCGAATGCCACCTTGACTAGCTCTCGCTGCTTGGTTGTGTCGGGTAGTGGAACGCTGTGGAAGGCTGATCCGCCCCCGAGCTGGTTGCAGAACTCTTCGAGAGCTTCGACGTTTTTCCGTTCCGAGATGGGGGTGAACCACACCGTTCCTTCTCGCCGGATGAGAATGGCTCGCATTTCTGCCAGCTGTTCCCGAATCATGCGACGGATGATCTGGGCGTCGATGAATTTGGTTGCCTCGTCAAAGTTCGCATTGAACCTGTTGAGGGTTTCCTTGAGCATCGGGTCCAGTTCGGGCGGCATTACCCGTGCGCTAACGCTCAGGATGCCTTTGTTGCGGTTGAAGACGAGCTTGGCTGCGTTCTTGTACTCAAGGACACGGCCTTCTGCGTCAACGATCTCCATGATCAGATGCCGCTCGATTTCGTCGATGGTTTGGGTTACAGGCCGGATCAGGAAGTTGGCCATGTGGTTGGACAGCGGGATCGGAAGGTTTTTCCGTTCGCTGTATCGGCACGCCCGTTTGAAGGCGTCCCCAAGCCTGGGTGGGTTGGGGATGATTGCCGGGGATAGTTTCAGGTCTGCCACGAGTTCCGCCAGTTCTTGGTGGGTTTTTCGTGGCTGCTTCACTGTGAACCAGGCTATGTGTCCGAGCAGTAGCTCGTCGGGCAGGTGCGCCCCATAGCCGGGCATTGCTGCTGTCATGTGCCTCCTATCGGTCACGTGAACATTATATCGTTCGAGATTTGCCGAACGCAAGCAAGTTTATTGGTCTGTCGGTGAGGCTGGCGCCGACACGGGTAGAGAAGTCGGCGGGTGTGGGTGGGTGCTGGCGGGGGGAGTTTTGTCGGGTAGTCCTGTTCGGGGGAGCGCTGTTGTGTAGAGGGAAGTCGGGGGGAATTGTTCAGTGGGGAGAGGCGTCGGGTAGGGTTGTCGTTGTGTTTCGGGAAGCTAGGAAGGGTTCCGGCGAGTAGCGTGTTGTCGCTCAGTCTTCACGTGAAGCACAAAGCAGAGCCATGCCAATGGCCCCGATAATGCCGCCCGCCCAGAATGCCAGCAAGATCTCCAACCAGATCATCGCACGTACCTTGGAAGCTCTTGCCAGAGAAATCCTTGCACCTTGCCTGCGTTTATGATTCTCTGGTCCTCCTTGTGGCAGCAGTCCTGGCACCAGTCAACATTGTCATACACTCGGCTGTCCTCTTTGCACTCCTTGCCGCATTCCTCACAGGCGAACACCCGCAACTCACTCATCGGTGTCTCCTAACAGGCGAAACCTGGTTCCCTCCCGCAAGTGCCGCTGCGCTTCCTCTAACGTCCACGGCATCTCAACCAGCCTCAACTCGACTTGGAACGTGCCAGGTATGCGACGTGGGTAGTCGTCTTCGATTCTGGTCACGTCGATCCAATCTACGGGGACTTGTTCCACGACAACTATCGGGTCACTCATCGGTGTCTCCTGCCTCGTAACGGTTTGGACAAGCGTTGCAGTAGTAGACACCATCCTCCAACCAGAAGACATTGCACCCACAAATACAGACGAACCGCTTGCCCTTGACATAGAGCATCTTCAGCTCACTCATCGGTGTCTCCCATCAGAACAGCACGCAGGGCATCACCGAAGGACGTTTCCCAGAGGACGGTGGCATTCTTGATGTTGCCACACTTGCAAGACATGGTGGCTTGGATCGCATAAGTCTCTATGGAGTCATCGAAGGTGCTAACGAATGACCACCAACTCGTTTCTGTGGGACGTTCCAAGCTCTCTTCGGGTTCACATTCGTACTTGTGTTCCATAGCGTCACGGTCGGTGAGCATCCCGTAATACCAATCATGGTCGTCGGTTGGGATGCGTCCGTTCTTCCACAACGCTTTACGCAGAGCCTTGATGAACCCCTCCTGCCATTCACTCATCAGTGTCTCCTAAGGGCATTCACCACAGCACTTGCCAACACCCGCCACTTGTAGGTGGGGATTTCACCGTAAGCCCCCGAGTCGAACTGAGCCTTCATCTCGTCGGCCACCCTGTCTACGAGTTCGTCGGGCCACACCCAACCACTACCACCACAGTTGGTGCATTCCACTTCGTAGAGT
>JABAOG010000484.1_pt4 | contig 51258 bp, 39 predicted proteins | sample 7062131 | NCBI WGS metagenome assembly JABAOG01 (sample SAMN14538629, study PRJNA623070) | marine sediment metagenome | biome: marine biome [ENVO:00000428]; feature: marine pelagic biome [ENVO:01000023]; material: deep marine sediment [ENVO:00002113] | place: India: Arabian Sea | collected... | reverse complement strand
CCAGCAGACTGGCTGAAGGACCTTAAGAATTTGACCCGCATCGACCTCCAACAGCTCACCCTGCGGGACAGCCAGCAGTTAATCAGTGAGATACTGCAAAAAGTTCAAGATCTTCCACTTCAAATCGCAGATTTGATCGTTTCCAGGGCACAGGGCAATCCATTCTACATCGAAGAATTGATCAAACATCTGATCGAGACCGGAGCGATCATCAAAAGCGATCCTGATTGGAAGATCGATCCCTCACAGCTTTCCGCAGGCAGCATTCCATCGACTCTGGTGGGTCTGCTTCAGGCTCGAATAGATCATTTACCGGATCACGAGCGGCACAGTCTGCAATCTGCCTCAGTGATCGGCAGAATTTTTTGGGAAGATGCCGTTGTTTACCTCAATAGCGAAGATCCCCTATCGGATTCTTTATATTATGCCGAATCTCTGGATAAACTCAACCAGCGCGAGATGCTCATCCAGAATAAAAATTCCATTTTCAACAATACTCCAGAATATCGTTTCAAACATTCCATGATGCGGGACGTAGCGTATGGTAATTTGCTGAAAAGCGAAAGGCGGATGTATCATTCCAGGACTGCGGGCTGGTTGAAGTCCACCACCAAAGAATCTGGGCGTACTGGCGAGTATGCCTCACTTATCGCTGAAAATCACGATCTGGCAAAAGAGCATGATCTGGCAGCCGATTGGTACCGCCTCGCTGGTGAGCTTGCCTATGCAAAATATTCCAGCTCTGAAGCAGTCCGCTCCTTCACACGTGCACTCGAACTGACACCGGACAATGATCATTCAGCAAAATACACATTGTTTTCTTTACGTGAGAAAGCTTATGATTGCCTCGCCAATCGTTACAGCCAAAAGCAGGACCTGGAAGCAATGACTATACTGGCTAATCAATTGGACACGGACCACGGAAACACAGCCCAGCACCGGATATCCGTTGCCTTAAGGCTTGCTCACTACTATGAAGTCACTAATCATTACATCGAATCTTCCAGGTATGCTCAATTGGCAGTCAAGCTGGCGAATTCTACTGAGGACATCAATGCGGAAGCACAGGCTCGCGTTCAATGGGGAATTTCGTTGCGACTCTCAGGAGAATTCCACAAAGCCCAGTTACAGTTCGAGAAAGCCCTGCACCTGGCTGATCATACAGAAGCACAAGATATCCGCGTAGAATGTTTTCACAATCTCGGGATCATCCACGAGCACCAGGCGGATTTCCCGCTGGCAAAATATTACTACCAGCATTTCATGGATCTAGTTGTAGAGATCAATGATCGCAGCGGCGTCGCCAGAGCCTTACGTCACCTTGGGGTCAACGCATACAAGTCAGGTAATTACCATGATGCCGCAGAGCATCTCGAGGATGCCCTGAACAGACACAAACAAATTGGTGATCGCTTCGGGGAGAATAACACTCTCGATGATCTCTCTTTAGTCTCCCTGGTAAATGGAGATTACGCTGCCTCACGCCAATACAGTCAGCAGATCCTCAAACTTTCCCAAACCATTCGCGATTTTGATGGAATCGGATCTGCCTTCAGCAGGTTTGCTGCCATATCTTTTTGTTTAAGTGACTACGCTGCGGCACTGGAGTTCAGCCGGCGTTCTTCTCAGGTTTTTACAGAAATTGGGAACCAGATTGGTGAATCCAGAACCTTCAGCAGGCAAGCTCTTTCCTGGTACTATCTGAACGACCATAGAAGATCACACGCTGCTGCCCTGGAAGCCCTGTCGACAGCGATAGCCACCGATGCGCGGAAAGAACAGGGGTTCGCACAGGATGTTTTGGGTCGTACCTTGTTGAAGCTGGGTGACCGGCAGGCTGCTAAAGATGCTTTACATGCTGCCATCAGGCTGAGGGCAGATAACGGACAGAACGAACTCCGCATGCTGTCTTTGGCAAATTTAGCAGAAGTCTATCATTTCGATGATGAGCTAGAAACCGCTTTGGTATACATCGAGAGCATCCTTCAATACCTGGAACGAACCGGCACCCCTATCGGCACTCCCCTGGACACTGCCTGCGAACCATTCCGAATTTACCTGATCTGTCACCAGGTGCTCAAAAAGGCTGGAGATCCCCGGGCTTCAAATATCCTCAAGGCTGCCTTTACTCAGATGCAAAAAAGAGCTGAACAGATTGAAATTCCCTCTGAACGTCATTCTTTCCTGCATAAAAACTTTGTGCATTTCAAATTGCTACAGGCATGGCAGGCTGAGTTTGGGCAATCAGGTCACTTGTGAAACTCCTGGGGGATATATACACTTCTTCACCAAAAATGATCCAGCAGAGTGGGTATCCAAGGTTTTTTTCCATATTGATCCACATCAAAACCATGCTGAATTAATAAAACGCTCATTCCTGTAATCGGAGCATGTTGGTTACAATACTCTTCATAGTTACATAGATGGAAGAGTAAATCAATGCTGAAATTATCTATGCGCAATGAAAAAGTGGTGGGAATCCTGGTCGTATGGTTGATCGCTATGATCACGAATCATCTTACTGGAGGGGGAACTTTTGTATCTGCTGCATCGATAAAACAGGAGAACCTCTGCGAGCTACCTTTCGAACCAGTCAGCCTGCCTTTGACTGAACTGGCTGGATTGGAATATGTGCGCATGGATGGAGAGGCAACCGGCTTTTCCGGGGGTCTGTACCCGGGAGGCTCCAACGAGCCACCCCAGAAGCATCTGAACACCGGATTGGATCTAGCCCAACACATTATCCCATTGGACCGGGATGGCAATCCCGATCCGCAGAACGGTCAGATTGGTCTGCTGTCGCTGGGGATGTCGAACACCGCTATCGAATTTGGTGCCTTCACACAATTGGCCATGGAAGATCCGCAGGTAAACTCACAAATATTGTTCATCAATGGTGCCTTATCTGGAGCCACATCGGATCGCTGGTTGAATCCCGATTCTGAAGCATGGTCAAGGTTAGCAAACACAGTAGGACCATCCGGTCTCCAGGTACAGGTAGCCTGGGTCAAGCTGACCCAGGTGCAGGGGGGCGACTTTCCTCAAAAAGCACAATCTCTTCAGGCGGATCTTGTAACGATCGTTCAGCATTTAAAGACAAATTTCCCCAACCTCAAGATCGTTTACCTGTCCAGTCGAACTCGCTCCTACACAACCTGGCGGGGTCTGAGCCCTGAACCAGTGGCTTTCGAAACTGGCTTTGCGGTGAAGTGGCTCATCGAGCAGCAAATCAACGGTGACCCGGAACTGAACTTTAATCCGGACAACGGTGATGTCCTTGCCCCTTACCTGACCTGGGGACCCTATTTGTGGATCGATGGTCAAAATCCACGGGAAGACGGACGTGTCTGGCTCCAGGAAGATCTAAGGGGAGACTGTACCCACCCTTCCGAAAGTGGAGCAAACAAGGTCGCGGATATGATGCTGGAGTTCTTCCTGACCGATCCGACTACACATAGTTGGTTCCCCTCTAATTCATCGAGCGCCGGACTCTCTTCAAGCAGTACACTGACTGCAACGGAAACCGCTGCAGTCAATCCAACAGTGACACCCAGTGCGACAAACCTTCCAACGGAGACCCAACCGTTCTCAACTGAGACTCCCGGCATCCATGCCGGAACGGATAACGTTAATCAACCTGTACCAACAATTCAAGCTGTGCTTCCGTCCAGCCAATCACTCGAATCAACATCTGAAATCCCCCAGCAATTAAATGAAAGAATCGATCCCACCTGGCTTTGGCTGCTCAGTGGTGGCGCATTAATTCTTGGGATCGCAGTATTCGTGGTGATCCGGCGCAGACCATAACCGAGAAAGCCCCATTTTTCTATCTGCTGCTCCCAATAACTATCATCCTATATCAGTAGGGAAATCCCTACTGACTTGTAAGGATAATTCCAGAGAACTGATTCAGGACAAATACCCGAAGAATCATCGGGATTCAACGGATGGCTTATTTTGCGAATTTTAGTAATCTCAGGGTGGAATTGCTCAAATGGCCAAAGTTAGCAAGATTTAAACTTTTAGGAGATAAGATCATGATGGTTACTGGAGTTACTGGAATCAGCGATCGAGTATCAAAAGCACTGCTGCAGGATAATCGCACGAATGATTCGGTTATTGACGTTTCTAATGAAGGTAGCAAGATAACCCTATCCGGAAGCGTGGACTCCGAAGAATTACGTCAGGCTGCTGAGGAAATAGCCCGCAGCCAGAGCGGTGTTGTTTTAGTGATCAACGAATTGAGGGTTGGTTAGTTTTCCTCGCGTTCATCAAATAAAAAACACAGACAATCCCCCACAGTTGGATATTTATGGATGATATTCAATTGTGGGGGTCATTGGAATCTCATGAATTCTCCATAAACCATTTCAATAGATTCTTTCGGTAATGTTGACATGAGCCAGTGATTTTTCCAGGAATCTCCTGCTTCCCTTTCCTCTCATCAATTTATATAGTTTCAATTTCGTCAACCTGCTTATCTTGATTGTTCATCCTGAGACATCTTTCCTTATTCTGCTTTCTGAATTCACCGGGTAGAAGGATGTGAATAATGCGTCTTCAGAGCAGAAAAGAATATCGATCATGGTTAACGTCACGAAAATTCTGGCGAGGGATAAATCCGGCTAATGATGCCCCTGTAATAAGGTATGTCTGCTTGAAAGTGGCACCTGTGATTTGCACAAATAGCACATTGAATTATGACTTTCCTCAATGACATTCGTCATGAGCCAAAATGCTTATAGGTCGTACCGCCAAATGGCGCTTTTTTTCACAAACACTACTGCATACAATAGTGACAACTTCTACAAATACTCCTCTGCCAGGAGTTCACTCGCGAAAGGAGTAAAAAATGGCAATCAATTTACGAAAAGAGAATGTAATTCAAGATCCACCACTGGTAAAAAAACTGCTGAGCGACAAAAGAGCCGCCTGGTTGTGGCTGGTACTCCGAATATGGTTGGGATACCAATGGATTGATGCATCCCTGCACAAGATCAATAATCCTGCCTGGGTACAAACAGGTGACGCCCTCAAAGGTTTCTGGACCGGTGCAGTTGCAATTCCAGAATCAGGACGACCAGCTATTGCTTTTGATTGGTATCGATCTTTCATCCAGGCACTGCTGGACGCGCAAGCCTATACCTGGTTCGGCAAGCTCGTAGCCTACGGTGAATTACTGGTCGGAATCGCTCTGATCATCGGTGCATTTACTGGTATCGCCGCTTTCTTCGGTGCGTTGATGAACTGGAACTTCATGCTCGCTGGATCCGCCAGCACAAACCCGATGTTGTTCGTTGTCGCTCTTGGTCTGATCATGGCCTGGAAGGTCGCTGGTTATATCGGCGCAGATCGTTACTTGCTCCCCATTATTGGTACTCCATGGTCCCCAAGGGAACCAAAACAAGATACCGTTCCTTCTGACGAACCTTCTTACTCACCATCATCGTAGGTATCCTTTTCCACCAATATGTACAGGATGTCAGATCTGACATCCTGTATTTTTTTGGTCTTCACACTCAGAATTTTATTAACCTGAGAAACCACTGTAGCAATAGGCAATATTGCCTATAACCTGTTAGGACAAATGGCGCTTTCAGGTGAAATCCCTTTTTTCTATACTCATATTATGGACCACAGACAATGAGCCAGGCAAATTATTCCACCACCATCCATATGGACTGCGAGACCGTCATCGCGCGGTTAACCAGCCAATTGACCAGCAGCGGGTTCCGCATCGTGCGCTCTTTCGATTTGAATTCTGCCCGCTCTTCTTACACGAATTTACCTTGTCCCCATCATGGTAAATCATTCTGCGATTGCCAGTTGGTTGTCTTACTGGTGTATGGAGAAATGGCAGTTCCTGCCTCAGTGATTTTGCACTGCCATCAGGGGATGACACAGATTGACATCATCGAATCCCCGAATACTCACCATGATAACAATTTAGTAGATTTTATCCAGCAGGCTGCTGGAACGATTGACCAAGCTTCAATGATTCGAGTAAAGCAAGATGATAATTCAAAACAGTGATTCAAGTCACCACATTCGAGAGACGATGGCGAAAGATAATATTAAGCTATTCCATTGCTGTTGATCAATCAATCAGTTTGATCCCTTACCATTAATACTCACTGATTGAATTCACAACCCTCCCAATATTCTGGATTGTGTAAACAAAATGCTCATGGGCATTAAGGATTAAACATATCAAATGCTGAAGGAATAAAACCAACTTTCAATCCAGCTCACACGAGACACTGGATCAACCCGTGGGCTTGGGTGATGAAGGAGCTTTAACAAAAGCTTAATCACTACCTCAATCAATAAACATATAATAGGTCTAATTTGTAATAATTTATTTATATATCCTTATCGGATCAAATTGGCTTCAGAAAGACAGCCAGTATGCAGGCATTTATATAATGTCAAAGGAGAGAAAAATGGGAAAAAAGAGCATCCGCCAGGCGCGGAAAGCAAAAAAACAACAAAAGAAACTAAAGAACGGAATGATATTGAGCGCCGTTGGCATAGGTATCGTTGTCCTACTGGGATTGATGATCTGGAATTTCGCCAGACCTACAGCCGGTGAATCTGTCGAGATCATGGCTAATGCTGGTGATCATGTACCCACAGGGGAAGACCCCGGTCCATTTAATTCTAACCCTCCAACATCGGGACCCCACTACGCCGAGGAATTCGATGCTGGTTTTTATGATGAAAATTCTCCGGAAGCACAGGTTGATTATCCAGAGGGATATATCGGTCATAATCTGGAACATGGGTACATTATCTATTGGTACAACTGTGAATTGTTGGATGAGACCGCCTGCACTGAGCTTAAATCTGAAATCCAGGAATCTTTGGTCGAAAATGGAGCCGCAAAGTTGATCGCCTTCCCCTGGGAATCTCTGGAGGTACCGGTTACCCTGACCTCCTGGGGTCAGATTATGCCCATGGAAGAATTCGATCCCAAAATGGCTGCAAGATTTGTCAGCGCAAATCGAAATAGAGCCCCGGAACCTAATGCACCCTGATCTTACGTGCGGGGATATCCCCGCCACGGGAATTGCTTACAGAGGGTAAAAATAGTTTAGGAAATATCATCGTGTCAACACAAACGTTAACCGAAGAAAAACGTGCCCGGGCAATTTCATCCAGCCGGCGAGTATACTGGTTGAGCGAAAATTGGATGCTGCTCTTCAGCCTGGGGTACGGTCTGTTTGTGGGCTTGCCATTTTTAGCCCCTGTTTTTATGCTGGTCGGCTGGCAGGGTATGGGGAATGTAATCTATTTGATTTATTCTTTCCTTTGCCACCAGATGCCTCAACGCTCGCTGTTTATGTTCGGAACCAGTTCGATGTATTCCTTGGATTTTATTCAAAAGGTCTGGCAGAATACCACCGATCCGTTGGTTTTACGGCAGTTCATCGGTACCCCGGATATTGGATGGAAAGTTGCCTGGTCGGACAGGATGATTTCCATGTATGCCAGTATCCTCGTATTCGCATGGCTCTGGTACCCGCTGCGCAGGAAGATCAAACCTCTTCCCTGGTGGGGTTTGGTATTGTTCATGATCCCTATGGGAGTTGATGGTTTGACGCATATGGTCAGTGATCTTTCCGGGATTGGTCAGGGATTCCGCTACACGAATGCATGGTTAGCTGAGATGACCAATCATACCTTCGGACCAAATTTCTACGCTGGAGATGCGATCGGTTCTTTTAATTCCTGGATGCGCTGGATCACCGGTACTCTTTTTGGGTTAGGAATTGTGTGGTACGGATTTCCTGTTCTGGATGAATATTTCACATCAGTTTCAACAACGATCAGGATGAAATTCAAGCGCAGTGGGTTGGACCTGTAAATCTGGAAAATAAAATTCGAAAAAATTGTCTCTAATAAGTCGATTACATGGTGGACGATCAGCAATATCTTTACACAATCTTTATATACCCTTTATTACTCCTTCAAACATTTGGAATATCATTTGATCAATCAAGAAAACATCCCGGGGTAACATTCCGGGAAAATAATTTGGAGAAATAAAAAAATGAAAAAAACATTTATGATCGCAACAATAATCGGGGTATCTGTTCTCGCCCTGAGTTTAGCAGGCTTTGCTTATGCTCAATCCCAGACACCCGCTGATCCTATCTATCCCTGGGGACACGGCACGATGCATGGATTCGGTGGATTTGGAATGATGGGCTGGAATCAAGGCGAAGAAGGACCCATGCACGAAGCTATGGTCAACGAGCTGGCTGAACTCCTGGGACTAACTGAGGATGAAATCGAAGCCCGTCATGATGCCGGCGAAACCATGTGGGAGATCGCCCAGGCAGAAGGTCTCAGTGATGAAGAAATCCAGGAATTTATGTTCTCTGCTCACGATTTTGCTCTGGAAGACGCTGTCGCCAATGGTTGGATGACACAAGAACAGGCGGAGTGGATGGAGAGCCACATGGACCAGATGTGGCAAGGCGGGAATCACTGCGAAGGCGGTCGGTACAACGGTACTACAAATCCCCGCAGCGGTATGAACTGGTAAATCAGCAATAGCATTATGAACGATCGCTTCCGAATCCCTGAACGGGATTCGGAAGCATTTTGTATAGTAGAATGGGAATATGACAGATTCAAACAATCAGATCCGTGTTCTTCTTGCAGACGATCACGCAGTAGTGCGTGCCGGTATTCGACAGTTCCTGGAACAGGCTGAGAATATTGTGGTCGTTGCCGAAGCGGATGATGGTGAAGAAGCGAAACAGTTAATTAAACAGCACATCCCCGATGTTGCAGTTCTGGATATTCAAATGCCGAAGGTTAGCGGGATCGATGTCACTCGCTGGATTCGGGAACACCACCGGGAGATCGGTATTCTCATCCTGACAGCCTATGATGATGATCCCTACGTTATGGCAGTCTTGTCAGCCGGCGCTAACGGATACGTTCTCAAAACCGCTGCACCCAGAGAGATCATCCGAGCCGTCCGCGAGGTACATGCCGGCAATTCTGCCCTGGATTCTGTTATTGTGCAAAAAATGATGCGGCATGTTTCTCAGGAGAGGCAATCACCACCGGTGGAAAAACTTACCGACCGTGAGATGGAAGTGCTTTCCCAGGTCGCAAAAGGGTATACCAATAAGGCAATCGGGGTGCAATTAGACATCAGCGACAGGACTGTGCAGGGGCATTTAGCCCATATTTTCAATAAACTGCAAGTCAGCAGCCGGACAGAAGCAGTCATGAAGGCAGTCTCCCTGGGTTGGCTGCCCGCGGATATCAGCAAGAGCGAATAATTCATGCGACGCTCACCATCCGGTACCATACCCATTCCCGGGCTGCGCTGGCGGGGATTGAGCCTACAGTTATTTCTATTCATCTTTTTACCGATTACTTTTATCCTATTGCTGATAATCTTTGCCAGCCTCCGGTTTCATCAGAGAGGCATGCGCATCATGGTTGGAGAGCGTGATGAACGCGCTGCCTGGACAGCAGCTGCAGCCGTCAGCGAGCAGTATAAACACCGGGGCTCAGCGATCCGTGGTCTGGCTCTCCGAGCAGATGAGAATGACCAGTATCAGGTAGTCCTCGAATCATCCGGATTTCTCGACTCGGACTTCGATTATGGTATGGCGATCTTTTCATCCAATGGTGAGCTCCTGGCTGCTTCACCAGCCTCAGCCGTATGGATGGAATCTTCCACTCAGCTACCAGCATTGTTGGAAGAAGCCCGCAAAAATGCTGGTTCTCCTGCCGTTTATTCTTCCGTCTCCACCCATCCAAACGATGGTGATTTATTCATGTTTACAGCCTCAGCCGCGGACCAGGACAGCCCCGTTGCTGTGGGGGCATTTTCACCTGTCACGCTTGCTGAGCACACACTGGCAGGGGCTTTCTCTCCCGGTGAAAATTCGACCGCTATCGTTATCGATCAAGATCGCCTGGTGATCTACCAGGTTGGAGATATACCTCATTCGGGACCACTGGCTGAACATCCAGGTGTGTCAGAAGCACTCCAGGGAAAAAGTGGAACGAAGTTTTACGAGGTCAATGGCAAAGAGCTTGTGATCGCCTTCAGCCCAATACCGGGTACTGGCTGGGCAATTCTGACCGAAGAACCCTGGGAATCTGTTACCAGCACATTGCTGAACACAACACTTTTAGCTCCTCTTGTCTTGGTGCCAGTCCTATTGGTAACCCTGGCAGCCCTCTGGTTTGGTGCCCGGCGAATCGTCCAACCATTGCAGGATTTAGAAATCCGTTCTGCAGAGCTGGCCTGGGGAAACTACGAAGCGATCGAGGAATCAGTTGGAGGAATAGAAGAAATTGCCCTCCTCCAAAATACCTTGATTTACCTGGCACAAAAAATACAAAGCTCTCAGGCAGGTTTGCATGGGTATATTGCTGCCATCACAACCGGGCAGGAGGAAGAACGTCAGAGGTTAGCCCGTGAATTACACGATGAAACGATCCAATCCTTGATCGCCCTCAACCAGCAGTTGCATCTGTCTCAACAAAAATTAGAAGATGCACCCAACATCTCAAAGGAACTTAAAAATATACAAACACTTACCGAACAGATCATCCAGGACCTGCGGCGGGTGATCAGAGCATTGCGTCCTCTCTACCTGGAAGATCTTGGTCTGGTTGCAGCCTTGCAAATGCTTGCCCGTGAAATCCAGGAAAGTTCCGGTATACCAATCGAGTTCAAACAAACCGGGATTGAGAGACGCCTACCACCGAAGACCGATTTAGCCTTATACCGGATCGCTCAAGAGGGCTTGAGCAATATCGATCATCACGCTCAAGCCACACTGGCGACGATGACGATTGCGTATACAGCAGATAGCCTTAGTTTAACGATAACCGACAACGGGATAGGTTTCCAGGTACCTGAAAGCCCAGCAGAATTTACCCCTGGCGGTCACTTTGGCTTGCTCGGGATTTACGAGCGCGCTGAGCTGATTGATGCACAAATCAAAATCCATTCAGTGTTGGGAGAAGGTACGGAATTAAGCATTCATCTATCCGCACACGACCAGGAATAACTCCCCTTTTTGTAAATCCGATGCAAATTAAAATTTGCGCTTAATTAGGTTGATCCCTGCAAGTCATACTTTTCAGTTGGCTGTACTGGTGCTTATCGTGGAACATTAAATGAATCATAAGTAATACTAAATACGTAATGACAACCGTTTATAATGGACTCATCTGTAATTGACATCTATTTTCCTAACATCCTTGGAAAAATTCGCTTACAGGCAGAAATAACCACATTCCTATCTTGAAGTTTAATTAACCGATTGAACCATGATGGAATGTGAATGTCTCGATATTCGCAAATTATTCCCAACTTCAACTGGTCTGGAGGGCCAAATATGGAAGAAAACATAGACAATGTTCAAGAGCAAGAACAGGAAAATATGGAGCCAGAACCACTCCAGGAAGAAAAGCCGGCTGCACTGACCCTGGTGATTCAATCCTGGGCTACACCGATCATTGGAATCATCATGCTTGCCGTCGGTCTTCTCGGTGGATATTTCCTCCGTCCACTGATCACACCGGATCCAGCATCCGTAGCTGTTCAGGGAGATACGTCTACAAGCGCAGAAAGTGTGCCAAACACAATCCCAACCCCAAATGCGGAACGAGCAGCGCAGCAGCAGGAATTGATGAACGCCGTAGTTGAGCGCACCCGTCATTTCCTTGGAGATCCGGATGCCCCGGTAACGATCATCGAATTTTCAGACTTCCAGTGACCATACTGTGAGCGTTTTGCGACTGGCGCGGGGCGTCAGATAGAAGAAGAATATATTGATCAGGGTTTGGTCAAAATTGGTTATTGGCATTTTGCCTTTTTAGGCGAAGAATCACAGATGGCTGCAGAAGCCAGCGAATGCGCTGCTGATCAGGATGCTTTTTGGGAGTATCATGACGCATTATTCGAGAATCTCGGCGGTGAAAACCGGGGATCTTTCAGTGAAGAGAACTTGATAGGATTTGCTGATAGTCTCGGACTGGATACAGAAACCTTCAGTGAATGTCTGGCAACGGATAAGTACGCTCAGGTTGTGCAGACGGATACCAGTGCTGCCCAGCAGATTGGCGTTCAATCCACACCTACTTTCCTTGTCAATGGACAGCCAATCGTTGGAGCTCAGTCATTTGAAGTTTTCGAACAGGTGATCGAGCAAAAACTGAGCGAATAACAGATTGAAAAATTAAAAGAAAACATCCAAATAACTTAGAGAATAAACCAGAGCACGGATGCAAAAGCGCCCTCCGTGCTCTTTTTGAATCTAATGTACTTGACTTCTTCCCTAAACCACCCGGTTGACGGGTTCCTCCCCTCGCAGGACAGCCAGGCAGTTCTCCAGGGCACCCCAGCCCATATTGTTCGTGGCGCTGTCCGTATGTGCGCCCATATGCGGGGTTACGATTACTCTCGGGTGCTTCAGTAATGGGTTGTCTGGAGCAGGTGGTTGTTTCGAGAATACATCCAGCGCGGCTCCTGCGAGCTTTCGATCATTAAGTGCAGTCATCAAAGCGTCTTCATCCAACAACTCGCCCCGCGCTGTATTGACCAGGTAAGCACCTTCCTTCATTTTTCCAATTGAATTTGAGTTGATCAGGTGAACTGTATCCGGAACCAGGCTGCAGTGCAGTGATAGAATGTCTGACCTGGCAATGACCTCATCTATCTCCATAAAGGTGACGCCCAATTCTTTTCCTGTTTCTTCGTTGGGGTAAATGTCGAAGGCGAAGATTTCGCAGTTAAAACCAGCCAGCTTGCGGGCGACTTCCTGTCCGATGCTGCCGAAACCAATCAAGCCAATCACCTTATTCTCCAGAGACACTCCCCGGGACCGCGGCCATTGACCTTCCTGGGTGCTCAAAGCAACCGGAATCAGGTTGCGGCTCAACGCCAGGATCAGACCGAGGGTCAATTCAGCAACGGATGAAGAGTTCGCTCCGGGCGTATTGGTAACGATCACTCCATGATGCCTGGCTGAATCCAGATCAACGTTATCGACGCCAACACCATAACGGGCGATAACTTTCAAACACCTCCCTGCCTCGATGACACGGGCGTCAATTTCATCCAGACCAGCAATATAGCCGTCAATATCAGGAATAATCTCCACGAGTTCCGCAGTCGAAAGCGGATGCCCTGTTATGTTGTAGGTAACTCTCCCCACCTGCTGCTCCAGTTCAATTTTTAGCCTGTCGTCATAAAGACCAAACGAAGTCGGTGTTACCAGCACATGAAATGGCTTTAGGTTAATGTTTGTCATTCGGAATCCTGAATAATTTTTGAATAATTTATTGGCGAGTTGTCTTTTTCATGATCTCGGTCATTATAATGGATATCTCAGATACCAATCTGAAAATTAAATCCGGATTTGCAGCATTCACTGGATCTTTATCACAAGAGGAATCCTATGTCTTCCAGGTATTCGATAATTTCACATCAAAGTAAAGCCTCAATGCGCGCATCGAACTCATCTCTGAATTCAATGATTTAAGCCATCATCACCCGAACAGACAGCGTGTATAATTTCCGTCAATACCACCGAATTCATCCTGGGACTTCACACATGAGTAATTATTTAGGAATCGATATCGGCACAGGCAGTTGCAAGGCAGCGATCCTCGACAGTTCCGGCACTATCCATGGCATTGGCAGCCAAAGCTATTTCAGCGATTCGCAATCTGTCCACTGGAAAGAACAAAATCCGGATGCTATTGTTGATGGAATGATTGGTGCAGTAAAAGATGTCTTTTTAAAAACGGACCAATCACTACTGAATATCAACGCAGTCAGTCTCGGCTGTGCACTGCACGGGATTATGGCTGTCGACAAAGAAGGCAACCCGCTCACCAACCTCTACACATGGGCTGACGATCGGGCAGAACGGCAGGCAAGACGGATAAAAGCATCATCCGATTATTTCGAATTGTACCGCCAGACTGGATGCCCCGCTCACGGGATGTACCCGCTCTACAAAATCATGTGGATCCGAGAAAATCTACCGCAGGTTTTCTCGAGGACCGCCAAATTTATCTCAATCAAGGAATATATCCTGCAAAAATTATGTGGGGAGTTTTTGATCGATTTTTCAGTTGCCAGCGGATCAGGTCTGTTCAATGTACATTCACACCAATGGAACCCCCTGTCGCTAAAACTGGCTGGTATTGATCGCCAACAGTTATCTGCATTAGCCAGTCCCTGGATGATGAAGTCAATAACCAGTCCATCCATGGCGGAAGAATTAGGATTGCCGCTGCACACCCCAATTGTTTTGGGAGCCTCCGACGCTGCCAATTCCAGCCTAGGCGCTGGAGCATTCTCCAACACCCAGGCAACCTGTATGATAGGCACAAGTGGAGCCTATCGGATCATTTCTCCTGAACCCTTGCTGCATCCCAAAGCCAGCAGTTGGTGCTACTGCGTTGATGACTCTCACTGGTTGGTTGGCGGAGCGATCAATAATGGGGGCTCAGCTCTCTCCTGGTTGAAAGATGCCCTTCAGAATTTAATTCCAGATGAACTTACATTTGCTGACCTTCTCAACCATGCAGCCCAGTGTGATCCTGGTGCGGATGGATTGTTCTGTTTGCCTTTCTTCTTAGGAGAACGCAGCCCCAACTGGGACCTGGAAGCCAGGGCGGTATTTATTGGACTCTCTCAAGAACACGATATCCGGCACATCTCCCGGGCCATTCTTGAGGGGATCGCTTTCCGCATGCGCAGTATGGACGCGATGCTGTCAACGATGGTTCCAGACCTTCAAGAAGTGCGCGCTTCCGGTGGATTCACCCGATCAGATTTCTGGGTCCAGCTCACCGCTGATGTCCTCGGTCGACCAATTTCCGTCCCGGCTGAAGGGGAAACCTCCTGCCTGGGAACCGCGTTTTGGGCATACCTGGCNNCTGGCAGATCATCCCGGTGAAGATTTCAATGATTTATCCAAATTTGTGCATGTGTCCAAACTTTTCCACCCTCAACCTGTTCAAAAAGAACATTACGACAAGATGTATAACGTCTATTTGAATATCTATCATGCCGTCTCACCTCTCTTTCGTCAGATCAGCGAGTTCAGACTGGAATCAACTGCTCAATGAAATATTCGCCCACGAAGGAAAAACCTCCTTTGATGTGAGTCTCTACAATCGATATCCAAACGGTTTTCTAAACCTAATCATTCTCCCCTTTTGATAGCTCCTCATAACCCAAACGGTGTATAGATATCTCGAATGCCAGGGTTTAAAATCTATTCCGGGACATTTCTTGCGATCTAATCCGAAGCCAGTCCAGGATTGAAATTTCGTCCCAAGAAATTGTGGAACAGGAATCTATTTATAACGTCAGTTTGGCGAACCAATTGTTATAAGTTTTACTGTTCTAAATTTCTTTCCCTGATTTCTACTGCAAAAATCGAAATCCAGAACATAAACGGGATAATTGCCGCCCGCTGGATGACTCCTTCCCAACCAGCAAATAATCCCTGCATAGCCGTCGGTTTGGTAGACACGGTCAGCAGGATCACCCCCAATGCGCTCATCACGCCCAGCACCAGTGTCCACCACCGGATTGACTGCCATTCTGGATCTTTTCGAAATCGTCGAAAAAACACAAAGCAGGTCACCGGCATCAGTACGAACACGATCGCACCGAAAATTCCGTGTAAAGTACCATGGACGCTAGCCTGTTCTATTGGCGTACCGGTTGGATCCATAACAAATGGACCGGAAAGGAAGTAGCATATCGCCAGGATCATCAGGAGTACAGGTCCACCTCGTGAGGCTTTTCCGCTCTGAAACTCGGAGGCAACCCCGCGGGAAAACACAAACAGAAGCACACCAAAGATCATGAAATTTGTGATCTGGATCCAACCGCGGGGACCCAATGACAGGGCGCTGATGAACATCTCCCGGGGATGGTAACCGGGGCGGAGCAAGCCCTCGATGGTAAAAATCAGTACGAACAGGACCGGTGCGACGATGCCAGACCATGCAGCAATCTTCTTTATGTTGAGAGTATTCATTTCATATCCCTATAGACAGCAACACAACACTCGATGAGTAAACAACATGGATATTTTACGCTAATTTTAATAGCCTGCGATCCTAATTTATCCATCCAGGAATCTTTTTTGATGGAGAGTCAGCAAGTCTTTGCTTTTTGTACGGTTATGACAATGAGAATTTGATCAGTACAGATGTAGGATACATCCCAATCCAGGTGTATGATATCTTCATCGGCAGCAATAAAAAGGATAGGTTTTTAAAAAAATTATCTATATGAAATATTCATCCAGAGCTCTACTATGGGTTTTGTTCATAGCTTGGCTGCTTTTCTCCAGTTCGATGGCTGCACACAGCCAGTCACCGGCTGAATACACAGTCCGATTACCGGTGATCCTTGCAGGGAATGAACCACCACCCAATCCGGTCTACGAGGGTGAGGCAACCTGGTACTATGCAGACGGCAGCGGTGCCTGTTCCTTTGACCCCACACCGGATGACCTGATGGTGGCGGCGATGAATGAAGATCAGTGGGATGGGTCGGCTTACTGCGGTGCCTATGTCACCGTCAGCGGTCCGTTGGGTGAGGTTACCGTACGAATCGTTGACCTGTGCCCGGGCTGCAGCTATGGAGACATCGACCTGAGCAAGCAGGCTTTCAGCCAGATCGCTAATTTATCATCCGGGCGGGTGCCGGTCAGCTGGCAGGTCATCAGCCCTGAGCTCAGCGGACCGATTGCTTATCACTTCAGTGACGGCAGCAACCAGTGGTGGACGGCGGTACAGATCCGCAACCACCGCAACCCGGTTGCCAGCCTCGAATTCCTGGGAGACGGTGGCGAGTGGGTCAACGTGCCGCGCACCGATTACAATTACTTCGTCCAGTACCAGCCCGGTATGGGTGTTGGACCATTCACCTTCCGTGTTACAGATATATACGGAAATATGCTCGTGGACAGCGATATTCCTCTCCTCGAGGATACAACCATCGAAGGCTCCGCCCAATTCCCCCCAGGTTCATAAACTAAATTTTTAGCGGGATTTTGAACTGTGGATTGTGGGATTTAGCGATCGGTTAATAGCCGCACGCTGATAGATTCTTGCAGATCTTTCAAACCGCTCACTACAATTTAGCAATCTTTATTCTATGACTTTAGAAATGCCAGTAGATGATCGTTGACTTCAGCAGCAGCATCATGTTGTACCCAATGGGTGGCATTCTCAAAGGTAATCAATTCCCCCTGCTCACACAATTCAAGGCTCTTCTCAGCCATCTCGTAGGACAGGGCAACATCATTCTTTCCCCACAGGATCAAGGTCGGCAAATGAATGGTCGGAGTGTCAGATGACGGCTTCAACCCAATACCAATTCCGGAGCGGAATGCAGCCCGGTACCAGTTGATCATCGCTTTCAGCGCACCTGGCTGTTGCCAGGCATCCCGGTACCGATCCAGTTCCTCTTCGCTGAAGGTATCCACCTTGCCAGACCTGCGAAGGAGATCCATCATCCCTTGTGCGTTGTTGCGTCTTAATCCCCATTCTGGCAGGCGTGGTATCTGGAAAAAGAAAATATACCAGCTCTTCAGCAATTGCGTCAGGCTGCTCCTCAGGGTTTGCACCATAACTGTCGGGTGCGGCACGTTCAGGATACCCAGCTTCTCCACCCTTTCTGGATAATGTGTCGCCATGTGCCAGGCAACTGCTGCGCCCCAATCATGCCCGATGATGAAAGCCTCCTCATGTCCGTCATCGTCTATCAACCCCACGATATCCCTCACCAGATTATCGATGCGGTAAGCATTCACACCCTCAGGCTTGTCCGACAGATTGTAGCCGCGCTGGTCGGGAATAATCACCCGAAATCCAGCCTCCGCAAGGGGAGTGATCTGGTGCCGCCACCCGTACCAAAACTCTGGGAAACCGTGCAGTAGAATGACCGGCTTGCCATCCTGCGGTCCAGCATAGACTACATGCAGATTGATACCGTTAGAAGGTACGATCCTACGATCAAGCGCTGTACTGATATTATCCATATTGGTTTGGGAATCTCGCTGTCAAGCTATGTATTCAAGCCCGGTTCCGTCATCCGGCGGATGTCCAGGGCGGCATCCAGTTGATCTGGTGGCAGCACTTCCATCTCCAGGGCTACCTCCCGTACAGTGCGCCCGGAGCGGTGAGCCTCCTTGCTGATCTCTGCTGCCTTGTCGTAACCAATCGCCGGCACCAGGGCAGTCGCCAGGGCCAGGCTGCGCTCGACCATCTCCCGGCAGCGCTCTTCATTGGCTTCGATACCCACCACACAACGCAGGTTGAAAGCCTCCACTCCGCCTGCCAGCAGTTCGATGGACTGCAGCAGGTTGTGCGCCATCAGCGGCATCATCATATTGAGCTCAAAATAGCTGCCCAACCCGCCCTGGGTGATCGCTGCGTCGTTGCCAACCACCTGAGCTGATACCATGATCAAAGCCTCAGCCATTACCGGGTTGATCTTGCCGGGCATGATAGACGACCCAGGCTGTACTGCAGGTAGATGAATCTCTCCCAAGCCTGCCCGCGGTCCAGATCCCAGCCAGCGGATATCATTAGCGATCTTGGCCAGGCTGACAGCGATCGTCTTCAGCTGTCCCGAAGCCTCCACCACCGCATCCCTGGCAGCATTGGCCTCGATATGGTTCTCGGCTTCTATAAAATCCGTATCCAGGGCTTCATTTAAATATGAAATCGCCCGGGCGGGGAACTCTTCTGGTCGGTTGAGTCCCGTACCGACTGCGGTTCCCCCCAGCGGCAGTTCCCTCAGCACCTGCACAGCTCTCTCGGCTCGGGAGACGCTCTTCGCTGCCTGGGCTGCATACCCCGCAAATTCCTGCCCCAGGCGGATTGGCGTAGCATCCTGAAGATGCGTGCGCCCGATCTTGAGGATATGGTCAAAATCTTCAGCTTTCTCAGAAAGGCTGACCTGTAATGATTTTAAAGCAGGGATCAACTGCTCTTGCAGAAGAAGAACCCCGGCTACGTGGATCGCGGTTGGAATGACATCGTTGCTCGATTGTCCCATGTTGACATGATCATTCGGGTGAACCGGGTGACGACTGCCGACCTCCCCACCCAGCAGCTGGATTGCCCGGTTTGCGATGACTTCGTTGGCGTTCATATTGGTCGATGTCCCCGAACCTGTCTGGAAGATATCAATCGGGAAATGTTTGTCCAGCTCACCGCCTGCAACCTCACCAGCTGCGCGGATAATCGCCAGGGCAATCACTTCTTCCAACAAACCCAAGTCCAGGTTGGCACTAGCACAGGCACGTTTGATATTTCCCAGGGCACGGATAAAACTCCGCTCAAATGTCAGACCGGAGATAGGAAAATTTTCTACCGCCCGTTGGGTCTGCGCACCCCACAATGCATCACTGGGTATGCTCACCGCTCCCATTGAATCTGATTCTGTTCGCATTTGTTTCCTCCGGTTGATGGCTTCTCGATTTGTTCAACAAATACAATCAAATTTAACCATTGATAATGAATTTATGTATACACACTTTTTTGATTCAATCTCAACACATGACGAAATATAGCTCTTCTCCAGCGGTTAAATAGAGAAGTCTTCCCAGTGCCACACGCCTTTCTCCGGTGCGTGAAGCTTCGGACTGCCCTCATACTCGCCATTGATCCTTTTCTCCAGGGATTCAACATGCTGGATGAGCGCGGACAGTGTCTCACCAATCGTGTCCGGCAGGTTTCCATGTTCGAGGTCAACCTGTTCACCTTCAGGATGCTCATGGTGTTCTCGTACCACAATCTGTCCAGGAACCCCAACAACCACCGAATCCGGTGGTGTCGACTTGATGACAACTGCATTTGCTCCAATACGGCTGTTGGATCCGATCGTGATGGCACCCAAAACCTTGGCTCCGGCACCGATGACAACATGATCTTCAATTGTCGGGTGGCGTTTGACTTTTTCCAGGCTCGTTCCGCCCAATGTCACCCCGTGGTACAGGGTCACGCAATTTCCGATCTCTGCCGTCTCCCCGATCACCACACCCATCCCATGATCGATGAATAACTTTCTCCCAATGGTCGCGCCGGGATGGATTTCGATTCCGGTAAAGAAACGGGTAATTTGAGACAGCCCGCGGGCGAGTATCTTAAAACCAGCCTTCCATAGTCGATGTGCCGCACGGTGCGCCCAAATTGCATGCAACCCAGAGTAGTTTAAGAACACTTCCAGCTTATTGCGTGCTGCCGGGTCTCTTTCCAGGACAGACTGAATATCATCACTAATTCGTTTTAACATAATTCAATCCCGATTCAATAATTTTAGGCGTTTCGAAGATACGAAACGCCTAATTGTAATTTTTGATCATCAATCAGCATCTCTCAAATCAGCAAATAATGGTGTTGAGAGATAGCGCTCACCAAAGGATGGAATGATCACAACGATCAGCTTCTCCGCATTTTCTTCTCTCCTGGCAACCTGCAGAGCTGCCCAGGTTGCCGCTCCTGAGGAAATCCCCACCAGCAAGCCTTCCTCCCGTGCCATTCTCCGGGCAGTTTGAAAGGCGTCTTCATTCTTAACCCGGATCACTTCATCAAAGATGTCCGTGTTGAGTACATCCGGAATAAAACCCGCTCCAATTCCCTGGATGGGGTGTGAACCTTTCTCGCCACCAGAAAGAACTGGCGAAGCGTCTGGTTCCACAGCAACCGCCTTGAAGGAAGGCTTTTTTGTTTTTAGCACCTCACCAACACCGGTGATGGTTCCTCCCGTACCGACACCGGCAACAACGAAGTCCACCTTACCGTCGGTATCCCGCCAGATCTCTTCAGCAGTCGTCTTGCGGTGAATTTCTGGGTTTGCCGGATTCTTGAACTGCTGAAGAAGGATATATTTATCTGGGTCAGAGGCAACCAGTTCCTCAGCCTTGCCGATAGCCCCGTTCATCCCTTCCGATCCAGGTGTCAGGATCAATTCTGCCCCATAACCACGCAGCAATAAACGGCGTTCTATGCTCATGGTATCCGGCATCGTCAGGATGAGTTTGTACCCACGGGAAGCAGCGACCATTGCCAGTGCAATGCCTGTGTTGCCGCTGGTGGGTTCCACGAGCACTGTATCCCCATGGATCTTACCGGATTTTTCCGCAGCCTCGATCATTGAGAAACCAATCCGGTCCTTGACTGAATGAGCAGGATTGTAAAATTCTAATTTCGCCAGGATTTCCGCCTGGGCGCCTTCTGTAATATTGTTCAACCGTACCAGGGGAGTATTGCCAATCAATTCTGATACATTCTTTGCAATTTTCATTCGAGTTCTCCTTAATGCTTTTTTACTAATAATAACTTGCCTTTTTGAAAAATAATTTCCAGAATATTTTAACGGTAGAAATATCCTTCAAGCTATTCGACTAAAACTTGAAATAGGATGCGGGGTCAGGCCCACCGCAGCGTTCAACTGATTAAATCAGGGGAAGAGGCGGTGGTTTAGAGACCCCGCCATGTACAGATGCACTTCAGCACGGAATTCTTACTTTGAATTTTCGATGACCAGCTGAAATTCTCCATGGCGCAATTTTACTATAGAATGGCGATGTTATTATTTTTTCTCACCTAGTTTTTAGACGGGAGTCCATGCTCCCTTACGTAAAGGTACATATCAAACTTGATGTCTCCACAGACTGCGTATTGAATTCCCTGTAATCCTGACTTCAAGTGAAATACCCAAAACGTTTATTGACTATTTTACGAGCTAAATTATAATGATCGCAAATGCATACATTTGCATTAAAGGATGGTCATGTCACTCGATAAAAATATCATTGCCACTTTACGTCAGCGAGGCTACCGCATTACTCCACAAAGGGAGATGGTGATCGAAACCATCGCACATTCAGAAACTCACTTGTCTGCAGAAGAGATCTTCGCTGAAATTGAAAAACGAACGAAGGCATCCAACCTTGCTACAGTCTACCGCACCCTGGATCTGCTTTGGAGGGAAGGTTTTGCTCGTCGGAATGATCTCAGCGAAGGTAAAACCGTTTATGTAGCACATTCACACGGACCCCATATTCACCTGATTTGCCGCAGGTGCGATGAAGTCATTGAAGCCGATCTGGATGCCCTGGCAGCCTTGAAAGACGAACTCAGCATCAAATATGATTTCGATGCAGATCTGGAGCATCTTTCGATATTTGGTTGTTGTGCAAACTGCACAGACCCATCAGTTAATTAATATTCTGGAGGATTATATGTTATTCTCCCCAACACAGCTGCATATCCCGGATGGATTTTTAAACCTGATTGTTTCGATTATTTTCTGGATCGCTACGATCATTATGGTTGGTCTGGCGATCTCGAAAACCAACAAAACTCTGGGCGAAAAACAGATTCCCCTGATGGGCGTGATGGCAGCGTTCATCTTTGCCGCCCAGATGCTTAACTTTCCTGTCGCGGGAGGAACCTCAGGTCACTTCCTTGGGGGTGCGCTCGCCGCCATCGTCCTGGGTCCATGGGCAGGCATATTGGTGATGACTGCGGTCGTTTCCGTTCAAGGTTTACTCTTTCAAGACGGTGGTCTGCTGGTGATGGGCGCGAACATCTTCAATATGGGTATCCTCACCACCATGGTTGGATTCGGCCTGTATCGCATGGTCATCGGCCGCAATAGAGGCACCCGGTTGGTGGTTGCTGGCATCGCCGCCTGGCTGGCCACCATGGCAGCTGCCTTGCTGACAACCTTGCAGTTGTGGTTGAGCAGCACCTCTCGCCTGGAAATCGTCTTCCCAGCCATGATGGGAGTCCACGCCCTGATCGGCGTTGGTGAAGCAGTCATCACGGTCGCAGCGATCGCTTTCATCGAACAGACCCGCCCCGACCTGCTTTCTGAAGAAAAATCGGCGGGAAGCGGCGGACGCGGCTGGATCCTGGCTGGGTTGGTCATCTCACTTCTCGCAGTCCTGATCTCACCTATGGCGTCCGCCAATCCGGACGGATTGGAACGAGTCGCCAATGATATCGGTTTCCTGAATGCCGGGCAGGAGTCTCCATTTAAAATCCTGCCAGATTACACGATCCCTATCCTGGGGGAGACCGGTCTCTCAACCATCATAGCCGGGGTCGTGGGTGCGGTCATTGTCTTTGGCATCTTGATACTGATCGGACGAAATTTAAGCAATTCGAAAAAAGTCTAGTAAGTCACCTATTCCGGCAACAACACTTACAGCCAGATTGACATGATTACGGTGGTAAATACGCTCCTCCTTTATATGGATAACGCCCTTCCACTATTCCCTGTAATCAGGTAGAGTCTATTCGTTATGCACGCTGATGTTTTCGATCGATACCATTTCCGTGAGAGCCGCGTTCACCGGTTGGACCCGCGAGTTAAAGTCGTGGTCACAGTTGCTTACATCTTATCCAACGCCCTGCTTCCGGACGGCAGCTGGCTTGCTTTTGGGTTAGCCTGGCTGGTCCTATTATTCGCTGACGAACTCTCCCAATTAGGGCTGGGATTTTCCCTCAAACGATCTTTTGTCGCTCTACCATTTGCCCTGGTTGGTGTCAGTGCAATCTTCTCACCTGCAGGAGAACCATTGGCTACATGGGATCTGGGTTTTATTACATTGATCCCAACAGATTTTGGAGTAATCCGGTTTCTCAGCATCCTGGCGCGCTCCTGGCTGTCCGTACAGATGGCGATCCTGCTGGTGGCGACGACTCAATTCCCTGATCTAATCCATGCTTTTGAGCATTTACGGGTGCCGCGTGTGCTGACGACCATCATCGCCTTCCTGTACCGTTATTTGTTTGTGCTGACCGACGAAGTCTACCGCATGATGCGCGCACGGGAGTCCCGCAGTGCCGGGCTCCCCGGTGCTAAGCGGGGAGGCAGCCTGTTCTGGCGAGCCAGAATCGCTGGCAGTATGGCAGGTCAGCTTTTTCTACGCAGCTATGAACGCTCGGAGCGCATCTACAATGCGATGATATCTCGCGGCTACAGCGGGCACCTTCGCACACTCAACCCCCATGTTATGAATCCTGGTGATTGGTCCATGTTCGCGTCATCGATTATCGTTCTCATACTTATTCAGCTTGTCGGGTGGCTGCGCTAATGCCAATTGAACATCCCCCTCATGAAGAATTTCAGATCCCGGATTGTGATGGAGATATCCTGCAGATCCAGGATTTACATTTTTCCTATCCAGATGGGCACGTTGCTTTGCGAGGTGTAAGCCTGAATATTTGTCAGGGCGAAAAAGTCGCCCTGGTAGGTCCGAACGGGGCGGGGAAATCCACCCTGATGCTGCACCTGAATGGAATCCTCACCGGGGACGGTTCGATCTCGATTGCCGGATTACCGATTGCAAAAGAAAATTTACCGGTGATCCGGGCGATGGTTGGTCTGGTATTCCAAAACCCGGACGATCAGTTGTTCTCTCCCACCGTATTTGATGACGTCGCTTTCGGACCTCTGCACATGGGTCTCCCGGAGGAGCAGGTTTATCAGCGGGTGGAAGAGGCTCTGCAGGCCGTCCAGATGGAAGGTTTTGGTGATCGGCTGTCCCACCACCTGAGCATGGGTCAGAAGAAGCGCATCGCCATCGCCACTGTTCTGGCAATGCACCCTCAAATTTTGGTTTTAGATGAACCGACCGCTGGACTTGACCCCCGCACCCGTCGTTCCCTGATCCAATTCCTGCGTGACCTTCCGATCACCATGCTGGTATCCACTCACGATATGCGTATCGTCCAGGAACTCTTTCCGCGCATGATCATTATGGATGAAGGGGAAATCGTCGCTGATGGTCCATCGGAGCAATTGCTTGCAAACCAGGAATTGCTGGATGAACGCGGCCTGGAGCAACCATAAAATCCGAGCCCCCAAACTCTCTAAGAAATCTTATTCCAGGTTTTTACCCAGCACTCGCTGTTGTAGATCACCTCGAAACCGATCGCCAGGTAAAATTCCTGGTCTGATCCGACATAAGCCACTTCTGCCCCCAATCCGGCACATCGCCGGATGCCTTCCAGTACGGCGGATTTTCCTAAGCCCATTCGCCGGTAATCGGGATCGGTTGCCACCGGTTCGACATACCCGAAGCGCCCCGAAGGTTCGTAAAACATCCCACAGAATGAAACGAACTCTCCATTGATAGCCTGCACAGCTATTTTCAAGTCGCGTCTCGCCCTGGGAGTATCGAACATCTTCCGGCGTTCTTCCAGCTCAGTCTCATTCATGGGCGGTTCACCTTCATGATTAAATCCCCGCCACAGTACCCGGTGAACCTTACTCCAGTCTGGATCCTCTGCGAGACTGGTCAGTTGAAATCCGTCCGGTATATTTATCGGTGGAAATGGATCTGGGATGACAAATTTTGCCATCGGGCGGTCAGCACCGAACTTTCTTCGATACCCACGTGACTGAACCAGAGACAATAATTCATTGTCAAAATTATTGATATAGACTTGCAAATATTCCGGATCATTGCCGTCCTTTTGACCACGGAAATTACGTTCGGCGTGGTCCAGCATTTCATCCTGCAAGTGATGATAATCTGGATGGAATTGGAAAAATGCCTCCCCCATCTGCCACTCATAATGACATACGGCGATAATCTCCCCCGCATCCTCCCAGATCCCGATCTTCTCCAGCGAAGAAGCGTCCAGGTAGGGATGCCCATGCATATACTCCCAGGCTGGCTCAATCCAGTTGCCGTCGCGATTCCCGGGCAGGTAATGCCTGATCAGGAATTCACTTACTGTTGAATAATCTTCAGGATCTTTGTAATCACGAAATTTGATGGTCAAAATGCCCTCCGATGATATCGATCATTGTTGCTGATTGAACCAGATTTCATTTGGTCCTTCTCCGGTGCCAAAGGTCGCCAGGAATATGTCCAGGTCGCTGTCTCCATCCAGGTCCGCGAGGTGAATGTGGCGGTAGAATTGATCACCTCCAAATCGGAATCCGCTGTCGGTGAAGACACCATTGCCGTCATTCAACCAGATCTGACATGGTTCTTCGAAATCCGCTAAAACTAGGTCTGGGTCGCCATCCCCATCCAGATCACCAAGACTAACACCCGCATTGCGCACAGCGTTGAGACGCTGACCGCTATCGGTAAACTGACCAGTGCCGCCATTGAGGTAGATCTGAACCGGATAGCTGTTGGTCCGGTGGTGACCATTGGTGATAATAGCATCCAGGTCACCATCCCCATCCACATCGTTCAAAGCCATTGCTCCAATATTCATCGCTTCCGGCTCTTCGCATGCCCAGTACCGAGTGAAATTCCCCTGACCATCATTCAACTGAACAGAGTAACCAATCCCTTCCTCTTTAATGAGGACGTCTATATCCCCATCCGAATCCAGGTCTCCCCAGGCGGTGGTCAGTGGGAATGTCAAATCACTTTTGGTAAACTTCCCTAAGCCGTCGTTCAAATATATATTGACAGATTGAATATCTTCTCCCACTGCATCCAGGTCTCCATCCTTGTCCAGGTCAAATAAATCCACGCTGAAGCCGATATTGGCGTCGAAAGCTCCTTCCATCTCCTGAAAGACAGCCTTACCTTCATATAAGTAGACCCTGGTGGGCAAATCCGTATGCGTGCTGATGATGATGTCCGGGTCCCCATCCCCATCAACGTCCCCAGTATCTACACCATGACCATATCTTCCTAATTCCTGACCAGTGTCAATAAATATTCCCCTGCCATCATTCAACCAAATTTGAGAAAGATTTCTCTGTCCATTGGCAAACACCGCATCCAGGTCCCCATCCGCATCGAAATCGTCCAGACCGATTTTCCAGGTCGGCACGGATGGAAAAACCTGCGGGCTTTTTTCAAAAACAATTGCATTCGATCCCGAAGAAGCTCCCGGGCGCCAGGATGCCCAATAATCTCCACGAACAGTATTCGTCAGGCGTTGCACGCTGATTTCATCCCCACCCTGGAGTTCCTGTTCGAGATTCAATGTGTAGATTTCATAGTTCCCATCCCGGTTGGATTGAAAAACGATCCAATCCCCATCGGGAGACCAGGCAGGGTCCTCACTGACAGCACCCTGTTCGGTTACCTGTCTTTGATTGCTGCCATCCGCATCCATAACATAGAGCTGTCGTGTGCCTCCTTGTCCAGCCATAAAGGCGATCTTTTCCCCATCCGGAGACCATGCCGGAAAGAGGTCCTTCCGTGGGTTATCAGTCAGACGGCGCGGGTTGTTCCCATCCGCATCTGCGACATAGATATCGATATTTCCATCGCGGTTGGTCGAATAGGCAACCTGTGTCCCATCAGGCGACCAGTCAGCCCAGAATCCATCCTCGATTAATAATTGCACTTCACCGCTGTTAAGATCCAAGACATAGATATTCCCTTCCAGACCGAATTCCACATCAAAACTTAATTTCGAGCCATCTGGGTGCCAGTCCGGGTGATGGACACTTAATTCGGTCTCAATCAATCTGACCTCATTGCTTCCATCCGCATCTATACTGTAGAGCTGGTAGCGGCAATCCGGGAAACATTCTCCTGGATTGGGGTCATCCCGGTCGGAGATAAATACAATCTTGCTTCCATCTGAAGACCACACCGGCGATACATCCTCATATGGATTGGACGTCAAACGCTGCTGATCGCTTCCATCAGGACTCATCGTATAGATTTCAGCATTGCCATCCCGTTCTGAGTAGAAGACGATCTGACCTTCAGCAGGTCTATCAACTTCAACTTGAACTTCAGGAGTAATTGTAGGACTAATTGTATCTGTTTCTGGGATCGGAAAGGTTGCCTCCTCTGTCATAGACGGTGAATCGGTTTCATTAATAACAATCTTGGCTTGTGAAGCCATTTCCTGTGATCTGCATGCCGAGATGGACAGCAGCAAAACTGTAATGACAAATAGAAATTTCCGCATCATCCTATCCTTTATCATTTGTACAGTCATGAAACCTCTCCGCATATATTACGAAATTATATCGAAATAAGTTCAGCAGTTCTGCGATGATTATCTCTATTTCNNTTAACGATCACCTCGAACACAGAAATTCATCGAAATTAGATTTTCCAGCAAAAAGTGGATAATTGAAAACCGAGGTACTTCCGCGGTCTCAAACGGGGGATACAAAGGCAACCAAACTGATTATTTTTTTAAATCATCACCAAAATTCATTGACAAAGAGACCCGTCAATCTATAATAGTTTCATAAGCAACTATTTAATGAAATCTCCTCCGATCACAATCTCCACCGCAGCTCAAATTCAAAAAAATGAATACGCCGTGATGATCGGGACCATTAAGGGTGAAATTATTTTGGTGCTCAACTGAAATGTGTCCAGTCCTAATAGTAATGGCGATTTTATTAACGAATGAACATTCACATTTAAAAAGACCCTTACAATCTTAACAATCATTTGTGTTAGAATGTGGACTGTTTTTGTCAAGATTCGGATGAAAATTTGACGGATGATGTGTTCCCAACACAAGCTGTTATGAAATTGTTATGAAAACAATATCTGTAATTGATCGAAATCGATTAGAGTATATTTGTAGGAATACGCTAAATTATAGGTGAAGATGTAAGGCAGACAACTAAATATGGCTCTGTGCAGTCCCAGTTAAACTGGTGAGGGCCAAAAAAGATTATAAAGAAGAGGGGCTCACAGGTTATTGACTATAACCATAATTGCTTTGAGGAGGAAGCTTGATGGGTGAATACGCACTGAATGTCGATGAAATGATCGACAAGACAGTACTGCGAAAAATATCCCAATCCACAAAGAAAATATCCCGGAAAATGCAGTGGCGTGTTTTCCAGGCTGTTTTGCTGGTTAGTGATGTTTTAATGGCAGGGATTGCTTTTCGCCTGGCTTATTGGGGCAGGTTTGAATTATCCATGCCATTTTTCCAGCAAGATGCACTCTCCGATATCAGGCATTACCAGTTGCTGACCACTACCCTGGTTCCGCTGTGGATTCTGCTTTTTATCCTGCAAGGTCTTTACAAACCCAATAATTTATTAGGTGGGACGAGGGAATATGCAAAAATATTTCGCTCCAGCAGCTATGGATTATTGATTGTTATCTTCGTTGGTTTTCTAGAACCCACACTGTTTATCGCCAGAGGTTGGCTGATCCTTTCCTGGATATTCTCTTTCTTCTTCCCCNNCCGCAGGTATGGTTATTTATTAACGCCTGCGGTCATTATCGGTGGCAATGATGAAGGAATCTGGCTGGCAGAACAGCTCTCCCAATGGAGAACTTCTGGACTGCTCCTGCTGGGCTTCATCGATGAACTCCAGCCGGCCGGCACTAAAGTTACGAAAAATCTGCGGACCCTGGGAAACGTAGATGATTTAGATGAAATCATCGAGGAATATCACATTGGGGAATTGATCATGGCGAGTAGCGCGATTTCCTCTCGGAACAAACAAATGCAGATTTTCAAGCGATTCGGCATCTCGAGCAATATTAATTTCCGAATGTCCTCCGGTTTGTACGAGATTATCACAACGGGTCTGACTGTCAGCGAGCTGGCATATGTACCCTTTGTCACCATCAACAAAGCTCGACTGACGGGTTTTGATAGAGCGCTGAAACTGGTATTAGATTATGCAATTGCCGTACCCGCACTGATTGTGCTCTCCCCATTATTATTAGTGATTGCCATCGCAATCAAGCTGGATTCCCCCGGGCCAATATTCCACAGAAGAAGGGTCGTTGGAATTAACGGGGATCCCTTTGATGCATTCAAATTCCGCACGATGTATACCAATGGCGATGAAATCCTGGAAGCTCACCCGGAACTAAAGGCTAAATTAGAACATGATCATAAGTTAAAAGAAGACCCTAGAATTACACGAGTTGGAAATTTCCTGCGGAAATTCAGCCTGGATGAACTCCCGCAATTTGCGAACGTCGTTCGCAGAGAAATGTCTGTGATTGGACCCAGGATGATCACACCCGCTGAGGTGGAAAAGTACCACCAATGGGATATCAACCTGATGACTGTCCGTCCTGGAATCAGTGGACTTTGGCAGGTCAGTGGTCGATCCGATGTGTCTTATGAAGAACGCGTCCAATTGGATATGTATTACATCCGAAATTGGACAATCTGGTTAGATTTACAGATCATCATCCAAACCATTCCCGCTGTGCTGAAATCAAAAGGTGCATATTAGTATTTACCGGTGGATGGAATTTTAAAGAAACAATATGTAGCCAATAACGAAGGTTTCGTTGCTACTAGGCTAAAGAGGAGAAAAACGTGAAGGTACTCGTCACAGGCGGAGCGGGATTTATTGGATCTCATGTGGTTGATCTATATATCAAGAATGATTACGATGTTGTCATTGTTGATGACTTATCGACCGGTCGAGAGTCCAACCTCAATCCCAAAGCAAAATTTTATAAAGTCGATATCCGCAGTCCACAAATCGCTGAAATCTTTGAGCAAGAAAAACCAGATTTCGTCAACCACCATGCAGCTCAAATGGACGTCCGCAAATCTGTCGACGACCCGCTATTCGATGCGGATGTTAATGTTCGTGGATCTATTAACCTGATCGAAGCTGCTCGCAATCACAATGTCCTGCATTTCGTCTATATTTCCACCGGTGGAGCGGTATACGGAGAACCTGAGTATCTGCCGTGTGATGAAGCACATCCCATTAATCCAATCTGTCCGTATGGTGCCAGCAAACATACAGTCGAACACTATCTGTACATGTATAAAGAAAATTATGGGCTGAACTACACTGTTCTGAGATACCCGAATGTGTACGGACCTCGGCAGGATCCACACGGCGAAGCAGGTGTGGTAGCGATCTTTACCGGACAGATGCTCAATGGCGAACAAAGCGTGATCAATGGGGACGGTGAGAACACCCGGGATTTCGTTTATGTTGGTGACTGTGCAAACGCAAACCTGTTAGCTCTTACAGTTGACCATCCATCCGGTATCTACAATATCGGTTCCGGCAAACCAACGTCGGTTAATCAGATCTTTCAGGCTCTTAAAGATATTACAAAATATCCCCTGACCGATATCCATGGACCGGCAAAACTTGGTGAAACTCGCTTTATTTACCTCAATGCCGACAAAGCCAGGAAAGAACTTAACTGGGAGCCAACTGTATCATTTGAGGAAGGCTTGAGTCATACGGTTGATTACTTCAAACAAATGGGAGTGCGTGCCTGATGATCATAGTGCAGACCCCTCTCAGGGTCAGCTTCTTCGGTGGTGGTACAGATTTCCCGACCTATTTTCGAGAAAATGGTGGGGCAGTGCTCAGTTCTACGATCGATAAATATATCTTCGTTACCATTAAACACCGGTTCGATGAGTATTTGCGTGTCGGTTATACGCGAACAGAACTGGTTGAAACATTGGACGAGATCAAGCATGACCTGATCCGCGAAGCACTGCGCAAAGTCAATGTTACCCAGGGAGTTGAAATAACTACCATGGGAGACATCCCCTCGCAGGGTTCTGGGTTGGGTTCTTCGAGCACGGTTACTGTCGGAGTTCTTCAGGCAATCTATGCTTTCACCGGCAAACTTGTCACAGCTGAACAGCTCGCCCGGGAAGCCTGTGAAATCGAAATTGATATCCTCGGCAAACCCATCGGCTTTCAGGATCAATATATCGCCGCCTATGGTGGATTGCGGTTTATCGAGTTCAACCAGGATGGGAGTGTCTGCACTCAACAGATTGAGTTGAGCGACTCAACTATCCGGAAAATGAACGATAGCTTCTTGCTCTTCTTTACCGGGTTGACTCGTAAATCGGATGATATCTTGGTGGAACAAAAGCAAAATATTTATGAAACGTCGGGAATTTTATCCCAGCTAAAGGAGATGGCATATACGGCTCGAGAAGAACTGGAATCATCCAATATCCAGGCTTTAGGTGAATTGCTACACGAAAGCTGGTTGTTAAAAAAGCAATTGGCTGGAAAGATCAGCAATCCATCCATCGATAATTTATATGAATCTGCAATGAGAGCAGGGGCGACTGGGGGCAAGATCACAGGTGCAGGTGGTGGCGGTTTTTTCCTGGTCTATTGTGAACATGATAAACAAGACGCCGTACGTGAAGCTTTGGTAGACCTGCAAGAATTACCCTTTCAACTTGAAAGAGATGGATCCAAGGTGATTTTCAACTACCGACGGAAGAACAATTATTATTAGGTTTTATTGGAGACAGCGATATGAACGTTAGAAACTACATTCAAACACTGAAAGATTCAATCGATCAATTACCAATTGATCGGATCGAGATTTTAATCCAGGTACTGCACGAATCACGTATTCTTGGCAAACAAGTATTCATCATGGGAAATGGCGGCAGTGCTTCAACCGCCTCGCATTTTGTCTGTGATCTGGCTAAGAACACGCGCAAAGATGGATGGCCTCATTTTAAAGTACTTGGCCTGACAGATAATATGGCAATCTTCTCCGCCTATGCCAATGACGAAGGTTATGAGAATGTATTTGCCCAACAACTCGCCAGTCTTATCCGCAAGGGTGATATTGTTATCGGTATTTCAGCCAGTGGGAACTCTCCCAATGTGCTAAAAGCAATGGAAGAGGCCATGAAGCACAACGCATACCGAATCGGATTTACTGGTTTTACCGGGGGTAAATTATCCGAGATGGTGGATTTGAATATTCATATCCCTAATGATAATTACGGAATTGTTGAAGACATCCACATGATGTTGGAGCACATGACTGTTAATGCGCTTCAGGACCGGGTTGAGTACGAACTGCCGCCCGCAAAGATTCTGGAAGCCATCCAGGAAATCCCAAGCTATGCTGGAGATGTGGTCAGCGAATTATTTGGTCAGCCTACCCTTACTTTCGATGAGGAAAAGCTCGAAGAGCTACCTGAAAGCACCCAAGATCTACTTTATGCAATCAGTAAAGAATTCGTTGAAAGATTGGATCTGAACTCACTGCTGGAAAAGATCTTGTTCATGACCATTCAAAAACTTGGTGCAATGAGCGGCAGCATGGTTGTACTCGATGAGAACGGCAATGTGATAGAAGGGGCGGCGGTTTATGGTGGAAAGGCTCAAAATCTGACCACCCAACAATTAGCAGATATTATGCAGCAAGGATTGGCAGGCTGGGTTGTAGAAAACCAGCAGTCTGTTTTGATCCCGAGTACTCGTGATGACCCCCGCTGGTTATCCAGGGATTGGGAAAGTGAGAAATCACGTTCAGCGTTGAGTGTGCCCTTACTATCTCATGACCGGGTGGTCGGTGTCCTTACTACAGTACACCCTGAAGCAGACCGGTTCACCCATGACGACCTTGCATTGCTGACATCCGTGGCTCTGACACTTTCCATTAGTAATGCTTCTAAGGAAAAAAGGATTGTAGACAACAATGAAAGTGCTTCTGGAGATTTCAAAAAATAATCGCGGAACCTCACTATCTTGCGCAGGCGATATGTTAATCATCACAACATTGGCTCGCATTGCATTGATAAAGAGCTTTTAAGTGAGACCTGAATATAAAATACTGACATATCTACTCTAAGCGCAATGGTTAAGGAAAATTGTTAAGGCAGCCACTCACCGCTTGAAGATACATTCTCGTCTTTCCATAAACCACCTCGTTTGCTGCTAACTGGCCGGGGGTTCTCCTCGCGAGGTGTTAGGTAGGAAACAATGAGACTGACCCGATCATTATTTACGGACAGTCTCATAAATTAAACAAATATTCTGACATAATTCACACATTATGTCGGAAGGGCGGAGCATGCCGGGTCGAATTCACCAATACCATGACTAAAAATACCGGGCTATTTGATAATTTACAACTATATCTCAGCAGACAATCCACCCATTTTGGATGGTATCTATTGGAACAATTTCTTTACATTGTCTTCGGCTGGATACCGACTCCAATCGGGATGGCTCTCCGCAGTATCTTTTACAGATTGATCATCGATATGAAGGGAATCTCAGCCATCGAGAACAAAGTACGGCTCCGTTTTGCAAATCATATTCACCTGGGCAAAGGAGTGTACCTGGACCAAAATACCTACCTGCACGCCTGTCCCAACGGTATTCAAATCGGAGATCGAACCATTGTGATGCATGGTGCTATTTTGCACGTTTATAATTTCCGCGATCTGCCCAATGCAGGCATTCAGATCGGCAAGGACAGCCTGGTAGGAGAATATTCCGTTATTCGAGGTCAGGGAGGGGTAAAGATTGGGGATCGAGTTTACACTTCACCTTACACACAGATCATCGCTGTCAACCATGTTTTCAACGACCCAGCAAAACCTTTCGTCGAGCAGGGCATCACCGCAGAGGGGATCATCATCGAAGATGATGTCTGGTTGGGTGCAGGTGCAGTCATCACAGACGGGGTTACGGTTGGCAAAGGTGCAGTGGTAGCAGCAGGTGCAGTAGTTACCAACGATGTACCTCCACATACCGTAGTTGGAGGCGTACCTGCCAGGAAATTAAAAGACATCGACGGGAGTTCGATGCCCGATCCCAAACCACAGATTTATTTTTAGAGGATTCAATAAATGACCACACTTTCGGTTGTAATACCAGCATATAACGAAGAGAACGGGATAGAAGAAATCTCCCGTCGTGTTTTGGACATCAAACCTGCATTAAAAGAAATCGGGGTTGATGACCTCGAATTGATCGTGGTGGACGATGGTTCCAGCGACCGCACCGCAGAAATCGCCGAATCGATCACCGGGGTTCGACTCATTCAACACACAAAAAATAAAGGCTATGGCGGCGCGTTGAAAACCGGTTTTGTCAGCGCCAAAGGTGAATTAATCGGTTTTCTGGATGCAGACGGCACTTACCCACCAGAGTATTTCCCCAAATTGTGTGTCGCCGCCATGGACGGCGCAGATCTGGTAATTGGTTCCCGCAGAGCAGGTGAAAAAAGCCATATGCCCATAACACGACGCCTTGGCAATTTCATCTTTGCCAACCTGCTTACACTGGTCAGCCGGCAAAAAGTCAGTGACAGCGCAAGTGGGCAGCGGGTCTTTAAACGCGATGTCCTCGAAAGGATGCTTCCCTTGCCGGATGGACTAAACCTGACACCTGTACAAAGTGCTCGCGCTCTGCACGAAGAGATGAAAATCGTTGAAATCCCTATTCCCTATGCGGAACGATTGGGGAGATCCAAACTCAGTGTTGTCCATGATGGTCGTGTCTTCCTTCAGTCGATTTTGTGGACGGTCATGATGTACAACCCGGTGCGTATTTTAGGACTGGTCGGCCTCGGAGGGGTGGCAGTGATGCTGGTCGCTTTTCTGGGACTGCTGCTGGCTCGTCTCTCCGGGATCACCACCCTGGGAGCATGGGGAATTGCGGCGATATTTATTGCGGCGGTTTCTGGAGCGATTGGCACAAGCCTTTACTCACTCGGTGTAACCTTTAACCGCCTGGTTGAACTGCTGGTGGGTCGCCCAATTCAAAAACAGGGTATGTTCGGTGGATTGATTTTCAAACAGTCCCCTGATCGGCATTTCGGCTGGATGGGACTCCTGAGTTTCACCGGTGGTATAGTATTAGGAATTGTGATCCTCATCCTGGGATTCACCGGTTGGGAAATTTCTCAGCAATGGTTATACCTGATTGGGAGCACTGTCGCCATTCTCATCGGCATCCAGTTGATCATTTCCTGGATCATTGTCCGTGCACTGGATGAGGTCAGACAGAGAGATGAACTTACAAGACGAGATCTTACAGGTTAGATTATTTTTATACTGGTATTAAAATGGAAGGAAAAAACTAATGAGCAACAACGACAATTTATTCGAAGATAATGTCGAATTCGAGCCAACGGCAGTCAATTTAGGCACTCGAAGGGTCACAAAACTACCCAAAGCAAAATTTCCCAACGCGGATGCGATCGTTCATGAAGGCTTACTGAAATCCCGGCGCTCACCAGAAGCAGTCGATATCATGCTGGTGAATCCGCCGACACCGGACGGCGGTTTATGGATCCGCACTCAGCACCGGGTCGGACGCCGCACTCGCGAGAATATGGTCTGGCCCCAGGTCTCCCTGGCGCAGATGGCCGCATTACTCCATCCAACGTATACAGTAAAAGTTGTTGATGCAAATGCCGAACGGATGAGCTGGCCAGAGTTCACCAAGCTGCTGGATAAATACCAGCCCAAATACTACCTGACCCAGCTAACCGCTCCAACACTGGAAAACGACATGTACGGCGTCTTCCTGGCAAAATCACGCGGTGCAAAAACAATCGCATTTGGCACGCATATTACACCCATCCCTGTCGAAACGATGCGTTCGTATCCTGCGCTGGATATTGGCTTGGTCGGTGAACCCGACCTGACAATCCGGGACTTGTTGGATAACCTGGAAAACCGTATCGAAGAACGTCCTGACGATATCATCAACTTATTCGACAAACATGATCGAGCTTATGAACCAGGACGGGCGCTTGATGGCTCTCTGGACATGAGAAAGATCAAGGGGATTGTCTGGCGCGAAAAGGGAGAAATAATCCTGAACATGCCGCGACCATTCCTCTCCGATCTGGATGATATGCCGATTCCAATGCACGAACTGCTTCCCTTAGATAAGTACCGCATGCCGATGATGAAAGGTCCATTTACATTCATCGTTCCTAGCCGCGGCTGTACAGCAGGCTGTACTTACTGTATTAAACACGTCAGCTATCAATACAGCGTGCGGCTGCGCTCTCCAGAACTGATCATGGAAGAATTGTGGAAGCTGAAAAAGCTGGGACTCAACTACATCCATATGTATGCTGATCTGTTTACTGTAAACCGCGATCAGGTGATGGAGCTTTGCCAGCGCATGATCGATGAAGAAATCAATATCCATTGGACTTCTAACAGCCGCGTCGACTATGTGGATGAGGAAATGCTCCATATGATGGGGAAAGCAGGCAACTATATGATCGCCTGGGGTCTGGAAAGCGCCAACGAACAGATACTGAAGAATGCCCGAAAAGGTGCGGATCCAGCAAAGGCTCGCCGCGCTTTGACCTGGGCAAAAGAAGCAGGCATCATGAACTGGGGCTACTTTATCATCGGGCTGCCCGGTGAAACGGAAGACACCATTCGAGAAACCATCGATTTCGCCAAGAAACTCCCGTTAGATATCGCTTTATTCCACGTCGCTGCCCCCTATCCTGGTACACCGTTCTTCTTCCAGGTTGTTGAGAATGACTGGTTCCGCGAAGGGACTCGTTGGGAACAAGTAGACATGGATAAAGGTACTGTGCTTGATTATCCAGACCTGCCTGCGGAAAAACTTCTTTACTGGCAGAAACGTGCTTTCCGAGAGTGGGCTATGCGACCGGGTCCAATCTGGACGTACATCAAGATGCTGTTTTCCGATCCACAAACCTTTAAATCTGCCTTCGATGTAGGACTGCAAACCCTGAAGTGGCAGACAGGAGAGGGTGGGGACTGAACTTTCGGTTTTCTCCAGGGGGTTGAGCATTCATTTAGTCTACAATGGACAATATCAATACCGATAGATTCGCGCTGATCGAATTCATTTTAGTGGCAATCAGTTGTACCCTCTTGAGTATCTTTCCTCAATTCGGTTGGTTGCCACTAATTTTTGCGCTCATCCCCATTGTATTCAGAGCTTTAATCCAGCCTGGTGCATTCCACCTGCCGCGCATCACACTACCCATATTAGCCTTTATTGCTACCGCAATCATCGCGGTTTGGGCAGCTTACGATACATATCAAGCTCTCGACAAACTCTACCTGATCCTCGGATCATTCTTGCTGTTCATTACCATCAGCAACCAACCGAGGAGAAACCTGTGGCTGATCATTCTGACGATGGGGATATACGGCTTGGTCGCCATGACTTTCTTCTTGTTCGTATTTGATTGGAATCAATTAAGCACGGATATTGGGTTTATTTATCAGTTTAGCCGGTGGTGGATGCGAGTCAGACCTCAAATCCACCTACCGGGGATGAATACACCAGGATTTCTCCAATCGATTTCAGTGGATGGTCTCCTGGCAATACTTCTTCCCCTGAACATGTCAGCATCAATCTATTTCTGGCGTAAAAACAACAGGAACCTGAGTGTTGTTCTCATAATCACTAACATTGCTCTAGTAGTAGGGCTGCTGCTCACCAGCTCTCTAACCGCCTGGATGGCTGTCTTCGTTGGACTGGTTACATGGATGGCTTTGTATTCACTCATCCAAAAGAAATTATTCCAGCAGATCGGTTATTTGCTTCCTTTTCTCCCCATATTAATTATCGCATTCGGTATTCTCCTTCCCGTAATCATTGACCCTCGAAACCCTCTCGTACTGGCAATCAGCACAAATCTTAGCAGCCGTCTCGAAATCTCCAGGAATACCCTATATTTGATCGGCGATTTCCCATTCACCGGGGGTGGTTTAAATTCATTTGCCGGATTGTATTCGCAATACATCTTAATTATTCCGCATTTTCTTTTCAATTACAGTCATAACCTCTTCCTGGACGTTGCCCTCCAACAGGGTATTTTCAGTCTGGCACTCTGGGGTTTGATCATATACCTTACTTCTTCCAAATTAACCGCTGCACTGCTCTCCCAGGAAAACCACATGCGTGGCCATTATCTTTTCGCCACGGCAATCTATTCCAGCCTGATCACGATGTTGGTTTATGGAATAATCGATGATCCGATCTACAACAGTCAGCTGGAGCTTTTAACACTTTTTCTGATACCGGGTCTTGCTGTCACAATATCCAGCAAGGACAAAAGCACACATAAATTGATTAGCCGGTATTACAAACTAGGAATTGTGGGTACAGTTTTGTTTACCGCTGTTATTACCGCAATATTATTCACACCAATTAATGCACAATGGATGGGCAATATCGGGGCAGTAAAAATGGCAAAAGGGGAACTCTCCAATTGGCCAACCGATAAATGGGATGATGGCAGCAATATTGCCGGATATTCGGATGCTGAAAGCGATTTCAACCATGTCGTTGTTCTGCAATCCAACCAACTTACAGCGAATTATCGCCTCGGTCTGATCTGGATGGCACGCAGAGATTTCCAACAAGCAGCAAATTATCTGGAAACCGCCATCACAGAAGCACCAGAACACCGCGGGGTCATTAAATCACTTGGATACTGCTATACCTGGTTAGGGTCGTACGAAAAAGCTCAAGTTCTACTCGCCCAGATACCCGAATCTCAAAATGAACTGGAGACCTATGTATCCTGGTGGAAAAGCCTGGGACGGAATGATCTAGCTGGAAAAGCCGCTGAAATGGTCGGAGTTTTATCGCAATAACAGATCCAAAAAATATAGTACTGACGCTCTGTCTGTGACTTTCAACAAATCTGATCTATCCTTGGTTAAGACCAAGAATCAAGAAAACCCACCCAATTCTCCCATTGCAGGGAATCGGGCAGGTTTAATTTTCAGGACCTCAGCAGCAGTACTGATTGAGATAGCCACGATATCGTTTGCCAATATCTATGGCATCAAAATACTCGCCAAACTATGATCTGCTACAATCTCCACCATAAACCGATTATCTGGTATATGGTAGCTCGTTTCCTGAGATTCGATTGCTAGGATCAGGTTTTGGATGTAATACAGATCTCCCCTAGCAAAAGAAGGGACATCTAAATAGCGTGCCAATGTGGTTTGATCATAGTCCAATATCAATGCCATTGCGTTGAATAGGGCATTGTAATTGTACAAATTGGACATGACGCCCTCTCCAATTACAGATTCATACCGGGAGACAAACCAATAGGGAGCGACTGCCTCGTACTCATCTACCGCTTCTTGAACTTCTGACAAAATATTCTGACGAATGTATTCGCCAAGTTCAGGCACTAAGAACATGAAGTTCCTGGCAATATCCAAATGTTTTTTGTGATACCTATCACCTTCTGTGTCCCAATACGAATCCTTATCAAACGTATTTACCCGCAATTCAAGCAGCCTGCTCAATTCAGCACTCACTTGAGACCTCAGTTGACTATCCATTTGGTCCATATTTGCCAGCTCTTGAAGCTCAAGAAACCCAATGTAACCTGCAATCCATGCATTTAATTCATATGGTTGTTGGTCGAAGTAATCCTCAACAGGTGGTTGAGGTACTGGAACCTGGACTTTTGATTTCGCCAGTGCATAGACTTCTGCGGCCTCGGTCGGAAAAATTTGAGCATACTTCCACATTCCATAGAAATTATATTGTGGATAATTCCAAATAAATCCACTCATTTGCAACCGAGGCGGATGATTGATCAGATCTGCTTCAACTTCGGGTGGAAGAGTCATATCTTCTCTTGCTACACCTGTATTCCAGCCGATGTGAGCATACATTCCTGAAGCAAAATAATCATCGAACTCTCGCTGAAGGTATGTCCTAACTTCGCTTTGAAGTTGTGGTGATAAGTATGGATAAGCCCAGGTCAGTGTATAGATTGTCTCTCCTGGATTACTGAAGTAATCCTCCAAACCTCTCCCCAGGAATTGAGCAACATTATAATATCCCGGTCTCAAGTGACCAGCATTGACAATCTTTTGAATTTCTTCCTCTAATAATGCGCGAATTTCTGTATCCGATGGACCAGTGGCTTGTTCATGAACCTGTTCGTTTATTTCAATCATTGGCAACGCGTTCGTTATCGATCCGGGTCCATAAGCAATGATCGTGTTACTACGATGAACGTATAAACGACCATTGTATGGAACGATTGGGTTCTGATCACCATGGTTATGATAAGCGGCATTCACACTATCCACTCCACCGTTATACCAACCCTGCAATCTTGGCCATCCTGGCCAGATAGTCCAGTTCGGATCATATCCGGGGATATCAACTTCCAGCGAATAATCCCCATACGACCATAACGTACCAGTTGCTCCCGGGGAGTTGACACTGAAGAAGTCTCCGACCCTGTCACAGCACAGATTTCGATAAACAACATCGCCACCAATTGATATCGCTTGTGGCTCAGCCAGAGCACCTAACCCACCAATTATGCTGAGCAATCCTGGATGTTCCGGCTGCCAACCCATAACAATCCCCTTTGCATCCGAGCAGCATCGGTAAGGATTTCCGAAGTATAAATTGCTGTCTCCGCCAACAATCGCAGGATAGCGATTTCCAGAACCTGTACCCCAATACCCTGCTGGTAGAAATTCACGGAACCCATCATTATCAGAATCGAAGAAGTACTCCTGCCCGGTATTTACATCTAACATTACCAAAGCACGCCGCCATGGTTTATGGACGTCCGGATGAATAGCTGGATTATCCTCAAGATATTCTGTCATGCGAGAGGCTTCAATAACCTGTTTGCCATTGGACCATGATTGGGGTCCGATTTCGGGCCCAAGCAAAGTGCCCTCAACCAGTTCTGGCCATAGATCCTCCCTTTCCATAAGGCGATATTGGTCATAGACCACTTCATCTGAATTTGTCACACTCCGAGTACCCGGATTCAGGCCTTTCCGGTAGCCAAATGCTACTGAAAAGATCACCTGATCCCGGAAAATTGTTGGCCAGTAAGATTGATATTGTAATCCGGGAAGCTGTTCTGACTTCCACACCAACGCTCCATTATTAGCGTTCAAAGCATAGGCATGGTTATCACTGGCGGCGAAGATAATTTTCCCATCCTTATATGCAGCAGAAAGATGTATAGCACCACCAGCCTTATATTTCCAAAGTAATTGTCCCTGGTTTGCAGTCCGATGTGCACCAATGGCATACATGAAACCATCTCTATTTCCGGCGAATACGACATCATTTACAACCAATGGATTGGTATCAAATCCAGCTCTCGCGCCTTCAAAAGCCCATAAGTGCACACCCTGATATGCATCCAGTGCATGGATTTTACGATCGTATCCTCCCACATAAACCACACCATCAGCAACAGAAGGGGAGTTGCCGAGTGGGAGATCAGTATCAAACCTCCAGACCAACTGCCCATTTGCCGCGTTCAAAGCGTAGAGACCTTTGGCGGTTGAAACATACAGCATGCCGTTGCTGGCAATGATCTGAGAATTCTGTGGAATATATGCTTCGATTGGACGATACCATTCGACATCCAGGTTACCTGTAACTTCTTCTTCTGTATAGGATGTTCTTTCGATATTACCTGCCACCATTGACCATTCACCATCACCAGTCGTTACACGCTCATTCATTTGGACAAATGGAATATAAATCTCATTGTCTTCCCCAACCTGAGAATTTGCAATTCCAAAAGGAATGATTGCTAGGATCAACAAAATAATGGTAATTATATAATTTCGGTTTTTATTCATTTTTATCCCAACATCTTAAAGTAAAAATAATTAATAGGATTAATGGGAGATATCCCACCCAGCAATTCTAGCCATCAGAACCCAATAAGCTTTTGCCATCTGCTGTTTACCACGAGCGTTTAAATGACCCCCTAGAATTTCATCGGTATATTCTTCGCACATTGCTTCATAACCGTTATAAAAACAAGGATTGCCATTCGCATCATGAGATAAGATATCTGCAATATCCATCAAAATTTTCCCATTGCTCATCGCATAGGATCTCATCTGTTCATTAAAACTTTGAGCATCAGCGGTTCCAACAGCTCGTGCTAACCCCATGGTCCAATAAACTTGAATTTTATCTGGATGTGCAGCTTCCAATGCTTCTAAATCTTCAACGCTNNCAACGCTTGGGAAATTATCATCTGGATCATTATTGAAAAAGATATCATCAATATTCGTTCCAGTAACCCCATCCACATAACCAAATTTGAAGGCAACGACCTGATAAGAATTCGTCGGTAAACCATTTACTCGATCGTAGAAATAAGTTACTTTATTCCACCAGCCGGGATTTGGATTTATGGTTGAATGCAGTTCGAAATCCCAATTTTCACGGTTATAAATTTCATCATAAAAAATTTCATCTTGCTCGAGATCGCGATCGCACATTGATGGTCGAGGAGTAATCACATTCCCTAGACAATCAAGACCATCATCAATGTTCACACCCACTGATGCGTGGCGGAAAAGGGAAGTAATATTTTGAGCCGCCTCAATGTAATTAGTTGGAATCTGTTCAAATGATTCAACAGAATTGTGATTAATCACAATCGTATTGCCAGTCGGTGGTATAGGTGTGCTCGTAGGTTGTGGTTCCCCTTCAATTAATACTGGTAAATAAACAATCAAATCATCGTTTATCTGCGCAAATACTGAATTAACCATCGAAATCAAAACCAAGACACCAATAATTATGGATACTTTGAAGATCTTCCCAATTTTTTGCACTGTTCACCTCTATTTTTAATGATATTTCCACGTAAATGCTGATTCGTTGTGGGAAAAATTGTATCTGAAAGTTATCTTACACGATTGATCATGGCATGGATGATCTCAAATTCCATATTAACTCACACTGAAATGTAAATGGAATGACGAATTAGTACCATCAACAATTTTGTAAGTCAACGCACTTGATCAATAATCCAAACCTGTGAAATGATAATTTCATTTGATTAAAAATATATTAGACCAAAATAATCGTAATAAACATACAAGGTAACATATTTAAATTCCAAAAAAGCAATGTTTAAAATGAAAATCAAGCAGAACTTTGAGTTGAGAATGGAAAATAAAAGTAATCATCGATTAGTCCCAAGAGTAAAAATTTTTGTTGTGCTTTCATTCCTGGCGAGCATACTCTGGTTTGTTACAACCACATTCGCCAAGGGCCAAAATAAAAATATTATTTGGAATGAACCCCTAAACCTTTCCCGGTCTGGAGGAGCTAGCAATCCAGTACTGGTAGTTGATTCAAATAATCAGCAGCACGTTATTTGGCAAGATAGTTTTGATGGGGTTATGGTCACGAACAGAATTGACAACGTTTGGAGTGAACCTCAAATTGGAAACTTCCCATTCGAGACAACACTTCCTGAATTATTAGCTGATTCTAGAGAAAATATCCATGCATTTTGGCAAGATCAACAGGGAAGGTTAGCCTATAGCCAAATCAATGGTTCGAATTTTGGGACCGCAAACACCTGGTCAGGTGTGGCAACTTTATCAGATAGCGTATTACGATTTAATTCCACAATTGATGAGAATGGAGTGATCCATCTGGTTTATATCAGGAACACTGCAAGTGAAACCGCTGCAGCTGGTATTTATTATCGAAATTCAATAAACAATGGGATTACCTGGTCAGCACCTGTAATACTAGATGAATCTTTATATTTGCGGTTGTTGACTGCGGATTCAGCCAGGATTTACGTTACAACAAGCGTACAATCCGAGACCGAGACATCCGTATATGTCGTTTGGGACAACATTCCACTCCGCAGAATATACTTCACCAGGTCAGATGACAATGGATTAACATGGTTATCCGGTAGAGAAATTGATGGCCCACCTAATACTTCTGGACTTTCAGCTCCATTCAATCTAAATATCAGTGTCAATCAAAACGATATTTTATTGGTTTGGCAAGTTGGTCAGGAAGATGTTGTTTGTACTCAATATTATCAGTATTCAAGCGATCGAGGAGACACCTGGACCGACAGAAAGTCGTTACTTAGAGATTTATCAGCTGGCGGATGCCCACAGGATAATCGAATAATTGGGAGACTAGGGGATGAAACCTTGCTGCTTACCAAAGCACAAAACCAAATTTTTTTGACAGCATGGGATGGAACACAATGGAGTAATCCAAATTTACAGAATACATTGTCTGGATTCATCGATCCTGTTTCACAGGCTAATGTAAATTTAGGTTGTTTAGATATTGAAGTCCATGAAAACAAAATCTTCGTTGTAGGTTGTGGCATTTCAACCGGTGAAGATATCTGGTTCATCGATAGTAATATCCCAGATTTTTCGGATTGGTATCCATCATCCTCAGCATGGAGTATCCCAGATTCATTTTCCGCAAGAGAGAACAGCATTCAATCTTTGCATTCTGTTGCAGATTTGAATGGTGCGATCCATGCAATATGGTTAGAACCGTCCGGGATATATCATTCAAAATGGGAAGGGGATCAGTGGATTGTTTCGTCAAAGATTATCAATGGCTCGTTTGTCGAAAGTGACGAGCTAGCTATTGCCATCGACTCAAATGGAATAATATATATAGTTTGGACCCAAGATGAAAATGGCGAGTTGTTCTTTAGTTGGGCAAATAGCTCAAAAGCAACGGACAAAAATGAATGGATTGAACCAATACGAGTCACTACACAAAACAACAATTTCAATTCGCCAGATATCCTCATCAATAATCAATCACGCATTTTTATTGTTTATACCATCCCCATCAATGAGGGCAGAGGTGTATACTCAGTTATTTCGGATGATATTGGTAATTCCTGGAGCGATCCAGTTAAGATATTCGATGCTGTAAGCGATGGTTGGGAGATTGTGGGCAATACACAAATAGTTGAAGTCATCCCAAACCAATACATGATAACGATTGAAAAAGCAACTCTTTCCGGTGGTAGGTACGAAATTCACTTCTTTAAATATTTCCCAAATACCCAGGAAATTTCAACGAATTTTTTGGTCAACCAAAATATCAGTTATAGCGAACTTGATAATGTTCTTTTCGGAACTGTCCACGAGGTTTGGCAATCAGAGAATGAAGACCAATTACAAATTTGGCATACTTTTTCTACAAACGCCGGAGAGGATTGGGAACAACCAGGCATAGTAACAAGCCTGGGAGAAGTACCCGGACCATTCACGCTTAGCCTCACCAACTCGAATAACGCAAATCTGACTTATATTTCACAAACTGGATCTGAGTTTTTGCGACTTAATCATATTATGTGGAATAATTCAAATTGGGATTATATCGATGATATCCAGTTGCAATTATCCGATATTGAATCCATCCAAGAAATGAGTTCTGCGATTTCATCTAATGGGGATTTAGTAGTAATTTACGCAACAAAGGACGATCTTTCAATTGATGAATCGACACCATACGTTCTATATTATGTCAAAAAGAATATTGGTATTTCAGATTCAGTCACACCAAACGACATAGAGATTACCCCCACACAAATTACTGAAACACCTGTCAGTACCCCAATTCCTGAACCCACTCCAGAATTCCTCCTTACCGAGAGGAATGAACTGGCTCTAAATGAGATTCAAGATGGTGGAGAATCCTCCGCAACAACGAATCTGATCTACAGGATCGGAACCGGAGTTATATCTGCAATTGTTATCATAATCATATCTGCAGCAGTCATAGCTATTTCTCGACGCCGGAGAAGATAAATAATCGACTACTCTACAACCAATTGAATCAAGAAATATTGGAGTACAAAATTTCATCGTTTCCTTTTACGAATTAAAAATATCTACACATAGAATTGTGCAAAGCTACCCCAAAACAAACAGTGGAAAATTGTTTTTTATTGAGATACAAATAGAATATTATGAATCTATATAGGCGGATATACTTTCCTCTTCTTATTATAATTGTTGCTGTTTTCGTTTTATGCTTTGAGACCGTTTCAGCTCAATCAGGTCGAATAATTTGGGATCCTCAAATTAATATTTCCCAATCAGAGATGGATACATCTACCGACCCATTTTTACTAGCTGATCCAACAGGCATAGTCCACATATTCTGGGCAGAAAAAACTACAGATCAGGATAGCAATAATCCGGATACACTGATTTATTCACAATGGAATAATGCCGCTTGGTCTGAACCTTTTGATGTGTATTTCGCCCCACCAGAGCATGGAAACCGGATTGTTCAATATCCCCATGCTGTAGTTGATAACAAGGGCATTATTCATGTGATCTGGTTATCTCAGCCGAACTTTCCGAATTATTCGCTTTTTTATTCCTCCGTAAGAGCTGATCAAGCCAAGTTTGTGAATTCCTGGCAGATTCCAATAGAATTAATCTCCGATTTGTCTGGAACAAATTATTCAATTGATATTGCGGTGGATAATCAGAATACACTTCACATTGTTTATTCAAGAGTTCAAAGCGGCGATACTGCTCCAGAACTTCGAGCGGTTTCATATATAAAATCTGATGATGGAGGTTTTACCTGGTCCGATCCTAAAGATATTCACACAATACCTGACCCTCATCGTGGCGCGAGCAATAATCGATTAATCGTTGATGAAGAGGGAACTTTATACACTACATGGAGTGAATGGGATCAATCTGGAAACGGCCAAGCAATTTTATTTTCCCGTTCCACCGATTCTGGGATAACATGGCTCCCGGCAGTTACTCTTACCAAAAGAAATGGGAGCGAATATGAGCGAGATTGGAATAGTATTGCCATTTTGGAAGAAGATACCCTTGTGTCCTTCTTTGAAGGGGGATGGCGTGCCTACCGGAATGTCATGTATTCCTATGATGGAGGCGAGACTTGGACAGAATCTGTGGATGCTTTCCCTGGTTTGATCGGGGAGAACGGTTTCATCGAATTTTCACGTGATGGCTCTGGGAAACTACATATTTTCTTTGCCAATCGTACCCGTGAAGGAAACACCTTAACTGAGGGTGAAGGCTTATGGCATAGTGTATGGTTGGGTGGTGAGATGTGGAGTGAACCGGTCCATTCAAGTCCAAATATCAATATGCTAAATCCTAAAGCGGTCATCGCGCGCGGTAATCGAGTAGTCACAACATGGTATACAGGTATCGGTCGGGAAATTATTGTTATGTCTGGAACAATCTCTGACGCGCCTCCAAGTGATCCATTTGATTGGCCAACCGCAACAATAATACCGACGAATACACCATCTCCGACCATTGAATCGAATTCCTCAAATACTGATTCACACTTATCAACACCTATACCCGATCACCTTGTTCAAAATCCCGAACCATACAGTCCAACAACTGGGTTAATCATCGGGGTTATCGCCTCCTCAATTGCCTTAGTTGGATTTGTCCTGATATATATTCTGTTAATCAAAAAACCCTGATGTGAATTGGATTCTTCAAAATATGGATACAAATACTTCTCAAAACTTGATTGTTTATACACCTGAATCACAAATACGAAACCCAATCAATCTTATCCGCTCCATGTGGGTGGATTTGAGGAAATCACATGAGTTATCCTATCGATTATTCGTTAGGGATTTATCTGCTCAATATCGCCAGAGTCTCTTGGGAATTCTTTGGGCGTTTGCTCCCCCTATTATCACAAGTGCCATTTTTATCGCTTTACAAAGCCGGAGAATCATCAACTTTGGTGAAACAGACATTCCTTATCCACTTTACGTGTTGATCGGAACTCTCATATGGCAAATATTCACTGAAAGCCTGAACGCTCCACTTAAGACTGTTACTGCCGCAAAACCACTGCTTGTAAAAATCAACTTTGCACGGGAAGCACTAATCATCTCAGCTTTTTATTTAGTTTTATTCAACACTGCTATAAAGTTGCTGATCATCATTGCGGTAATTCTTATTTTTCAAGTTCAATTTTCCTTTTGGATGCTTGCCGCTTTGATCCCAATATTTATGTTGATTTTACTAGGATTTTGTATCGGCCTATTGATAACTCCGGCAGGTATGCTTTACACAGATATAGCTACTTCACTGCCTATTGCAACTCAACTTCTCTTTTTCGTTACACCAGTTGTTTATCCGATACCTGAAACCTTTCCTTTTTCACTTATTTCCTATTTTAATCCTGTCAGCCCTTTGATCCTTACTGCCAGAGACTTAATTACGCGAGGGATTTTCTCGCAACCAATTCCATTTCTAATTGTCAGTTTACTTACACTCGTTGGACTCTTCATTGCATGGATTATCTATCGTCTTGCACTTCCGATCATAATCGAAAGGATTAGTGCCTAATGTCCGATACACTCATCACCGTAGAACATGTAAGCAAAAAATTTTGTAGTAATCTCAAACAATCTTTATGGTATGGTGTAAAAGATCTGGGAACAGAATTGCTAGGGAAATCCCATAACAGTGAAAATCTTCGCAAAAATGAATTCTGGGCGGTCCGTGATGTCTCCCTTTCCGTCGATCGCGGAGAGACTGTTGGGATGATCGGTCACAATGGCGCAGGTAAAACCACAATCCTCCGTATGCTGAATGGACTCATAAAGCCGGATCAGGGAATGATAAAAATCCAGGGACGGATGCAAGCACTGATTGCTTTGGGAGCTGGGTTCAATCCCGTCCTTACAGGTCGTGAAAATATTCAAATTAATGCATCAATTCTGGGATTTTCAAATAAACATATTAATCGGTTATTTGATCAAATAGTCGATTTTTCCGGGTTGGAAGAATACATAGACATGCCTGTGCAAAGTTACAGTTCGGGTATGGTTGTCCGCCTTGGTTTCTCCGTAGCTGCCCATTTAGAGCCTGATATCCTTCTCGTCGATGAAGTATTGGCAGTGGGTGATCTGGCATTTAAAACAAAATGCCAGGTGAGGATACAAGAACTACGCAATTCTGGTGTAGCTATTATCCTGGTTTCTCACAATTTGCACACAATCAGCCATATATGCAACCGTGCTATCACATTTGAAAAGGGTAGGGTGATATTCGAGGGTGATACCGAAAAGGCGATTGATGCCTATAGAACATCCCTAATAAAAAGATCAGAGAACAAGGAAGTAATCCTCAGAGCTGGCACAGGAGAGATACGTATTCGTGAAATTGGGATCCTCAATATGCACGAAAAATCTCAAAAAGAATTTGACATTGATAGCCCAGTTACAATCCGCATTCATTATCAGGTTGAAAATCCAGTAATCAATCCTGTTTTCAATATCACGCTACACATTCTCAACAGTTACCAGGTAACCGGATTCCGCACGGATGTGGATGGCTATCACGTTGGAAAAATCGATAAGGATGGTTATATTGACATCAATGTTCCACAACTTAACCTCTTACCGAACGTATATTCTCTGGATGCTGTAATTTTTCATCAAGATGGATATACATTTTATGACAGGGTTAATAATGTTGGATATTTAGAAGTAAAAGGTGGATTGCTGATTAATGGATCGACCTATATCCCCCACTCATGGCAGATGCATGGCAGTTAAATTGAAGTTTCAAAGCCGAGAGAATTTTATCTCTGATTCATCAAATAAACCAATATTTATAGTAGGGGTTCCCAGATCAGGCACAACTTTGCTATCGGCAATGCTGTCATCTCACAGCAAAATGGAGTGTGGACCAGAGACTCACTTTTTCCGTAATTTAATAAAAACAAAACATTCCTCCCTCATTGACCCTGATAACTGGCCTGAAACCGCACGCGATTTTATTTTGTCAATCTCACACACGAACTTTTCCAATCCTGACCGTATATTACTTATCGACAAATATCAAATTACTGAAGAGGAAATTACAGAATACCTGAAAGCGAGATCACCAACGATTAGCACCATTCTATCGTCTATTACAGAGCAGTACATGTGGAGGTCAGATAAGCGTCGTTGGATTGAAAAAACTCCGGACCACATTGAACACGTAAAGTCAATCCGCAAATATTTTCCAATGTCCCCCATCATTCGTATTATCCGGGACCCTCGGGACGTTTCCCTTTCATTACAAAAGGTTCCTTGGGGAGTAGAATCTTTCGTCCATGGCCTGGTTCTTTGGAAGCATCTTGACATGACAAGTGAAGATTTCTTTTCTACCGATCCATTGAGCTATACGATTCGCTATGAAGACTTGCTTACAAATCCTCGTCAGGAATTGTTAGAACTATGTGAATTCATTGGTGAAGAATTCGAAGATGATATGCTCAATACTACCAATTCCGGAAAGCAACTTAATACCCAAAGCGTCCCGTGGAAAGCTAAAGCTAGTCAACCAATAGATAGAAGCAGGATCCAGGCTTGGCGTTCTGAATTATCGCAATTCGAAAAGAAGGTTGCCGATTCCATAATTGGAGACCGCATCTCAATCCACAGCTATGAGACTGGCGAATCCCTTCAAAAAACAGGGGAAATTTTTCCTTCAGAAACACTCGTACCAAAGTATATTGATAAAATTTCATTTTTGATTCACGATAATTTTAAATTTTGGAAACTTGATGATACAGAAGAATATTCTGCCCTTGTATTACTTGGGGACCCAAGGGGAGATCACTGGCTATCAGAAAACCACTTAACCAGTGCAATACAAACAATTTCCATTGTCAGTAAGGTTTTGAGATATAAATTTAAAAGAAAAACG
>JABAOG010004953.1_pt1 | contig 51716 bp, 52 predicted proteins | sample 7062131 | NCBI WGS metagenome assembly JABAOG01 (sample SAMN14538629, study PRJNA623070) | marine sediment metagenome | biome: marine biome [ENVO:00000428]; feature: marine pelagic biome [ENVO:01000023]; material: deep marine sediment [ENVO:00002113] | place: India: Arabian Sea | collected... | reverse complement strand
CGGGGCGCGAACATGGGGATCCTGCGGGTGGACCATCCGGACATCCGGGAGTTCATCACGTGCAAGAGCGACGTGACGCAGGTCACGAACTTCAACATCAGCGTGGCGATCACGGACGCGTTCATGGAGGCGGTGCGGGGGGGTGAGCGGTACGAGCTGCTGAGCCCGCGGACGGGCGAGGTGGTGGGGACGGAGGACGCGAACGAGATCTTCGACCTGATCATCGAGGGTGCGTGGGCGACGGGCGAGCCGGGCGTGTTCTTCATCGACGAGGCGAACCGGTACAACCCGGTCCCGCAGCTGGGGAGCTACGAGGCGACGAACCCGTGCGGCGAGCAGCCGCTGCTGCCGTACGACGTCTGCAACCTNNCACTTCCTGGACAACGTGATCGACGCGAACAACTACCCGCTGGAGGAGATCCACGACCTGGCGCAGCAGATCCGGCGGATCGGGCTGGGGATCATGGGTTGGGCGGACCTGCTGATCCGGGTCGGGGTCCCGTACGACAGCGAGGAGGGGATCGGGCTGGCTCGCACGGTCATGGGCTTCATCGAGGAGGAGTCCCGGGACGCGTCGGAGAAGCTGGCGGAGGTCCGGGGCACGTTCCCGGCCTGGGAGCACAGCATCTGGGGCCCCGACGGGACGGCGGCGCGGGTGGACGGTGAGCGGGTGCGGCCCATGCGCAAGCTGCGCAACTCCAACATCACGACCGTGGCGCCCACGGGGACCATCTCGATCTTCGCGGACTGCAGCGGCGGGATCGAGCCGCTGTTCGCGGTGGCGTTCATGCGGAATCAGGCGGGCAGCCTGATGCCGGACGTGAACAAGGACTTCGTCCGGATCGCGAAGGAGCAGGGCTGGCACTCCGAGGAGCTCATGGAGCGGATCGCCGAGGAGGGGCACATCCACTTCGACGAGGTCCCGGCCGAGGTCCAGCGGGTGTTCGTCACGTCCCACGACGTATCGCCCGAGTGGCACATCCGGATGCAGGCGGCCTTCCAGGAGCACGTGGACAGCGCCATCTCGAAGACGTGCAACTTCGCCCACGAAGCGACGGAGGACGACGTCCGGGAGATCTACCTGAAGGCCCACGAGCTGAAGGCGAAGGGCGTGACGGTCTACCGGGACGGCTGCCGGCCGATGCAGGTGCTGTCGACGGGCAAGACGGGCAGGAAGGAGGCGGCCGAGCCGAGCGGGAAGACGGCGGACCTGGAGTCGGCACTGGCGGACGCCCGGGAGGAGAACCACCGGCTGCACCAGGAGCTGGACGAGGTGAAGGCCACGCTGTCCGAGCTGGAGGTCAAGCACCAGAGGCGGCTGCACAAGCGGACCCGGCCGCAGGCGTTGCACGGGACCACGCGCAAGATGCGCAGCCCGCTGGGCGATCTCTACGTGACGGTCAACGAGGACGAGGACGGGCAGCCGTTCGAGGTCTTCGCGACGCTGGGCAAGGCGGGCGGCGCGGCCATGGCCCACGCCGAGGCCATCGGCCGGCTGATCTCGCTGGCGCTCCGGAGCGGGATCCCCATGCCGGACGTGGTCAACCAGCTCCGGGGCATCTCGTGTGACCGGGCGGTGGGCATCGGTCCGAACAAGGTGCTGTCCATGCCCGATGCGATCGGGCAGGTGCTCCAGCTCCACATGGCCGAGAAGGAGGGGATCCAGGAGGAGCTGCCCATCGGCGGCGCCAGGCCGCGGGCGCCGGTGGCGCGGCCGGTCCAGGGACCGCCGTCGGGCGCCGCCGGACAGGTGGTGGAGGCCTACGATCCCGGGGACGCCTTCATCGGCACCTGCCCGGAATGCAGCTCGGATCTCCAGTTCGCGGAGGGATGCGTCAAGTGCCTGACCTGCGGTTATTCGGAGTGCGGCTGAGCCGCGGCCCGCGGCGCGAGGACGCCGGGTCTGGGCACGGGCAACCCGGGACCGGGAGCGTGATGCGAATCGTGGTGATCTGATCGAGGCGCCGGCGCGGTGACGTGGCCGTCCGGCGCGCTCGTTCGGGAAGCGGTACGGGAAGACGCGTCCGTCATCGCAGCGCCGGGCGATCCTGCTGACGAGGGCAGGGCTCGACCGGCATGGCGGGCGCGTTTCTCCGTGGGGGAGAGGCCGACGCGGGAGGCCGGCTGGATCGTCGGGTTCCTGGAGTCGACCGGGGAGGTGTGGTACTATGCCTGGACCCGGAGGACGGGACGGTCCGGGACGACGAGCCCCCGAACGAAGCGGGGCCGATGGGTCGTCCGGGGCCTGCGGGGCCTGGACGTGGTCCGGTAGCGGGAGGGGCGGATGGTCGCGTTCCTGAAGCTGTACGTGCCCACGGCGGTGGTGTTCCTGGTGATCGACCTGGTCTGGCTGGGCTTCGTGGCGGCCGGCTTCTACGAGCGGCACCTGGCCCACCTGCTGGCAGACCGGGTGCGGTGGGGGGCGGCGGCGCTCTTCTACCTCGTGTATGTCGCGGGGATCGTGGTGTTCGCCGTGCTGCCGGGTCTCGGCGATGGCTCCCTGATGCGGGCGGTGGCCCTGGGCGGGTTCCTCGGATTCATGGCCTACGCCACGTTCGACCTGACGAGCCTGGCCCTGTTCCGAGACGTTCCCGTGACGATGGTGGTGGTCGACCTGGTCTGGGGCACGGTCCTGACCGCGAGCGTGGCGGCCGCCGGCTACGGCTTCGGCCGCTGGCTCGGCGTGGGGTAGGCGGTCGCGACGGGGAGCAGGGTTGGCGCCGGGCCGCGCGCCCGGCCGTCCCGGGAGACGATGACGGACGGAAGGGGGAGTTGCTGCATTGGTGGAACGGAAGAGAGTGGCGGCGGCCGACGGCCCGCCCGCGCAGCCGGCGACGCCGGGCGCGAGACGGATCGCCTACCACACCGTGGCGTTCGGTGTTGCGTTCACGACCGTTTTCCTGCTCATCGTCTTCCTGGCGCTGCCTCTCTGGGTCCTGTTCCGGCTGCCCGGCGCCGTGGTCGCGCCGGACTCCGGCAGCTGACCGCGCCGCCTCGACGGCCGTCCGGCCGATCCGGGCGCTGCGTCCCCCCCGGGGTCGCGGTCGCCGCGCCGCCCGGGCAACCCGCGGGCCCTCCCACGGCATCCCACGGCCGGACCCCCAGCCAGGACCCCTTACAAGGAGCGACGCGTGACACGAACGTGCGCGATGACGGCGTGCGCGGCCCTGCTCGCGGCGAGCACCGCCGTGGCCCAGGAGACGGAGCTCGAGCATACGGGGACCTTCCCCGAGTCGTTCGGCCTGCTCCAGACCGTGCGCCCACTGCCGGACGGCAGGGTGGTCGTGGCCGACCCGCTGGGCGGCGTGCTGGCGGCGCTGGACGTGGCCCGCGGGACCCTGGATCCCATCGGACGCGAGGGCGGTGGGCCGGGAGAGTGGCGCCAGCCCGACGCCGTGTATCCGCTTCCCGGGGGCTCCACACTCCTCGTGGACCTGGGCAACGCCCGCCTCACCGTCCTTGATGCGGCGGGCGCGGCCGTGGAGACCCACCCCATGGCGCTCTCCACGGGGGCGGGACCTGTCGGTCTCGAGATCATCACGCCCCGGGGGACGGACGCCCTTGGGCGGGTGTACTTCGAGGCCCGGCCTCGTCCGGGCGCCCGCGGCCCGGACGCCGACTCGTCCCGGGTGAAGCGCTGGGTCCCGGGTACGGGGTCGACGGAGACGGTGGCGGGATTGCGGCCACCCGCCGTGCGGACGACCACGAGCGGCGGCGCGAACGACCAGCGGGTGAGCATCCGGCCCATCCCCCTGGCGCCGGCCGATGACTGGGCCGTCGCTCCGGACGGGCGGGTCGCCGTGGTCAGGGCCGAGCCGTACCGGGTGGAGTGGATCGCGCCCGATGGCGGGGTGACGCGCGGACCGCCGGTGGAGCACGAGCCGGTCCCCGTCGGCACGGCCGAGAAGGAGCGCTGGATCGACCGCCTCGCCGAGGCCGGGCTCTCCGTCGGGGTGACCGAGGAGAACGGCGTCCGCACTCTCCAGTTCCGGCGGGGCGGCGGACCGCGCGGGCCCGCCGATCTGCGGCAGTACGAATGGCCGGAGACGCTGCCGGCGTTCCGGGCCGGGGGCGCGATCGTGGATGGGTGGGGGCGGGTCTGGGTCGAGCGCTACGGCCCCGTGAACGCCCCAACCGTGTACGACATCTTCGACCGGCGGGGCGTCCGTGTGCGCCGCGTCCGGCTCCCCGCGGGCCAGCGCGTGATCGGGTTCGGCGAGGACGCCATCTACGCGATCCGGGTGGACGACCTCGGCCTGAACTGGCTCGAGCTCTACCGACTACCGAACTGAGCCCGGCGGCCCGCCCGGACCGTGTCCGGGGCCCCAGCGCAAGGACGGGTCCGGATCCCGCCGCCCCGGTACGCGGGCCGGTCCCGTCCGCCGGTGCAACCTTCAGGCTGCGCAGGCCGTCCAACCGGATTGATGGGCCGCGCGGAACGCGCCATCGATCTGCTTCGCCCGGTGCGCGGGCCCGCGAGAACCGACGTCCAGCCGTCCCACCGAGCCAACCCCCACGAGACCAGGAGGACACGAATGGCAGCGCGAACCACCGTCCGGGTATCCACCCTGGCCGCCCTCGCCGTGGCGCTCGGCGCCTGCAGCGGCGCCCGCCCCGAGAGCCCGGGACCGCAGGCGAAGAAGCCCGACGGACCCTTCAAGCCCTACGCCGAGGTGCTCAAGGACACGGAGAAGCACGAGGGGCTGTTCACGGTCCACGTCAAGCGCGACGCCGCCATGTTCCTGGAGATCGGGCCGGAGCAGCTGGACCGGGACTTCGGCATGGTGATGCACTACTCCCGCGGGACGGGCGTGTACAACCTCCACGACGGTCTCCGGGTGGGCGGCACGCGGCTGATCCGCTGGCGCCGGCACGGCGACCGGGTCTACCTGGTGGAGGTGAACCCCCGGTTCACGGCGACGGAGGGCTCGGCCATGCGGGCCTCGCTGGACGACAACACCGGTCATTCGATCCTCGCGGCGTTCGACATCCAGGCGGAGCACGACTCGACGAAGGCGGTGGTGATCGAGGCCACGCCCTTCTTCGTCAGCGACTACGCCGACCTGGGGGACGGGTTGAAGGGCTACCACGGGAACAAGCCGGTCGGCTTCGACAAGGACCGGAGCTACCTCGACCGGGTCCAGACGTTCCCGGAGAACGTCGAGATCGACGCGCTGCTGACCTTCAAGACCAGCGATCGGCCGACCTTCTCGTCGGGGGCGGGCGTGAGCGACTATCGGTCCATCCCGGTGGGGCTGCGCTATTCGCTGTTCGCCCTGCCGGACGAGCCCATGCGTCGCCGCCTGGCGGATGACCGGGTGGGCTACTTCCTCAGCGCTCAGCGGGACTTCTCCAGGGACCGGCTGCCGGACCCGTACATCCGGTACGTGAACCGGTGGCGCCTGGAGAAGAAGGACCCGGCCGCCCGGGTGTCGGAGCCGGTGGAGCCCATCGTCTACTACATCGATCGGAGCGTGCCGGCCGAGTACCGGGTCTACGTGAAGGAGGGGATCGAGGCGTGGAACAAGGCCTTCGAGGCCGCCGGCTTCCGCAACGCCATCATGGCGAAGGAGGCGCCGGACGACCCGTCGTGGAGCGCGGAGGACATCCGCTACTCCACGGTCCGCTGGACGGCGGCCCACGAGATGGGCTATGCCATCGGTCCCTCGCAGGTCGATCCCCGGACGGGCGAGATCCTGAACGCCGACATCCTGGTCTCGTCCACGTTCGTGACGGGGTGGGCCAACGAGTGGGCCGTGCTGGCGGGCCCCGTGGCCATGGTCCTGGGGGAGGAGGCGGCGGCGGAAGCCGGCTATTTCGGCGGCCTGTGGGGCCAGCTCATGGCGCTGGAGGCCCTGGCCCGGGATCTCCCCGCGGACATGCGGGACCGGCTGTGCATGGCGGCCATCGGAAAAGCCCACCAGCTCGGGTTCCAGCACGCGGCCCTCGGGGCCCTCGGCGTCATCGATGGCACCGCGCCCATGCCCGACGGCTACCTCCGGGACGCGATCCGGGACCTGATCATGCACGAGGTCGGCCACACCCTCGGCCTGCGGCACAACTTCAAGGCCTCCTCGGCGGTCCCCTTCCATCGGCTGAACGACCGGGACTTCACCCGGCGGAACGGCGTCTCGGTGTCCGTGATGGACTACAACGCCACGAACATCGCCAGCGACCCGGCGGCCCAGGGCTACTTCGCGAACCCCGAGGTCGGCGCGTACGACGTCTGGGCCATCAGCTACGGCTACGCCACGGTCCCCGGCGCGGAGACGGCGGAGGAGGAGCTGCCGGTGCTCCGGGAGGTCGCGGGCCGGGCGGCCGAGCCGCTCCTGGCCTACAACACGGACGAGGACACCCATCTCGGGCCCCTGGCCGTGGACCCCAACAGCAGTACGTGGGACCTGAGCGCCGACCCCATGGAGTTCGCCCGGGACCGGGCGCGCCTGGTCGATCGGATCTGGCCGGAGATCGAGGCGCGCCTGATCGCCGACGGCGACGGCTGGCAGCGGCTGCGCAGGGCGGTCCCGGGCCTCGTCTTCGAGCGGCTCCGGGCCCTCATCCCCGTGACCAAGACCGTGGGCGGGATCCACTTCGCCCGCGACCACAAGGGGGATCCGGACGCGCGTCCGCCGTTCACCCCCGTATCCGCGGAGCGGCAGCGGGAAGCGGTACGGCTGATCATCGATGAGGCGCTCGCGCCGGGCGCCGTCGGGATCGAGGAGGAGACCCTGAACCGACTGGCGCCCAGCCGCTGGGCCGACTGGGGCACGTCATCGCTCTACGATCCGCCCATCGACTACCCGGTCCACTCGATGGTGGCGAACGCGCAGGGCATGCTCCTGGGCCAGCTCATGCACAACGGCCGGCTGATCCGGATGATCGACAACGAGGTCCGGATGCCCGACGGCGCNNGATGATCGACAACGAGGTCCGGATGCCCGATGGCGCCGAGGCGTTCACCATCGCCGAGATGTTCGGTACGCTGACCGACGAGATCTGGTCCGAGCTCGGCTGGGGCGGCCGGCGACCCGTCGACGTGGACTCCTACCGCCGCAACCTCCAGCGCATCTACGTGGACCAGCTGATCGACAAGGCACTGGACCGGGTGCGGGGGACCAGGAGCAACTTCAACCCGTCCGCGCCGCAGGACGCCCGCGCGTTGGCCCGCCACGAACTGGAGCGGCTGGCGGCCCGGATCAGCCAGGTCCGGAGCGATCGCCGCCTCGACCGGGTGACCAGGGCCCACCTCGCGGAGACGGAGGCGCGCATCGACCAGGCCCTGGAGGCGAGCCTCGTCATCGACGCCGGCTGAGTCCCGGGCGGGGCCGGGCGGCGGAGGGGCGGGCCAGGCACGGCCCGCCCTCCGCGCCTCGGCGGATTTCGCGACGCGGGTCCGCCCCGCATATTGCCAGCGGCCCCGGCCCCGGCCCTTGCCCCGGCCCCGTTCCCTGATCGTGGAGCCCGCCATGCGCTCGATCCTCGTCGTCGGTTCCGTCCTCCTCGCGGTCGGGGCGCCCGCTGCCGGTCAGGCGCCCTCTCCCTACGCGGGCGCGGGCTCCGACTCGGTGAAGACGCTCACGATGGCGGAGGTGACCGCGTTGCTCACCGGTGAGGGGATGGGGCTGGCCCGGCCGGCGGAGCTGAACGGCTACCCGGGACCGCGCCACGTCCTGGATCTGGCGGACTCCCTCGGGCTGACGGCGGCGCAGCGGGGCGCGACGGAGGCGCTGTTCGCGGACATGCGCGACGAAGCCGTGGGGGTGGGTCGGGCCGTGCTGGAGGCGGAACGGGCGCTGGACGCGGCGTTCGCCGCGGACGAGCCGCCGGCGGAGCTCGTTCGCCTGGTCGACCGGGCGGCCGCCGCCCGGGGCGAGCTGCGCTGGATCCACCTGGAAGCGCACCTCCGGATGCGGGAGATCCTGACGCCGGAGCAGCTCCGTGCGTACGACCGCCTGCGAGGGTACGCGCCCGGCGGTCACGACCCCTCGCGCCACCACTGACCGACCCCGGCCGCGCCGGCCCGGCCCCGCCCCATGCCGCCCGCCATCCGCACCCACGGCCTGACGAAGCGCTACCGTGCCGTGACGGCGATCGAGGGCGTCGACCTGTCCGTGGCGCCGGGCGAGATCTACGGGTTCCTGGGCCGCAACGGCGCGGGGAAGACGACGACCATCCGGCTCCTGCTCGGCCTCGTCCGGCCATCGGCGGGATACGCGGAGGTGCTGGGCCGTCGGGTAGGGCCGGAGTGCCACGCGCTCTGGCGGCGTGTCGGCCACCTGGTGGAATCGGCGACGGCGTACCCCGACCTGACCGTGCGGGAGAACCTCGAGGTCGCCCGGAGGCTCCAGGGCCGGGTGGACCGGCGGGCGGTGGGCCGTGAGATCGAGCGGTTCCGCCTCGCCGACCACGCGGACCGCCGGGCGCGCACGCTCTCCACGGGCAACCTCCAGCGACTCGCGCTGGCCCGGGCGTTCCTCCACGACCCGGAGCTNNGCCGGCCCTGGGTCTGGATCCGGCCGGCGTCGTCGAGGTGCGAGAGCTGCTGGCATCGCTTGCGGGGCGCGGGGTCACGGTATTCATGTCGAGCCACGTGCTCACCGAGGTGGAGCGGATGGCCACGCGCGTGGGGGTCGTGCACCGGGGGCGGCTGGTGGCGGAGCTGAGCGCGGCCGAGCTGGCGACCCGCCGACGCCTCGAGGTCGGCGCGCGAGACCTGGCCGCCGCGGCGGCCATCCTGCGCCGGGCCGGCTACGAGCCGATCCGACCGCCGGACCCCGCCGACCACGTGCTGTACCTCCACGACCCGCGAGCCATCGATGGACCCGACGAGATCGCCCGCCGACTGGTCGCGGGCGGCGCGCCACCGACGCGCCTGGTCGCGGTCCGCGAAGACATGGAGTCGCTGTTCTTGTCTCTCACCGGGGACGCGGGCCCGGTGGAGGACGGGCCGGACACCGCCGGCACCGGGGAGGCCGGCTCCCTCGAGAGCGGGGGGGACGCCGCCGCAGGAGTCGAAACGTGAGCCGCCTCGGCGCGGCGCTGGGGTGCGAGGTGGTCAAGGTCCGCCGGTCCCGGGTCCCCCCGCTGACCGCCCTCGGATTCTCCCTGGGCCCTCTGGCGGCCGGACTGTTCATGGTCATCATGAAAGACCCGGCCCGGGCCCGGGAATGGGGGCTCATCTCCACCAAGGCCCAGGTCTTCGCCGGCGCGGCCGACTGGCCGACCTTCCTGTCGGTGGTCGGCCAGACGGTGGCCATCGGCGGGTGGCTCCTCTTCGCCCTGCTCACCGCCTGGGTGTTCGGCCGGGAGTTCGCCGATCGGACCGCCAGGACCGTGCTGGCGGTGCCCACGCCCCGCTGGGCCACCGTGCTCGCGAAGCTCCTCGTGGTCGCTGCCATGAGCGCGCTGCTCGCGGTCTGGGCGGCGCTGCTCGGCCTCGGGATCGGGGCCGTCATCGGGCTGCCGGGCGGCAGCGCGGCCGTCCTCCTCGACGGTGTCGCGAAGGTGGCCATGGCAGCGACGCTGACCATCGCGTTGCTTCCGCCCATCGCCCTCGCCGCCAGTGCCGGTCGAGGCTACATGGCGCCCCTGGGGCTGGCTCTGCTCCTCCTGTTCCTGGCCCAGGTCGTGGCGGCCACCGGGTGGGGCGAGTGGTTCCCGTGGGCCGTCCCGGCGCTCCTGGCGGGCCTCGCGGGCCCCGACGCCGCGGCGCTGGGGCCCTGGAGCTTCGCGCTGGTGGCGGCGGTCGCCGTCGCGGGCACGGCGGCCACCGTCGCCTGGTGGCGCCTCGCCGACCACGTCACCTGAACGAGGGGGTCGGCTTCCAGCGCCTTCCGGGTCGACGTCGGGCGTCGACCTCGCACCCGGGATGTTCCAGGGGCGGCTCAGTTTCCCGCGGATTCCACCAGGCGGAGGAACCGCGGATCCCGCCACAGGTCCCGGAGCCAGTCGTCCCGGGGCCATTCCCTCGCCCGGTCGGGCGCCTCGTCGGCGGCGATGCCCAGGAGGACCAGCGCCGAGTCCGGCTGGTCCAGGAGCAGGCGTGCGTGGGCCTCGTCGTACGCGAGCCAGCGGCGGAACCGCGGGCCGTGGGCGCGCCGGATGCATGCCTCGGCGCTGTCGGGCCGGCCGGCCCGGGCGAAGACCTTGGCCAGCTGGAGGTCGGCCCGTGCGCGGAGCCGGGCCGTGTCGGAGGGTGGCACCGCGGCGACGGCCCTCTCGGCCAGGACGCGGGCTGCGGCCGGATCCGGCGGGATGCTGTCCGCGGCGGCCATCAGGAGCAGCGGACAGAGGGCCAGGCTCGGGTCCGCCGGGAACCGGGCGCGGCCGTCGTCGCACCACTCGCCCGCGCTCCGGCGCCGGCCCGTAGCGAGAGCGGCGCGGAAGAGCAGGTAGTGGGTCTCCGCGGCGCCGTCGGCGTAGGGATTCTCGAGGAGCGCCCGTCTCGCCGCTCGCTCCGCGGACGCCCGCGCCCCCTCCAACCGGAGCACGGCCCCCAGCGCTCCCCAGGCGCGGGCCATGCCGGGTCTCGCCTCCACCGCCTCCGACAGGTCCTGGCGGGCCAGGCGCAGCATCCGGCTGCGGCCTCCTCCGGGCGGCATCGCGCCGGCCAGGGACTGCCGGAGGACGCCGCGCAGCTCCAGCGCCGCCGGTCGGTCCCCGGGTCGGAGCACGAGGGCCCGCTCGGCGTGGCCGAGGCCGCGCAGCAGCGGGGTCGACTCGAGGGCGCCGGGCGGGCCCTCCGAGTGGCGGGCCCGCGCGAGCTCGAGCCAGCCCCGACGGAAGACGGGCGTGATCCAGCCCGGCGCTGCGGATTCGGCGGCCGCCAGCAGGGAGTCGGCCCGGTCCAGTGCCGCGTGTGCGGCGATCGAGTCCGGGTCGCGGGGGTGGCCGACGACCCGGTCGATCAGGGCCTCGGCCCGCCGCACCAGCTCCCAGGCTCGCTCCGTCGCCCCAGGCGGCGGGGGATCCCGGCGCAGGCCCACACCCAGGTGTTCCTCCAGCGCCGCGACGACCTCTGCGGTGAGCGTGTCCTGGAGGCGGAGTGGCCGGCCGGCCTCGCCTTCCACCGTTCGGGTGGAGACCGTGTCGCCGGTGCGGGCGTCCACCAGGTGGAACACGACGCGGATCCGGCCCCCATCCCCGCTCAGCTGACCCTCGACCCGCGTCCCGACGCCCAGCCCGGCCATCAGCGCCGTCGTGTCCACCCGACCTTCTGCCAGGGCTTCGACCGCCGCCCGGGGGACCACGTCGATGGGCTGCGTCCGGTCGAGGGCCTCGATCACGCCGCCGGTCAGCCCGTGGGCCAGGTACGCCGGCGTAACGCCTCCCGACGGCTGCCCGAGCCGGAGAAAGGCGACTCTCAGGCGGGCCGCCTCGCGACGGGTGCCCGTGCCCATCGTGTCGAATGGCAGCAGCGGCTCCCGCTCGGGCGCGCCCAGGGACTCCCAGGCGACGACCGCGCCCGCCCCCGTGGCGGCGACCCCGACCGCCGTCAGCACCCACGCCGCCGCCCGGGCGACCCGGTCCGACGCCGGATCCGACCCCTCGATCCCGGCCCGGCGCCCGGCCCGCCACGCCAGCGCCAGGGTCACCGGGAGCCCGAGCCCGGCCAGCAGCACCAGTACGCCGAAGGCCGGGGGCGGAAGCACCTCTGCACGCCGGGCCTGGGCCGCCACGAGCACCACCAGCACTACGGCACCGCCGTACACTGCCGTCGTTCGAAAGATGCGTCGCTGCCGGAGCTCCCGGATCAGTTCCCTGATCGGCCCGCGTTCGTCCATACCCGTCCCCGTCGAGGTGCGTCGTGGAAAGATGGACTCGAAGGCGGCCGGCGGGAAGCCCGTAGGCCCACCGGACCCGTAACGAACGTCAGACCGCCCGCTCTCGTGGCGCGCCAGGGCCACAGCTGCCGGTCCGTGGGGGAGGCCGGGCGTCAGCTCCCGGAGGGAGAGCCGTCCCCGCGAATCGAGGCGGCGGGCGGCCGGATGCGCTCAGTCGCCCAGCTCCCGCTCCCAGGCCCGGAAGGCGACCTCCGGGTACCGGGGCGAGAACATGTGCCAGTCCCCGAGCCCGGTCGGTACCGCGTAGTCGGCGCCGGCCTCGTCCAGCGGACGGCCCGCGGCCAGCGCCCGTCGCGCCGCGGCTTCCACGTCGTCCAGCAGCTCGATGTAGCGGTCGAGGGCGTCGCCATCGGCGAGCTCGCCGTGCCCGCTCACGTACAGGTCGGCATCCTGGTCCCGGAGCGCCCGTACCTGGCGCGCGAGCGCCGACGGGATCGCGTCCACGTAGTTCGGGAACATCCCGTTCCAGACCAGGTCGCCGGCGAAGACGATGCCATCGGTCTCGACCACGAGGTCGCTGAGGGTGTGGCCCCGGCGGGGACGGAGCCGGACGGTCCGCCCGCCCAGGTCGAGCTCCGTGGGCTCGCCCCGGTCGGGCAGCACGATGTCCGGCAGCAGCAGCGGCCTCGCCTCCGTCGCGTCGTCCGCCAGCGCCGTTTCCCGCTCCGAAAGCAGCCGCCGGGTGGTCCGGGTGGCCAGGTACCGGGGTGCCCGGCCCGACAGGAGGAAGCCGGCGGCGCCCGTCGCGTGGTCGCCGTGGTAGTGGGTCAGGACGACGTGCGTGGGCCGCGCGCCGGCGAGCCGGAGCGCCTGGTCGGACATCCACGCCGCGCCGTCCATGGTCGCGAACGCCTCCACCACCAGCACGCCTTGGCGGCCGGCGATGATGCCGCCGTTGCAGAGGGTCCGGCGGGCATCCGGCCCCTCCGCCAGCGGCGACGACACCAGCGCCCAGACGCCGTCGGCCACCGGCTCCAGCCGACCCCACGGGTGGCCCTGGGCCGGAGCCGGGCTCCGGGCCCCGGGACGGGGACCGGCCTGTCCGCCGGCCCCGGCGCCTCTCAGCCCCCGGACCTCGGCGGGTCGCAGCCCAAGGGCCGCGCCGGCCGCGAGGGCGCCGGCGGTGCGCAGGAAGGCGCGGCGCCCGGAGAGGCTCGCCCGGAGGTGGGTCGTGGTCGGACCGGTCATGTCGGATCGCGGTGAGGGGGTGGGCCCCGGAGCTCAGTCGCCTGGGGCCGGGATCCCTTTCTTCGGGGCCGGTTTCTCGGCCGCCGGCGGGGCCGTCTCGGGTTCCGGGCCCTCCGGCTCGAATCCCGCGGCCCCGGCCATGCCCATGATGCCGGGCAGGTTGAGGGAGTCGGCGAGCCCCGAGGGCACCACCATCAGCGAGCCGCGCTTCACGATGCTCTCGTAGAGCATGTTCATGGCCCGGAGGTTCAGCGCCACCGGCTTCTCGCCGTAGCGGTCGGCCGCCTCGACGAACTTGGACGCGATCTCCGTCTCGGCCGTGCCGAGGATGATCCGGGCCTGGCGCTCCCGCTCCGCCTGCGCCTGCCGGGACATGGCCTCCTCCAGCGCCTCCGGGATCACCACGTCCCGGATCTCCACCGACTGCACCTGGATCCCCCAGTCGTGCATCTTCCGGTCGAGGGCCTCCTGGAGTCCCCGGCCCAGCTCCTTCCGGGACTGGATCAGCTCNNGCCGCCAGGATCACCGCCTCCTTGTAGTCCTGCACCTCCAGCGCCGCCCGCTCGGCGTCGTAGACGACCCAGAAGGCGATGGCGTCCACGTCCACCGGCACCGTGTCCCGCGTCAGGCACGACTCGGCGGCGAACGCCGTGGTCCGGATCCGCTGGTCGATGTGGTAGCCGATCCGGTCCACGATGGGGATGACCCCGAACAGGCCGGGCCCCCGCAGCCCCTGGTAGCGGCCGAACCGGAGCACCACGGCCTTCTCCCACTGGTCCGCGTACTTGATGGACGAGCCCAGCGCCAGGGCGGCGCCCGCCGCGACGCCCGCGGCGATGGGCAGCGCCACGCCCGCCAGCAGCAGGCCGCCGATGGCCGCGCCGGCGCCCGCCACGCCGGCCGCCAGCGCGGGAATCGGATAGCGGGTGTCGTTCGGCGAGCTCTTCGCCGGCGGCCGGCCGCTGCCGGACCCGCCGCCCAGAAAGCCGCCGGTGACTCCGCCGAGGCCGAATTGATTGGTCTGCATGAGACTAGTCCTCCCGGGGATCGGTCTGTCTCTGGAGACGGTAATCGGAGAGCGCGTCGATCAGCTCGTCCACCCCGTAGCCGAGCTCACGGGCCCGGTCCACGGCCTCGCCGCACAGGGCGGCGAACGCCCGGTGCCGCGCCCGCTCCTCCTCCGAGGGAGCGGCCAGCGTCACGAACGTCCCCTCGCCGGGACGGGCCACGATCACGCCCCGCTGCTCCAGTTGACGGTAGGCCCGCTCCACGGTCCGGGGGCTCACCCCGAGGGCGATGGCGAGCTGGCGCGCCGTGGGAAGCCGCTCCCCGGTCTCCAGCGTGCCCTCCACGACCGCGACCCAGATGTTCTCGACGATCTGGTGGGCCACCGGCTCGGCGACCCCGCCGGCCAGCTGCTGGGCGAGCCGCAGCGTCCTCTCGTGGGATTCCATGGGGTGCTCCGGTAGGGCGTCTACTGCCAAGGTAGACGGGGAGGCGGGCGATGGCCAGCCGCCCCGGCCTCCGGGGCACCGTGGTCCGGGTCCAGAGGCCCGGATCCTCGATCTCCGCGCCGGTGTCGGATCCCTGCGCCGGTCCCGTTTTTCCCGTATCTTGGTTCCGGATGTCCAACCAGACTCGTAGAGAAGAGCTCATGATCCCGACCTCGATCCCCACCGGCCGGCTGCTCGTGCTCGCGAGCCTCCTGACGGCCTGCGCCACGCCGCCCGCACCCCGGGGCCCGGCCGCCGATCCCGCGCCGGAGGCCGCCGCGGCGGCCCCCGCTCCCGAGGCCGCCGGGCCGCGGATCGAATGGGGGCTGGTCATGCACGGCGGCGCGGGGACCATGAGCCCGGAGAGCATGACCCCGGAGAGGGAAGCCGAGTACCGGGCCACCATGGAGCGGGCGCTCCGGGCCGGGCACGCCGTGCTGCGCGACGGCGGGGGCTCCCTCGACGCGGTCGTGGCGGCCATCGTCATCCTGGAGGACTCGCCCCTGTTCAACGCCGGCCGCGGGGCGGTGTTCACCGCCGAGGGGACGAACTCCCACGACGCCAGCATCATGTACGGCCCGACCCTCGGCGCGGGCGCGGTGGCGGGCGTGGGCGTCGTGAAGAACCCGATCCTGCTGGCCCGGGCCGTCATGGAGGCGTCGCCCCACGTCATGCTGTCCGGCGCGGGTGCGGAGACGTTCGCTCAGGAGCAGGGCCTCGAGATCGTCGATCCCGGGTACTTCTACACGGAGCGCCGGTGGCGGGCCCTCCAGAGGGCGAAGGAGGCCGAGGCCGGCGGGACCGGGGACGGGACCGGCGGGGCGGCCGGGCCTCTCTCCAGCGCGTCGAAGTTCGGCACGGTGGGCGTCATCGCCCTGGACCGGGAGGGACGGATCGCCGCCGGGACCTCCACCGGCGGGATGACCAACAAGAAGTGGGGTCGTATCGGCGACTCGCCCATCATCGGGGCCGGGACCTACGCGGACGCGGAGTGCGGGATCAGCTCCACCGGCTGGGGCGAGTACTTCATTCGCAACGTCGTCGCCTACGACGTGTGCGCCCGGATGCGTTACAAGGGCATCCCGCTGGCCCGGGCCGCCCGTGAGGTCATCATGGAGCGGCTGGAGTCGCAGGAGCCGGAGACCGGCGGGATCGTGGCGCTGGACGGGGACGGCCACGTCGTCATGACGTTCAACACGCCCGGGATGTACCGGGGCTACATCGATGCCGACGGCGAGGTCAGGACCGCCATCTATCGGTAATCCATGGGCGTATTCGAGTTCGTGATCATCCTGGTGCTGATCAGCGCCTTCGGGAAGGGCGCCGCCGTCATCGGCGGCCCGCTCGCCGACCTGATCCGGGAAACGGCGGGGGAGCGTCGCGCGCGGCGCAAGGCCATCGAGGAGGGACGGCGGGCCGACCCGGCGCTGGTCGACGAGCTGGAGACGCGCCTGCTCCGGATCGAGGAGCGCCTGGACTTCCTGGAGCAGCTCCGGGCGCCATCGACGCGGCCCGGCTTGTCCCGCGGACCGGACCGGGAGCCCTGATGGCGGGCCCGGTGTCCGACGAGGCGGTCCGCTCGGCGACGGGCAGGGACTGGGAAGGCTGGTTCGGGATCCTGGCCGCGGCCGAGACCGGGTCCGAGTGGAGCCATCGGCGATTGGTCGAGTTGCTGAAGGCGGGGCACGTGGACACGGTCAGCGCCTGGTGGCGTCAGATGATCGTGACCCGCTACGAGCAGCACGTTGGGCGGCGACGGGCCGGCCAGACCCTGGATACGGGGTTCCAGGTCGGGGTCCGGCGCACCCTCGACGCCCCCGTGACAGAGGCCTGGGAGGCGCTCCTGGCCCCGGGGGGGCTGGCCGCGTGGCTCGGGGCCGATCTCGAGATCGAGGAGGGCGCCCACTACGGCGACCCCGGCGGCGCCCACGGGCAGGTCCGGGTCGTGGTGCCGGGGGACCGCCTGCGGCTGACCTGGCAGCCGGGCGACTGGCCCCGTGCCTCTACCCTGCAGGTCCGCGTTTCCAGTGCCGGCGAACGCCGCAGCGTCGTTTCCTTCCACCACGAGCACCTCCCGGACGAGGCCGCGAGGGAGGCCATGCGGACGCGGTGGCGGTCCGCGCTGGACGCGCTCGCGGACGCGGCGGCGGGATGACGGCCCCGGGTCCCCCGGGTCGCGACCCGGTCCGGAACCTGGACCGGGTCCTCGAGGCGATCGACCAGCACTGGTTCCCCAAGGTCGTCGCGCGGGTCAACGACCATTACCTGAAGGTGGCCCGGGTCCGGGGCGAGCTCACCTGGCACGCCCATGACGGCCAGGACGAGCTCTTCCTCGTGCTGCGGGGCCGCCTGCGGATCGAGCTCGAGGACGGGGCGGTGGAGCTCGGCGAGGGCGACGTCTGGGTGGTGCCTGCGGGGGTGCGTCACAACCCCGTGGCGGACGGGGAGTGCTGGGTCGCCCTGGTCGAGCCCGTGGAGACCGAGCACACCGGCGGTGAGCCATCGCCCCTGACCCGCAGCATCCAGGAGCAGCTGGAGCCGTAGTGCGGGGTCCGCCGCGGTCCCTCCGTCGCGCCGGGCGGTCCGAATGGCACGGCCCGGCGTAACACGGGCGGGCGTTCCCGCGTTCCCATGCGGGGGTACCTCGCGCGAGATATCTTGCACGAAGATCGAGTCGAAGGAGGGAGCATGACCCGCAGTCGCACGATCCTTTTCGCGGCCGGACTCGCCCTGGTGTCCGCCGGATGCGTGGACACGATGGAGCCGGTACTGGGTGCGCGCTTCGCGGCGATCGTCGCGGGCGACATCGACGAGACGCTTGCCGGCCCGGTACTGGAGGCGAAGGGCCTCGTGGAGCCTGGCCCGCTGGTGGACCCGGGCGGGGAGACGCTCTACGCCCTCACGCTTCGCCACCGGACCGCGACCGGGGACCCGGGGAACCAGATCTTCTTCGCCCACTCCGGCGAGCGGCTGGAGGTGGGCGAGTACGCGTTGTCAGATCGACCGGGAACGCCGGGCGGCGTTCCGACGGTGCTGGCCGTGTACATCCGGTTCCTGGATTCAAACCGGATCCAGCTCCACTACGCCAGCCAGGGCACGTTGACGGTGATGGGCTCCACGGAGACCGACCTCGCCGCGGAATTCTCGTTCACGGTGGACGAAGCGGTGATTCTCAACACGAGCATCCAGAGCGGCCCGGGGAACGAGATGGAGGGGGAGCCGGTCTCCGTCCAGGTCGACGGCGCGATCATCCCGTAGCGCCCGGCCTCGCCCTGATGGGGCGAAAGGTCGGCCGGGAACGGGCCCCCTCCCGCTACCGCTGCCCGCCGATGGTGTATTCGGCGGGCGGGTCGGCGCCCAGCAGGTGCTCCACGAAATAGTCCCAGCGCCGGCGGATCATGTACGGGTGCATCGCGAACCCGTGGCGGGCGTCCGGGAACAGGATGAGGTCGAAGTCTTCGTTCGCCTCGATCAGGGCCTCCACCACCAGCAGGGTGTTGGACGGCGGCACGTTGTCGTCCATGAGCCCGTGGGCCAGCAGCAGCTTCCCTTCCAGGTTGTCCGCCAGCAGCTGGTTCGCCTGGTTGTCGTAGCTGGTCGTGCCGTCCGCGTACTCCTCCAGCAGCCCCTGCCACTTCTCGCCCCAGTCGTCCTCGTAGTTGCGGTTGTCGTGGTTCCCGGCCTGGCTCACGGCCACGTCGTAGAAGTCCGGGTAGCGGAGGATGGCGTCGGCCGCCGCGAACCCGCCGCCGCTGTGGCCCCAGACGCCGACCCGATCCAGGTCCATCCACGGATGGCGGTCGGCCAGCTGCTCGATGGCCCCCATCTGATCGGGCAGACCGTTGTCGCCCATGTTCCCGTAGTACGCCTCGTGGAAGCTGCGGGACCGCTGGGGTGTGCCCATGGCATCGACGGTGACCACGATGAAGCCGAGCTCCGCCACGGCCTGGTGGTCTCGCCGGGCCGCGCTGAAGCTGCGGCTGCCCACGCTCCCGCTCTGCGGCCCCGGGTAGATATAGTTGATCACCGGGTACGTCCGGGACTCGTCGAGCCAGGTGGGGGTGTACAGGAGGCCGTGCAGGTCGGTCCGCCCGTCCCGGGCCTTCACGGTGAAGGGGGTGGGCGGCTGCCAGCCCTCCGCCATCAGCGCCGACGCATCCGCCTGCTCGAGCTCCATCACCACGTCCCCCGTCCACGCGTCCCGGAGCTCCGTCACGGGCGGCGAGGTCGGCGTGGACCGGGAGTCGACGAAGTACCGTCCGTCGGGCGAGAAGGAGATGTCGTGGTGCGCGCTGTCCGGCGTCAGCAGCGTGACCTCGCCGTCATCGAGACCGACGCGGTAGAGGTAGTGGAAGTACGGGTCGCCGGCCTCCCGCTCGTTGCCCGTGAGCCACACCGTGCGCGACTCGGGGTCGAGTCGACGCAGCTGGAGCACGTTCCAGTCTCCCTCCGTGATGGGCCGTTCCAGCTCGCCGGTCCCGAGGTCGTAGAGGTACAGGTGGCCCCAGTCGCTTCGACGCGAGTACCAGAGCACCTCGTCCGTCTCCGGCAGGAACCGCCAGTTGTAGGTCCGGTACCCCGACTCGAAGAAGGTCGCCACCGTCTCCTCCAGGACGTCACGGACCTCGCCGCTCCCCGCGTCCGCGACCCGGAGCGTCGCCCGCTTGTGGTCCCGGGACGAGGACACGAACGCCAGCGCGTCCGCGTCCCGCGACCACTCCACGTCCGTGAGGGTGCCCTCGCAGTAGACGTGGTCGCAGACGGAGGAGCGGTGGGGGTCGGCGGGCAGGTCGAGCCGGGTCAGCCTCGGGTTCCACGGATCGGTGACGTCCACGATCAACCGCTCGATCCGGAAGATCACGGTGTCCTCCGGCAGCGGGTACCTCCAGGCGTCCAGCTCCGGGTGCCCGACCTCGGTGGAGACGAGGTACATCTCGCCGACGCCCCGGGCGTCGTGGCGGAAGGTGGCGATACGACGGGAGTCCGGCGACCAGCGGAGCACGGGCCGGTCGCTGCGGGTCCAACCGGCGTTGTTGGTGGCGTATCCGTAGTGCTCGCGGCCGTCCTTCGTCAGCCGGTGCTCCTCCCCGCTCTCGAGATCCCGGACCCAGAGATCGTGCTCGCGGATGAACGCCCCGAGCCGGCCGTCGGGGGACACCACCACGTCCGCCCCCGGGCGCTCCTCGTCCATCCCGATCAGGGAACGGGCTCGTTCCGAGGCGGGATCGAGCCGTTCCCGCTGCCGCGATTCGGGATCGACGACGACGAGGACCGGTCCCTCGGGCGTCAGTGTGCGGTACCAGAAGCGGCCATCCCCGAGCCAGTGGACCCGCTCCACCTCGCCCCGGACCAGGTCCCGAACGCCACCGGAGAGGAAACGCTCCGCCCGGGCGTAGTCGCGGGCCGTCAGCGCGTCCGGTGCGTAGGCCGCCTGCTGCGGCGACCCGCGCTCGGGCGTGGGCGTGGAGGGTCCGGGCGCGGCGGGCGCGCACGCCGGAAGGAAGAGCGCGGCCAGCGCCGCGATGCGGACGGATCGGTGTCGCATGATGCTCGTCGTTTCAGGGTATGGCGAAATGCTCGCGCCAAAGATGGACCGAGGCGTCCCCGTGGGCAACGCGAGGCGCCTCCCCGCCCCCGATCGTCCTGGCCTCCGGGCTGGCCAGGCCCGGCGTCCCTCGGGGGGCGGCCCCGGGAGACGGGGTGGAACGGATCCCGCAGGCCCGGAGCCCACGAAGTATCGTGGACCCCGACCGGATTCGGATATGTCGCTTCAGGTGGAGACGCTGACGGAGATGATCGCCTACCAGCCGGGCTCGGTGGTGAGCCGGCAGGTACTCAAGGGCCGGCGCGGCAACGTGACGCTGTTCGCCTTCGCGGAAGGCGAGGGTCTCACCGAGCACACGTCGCCGTACGAGGCCCTGGTGGTGGTGCTGGACGGCGCGGCCCAGATTCGGGTGGGCGAGGAGTCGTACCATGTGGGAGCCGGGCAGGCGCTGACGCTTCCCGCAGACGTCCCCCACGCCCTGGACGCCGAGCAACCCTTCAAGATGATGCTGGTGATGATCAAGCATGAGTGACGCGGACCGGGTCGCGTGGCCCGAGGCCACGGAGCGACTGCGAGCCGACCCGGCTTTCGGCCCCCTGGTGGAGCGGGTCGGCCCCGTCCGGCTCCGCGAGCCCCGGGGCGACGCGTTCCAGTCGCTGGTGGCGGCGATCGTCTACCAGCAGCTGGCCGGGAAGGCGGCCGTCACCATCCACGGCCGGGTCGTCGAGGCGCTGGGCGGCGATGTCCGGCCGGACACCGTCCTCTCCGCGTCGGAGGAGGCGCTCCGGGACGCGGGGCTGTCCCGGGCGAAGCTGGCGGCCATCCGTGACCTGGCGGACAAGACGGCGTCCGGCGCGCTGGAGCTGGAAGAGCTGGACGGGCTCGACGACGAGGGGATCGCGGCCCGGCTGACCCGGGTCCGGGGGATCGGCCCGTGGACGGCCCATATGTTCCTGATGTTCGACCTCCTGCGGCCGGACGTGTGGCCGACCGGGGATCTGGGGGTGCGCAACGGGCTGGGCCGGGTCCTGGGCCTCGAGCGCACGCCGACGCCGGAGGAAGCCCGCTGGGCGGGCGTCGGCTACCGGCCCTGGCGCAGCGCCGTCGCCTGGTACTGCTGGCGGGCCGTGGAGGTGATCACGCCGGGCGACTGAGGAGTCCCGTTCGAGACCCCGACCGGCCGTTCCGGTCGAATCGGTGGCGCTCCGGGGCTCACCAGGCCCATGTTGAAGGTCGTCCGTGGCACACCGCCGCGGGCATCCCCGCCCGAAGGAGCCGACCTGTGAGCGGGTTCATGGCGACCCACTGGGAATGCGAGACGGCCGACGCCGTGTTCCGCTGTCCCCGCTGCGGGGGGCGGCGGGAGGGGACCCGGCACGTGGTCCGGGCCCGGATCGCGTTGCTCGGTCGACCCGTGGGTTCCTTCGGCAGTCCCGCGACCTACCTGACCTGTGGCGACTGCGGACGCTCGTGGGCGGCCGCAGAGCTGGACGTGCCGGGCGGAGCGGCCTCCGAGGACGAGCGAGCGTTGCGCGCGGTCGTCGCGGCGGTGGTGTTCTCCGACCTGTCCATCCGCCCGACGGAGAGGCGCATGGTCGGCCGGGTCGTCGAGCGCTACACGGGCGAGTCGCTGGACGAGGCGGGGGTCGAGAACCTCCTGCGCACCGCCCGGGCCCGGTGGGGCGATCCCCTGGCGCGGCTGGGCCGGCTGGCCGCCGTCCTCCATCCCCGGGCCAAGCGACAGATCGTGGGAGCCGCCTACCTCGTGTGCACCGCCGACCGGGAGATGCACCCGGAGGAGAGCCGGCTCCTCGTCCGCATTGGCGAGGCGCTGGACATGGCGCCGCGCGAGGTCCGCGCGGCCATCGAGGAAGCGAAAGGCGGCGCGCCGGTGCGATAGAGGGTGTCGACGAGGGGCCGGCCCGAAACCCGGGATGCCGCATCACCGTACGGCCCGGGGTCGCCCCCGATGAACCCGCACCGGAGCCGATCCATGCCGATCCCCTCCCGCTCGATCCCGCGATGGACCTCCCCCCTGCTCGTGGTCCTGGCGGCGTGCGCGCCCCGGACCCGGGTGCCCGACCTGCCGGCCGATCCGTGGCGCCAGTACGCCGACCCTTCCGAAGCCGGCTTCGATGCCGGGGCGCTGGACGCCGTCTGTGACTACGCGGACAGCGTCGGCTCCGCGGCGGTCATGGCGCTCCAGCGGGGTCACGTCGTGCTGGCGTGCGGCGCCATCGACCGCGAGCTGGAGGCTCACTCCGTCCGGAAGAGCCTCGTGAGCGGGCTGTACGGCACGGCGGTGGCCCGGGGCGAGATCGATCTGGACGCGACCCTGGCGGAGCTGGGCATCGACGACACTCCGCCCCTCACGGCGGCAGAGAAGGCCGCGACGGTCCGGGACCTGATCGCCGCCCGCAGCGGCGTCTACCTCGGCGCCGCGTACGCTCCCGCCTCCCAGGACCGGGACCGGCCGGGGCGGGGGAACCATGCCCCGGGCACGCACTGGTTCTACAACAACTGGGATTTCAACGTGGCCGGCGTGGTGTACGAGCGGGCCACGGGGGAGGACCTGTACGAGTCGTTCGGGCGCCGCATAGCGGAGCCCATCGGGATGCAGGACTACGATCCCGGCGACGGGTTCGTCGTGTACGAGCCGACGGAGTCCCGTCACCCGGCGCACACGTTCCGGATCTCGGCCCGGGACCTCGCCCGCTTCGGCCAGCTGTACCTCCAGGAGGGTCGCTGGAACGGGCGTCAGGTGGTCCCCGCGGGCTGGATTGCCGAGAGCACCCGCCCCGTCACCCGGTTCGAGGACGGCGACGGCTACGGCTACATGTGGTGGACGTACCGGGCCGGCTCGGCGCCGGCGTCCATCCCCCACATCGGGCGGTACGACACCTATATGGCCCGCGGCACGGGGAGCCAGGCGCTCTGGGTGATCCCGGAAGCCGGGCTGGTCATCGTGCACCGGGCCGACACGGACCACGGGCGGTCGATCGCCGGCCGGGACGCCTGGGCCATCGCCGACGGAATCGTCGCTGCCCGGACGGGCGAGCCCGTGTCCGATCCGGCCCTGGTCGCGGTGGACGTCCGACCGTTCGACAGCCAGCTCCCGGAGCACGAGTGGCCGGAGGCCATCGCCGTGGAGGAGTCCCGTCTCGATGACTACATGGGTCGCTATCCGGTGTCGGAGGACGCGGTGATCCGCGTCTTCCGGTTCCGGGGCGAGCCGTACATCCACGTGCCCGGGGAGGGGGACGCCCTGTTGATCCCCGTCGCGCCGGACGCGTTCACCGTCCGGGTGGTGCCGGGGGTCCGCATCGTCTTCGAACGTGATGATGCCGGAGCCGTCACGAGCGTGGTGCTGACCCTGGGCCCGGAAACGATCCGGGCGGAGCGGGCGTCGTAGCGGCCGGGACCGGACCCGGCCGCCGCCCGGATCGCGGCCGGGTCCAGGTCGCGCCAGGCCCCACGACATCACCAAGCCCAGCTCCTGCGGGGCAGGGGGATCTCCCCGGACCCGGCCGATCCATCCGCCCGGATTGACCGCCGACGTCCGGGACGTCAGCATTCCGTCCCGGAAGCGGCGTGGCCGTCCGGGCGGACCGCACCCCTGACCCGAGGTCGACATCCGATCCCATCCTCTGGACCGGGAGATCCTGGCCCTCGGCGTGCCGGCCCTCGGCGCTCTCGCCGCCGACCCCCTGGTGTCCATGGTCGACACCGCGTTCGTCGGCCGGCTCGGCGTCACCCCCCTCGGCGCCCTGGGCGTCAACGCCTCCATCTTCTCCATGGCGTTCGTCGTCTTCAACTTCCTCGCGTACGGCACGACGCCCATGGTCGCCCGGGCCGTGGGCCGGGGAGACCGGCACCGGGCGGGGCGGCTGGCCGTGGAAGCGCTCTCTCTGGCGGCCATCGCAGGAGCCGTCGCCCTCGCCCTGATCCAGCTTCTGGCCGGCCCCATCCTGACCGTCATGGGCGCCTCGGGCGAGCTGCGGGACCCGGCCCTGACCTACCTCCGGATCCGTGCCCTGGCCGGACCGGCCGTCCTGCTCATCACCGCCGGGCACGGGATCTTCCGCGGCTGGCACGACACCCGCACACCGCTGGTCGTCACCCTCGGGCTGAACGTTGTCAACCTGGTCCTGGACCCGGTCCTCATCTTCGCTCTCGGATGGGGCCTGGCCGGGGCCGCCGCCGCCACGGCGGTCGCGCAATGGACCGGCGCGGTCTGGTTCCTCTGGCTCATCCTGGTCCGGCGCCGCGCCGAGCTGGGCGTCTCCCGAGGTCTCCCCCGGCTCCGCGACCTGCTCCCGTTCCTCCGGGTCGGAGGGGCCCTGGTCACCCGGACGTTCGCCCTCATCGGCACCATGACGGTGGCCACGGCGGTCGCCACGCGGGTGGGGACCCTGGCCGTGGCCGCGCACCAGGTGGCGTCCCAGCTCTGGCTCCTCCTCGCCCTCGTGGTGGACGCTCTCGCCGTCGCCGCCCAGGCCATGGTCGCCCGGTACAGGGGCGCCGACGAGGACCGGGACCGCGGCGACCCGGCCGTCACCGCCACCCCCACGACGCCGACGGCCCGCGAAGCCGCCGACCGACTGCTGGGATGGGGGTTGGGCGTCGGTCTCGCGCTCGCCGCCCTGTTCCTGGCGCTCCGGCCGTGGCTGCCGCGCCTGTTCACGGACGAGCCCGCGGCCATCGCCCGCATCGACGCCATCCTGCCGTTCGTGATCTTGATGCAGCCGCTCAACGCCCTGGTGTTCGTCTGGGATGGGATCTTCATCGGCGCGGAGGACTTCCGGTTCCTGGCGATGCAGATGCTGATCGCCGCCGCCGGCGCCGCCACCGTGCTCCTCCTCGTCGTGCCCATGGGATGGGGCCTGGCCGGCGTCTGGTGGGGGATCGTGACGCTGATGGCCGGCCGCGCGGCCACGCTCGGCGCCCGCTATGTCGGGCTGGCCGGCCCGCGGGTCCCGTGAGGGCCCGCCGCTCGCCTGTCCTCGAGGCCCGGTAGCACGATCGGGCGGGGGCCCCGTACATTGAACGCGACCGCAGCGTCGGTCCGCCCCTGAACGCCGTTCTCTCCGGCCGCGTATCCATGGCAGCGATCCCGGAAACGGAGCATCACCGATGACGTCGCTCTTCCTTTTCGCTCTGATCGTGGGCGGTGGGCTGCTGGCGATCTCTCTGCTCGGCGACCTGTTCGGCGGCGGAGATGCCGACTTCGACACGGACTTCGACACCGACCTGGACGTGGACACGGACCTGTCGGTGGACGCGGATGTCGGGGTCGATGATCTCGGGGTCGACGATGTCGGCGTCGAGGCCGCGGCGGTGGAAGGCGAGGTCTCCACGGATCTCGCCGGCGCGATCCGGATCTTCACCATCCGCAACCTGACCTACTTCCTGTTCGGGTTCGGCGGCGTCGGCTGGTTGCTGGTGCAGACCCGTCCCGACCTGCCGATCTGGGCGGTGACGGTGGCGGCCGTCCTGGGCGGGAGCCTGGCGGCCGGGGTCGCCGCCGTGGTCTTCGGCTGGGTGAAGGCGACGGAGTCGGGCTGGCAGGCCGACGAGACGAGCTACGTGGGCTGCGAGGCCCGGGTCGTCCTGCCGGTTCGCCACGGGACGGTCGGTCAGATCGTGGTCCGGCGGGGCGACCGGGAGCACGAGCTCCGGGCCCTGCCGTTCGATGCCCGCGCGGAAGCGCCGGAGCGGTGGCGCAGCGTGGTCGTGATCGAGATGGACGGCGGGACCGCCCGGGTCTCGCCGCTGGAAGCACTGGCGCCGGCCGACGACGGCCCCGCCAATCCCTGACGAGGAGGCATCATGCCAGGCATAGGCGCGACCATCGCACTCATCACCCTCGCGGCGCTGGTGGTCATCGTTGCCACCATCGCGCGGCTCATCATCATCGTTCCGCCCAACCGCGCGGCGGTCATCACGGGGCGCCGGCGCGCCCTCACCAGCGGCCAGGCCGTGGGCTACCGGAACGTGATCGGCGGCCGGACGCTGCGGATCCCCATCGTGGAGTCGGTGGACTACCTGTCGCTGGAGACGATCCCGCTGGAGATCACGGTCACCAACGCCTACTCGAAGGGGAACATCCCGCTGAACGTGCAGGCGATCGCGAACGTGAAGATCGCATCGGAGCCGGAGACGGACTTCAACAACGCGGTGGAGCGGCTGCTGGGCAAGACCGAGGAGGAGATCGCGGCGCTGGCGCACGAAACGCTCATGGGCAACCTCCGCGGCGTGCTGGCCACGCTGACGCCCGAGCAGGTGAACGAGGACCGGCTGACCTTCGCGGAGAACCTGATGGCGGAGGCGGGGGAGGACCTGAAGAAGCTGGGCTTCAAGCTGGACGTGCTGAAGATCCAGAACGTGACGGACGAGGTGGGCTACCTGGAGAGCATCGGCCGGAAGAAGAACGCGGTCGTGCGGAAGGAAGCGGAGGTCGCGGAGGCCGAGAACGAGGCGGAGACCCGCCGCCGACAGGCCGAGTACAAGCGGGAGGCCGAGGTGGCGGAGGCGGAAGCGGAGATCACCATCGCGGAGGCGGACAACCGGCTGCGGGTGCGCAGGGCCGAGCTTACGCGTGAGGGGGACACGGCGGAGCGGCTGGCGGCGGTCTCCGCGGAGCAGGCGGAGGTGGAGGCCCGGAAGGCGCTGGAGATGCGCCGGGCCGAGACGGAGCGGGCACGGCTGGAAGCGGACGTGATCGCGCCGGCGGAGGCCCAGCGGCAGGCGGCCGAGGAGACGGCCAAGGGCGCGGCGGCGCCCATCGTGGAGCGGGGCCGGGCGCAGGCCGAGGCGCTGGAAGCGCTGTTCGCCAAGATCCGGCAGGGCGGTGACGACGGGTTCCGGGTCTTCATGGCCGAGAAGCTGCCGGAGCTGCTGCGGGTGACCGCGGACGCCGTGGCGGGGATCGACGTGGACCGGATGGTCGTCATGGACGGTGGGGACGGGGAGGGCCTGAGCAGCGCGGCCAACCAGCGGGTCCGCGCCGCCGTGGGCATGCTCGAGAACCTCTCCGGCACCTACGGCATCGACATGGACGAGCTGTTCCGGGCCATCGCCGCCCGGGCCGGCGACGGCCACGCCGACGCCATCGCGGGCCGGGTCGCCCGGGAGACGATGGAGTCGGACTAGGTCCGCCCGGTACGCGTCCCGGGGCCCGGCGCCGCGGCCCGGGCGTGGCCGTGATCGCCGCCGTGCGCGCGGCTTGCGGGGCGGGTACAGGCCCCCATCGCCGGGTCCCTCCACCGGACGCTGGACGCCACCCTCGCCGGTCGGGTCCCGCCGCCCGGGCGTTGACGTCGGGGGGGCGCCAGGTCCGGGGGAGCGGGATTCGCCGCGGCGGGCTCCCGGGAGCCCGCCGTGGACTACGGGAAGCGCGCGTCCCCGTGTTGCCCTATCTTGGCCCGGTACCCTTACCGGACGGCACCCAGAATCGAACGGAGAAGCTGTCATGCGACGTATCGCGTTGGTCCCCCTCACCCTCGGCATCGCCCTCCTGCTGGGCTGTGACACCGGCGACACGGAGGAAGCCGGGCAACCCGCCCCTGACACGCTCCAGCCCGCGCTGGAGGCCATCGACACCACCGACCTCATGGCCCACGTGCGCCGCCTTTCCTCGGATGGGTTCCAGGGCCGGGCCCCGGGGACGCCGGGCGAGGACAGCACCGTGGCGTACCTGGTCGAGCAGTTCGAGGCGCTGGGGCTCGAGCCGGGGAGCCCGGAGGGAGGCTGGACCCAGGACGTGACGCTGGTGGGGATCCGGTCCCGGCCGGAGGCCTCCATCACGGTGGGCGGGGAATCGCTCGCGCTCGACTACCTGGACGACTACGTGGCCGTCTCCTACCGGGACGGCGAGCAGGTCGAGGTGGAGGGCTCCGAGCTGGTGTTCGTCGGCTACGGCGTCGACGCCCCCGAGTACGGCTGGGACGACTACGCCGGCCAGGACATGAGCGGGAAGACGCTGGTGATGCTGGTCAACGACCCGCCGGTCCGGACGCAGGGGGACACCGCGGCGCTGGACACCACCATGTTCAACGGCGAGGCCATGACCTACTACGGCCGGTGGACGTACAAGTACGCCGTGGGCGCGGAGAAGGGCGCCGACGCCGTGATCGTCATCCACGAGACGGGTCCGGCCGGGTACCCGTGGGAAGTGGTCCGGACGGGCTGGAGCGGCGAGAACTTCGACATCGCCAGCGAAGGCGGCAGCCAGCCGCTGAAGGTGGAGGCGTGGATCTCCCGCGACGTCGCGGAGCAGCTCTTCTCCGCGGCCGGCCACGACTTCGAGGAGCTCAAGGCGCGGGCCCGGACGCCGGGCTTCGAGCCCGTCCCCCTGGACGGGACGGCCGACTTCACCGTGGCACTGGAGCGGAGGACGGTCCAGTCGCAGAACGTGGTGGCGAAAGTGGCGGGCGCGGTGTCACCGGACGAGCACATCGTCTACACGGCTCACTGGGATCACCTGGGTCGGGACACGACCCTGCAGGGCGACCCGATCTACAACGGCGCGCTGGACAACGCCACGGGGACCGGCGGGCTGCTCGAGATCGCCGAGGCCTTCATGGCCCTGCCGACGCCGCCGGACCGATCGATCCTCTTCCTGGCCGTCACGGCGGAGGAACAGGGGCTCCTGGGCGCCCGCCACTATGCCGAGAACCCGCTCTATCCGCTGGACAGGACGCTGGCCAACATCAACGTGGATGGCGTGAACCAGTGGGGGCGGACCGAGGACGTGGTCGTGGTCGGCTACGGCGCCAGCACCCTCGATGACGTCCTGGCGGAGCGGGCCCGGTCCCAGGGCCGCGCGTTGACCCCGGACCCGGAGCCGGAGAAGGGGTTCTACTACCGGTCGGACCATTTCGAGTTCGCCAAGCAGGGCGTCCCGGCGCTCTACATCGATACGGGCACCCGCTACCGGGACCGACCGGAAGGCTGGGGCCAGGAGAAGCGCGACGAGTACACGGAGCAGGACTACCACAAGCCGTCGGACGAGATCAAGGAGGACTGGGACCTGTCCGGGGCGGTGGAGGACCTTCAGTTGCTCTTCATGGTAGGCTATGACGTGGCGCAGGCGGCCGACTGGCCCGAGTGGAGCGAGGGCAACGAGTTCCGGGCGCGGCGCCAGGAGATGCTGGGACCCCGGTAGGCGGGCGGCGTGGTCCGTGCAGGTGAGCCGGTCGCACGGACCCGGGCCGCCCGGCCGGGTACGCAACGAATCGATCCCACTGGAGGCGGAGTGAGCCAGAGCAAGGAAAAACGGCGGCAGCGGAGAGAGATGCGTCTCATGCAGCAGGAGGCGACGTGGCTGCAGAAGGCGGTCTTCGCGTTCGGCAAGGTCGAGGACATCCGCGAGAAGATCGCGGACATGAACGAGACCGAGCCGGACCCCCTCACCGTCGAGCTCGAGGGCACGGAGATCCCCCTGGACGACATCGCGGAGGCGCTGGAGGAGCGCGTCCAGGGCACGCTGGAGATGCTGCGCGAGCGTCGCGGCATGGTCCCCAGGAGCTGAGCCGGTACGACCTGCCCCCGGCCCCGCTGCGAGCGGGGCCGGGCATTCCCTCCCCGATTCCGGGTCCCCGGAACATCCCGCGCTCCCTCGCTGTAGTGCAGGCACGAACCCGGGGTCCGTTCCGGGGCGCGCGGCGGTCGCGCCCCGTCTCCGGGCGAGACATCGAGCAGCTCGAGAATCATCGCATGACCAGGAATCCATCTCCGGGCGCGTTCCTCCTGATCCTGGCGGGCCTCGTCTCCGCGTGCGCCACGACCGGCGACCATGCCGCGGGACCCAGGGTCACCGTGGACAACCAGACCGACTACGTCGTGGCGGTGTACCTGAACGAGCGGACGGGGCAGCGGCCCGTGGCCTCGGCCGAAGCCCACGCCAGGAGCACGCTCCGGCTTGAGGACACCGGCACGGCCACGCTGATGCTGTACTTCCGCGAGCGCGGCGCCGGGCCCATCGTCCAGAGCCGACGGGCGGTAGTGGCGACGGACGCGGCCCTCGATATCGTCCTCACCGTCGAGCCCGACCTCACCGTGCTGGCCACCGTCGGGGCCTGAGCCCGGGCCCACGACGCGTCGGACCCGGCCGGCGGACCCGTGTCGCCGGGAGCGCCGAGGCGTCTGGTGCACCGGCGGGCCCCGTCGTACCCTTGGGCATGACGGTGGGCGGACCGGAGCACGAGTTCGACCTGGCGGGGCTGGCCCGCGGCTACGTCCGCATGGCGCCGGCGCTGCTGGCGACCTGGCTGATCGCCGGAGCGCCCCCCGGTCCGGGGATCCGGGAGATCTTCCTCGCGGCTCTGTCGAGCGTGTTCGTGGTGTCGGCCGCCGCCCGCTCCCGTGGGCTCGGTCGGGGTCGGAGCGCGTTGATGCTCGGCCTCGAGCGGGCGTACAGCCACTCCGTGAACGTGCTCCTGTTCCTCCTCCTCCTGTTCCTGGCTGCCGGGTTGGGGGCCACGCTCGGTGGGCTGATCGCCGACGCCGTCGGGAGGGCGACGTCGGTCGGGCAGGTCCTGATGGCGGCGCTCGCCATGCTGCCCCTGGTGTGGTGGCACTGGCCCGTGCTCGCCCTCGCATGCGTGGCGCCACCGGAGGCCGGCGCCCGGCGGCCGCTGACCCCGTGGCTCTGGGCCGGCCCCGGATACACGGCGGCCCGACGGCTCCAGCGGGCGTTCGGGTCCGCCCGGCGGACGGGCCTGATCACAGGGCTGTCATTCCTGTGGATCGCCGTGCTGGCGTCGGTGCACCAGTACGGAGGATCGGGCCCCCTCCCGGCCGTCGCCGAGGCCGGGAGCTACGGCGTCTTCCTGCCCGTGCTCGCGTGGATGGCCACGGTGGAGGCCGCGCGGCTGGTGGCGTCCGTGCCGGGAGCGACGGCGACCGCCGCCGCGACAGACGCGGGGCCCGGCCGCTCCGCAGACCCGGCCCCGACCCCTTGAGGGGAAGGCCGGGGTGTCCCAGCTTTGCCCCAGGACCACCCGATCCTCGGGAGTGATGATGGTGGCATGGAGGAGCGGCGCGGCGGGGTTGCTGGTGGGCGTCCTGGCGTGCGGCGGAGCGGCAGCCGGCGGGGGCGCGGATGGGGACGTGGTCCCGGCCCGGCGCGCCGTGGACGGCCTGACGGGACGGGACTGCCATTATGTCGATGAGCCGGGCTCCGCTCCTCCCTTCGATGGGGTCGCGCGCCTGGGGACGCGGGGCAACCTCGCCCTGTGGGGGCGGGGCATGGAGGCCGGGGACAGCGTCGAGCTCTCCGTCCGCTACGGGGACGACGGCCGCCTCGAGTGGGTCCGCGTGGTCACCGCGACCGTCCCCGGAGAGCGAGCCGCTTCTCTCGTCCGTCTCATCCGGACCTCCCTGGCCGATTCCGCTCGCGCCGACTGGGGCGTACGAATCCACGTCGTGGGCGGGGACGTGACGGGGACGGAGCCGTCCGTGGTGTGCCCGCCCGAGCGGGATGCCGTCGGCTCCATGCCCGCCCCGCCTGCGGTGACGCGGCGCGACCTCAGCGAGCTCTACCGGTCGCGGGGTCGACGGTTCATGGTCCGCGTCACGCTGGACGAGCAGGGGCGGATCATGGACGTGGCCATCGCCCACCGCACGGGACTCCAATCGGTCGATCAGCTCCTGCTGGACTACATCCGGGGGTCCCGGTTCGAGCCCAAGCTCCACGACGGGTTCGGCGTGGCCACGGTGTACGAGTTCCCGGTCCGCATCCGTCGGCGGTGATCCCATGATCGCCACCCCGGGAGCTGACCCGTCATGACGCTGGCAGGACGGACCGCGCTCGTCACCGGCGCCGCGTCCGGCATCGGCCGGGCGGCCGCCCTGGCCCTCGCCCGTGACGGCGCGCGCGTCTGTGTCACCGACACCGACGAGGCCGGGGCGGAGGAGGTCGCGGCGGAGGTCCAGGCGCTCCGCGAGGGCGGGCTCCGCAAGCTCGGTCCGGGCTCCGCCTTCCCCCACCGCCTCGACGTCACGGACCAGCAAGGATGGCAGGACGCCGTCCGGGTCGTCCTCGAACGGTGGGGACGCCTGGACGTCCTCGTGGCCAGCGCCGGCGTCAGTGCGGCGGCGCCCGTCGAGGAGACGGACCTCGACGAGTGGCGCAGGGTCGCACGCGTGAATCTCGACGGCGTGTTCCTCGGGATCCGACACGTCGCCGGAGCCATGCGCAGGGGCGGTGAAGGCGGCAGCATCGTCGTCGTCGGATCCGCATCCGGCATCCGGGCCGTCCCCGGCGCCGCTGCCTACTGCGTCAGCAAGGCCGCGGTGGGGATGCTGGTCCGCTCCGCCGCCCTCGAGCTCGCGCCCGACGCGATCCGGGTCAACGCCGTCAGCCCCTCCGCCGTGAAGACCCCCCTCTGGGAGACCATGCCCTTCTGGGCGGAGCTGGTCCGGGAGCACGGGGAGGACGGCGCCTGGCGCGCCCTCGCCGCCGGTACCCCCCTCGGCCGGGTGGCCCGGCCCGAGGAAGTGGCCGCCGCCATCCGGTTCCTCGCCTCCCCCGAGGCGTCGTACATCACCGGCGTCGAGCTGCCCGTCGACGGGGGGTACACGGCGGCCCCTGCCGCCGCCTCCCCGCACCGGTAGACGGTGGACGGTGGACGGTGGACGGTGGATGGTGGACGGTTGACGTAACCGGGGGCCGGGGCCGGGGAAGACCGTGCACCGTACGCCGTGAACCGCATACGGGGACCGGGGGAGGGACGGGGCGCCCCCCGGCTTGAATCGCGGCCGGATTTGCACGACACTTCAAGGCTATGACTGCAACGCCCCAGAAGGAAATCGACCGCCGGCGCACGTTCGCCATCATCAGCCATCCGGACGCGGGGAAGACCACGCTGACGGAAAAGCTGCTGCTGTACGGCGGCGCCATCCAGCTGGCCGGGTCGGTGAAGGCCCGACGGGCCAGGCGGCACGCGACGTCGGACTGGATGGAGCTGGAGAAGGAGCGGGGCATCAGCGTGACCTCGAGCGTGCTCCAGTTCGACTACGAGGGCTACCGGATCAACCTCCTGGACACGCCCGGGCACCAGGACTTCTCGGAGGACACCTACCGGACGCTGGTGGCGGCCGACAGCGCGATCATGCTGCTGGACAACCGCAAGGGCGTGGAGGAGCAGACGCGGAAGCTGTTCGAGGTCTGCAAGCTCCGGCGGATCCCGATCTTCACGTTCGTGAACAAGAGCGATCGGGCGGGTGCGGACCCGCTCCAGCTGATCGATGACGTGGAGACCGACCTGGGGATCCGCTGCTACCCGATCACCTGGCCGATCCATCACGGGAGCGAGTTCCTGGGGGTCTACGACCGGGTGGAGGGCGTGGTCCGGCTGTTCGAGAAGGGCGAGGACCACGGCGCGAGGCGCGCCCGGGTGGTCGAGGGCGGGCTCGACGACCCGGAGGTGGCCGAGCGGGTACCCGCCGACGTGCTGGAACGGGTCCGCGAGGAGCTGGAGCTGCTCGAGCTGGCCGGGGCCGAGTTCGACCCGGCGGCCGTCCGGTCGGGCGACCTCTCGCCGACCTTCTTCGGCAGCGCCCTCACGAACTTCGGCGTGGAGCCCCTGCTACGGCACTTCCTCGACCACTCGCCGCCGCCGGCGCCCCGGGAGACCGAGGACGGAGACGAGATCGGACCCGGGCACGATGCCTTCGCGGGCTTCGTCTTCAAGATCCAGGCGAACATGGACCCGCGCCACCGCGACCGGATCGCCTTCATCCGGATCTGCAGCGGCCGATTCGAGCCGGGGATGCAGGTCAAGAACACCCGCAGCGGCGATTCCGTTCGCCTGGCCCAGCCGCAGCAGTTCATGGGGCAGGACCGGCACGCCGTCCAGGACGCCTGGCCCGGCGACGTCATCGGGCTGCACGACCGCGGGCAGCTCCGCATCGGGGACACCCTGAGCGCCAACGGAAACGTCCGCTTCGGCGGGATCCCCCGCTTCAGCCCCGAGCACTTCGCCCGGATCCGCACCGCGGACCCCCTCCGCCGGAAGCAGCTCGACACCGGGCTGCGTCAGCTCTCCGAGGAAGGGGCCGCGCAGGTGTTCTACGAGGACGTCGAAGCGGGCCACACCCCCATCGTCGGCGCCGTCGGACTGCTCCAGTTCGACGTCCTCCTCCACCGGCTCGAAGGAGAGTACGGCGCCAGGGCCAGCCTGGAACGGCTGGCCTACACCCACGCCCGATGGGTCGTCGGCCCCGAACCGGACATCCGACGGGTCGCCCGGGGCGAGGGCCGCCTCCTCGTATTCGACGCCAAGGAGCGGCCCCTCATCCTGTTCAGCTCCCGCTGGGGCCTCGAGCACGCCGTGGACCGGGAAGACGACCTGGAGTTCCACGCCATCGCGCCCTAGCGACCCGGTCCACTGGAACATCCGGGGAGCTCCGAGCATAATGAACCAGGCCCCCTGGCCGGCGCCCCAGCGAGGAGACGCCATGCCGACCCACGTTCTGCGCCTCGCGATCCTCTTCCTGATCGCGGGATTCAACGTTTCATGCATCTATCCCCGGCAAGGCCGCACCGTCCCCGGGGACGCGATGGTGCTGGAGTCGAGAGGTGCGGCCGTGTTCGCCCAGTACCTGATCCCGGTCGCCGAGCGTGCGACGGATCGGCGGGTCCGGAGCGGCTGGTTCCGAGCCGACCAGACGTGGGGCCAGGCGGCGCTGCTGGCGGAGCGGGTGTACTGCGGCCGTGATGAGGACGGTCGGCCGAGGGCGGAGTACATGCCGGTAGAGATGAGCGTAACGCTGCGGCTGGGAATGCGCTCGGGCGGGACCCGGCTGTCGCTCGACTCGGAGGGGCGGACCGTCGCGGGGGTCGATTCCGACGGAGAGGAGGCGCGGTGCCGTCTCCGGGCCGAGTTCGCCGAGGAGCTGCTGGCCGTGATCGCGGGGGATTGGCGCAGGGAGCCGTTCGGTCCGGACATCGGTGTGGGTCCGGAGGTCTGGCGGCCTCGTCACTGAGCCGGCCCGGGGGTGGGGCCGGGCGGGGTCGGGGGTATCGACAGAGCGAGCCGGCCGGCGGGGCGTGGTTGACACTGTCGGTCCGGTCGCGTATTCAACGGGTACCTCACCCCGTTGCGGAGCCCCCATGGAAGCCAGACACCTGCTCAAGAGCATGAAGGATGACGGCTGGTACCTCGGCGATACGGCCGGGGCGTGCCGTCAGTACGTGCACCCGGAGCGGTCCGGCGTGCTGACCGTCTGCGTCCGATACACGGACGAGCTGGGCCCAGAGCGGAGCGCCACCACGCCGGCGGATGCGGCGCCGGCGTCCGATCCCCGGATCGTGGTCGAGGAGACCCGGACGGGAGCCTCGGCGTACTCCCCGGACGTGGCGGGCTGCGTGGCCACGGGCGCGGACGCGGACGAGGCGCGGTCGCGGATGCGCGAGGCGCTGGATCTCCACCTCCGGGCCCTGGCATGACGACGGCCCCGGGGGGATCGGCGGCTCCGTGATCCGCCCCTCGCGGCCGGCGGACTTCCATCGGGTGGGGCACCACTACGACGAGCTGGATCCCTTCTACCGGGCGCTCTGGGGCGAGCACCTCCATCACGGGTTGTGGAGGACGGGTCGGGAGCGGCCTCGTGACGCGGCGTTGGCGCTGGTGGACGAGGTCCTCCGGCTGGCGGGGGTGGGTCCGGGGCAGGCGGTGTGTGACGTGGGGTGCGGCTACGGTGCCACGACGCGGCTGCTTGGCGAGCGCGGGCTGGCCGCCACGGGGCTTACGGTGTCGGCCGCTCAGCACGCGCGGGCGGTCGCCGGGGGCGGACCCGGCGGCCCCCGGTTCCTGCTTCGCGACTGGCTCGACAACGGGCTGCCCGGGGAGGCGTTCGACGCGGTGCTCGCCATCGAGTGCCTGGCGCACATGGCGGACAAGCCGGCGGCCCTGGCGGAAGCGTTCCGCGTGCTGCGGCCCGGGGGGCGGCTGGTGGCCTGTCTCTGGCTGGCCGGGGAGGCGCCGGCGGACCGTGAGGTCCGTCACCTGCTCCGGCCGATCTGCGAGGAGGGGCGGCTCCCGGGTCTGCCCACTGCGGCCGAGTACCGCCGCTGGGCCGGTGCGGCGGGCTTCCGTTCCGTGGTCGTGCGGGACGAGTCGGATCGCGTGGCCCGCACCTGGCGCGTGTGCGCTCGCCGCGTGGCCGGGGCGCTGTTCCGGCCATCGTCCTGGCGGTACCTGCTGGACGGTGGCAACACCGAGCGGCGCTTCGCGCTCAGCGTGCTGCGGATCCTGCTCGCCTATCGGACGGGGGCCATGCGATACGGGATCCTGCGGGCCGTGAAGCCCGGCCGCGCCGTGTCGTGATCGCCCTCACCCGGGCCGTCGGCCCCGCCCTCGGGCGCTGCGAGCTGTCCCATGTCGAGCGGCAGCCCATCGATCCGGAGCTGGCGGCCGCCCAGCACGCCGGGTACGAGGATGCGCTCCGGCAGCTGGGGTGCCGGGTGGTGCGGGTCCCGGCCGCGCCGGACCTGCCCGACGCGGTGTTCATCGAGGACACCGCCGTGGTCGTGGACGAGCTGGCCGTGATCACGCGGCCCGGCGCCCCGTCCCGGCGGGCCGAAGTCGATGCGGTGGGGTCCGTCCTGGCCTCGTACCGGCCGCTCCGTTTCGTGGAGGCCCCGGCCACGCTGGACGGAGGCGATGTGCTGGTGGTCGGCGAAGACGTCTTCGTGGGCGGGTCGACGCGGACGAACCGGGAGGGGGCGGCCCGGCTGCGGGCCGTCATGGGGGAGCCCCTCGGCTACCGGGTCCGTCGGGTCCCGGTCGAGGGTTGCCTCCACCTGAAGACGGCCGTGACGGCGGTGGCCGACGACACGCTGCTCCTGAACCCCCGGTGGGTGGATCCCGGGTCGTTCGAGGGCTACCGGCTGGTGGAGGTCGATCCGGCGGAGCCGTTCGCCGCGAACGTGCTCCGCGTCGGGGACGCGCTCCTGGCCGCGGCGGCGCATCCGGCGACCCGCCGACGGCTGGCGGCCTCCGGTTTGCGCGTCGAGACGGTGGACGTCTCGGAGCTGGCGAAGGCCGAGGCCGGCGTGACCTGCAGCGCGATCATCCTGGGGGAGGAGCGATGAAAGCGACGGCTGAGGTACAGGTGATCCCCATCGGCTCGGGGGTGTCCGTGCGCAAGGAGGTCCAGCGGGCCCACGCGGTGCTGGAGTCCTCGGGCCTGGCGGTGGAGCTCCACGGCAACGGCACCAACATGGAAGGCGAGCTGGGCGAGATCCTGGACGCCATCCGGCGCGTCCACGAGACCCTCCACGCGGAGGGCACGGTGAGGATCGCGACCTTCATCAAGATCGGCACGCGGACGGACAAGGAGCCGTCCCTTGCCGGGAAGCTGTTCTGAGAGAGGAGGCGGGGATGAAGGGAAGGACGGGAACCTGGCTGCTGGTCCTGGCGCTCGCCACGGTCGGCCCGGTATCGGCGCAGGAGGAGCCGGAAGGACCGCACGTGGCGGTGGCCGGCTTCGTGGCCGGCAGCCTGCTCGGCGGTGCGGACGGGTCGGGCTTCGCCGATGACGTGGTCGGCGCGAGCATGAGACTCACCCTGGTCCGGCGGAGGGCCCTTCAGCCGTGGGTCCAGCTGGACGCCTTCGACCGGCCCGACCTGGAGTGCCTCGAGGGACTGGCCTGCAACGAGGACGGGTGGATCGCACGGGTCGGCGCCACACTGCCGCTGTCCACGGACGAGAACCGGCCCGGCGTGCAGCCGCGGGTCTTCGCCGGCATCGGCGCCGGGTTCTCCGAGGAGACCGAGTTCTCCTACGTCCTCGGGATCGGCGCCGGCTGGCTCATCACGCCCCGCGTGATGCCGGTCTTCGAGTTCCGCTGGGAGCAGCTGCCCGGGATCCGGAACATCGTGATGCTCAACGGCGGGCTGCGGATCGGTCTCTTCTAGGAGGCCTCCCGGCGGTCGTTGCGCCGCCGCCTCTTCCCTCCGGACGGAGGGGGCGGCGGCCAGTTCCCGATGAGCGAGATATCGATGCGCTCATCCAGGTCCGCCGCCTCGGTGCCCGGCGCTTGCCGGGGCCGCGGATACTGCTCCACGGGCTCATCGCCGTCCCCGTCCTCCCGGGCCCCCCGGTCCGTCACCACCGGCACGGCCTCGGGCTCCACGTCCCCGGAATCCGTGCCCTCGTCGGCGGTCTGCGGCTCCCCCGCCCCGGCCTCCTCGAGGGCCCCGGCGTCCGGGTCCTCCAGCAGGATGTCTTCCAGGGCGACCGCGTCCGACTCCTCCTCGTCGGTGGTCTCCGTGTACGGGAGCTCTACGCTCGCGAGCTCCGGGTCGAGGGCGTCCACGTTTTCCGCGGCATGGGGGTGCAGAAGATCGAGCTCGCCCTCCATGGCGATCTCGATGATGTCCGGGGCGATGACCGCCGGTCCCGAATCGTCCATCTCCTCGGGCTCCGGCGGAGCATCCGCGTCGGGTGCCCGCCCGTCGCCCCCCGCCCCGATGACATCGCCCGCCGGCTCATCGGCGTATCGCTCGATGTCGAGGTCCAGGTAGGACACGCCCTCGGAATCGGGCTCGATGGCGGTCCCGCCGGCGCCCGGCCCGTCCCCCCCGGAGCCGGTCAGGAGCGGCAGCGGCTCGGCTTCCTGCCCGGGCTCGATGGGGGCCGGCTCCGGGGCGGACGGGGCTGCGGCGGCCTTCCTTCGCCGGCTCCTGCGCTTCAGCCTGCGGGACGCCTTGACCGGCGGCCTTTCCGTCCGCTCTCCGCCGGGCTCCGTCCAGGGTCCGGGCTCGACGTGGACCACCGTGCCGCCCTCATTGGTGCCGACGATGTGCGGCCGGCCATCGTGGTCGACGAACAGGGTCGGCCGCGCCGCGATGCGAGGCCGCTCCGCCATGCCGGTCCATTCCGTCAGGGCGTCGACGGTCCAGTCCCCGTCCCGGCTCCAGTCGTAGACGACGAGGTCGCCCCCGCGGGGGCCGAACACCCGCAGCGCCGACCCGGAGCCCCAGCACGCGATGGGGCCGTCGAACGGCGGCTGCTCCGGCAGGGACGGCCGGGTGGCGACGATGTCCTCCGATCGCCAATCGCCGGCGCGCCACGCGTGGAGCATCCCGCCCCCCTCGGTGGGTGCGAAGACGTGCAGCCCTGCGGGTCCCACCGTCCCGACCGGGTCGCCGGCCAGGTTGCCCGCCAGGACCGAGAGCTGCCACAGTCCCTCCGCATCCGGCGTCATCAGGAGCAGCCGTCCATCGGCGTCGCGGCTGAACACGTGGACGGCCCCCTCGTGGGTCATGAGCGCCGGCCGACCCACGCACTCCGCGCCCGGGCCGCCCTGCTCGCTCAGGTCCGTGACCGTCCACCGGTCACCCTCCCGCTGCCAGTGGATCAGGTGACCCCGCCGGGCCAGCCCGACCACGTGCAAGGTCTCGCCGACCCATTTCGCGAGGGGCTCTTCGACCAGCGTCTCGCCGGCCACCTGCTCGGCGCGCCAGCGGCCGATGGGGGAGCCGTCGTAGTGGATCAGGCCCCCGTCCTCGTCACGCCCCAGGACGCTCAGCCGGAACCGCCGGCTCGCCGCGACCACCGGCGTCGACTGGATCCGGAAGCGGGCGCCGGCCCGCCTGTGGTCCGTCCGGTTGGACACCGACCAGGTGCGGCCGCGACGGAAATGCAGCAGGTCCCCCACGTGGCTGCGGGCGAACACGTGCAGCGAGCGCCCCGCCCGGACCGCCGCCGGGTCGCAGTGGACCTCATACGCGCCCAGTTCGTTGCTCTCGGTCACGTTGGCGCCGTCCCAGCTCTTCCCACGGCCTCGGCGGAAGTGGACGAGCCCGCCGTCGGCGTCCCGCGCCACCAGGTCCAACCCGCCCCGCCCGGCGGCCGGGGCCACACGCCCCCGCACCATCCGGTTCAGCCCGATCACCGATCGGTCGTCGAACGTCTCCGCCCGCAGGGGCTCCGCCGGACTCCGGTCGTACGGGACCGCGAAGAACCCGCGGATGCCCCACCCACCGTCCAGGCGCGCACCCAGCTCGCCCCCAAGGGAGAAGCCGAGCCGGATGTCGTCGTCGTCCGGCCGGCCGGGATCGTACACGGCCACCTTCACCCGGCGTCCGCTCCGGGTGTAGCCGGTGGCCAGGACCTGCCACGCCGCTCGCGATCGGCTGTACGCGTCGGACCGCGGCAGCAGCGTCAGGAGCACCGGCCGGTCACGGTCCAGGCTCTTCCGGATCCGTCGCCACTCCGCGCGGGTCAGCGACGCCAGGTCGCGCCCCGGGAAGGGCAGCCGCAACGGCACCCGATCACGCCAGGAACCGGCCGGCCTCGACTGCCAGTCCCGCACCCTCGGCCACGACCCCGCCATCGCCGACACCTGTCGGCGAACCATCTCCGCGTGCAACGGCTCCCCCTCCTCCGGCGCGCTCGTGTCCCGGTCGATCCGGAGGCCCCTCAGATACCGGTCGAGGGCCGCCCAGCACATGCCGCCCCCGAGGCCGAGCTCCGGCAGGGGGGGCGCCCCGATCCCCAGGCCGGACGGCGTGCACGAATGCACGTTGCCGAACGGCCATCCGTGGATGGAAGGTCTGAAGGCCATGGTCCAGTCTCCGGTCGTCGGGGAGAGGCGAGAGTGACAACCGGGTGAGAATGCGGCGGGAGGAGGAGAGCGTACTGATTCCAACGATGCGGGACGGTGCGCACCCGCGCAAGGGTACCGTGGCCCCGCGCCGAGGCCCGGGTCCGACGAATACAGACGACCGGGGCCGCGTACAGGTAACAGGCCGGCGTGGTGAGCACCGGTCGGGGGCGGTATCTTCAGGGGCGGGAATTCGGTGACGTGGGAGGCAGAATGATGGGGTTCTTCGTGTTCATGGCGACGCTCGTGCTGGGCATCCTCGCCGTCCTGGGAGGGATCCAGTGGCTGGAGGGTCGCCGCAGCATGGCCCCGTCCGACGGGGCGTGGCGCGGGCAGCTGGAGCGGCTGGAGACCGCCGTCGGGGTGCTGGAGTCCCGGCTGGATGATCTCGAGGACCAGCAGCGGTTCCTGGAGCGCCTCCTGGCGGAGCGGCCCGGCCCGCAGTCGCTGCCCCGGCCGTCCCCCCCATCCGGGGAGCAGGTGCGGAGCGACAGCATCCTGTTCGATCGAGATGGGGAGGAGTCCTGAGCGCGCGGGTGCGGATCGGAACGCAGGGCTGGAGCTACGACCACTGGGTCGGCCCGTTCTATCCTCCCGGCGTGCGCTCCGGCGACTGGCTCGCGCTGTACGCGCGGGCGTTCGACGTCGTCGAGGTGGACTCCACGTTCTACGCGACGCCTCCGGTGGAGCGATTCGAGTCGTGGCGGGACCGGACGCCGGAGGGGTTCATGTTCACGCTGAAGATGCCGGGCGAGGTGACGCACGAGGCACGGTTGCGGGATCCACGCCCGGCGCTACGCTTCTGCGAGGGGGCCCGGGTCCTGGGTTCGAAGCTGGGTCCGATCCTGGTTCAGCTCCCCCCGGACTACGGACCCCGGGGCCTGGAGGTCGTGGCGGACTTCCTGGGCGCGCTGCCGGAGGATCTGGCGTTCGCCATCGAGTTCCGGGACCATCGATGGTTCGTGCCCGAGACGCTCGCCCTGCTGCGGGAACGGGGCACGGCGCTGGCCCTGAGCGTGGGGCCCTGGCTGGACGAAGACACGGCCCGGACCCTCGCCGGCGACGCGCCCGGCCGACTCCTCTATGTGCGGTGGATGGGCACGCCCCGACACCGACGCGACCTGGCCGCCCTCATGACCGAGCGGGACGGGGAGCTCCGATCGTGGGCGCATCGGCTCGACGGTCTGGACGTGGACGAGGTCTACGGTTTCTTCAACAACGACTACCAGGGCCACAGCCCGGCCAGCGCCCGTCGACTCCAGTCCCTGCTCGGGCAGGTGCCTGTCGCCCCGGCCGAGCTGTCGCCCCAGACGGAGCTGTTCGGGTGAGTCGGGCCCCCACCATCATCCGGGACGCCGACGCCCTCGAGGCCGTGCTGGAGGAGCCGCTGGCGGTGCTGTACAAACACAGCCCGCTCTGCGGTCTCTCCGCCATCGCCGCCCGGCAGGTGCGGGAGTTCATGGCGGCCCGGCCCGACGTGCCGGTCTACCATCTCGACGTGGTCCGGGACCGCGACCTGTCCAGGGCCGTCGAGCGGCGCCTCGACACGCGACACGAATCGCCCCAGGCCCTCGTGCTGCGCCGGGGCGAGGTGGCCTGGGCGGGCTCCCACCGCTCGGTCACCGCGGACGCGCTGGAGCGTGCGTCGGCAACCGGTCCGGCCCCCGGGTCGGGTCCGACCCCGTAGCAAAGGAGAGACGCATGAAGCGAGGACTCGGTGTGGCGGTTCTGCTCGCCGCGGCGGCGGGCGCCACCGCCCAGGAGGTGGACGATTCCATGAAGAACGGACCTTCCCAGGCGGACGTGGCCACGGTGGATGGCATTATCGAGGCGCTCTACGCCTCCATATCGGGACCCGCGGGACCCCGGCAATGGGAGCGGTTCGAGTCGCTGTTCCTGCCCGGCGCCATCCTGATGAACGCCGGCCCCCGACCGGACACGGTGCCGACGCCCGCGCCGGTCTCGCCGTCGGGCTACCAGGAACGAGCGGCGCCCTACTTCATGGAGAACGCCTTCTACGAGGTCGAATCGGCCAGGACCGAGCTTCGTTACGGGACCGTGCTCACGGCCTGGAGCACCTACGAGTCCCGAACCGACCCCGGCGAGGAGCCGTTCGCCCGCGGGATCAACAGCATCACCATGATCCGACACGCCGATCGCTGGTGGATCGCGAGCGTCCTGTGGGACTTCGAACGGCCCGACAACCCGATTCCGGAGGAGTACGGAGGGTAAGGGTGCCGGTCGCCGCGCGGACCCCCCGCCGCGGCCGTGGCACCCCGGGTCGGCGTCGGTGACGGCCTGAGCGCGCTGCGCGCCTCGGCCGAGCGTCCGGCGGGCTCAGCCGCCGGCGTCCTCCGCGAACTCCGCGAACCCCACGATGTTGCCGCCCGGCTCCCGCACGAAGATCTCGTCGGCGCCATAGAAAGTGGTCCGGCGGGGCACCACGATGTCCGCGCCTTCCAGCGCGGCCGCGATCGCGTCGAGGTCGCTCACCTGGATGTAGAGGATGGCCCCGCCCACGGGGACGTCCGCCAGCGTCGGGACGTCGGCCTCGACACTGGCCCGGGTCTGCAGCATGACCTCCACGCCGTCCCGCTCCATCATGACGAACCCCAGGCGATCGCCTTCGGGGACCTGCGCCGTGATCTCGAACCCGAGCCGCTCCGTCCAGAACGACAGCACCGGCTCGATGGCCTCCAGGTGGAGGATCGGCGTGAGCTTCTCGAGCATGGGCTCCTGTCCGGTCAGGGGACTGGTGAAGGCGGCGGTCAGGACCGCCGCCGCGACGAACGCGCGCACCCGGGAGGCTCCCGGCCCTAGTGCGCCGATCCGGGCTCGGCCTCGCCCTCGCCGGCCGGCGGCACATCGGCGTCCACCGGACCCACCGACGGCACCCGCCCCGATCGACCGATCACCGGCTCGAGCCGGACCCACCGCTCCGGCTCGGACCTCGCCGGGACCGCGCCTGCCTCCGCCCCGGGCCCGTCCAGCCGCGTGAACAGCGCATCGTAGGGGGCCTCGTCCCACGACCGGGCGAAGACCGTCCGGCCGCCCGCCGACCCCACCGGCCGGAGCTCCTCCGCCCGCAGCGTCAGCGGCAACCCCGAGGGGATCCACAGACGCCCATCGACGATGTACTCGCCGCCGCTCGTCGGCGCCATCACCGCTTCCACGAGCGCGGAGGGCGGTCGCGACTCCGCATCCGCCAGCGGCAGGTTGTCCTCGAGCCCCATGTCACGGCAGCCCGGGAGCACCAGCGCTCCCAGCAGTGCCATCGCCGATCTCCGCCTCATGCACCCTCTCCCTGAATCTCCCCGGATCCCCGTCCGCCGGGGCCGAGCGCGCGGCCCCTTCGCTCCGGCTGCCCAAGATGCGATCCGGGTCACCCGGGCGCCACCCCGCCGCGACACGCCCCGACTGGACGCGCGGCGCTCCCTTCGACAAACTTGGGGGCGATCCACTGCGGGCCGCTCCGGGTCCGAACCGATATTGACGAAGAAGGAGGCAGTCTCGATGCGTATCGCGATCGAACCCGTCCCGCTGGTCCTGGGGATCTACGCCCAGGTGGGCGGGCTGATGAACCGGGCCGTGGAACGGGCCGAGGACGGCGACCCTGGGGAGCTCGGGCGCCGGTTCGGTCGCCGGCGGGACGAGGGCACGGATCGCGACGTCAAGCGTCTGGTGAAGGCGGTGCACACGGAGGTGAAGACGTCGGACAAGCTGCTGAAGAAGACGAACGACGTGTGGAAGATCTCGGCGGAGACGGACCTCGTGGAGCTGGTGGTTCATCGGCGGGGCGAGGCGGAGGAGCCGCGCTCGTACGTGCTGCTACGGCCGGACGACGTGCGGGAGATCCTGCGGTCGATCCGGGCGGCGGCGGAGGGGTCGGGCGAGGAGCGGGAGACGCTGGAGAAGCTGGACGAGGCGATCGAGGGCGTAGGCGGGCGGCCGAGCGACTACTACACCTTCGGATTCGATCCCTGGAAGCTGACTCCCTGAAGAACCTGGCGCTGGTGGCGGTGGCCGCCGTCCTCCTGGCGGCGGGGCCCGTCTCGGGGCAGGAGCCGTCCCGGGGTGACGGACTGCTGCGCCTCCTGCTGATGGCGCGGGAGTCGCTGGCGGCGGCGCCGGCGCCGCCGGGCCCGCCAGTCGCGGGGCTCCGGGCGGACGGGGTCGGGGGGCGGGCGGTGGGGCTGCTCGAGGCGGCGCTGGTGCGGGGGCCCGAGGGGATCCGCGTGCGGACGCTGGTCCGGGTGGGCCCGGGCGGTGAGCGGGCGCTGCTGGCGGCGGGCGCGGAGCTCGGGGCGCGGGTGGGGGACGTCGTGACGGCCCGGGTGCCGCTGGAGTCCGTGGAGCCGCTGCTGGCGGACCCGTCGATCAGGGCCATGGAGGCCGCCATCACGCTGACGCCTCTGGGAGCACTCCCGGCGGGGGCCGGGGTGGCGGTCAACGACTCGGCCCTGCTGGACGCCGGCTTCGGCCCGTTACGGCGGCGGGCGGGCACCCGGTGGGAGGGACTGGCGGGGGCCGGCGTGATCGTGGGCGTCTACGACAGCGGGCTGGACCTCACCCACGACGATTTCCTGGACGGGACGGGAGCGACGCGGGTGCTGTTCGCGTGGGACCAGACGGAGGAAGGGGCGGGGCCCGGGACGGTCGGGGGCCAGGTGTTCGGGTACGGCACCGAGTGCACCGCGGCGGTGATCGATGCCGGGGGGTGTCCGATGGTCGACCGGATCGGCCACGGGACGCACGTGGCGGGCACCCTGGCGGGAGACGGGTCGGCGACGGGTCGAGGCCAGCCCGCCTGGCGTTACCCCGGCGGCGCCCCGGCGGCGGACCTGATCGTGGTGAAGGGCGGGGATGGAGTCTTCACGCCGGACCGATTGGTGGACGGCGTGGCCTACATCTTCGCCCGGGCGGAGGCGTTGGGCCGACCGGCGGTCGTGAACCTGTCGCTCTCCTCCCAGCAGGGCCCCCATGACGGCTCGACCCTGCTGGAGCAGGCGCTCGACGGGCTCAGCGGGCCGGGCCGGATCGTGGTCTCCGGGGCGGGCAACGCCGGGGACCACCGGAACGCGGAGCCGATCGTCCCGAACGGTCCGCAGCACGCCCGGGGTCGGGCGGGCGGTCCGATCCACGGGCTGAGGATCCCGCCCTACGCGCCGGAAGAAGGGCCGGCGAACGACGTCGTCCTGTTCGAGCTCTGGTACGATGGCGCCGACTCGCTGACGCTCCGGCTCCGCTCGCCGCGGGGGGACGTGGTGAGCGCGGCCACGGGAGACTCGGCGTCGCTCACCGGCGCGGGCGGCGCCGTCGCCATCATGAACGCGGTCGACGGGCCGGCGCCCGGGAACGGGGACCACGGCGCGCTCATCGGGTTCCTGGACCTGGCCGCCGACGCGCCGCCGGACACGGGCCGCTGGGAGCTGGAGGTGGAGCCCGTGGCGATCCACGGGTCGGGGGAGTACCACCTCTGGATGGTGGGATCGACGCTGGCCGCGGCCCGGCCGCCGTGGCTGGACGGGGGGGCGGAGAACCGGTACCTGGTGGGCGTCCCGGCGTCGGCGGACCGTGTGCTGGCGGCCGGCGCCCACGTCACGCGGCACACGTGGCCCGGAGTGGACGGGGAGGCCGTGGTGTTCCCGATCCAGGAGACGCTGGGCGACATCGCGTATTTCAGCAGTCCGGGACCACGGCGCGATGGCGTCAGCAAGCCGGACCTGACGGCCCCGGGGAAAATGCTCATCTCGTCGCTGTCGAAGGATGCGACGCTGTGGGACGGGCTGCCGTGGCTGGTGGAGGCGGACTCCGCCCACGTCGCGCTGCTGGGCACGAGTATGGCCTCGCCGCAGCTGGCAGCCACCGTGGCGCTGCTCCTGCAGCTGGAGCCGGAGCTGACACCGGAGGCGGCCCGCGATGCGACCCGACTCAGCGCGGCCGTCGACGAGTTCGTGCCCGCACAGCTCCCGCACCCGAGCTGGGGCGCGGGCAAGCTGGACGCCCTCGCCGCCGTGGAGCGCCTCCGCCCCGATGGGCTGGCGGGCGCGGGGGAGCCGGTGAACCTGTCCGCGAACCCGGTCCGGGGCGATGCCCTGGTGATCAACTACCCGGAGCCGCCCCGGTCCATCGCGGTGTATACCCTGATCGCGGAGCGGGTACGCAGCTTCGGCCCGTCCGAGATCGGACCGCTGAACACGATCTGGCCGCTGGACACCGACGACGGGGGGGCCGTGGCGAACGGCGCCTACGTCCTCGTGGTGGAGCTGGAGGACCGGCGCGTGGTCCGCAAGCTCTTCGTGGCCCGGCCATGAACGCGGTTCGGAGGGGACCGGCAGCCGCCCGTTGGGTGGCGGTGATCCTCGTCGCGGCGGCGCCGGCTCCGGCGGCGGCCCAGGGCGCCGGCTCGGCCGCCTCGACGCTGCTCCGGCTGGCGCCGCACCCCCGCCCGCTCGCCCTCGGGAACGCCCTGGTCGCCGTCCCCGAGCCGCTGGCGCTGGAGTACAACCCCGGGGCGATGGGCGACGCGGGCCAGCTGTCCGCCGCGTTCCAGGTTCTGCCCGTGGGCGCGTCCGCCGGCGCGGCCTCCATGACCGTGCCGTGGGGCCGCGTCACGCTCGGGGCGTCGCTCCGGTTCCTGGACTACGGCGAGGTCGACGTGGTGGAGCCCATCGGGGACGGGCCGGTCGGCGAGCCGACGGGGGCCGTCGCGACGGGCGGCGAGCTGTCGGCGCTCCTGGGAGGTGCGGTCCGGCTCGGCCGGCTCCGGCTGGGCCTGGCCGGTCGCTGGTTGCGGTTGGAGGTGGCGGGCCTCGGCGATGACGCCCTGGCGGCCGACGCGGGGGCGCTCCTGGACGCGGGTGGCGGACTGACCCTCGGCGCGTCGGTGCAGAGCCTGGGGCCGGACGTGGAGGCCGGTCGTTCCGCGCCGCTGCCCCGAACCGTCCGGGTCGGCGCCGCGCTGCGACCCCCGGTGCGGGGACTGCACGCCCTCATCACCGTGGAAGGTCGACGCCGGGAGGAGCGGAACGGCGCCGGCGCCGGGATCGAGCTGGGCACGGGGACCGAGGGGTTCGAGGCCGTGCTCCGGCTGGGTTACGAGACCCGGGTCGACCCCGGCGACGCGTTCGCGCCGCTGGTGTTCGGCGGGGGGATCCGGGTCGAGGGCCTGACCGTGGATTTCGCGTACCGGGCCCTCGGGCCGCTGGGCTCGACGCGACTGGTGGGGCTGCGGTACCGGTTCTGACGGGCCCGGATTCCCGCTAGGCTTCCTCCTCCAGCTCCTCCTCTTCGTCGAACATCGGGCTGAGCTCCCGCCAGATCTCCTCGACCTGGTTCCGGAGGTCCCGCACCCGGCCCTCCTCCTCCGGCGAGTGCTGGAGGTGGTAGCGGGCCGCGCTCAGCGCCGCGTAGGCCCGCCAGAGCGCCGCCGACGCCGGCGTCCGGTCCCGGCCGCCCCGCTTCTCGTTCCGGATCCGCGAGATGACCCACTCGGACAGCTCGTCGTCCAGCATGTAGACGTCGCCGTCCTCCTTGGCCTCCTTCTCCACGAACTTCTGGAGCTTGCGCTTGAAGCTCTTCGGCACCCCGGCCACGAGGTATACCGAGATGTCGTCGCGCTCGACGATATCAACGCCCATGTGTTCTCCGCGTTCTAGTGAGAATTTCCACCGTCTCCGCTCAATGCACTCAGCAGCCCGTCACCCAGCGCCTCCACCTGCCACCGGCGTACACCATCGACCCCGGCCAGCGCGTCGGTATCGGACGGCATGGCCCGGGCCACGGCCTCCAGCTGTGACCGCGGCATGAGGAAGCCGCGGTCCAGGTCCAGACCCTCCGCCGCCTCGTCGCGCACCGTCTTGAGCTGGGCCACCCGTCGCTCCAGCTGCGGGTCCCGCTCCCGGCGACGCGGCGGCCGCGGTCGCCGCGGCAGCTCGGCCTCGGGGAGCGCCCGGGCACGCTCGACGCCCTCCAGCAGCGCGTCCCCCCAGCGCCGCGCGTTCCCCCGCGACAGACGGGCCACGTCCTCCAGCTCCCGGGAGCTCCGGGGCATCTCCCGCGCCACGGACACCAGGGTGTCGTTGTTCAAGACCCGGAACGAGGCCACGTCCTTTCGCCGGGCCGTCTCCTCCCGCCACCGGTAGATCTCCCGCAGCGCCGCCAGGCTCCGCGGACCCAGGTCCCGGGTCCGCTTCAGCCGCAGGTACGCCGTGGCCTCGTCCTCCGGCGGCTCCCATTCCGTCCGCTCCTGGAGCCGGAACTCCTCTTCCGCCCACGCCAGTCGACCCAGCTCGATCAACCGGTCCCGGAGACGGTCCCGGAGCTCGGGCAGGTGACGGGTGTCCATGGCCGCGTACTCCAGCATCTCCCGGGGCAGGGGCCGCTTCGCCCAGTCGGCCCGCTGGTATTTCTTCTCCAGCTCCAGGTCCAGCTCGTCCTCCAGCATGCTCGCCAGGCCGAAGGACCGCTCGCCGACGAACCGGGCGGCGATCTTGGTATCGAACAGGCCCCGCACGTGGACGCCGAAGTCCCGGTCCAGCAGCCGGAGGTCGTAGTCGGCGTCGTGGAACACGATCTCGATGGCCGGGTCCGCGAACAGCTCGGCGATCGGGTTCAGCGAGCCGAGCGCCACCGTATCGACGATCCAGGTCTCGTCCCGGGTCGACAGCTGGACCAGGCAGAGCCGGTCGAGGTAGCGGTGGTAGCCCGCGGCCTCGGTGTCCGCCGCGATCAGCGGCTCCCCGGCCAGTCTGTCGGCCAGGTGCTCCAGATCCGGTATGGTTTCGATGAGCCGCATCAGGCCCGGTGCGGTGCAAGGAGTCTGCCGGGGTTTGCGCCCGTACCGCGGCCGGGGTACGATCCTCCCGATCCATGACCCGTTCCGGCCGCAGGGAGCCGACAAACTATGGCCTGCGGCGGTCTTTTTCCACCGGCCGCCCCGATGACGGGCCACCCGGGGGGCTCGATGCGATCGACTGACGAACGACCGCTGCTGGTGCGCGCCGACCGGATCCACACCGGCGAAGGCGGGGTGGAGGCGGTGCTGATCCGGGCGGGACGCGTGGTGGCCGCGGGGCCGGCCGCGGACGTCGACGCGGCGGCCACCGGCGCCCGCGTGCTGGAGCTTCCCGGTCTCACGGTCACCCCGGGTCTGACGGACGCCCACGTGCACCTGGTGGAGTGGGCGCTGGCTCGCCGGCAGGTGGCGCTGGAGGCGGCGGACTCTCCGGCGGCGGCCGCGGCGCGGGTCGCCGAGGCGGCGGTCGGGACGGCGGGGGAGTGGATCCGGGGGCGGGGATGGGACCCCCACCGGTGGAGGGAGCCGGCGCACCGGGACCATCTCGACCGGGTGCTGGGGGACCGCCCCGTGGTGCTCCAGAGCCATGACATGCACTCGTTGTGGGCGAGCTCCGCAGCGCTGGAGCGTGCGGGGATCGACGCCGCGACGCCGGACCCCGAGGGGGGACGGATCGAGCGGGACGCGACGGGCCGGCCCACGGGGGTGGTCCGGGACAACGCCATGCCGCTGCTGCTGCGGGCGGTGCCGGAGCCCGCGGAAGCGGACCGCCGCGGGGCCCTCGAGGACGGCCAGGCCGCGCTCCACCGCTGGGGCGTCACGGGCGTCCACACGGTGGAGCCCGGCACGCTGGGGCTGTTGGAGGAGCTGCGCGCCGGCGACCGGCTCCGGCTGCGGATCCTCCAGCACCTCCCGCTGGCGGGACTGGACGACGCCATCCGGCTGGGAGTGCGCAGCGGCTTCGGCGATGAGTGGCTGCGGATCGGCGGCGTGAAGATGTTCCTCGATGGGGCGCTGGGCTCCTGCACGGCGTGGCTGCGGGAGCCGTACGAGGGCCGGACGGATCGGGGCGTCTCGACGCTGCCGCCCGCGGAGTTCCGGGACGCCGTGCGACGGGGGACCGCGGCGGGTCTGGCCATGACGGTCCACGCCATCGGCGACGCCGCCATGGACCTGGCCCTGGACGTTCTGACCGAGCACCCGGAGCCCCCGGGCCCGATCCCCCACCGGATCGAGCACGCCCAGCTCATCGGCCCGGATCGCCTCGGCGTCGACGGGGGGCGCGAGGAGCCGCGCGTCCCGCCGGCCGTGAAGCGGATCGTCTTCTCCGTACAGCCGTCGCACCTGAGCACCGACTGGCGGGCGGCGGACCGGCACTGGGGAGTCCGGTCCCGGTGGGCCTACGCGCTGGGGTCGCTGGAGCGCGCCGGGCTCACGCTCGCGTTCGGCTCCGACGCCCCGGTCGAGCCGCCGGATCCTCGCCGGGGGCTGTACACGGCGGTGGCGCGGCGGGACCTTTCGGGTGAGCCTGCGGCGGGCTGGCACCCCGAGGAGCGGCTGAGCACGGAGTCTGCGTTCCGTGCGTACACGATCGGAGTGGCCCGGGCGGCCGGGGACCCCCGGCAGGGGCGTCTGACGCCCGGGTCGTTCGCCGATCTGGTCGCGTGGGACCGGGACCCCGTCGCCGCCGGCCCGGACACACTGCTCGAGATGGAGGCGAAGCTGACGATGGTGGGCGGGGAGACGGTGTGGAGCGAGTGAGGCGAGCGCTGCGGACGAAGGTGGTGGCCACGGTGGGACCGGCCACCGCCTCGCGGGAGCGGGTCGAGGCCCTGTGCCGGGCCGGGACCAACGTGATCCGGGTCAACTTCGCGCACGGCGAGCATGACGACCATCGCCGGGTGGTCGGCTGGGTCCGCGAGGTCGCCGACGAGCTGGCGGTCCCGGTGGCGATCCTGGCGGACCTGGCGGGCCCGAAGATCCGCATCGGCGAGCTGGCGTCTCCGGTGGCGCTGGACCCCGGCCAGGCCGTGACCATCGCGCCGGAAGACGAGCTGGCGCCCGGGGAGGACGCGCTGCCCTCCACCTACGCCGCGCTGGCCACCGACGTGACGGCCGGCGACACCATCCTCCTGGATGACGGTAAGCTCGAGCTGCGGGTCACCGGTACGACCGCGACCCGGGTCTCGGCGGAGGTGGTGCGGGGCGGGACGCTCCTGCCGAACAAGGG
>JABAOG010001936.1_pt1 | contig 52142 bp, 49 predicted proteins | sample 7062131 | NCBI WGS metagenome assembly JABAOG01 (sample SAMN14538629, study PRJNA623070) | marine sediment metagenome | biome: marine biome [ENVO:00000428]; feature: marine pelagic biome [ENVO:01000023]; material: deep marine sediment [ENVO:00002113] | place: India: Arabian Sea | collected... | reverse complement strand
CGCTCGTTCTTCACCACGTCGCGCTGGTTGTCCAGCTTCTCCTGGGTCATGGCCGGGAGCAGCCAGCCCATGCGGTCGGACTCGAGCCACAGCCCCAGCTCCAGGTAGTTGGCCGGCAGCGTCTCGAAGTAGTTGGTCCGGTCCAGCCAGGTGGAGCCGTTGAGGGAGCCGCCCGCCTTCTCGATGTAGGCGAAGTGGCCGGTCTCCGGCACGTGCTCCGATCCCTGGAACATCATGTGCTCGAACAGGTGAGCGAAGCCGGTCCTGCCGGGACGCTCGTCCCGGGACCCGACCCGGTACCAGAGGTTCACGGCCACGACGGGCGCGCCGGGGTCCGGGGAAAGCACCACCTCGAGACCGTTGTCCAGGCGGTGGCGAGAAAAGGCGATCTGGGTCATTGAGGTACGTTCAGGGGAGAGCTGCGCACGGCGGAAGGTAGGGCGGGGCCGGGGGCGGGAGCAAGCCGACCGCCGCTACAGCGGCTGCTGGAGCCGCTCCCTCAGCGCGGACGGCGCCACCGTGCTGCGCAGCAGGCGCCGGGTCGCCTCCTCTCCGGCCCGCAACGCCGATTCCGCCTCTTGGAGCAGCTGGACGTCCGCGCCCTCGGCCGCGTACTCGGCCCGGGCCAGGAGGTCCTCGGCGGCGTCCTCCCACCCCTGGATTCCCGCGGCCAGCGCGCCGAGGACGATGGACTCGGCGTCGTGCTCCCGCTCCCGGGCGGCCCGCACGAGCTCCTCGGCGGCCTCCTCGGCGCGCTCCAGCTCCAGGAGCACGAGCCCGTAGAGGACGCGGGTCCAGGAGTCCTCGGGGGCCAGGGCCAGGGCCTGCTCGAGCTCGTCGACGCCGGCGGCGGGGTCGCCCCGGAGCACGTGCGCGGCCCCGAGCTCGGCCCGGACCACGGGGTCCTCCGGGGTGAGCTCCCGGGCGGCCGCCAGCTGTTCGAGGGCCTCGTCGTACATGCCGGCCCGGGACAGGTAGGCGCCGTAGTTGAGGCGTGCCAGCGGGAGGTCGGGGGCCGAGAGGGCGGCGGCCCGGAGCGCGGTCTCGGCGTCCGGGTCGTCGAACTGGGCGAGGCCGGACCCGGCGAGGGCCAGGACGTGGGGATCCGAGGGGTCCTGGTCGACGCACCGGCGGAAGGCCTCGTAGGCGGCGCCGTCGTTGCCGAGCTCGCCCTCGGCCACGCCGAGCCAGCAGAGGAGGTACGGGTCATCCTGCTCCCGCTCGAGGGACTCCGAGAGCAGCGAGGCCATCTCCTGCCAGCGACCCTGCTCCCCGAGCTCGAGGGCCTGCCGGAGGACGGCTTCCACGTCCATGGGCTCGGGGCCGCTCATGCGCCGAACTTCCCCAGGCGCCCGGCGTGGGCCAGGGCCAACGTCATGAGGTGCTTCGCCTCGAAGATCCCCAGCTCGCCGCGGCCGCACGCCCGCTCGCCGAAGCCCTCGACGTCCACGGGCCGGCACCAGCGGGACGCGATCAGGACCGGGACCGGGTGCCAGGAATGGGCGCGGAAGCGGGCGGGGGTGGAGTGGTCGCCGGTGACCACGATGACGTCCGGCTCCAGCGCCTCCACGCCGGGGATGAGGGCGTCCACCGCCTCGATGGCGGCGACCTTGGCGTCGAAGTCGCCGTCCTCGCCGCGGCTGTCCACGTACTTGAAATGGACGAAGGCGAAGTCGTGGTCCTCGAGCTGGTCCGCCAGCACGTCGATGCTCCCCGCGTCGGTCTCGGCCGGCTGGGCGATGTCCATCCCCAGCAGGCGGGAGACCCCGCGGTACATGGGGTAGCGGGCGATGCAGACGGGACGCAGGCCGAACCGCTCGCCTATGGACGGGTAGCCGTGGAAGTTCGCCCAGCCGCGGGCCAGCACGCCGTTCGCGACGGGGTCATCCTCGAGCGTCTCGTTGGCCCGGTCGAGGACCATCCGGACCACTTCGACGGTCCGTTCGCCGTCCGGGCTCCTCGCCTCGAGGGGCTCCGGCGGCACCCCGGTCTCCTGCGGATCGGTATCGGTCAGGTCCTCGGAGAGCCGTGCGCCCCGCAGGATGAGGACGACCCGGTGCTCCTTCTCCGACTCCCAGAAGACCTCCACGCCCCCCACCTGCTGCACGCTCTCCCGCAGCTTCGCCACGATCCGGGCGTTCTCCTCGTCGGACGGTCGGCCGGCACGGCGATCCGTCACCTTCCCGTCGGCGTCGAATGTGGCCAGGTTCAGACGGGCCGCGAGGTCGCCGGGCCGGAGCTCGAAGTCCACGCCCAGCGCGCTCAGCACCCCCCGCCCGATGTTGTACCGCACGGGGTCGTAGCCGAAGAGAGCGAGATGGCCGGGCCCGCTGCCCGGCGCGATGCCCGGGGCCACGGGGGTGATGAGCCCCAGTGCCGACCCCTTCGCCAGCCGGTCCAGGTTCGGGGTGGCCGCCGTCTCCAGCTCCGTCAAACCCGTCTCCTCGTGGGGCAGGCCGCCGAGCCCGTCGAGCACGAGGTATACGATCGTGCCGCCATCCGGCTCGACGACGGCATCGGGCAGTGTCAGGTCCATGATCGCTCGCTTCGCTCGTCTCCGGGTCCCAGCCGGCGGCCCGGTGCATGGACCGCGCCTCAACGTAGGGCCGTTCCGGGCCGGTTTCCAGCCGGGGGAGGCTCCGGGTGCCGGACGGGAGGCCGTGAACGGCACGGTTAGTGCAAATCCGACGGCAGAGTCTGGATCGCGTAACCGGCGGAGCAGGAACGACATGGCGAATATTCTGGTCGTGGAGGACAACCCCGACCTGCTGGCCATTTTGAGGGATGTGTTGAGTGCCGAGCACGACGTACGGACGGCCCGACGGGGCGAGGACGGCGTCAGCGCCGCGCGGGCGCAGCGGCCCGACCTGATCATCATGGACCTCCAGCTGCCCGGCATGAGCGGGATCGAGGCGGGCCGGTGGATCAAGCGGGAGATGGGCGATATCCCGGTCCTCGCCCTCACGGCACTGGCCCAGGGAGGCGACGAGGACGCCGTGCTCCGGTCCGGGTGCTGCGACGAGTACATGGCGAAGCCGGCGTCCCTGGACGCGATCCGCCGCCAGGTCGACGCGCTGCTCAGGGGTGACCCAGGGGGCTGAGCGGCGCCCACCGCGATCCCCCGGCGGCGACCCCCTCCGCCGGGCCGGGGAGCCGACCCTTCCGTCCCGGCGTGACCGCCCGGGCGATCCCGCCCCGCGGGGACGCCGGACCTCGATCCGGTTGACCGTTCTCGCCGGGGACGCCAGGTTACGGCCCTGCCACCCCACCCACCCACAACGCGGGATTCGGAACATGCACAGGAAGGTTGGGCTCGCGCGCGCGTGCACCTCCGCGGCCGCCGTGACGCTGGTCCTGGGCGCCGCCACCGCGGCTCGGGCACAGTACGTCGACGTGCCGCGGCCGCCGGCGTACGCGCTCCAGAACGTGACGGTCATTCACGCCGATGGCCGGCGGGACGAGGGCGTGACGCTCGTCGTGCGCGGGGACCTGATCGAGGCCGTGGGGGCGGGCGTCGCTCTCCCGGCGGACGCGGAGCGGATCGAAGGCGACTCGCTCCTGGTGTATCCGGGGCTGGTGGACGGCGCCGGCGAGGCGGATCACGCCTTCCCGGCGGTGGAGGTCGACCGGGAGCGGGTCGAGATCTGGAACGCACCGCGATCGCTCCAGGGCTTCATGCCGGCCCGGCGGGTCGCGGCCTACCTGGAGGCGGACGGCGAGGATCTGGCGGACGGGCGACGCCAGGGGATCGTGGCGGCGGCGGTGCACCCGTCGGGCGCGATGATGCCGGGCCGCGGGACGCTGGTCATGTACCGCAAGCAGGCCGCGGTGCCGCGGGAGCTCGTGATCACAGAGGCGCTGGGTCCGACCTTCCAGTTCCGGGGCGGCCAGGGCGTCTATCCGGGGACGCTGTTCGGGGTGACGGCGTTCATCCGCCAGGCCTTCGAGGACGCCGGCCACAGGGCCGCCGTGTCACAGGCCCACGCCCGGGACGCCCGGCGCCTCACCACCCCCCCGGTCGACCCGGACTACGAGGTCCTCGAGGCGGTCCTGGACGGCGAGCTGCCGGTCTACTTCGAAGCGGAGGGGGCCGCGGACATCCTCCGGGTGCTCGGCCTGGCCGACGAGTACGGCTTCCGACCGGTGATCCTCGACGGAGCGGAGGCCTGGAAGGTCGCCGACGAGCTGCGGCGCCGGGACGTGCCCGTGCTCGTGTCCCTGGACTTCCCGGAGCCCCGGCGCTGGGACCCGGAATCCGACGAGCCGCTGGACGCGGCGGCGGAGCGGGAGAAGCGGGACCGGGAGGACCGGTACGCCAACGCCGGTCGCCTGGCGGAGGCCGGCGTGCGGTTCGCGCTGACCAGCGGCGGGTCCGGGGAGATCCTGGAGGGGGCCCGGAAGGCGGTGGAGCACGGGCTCGACCCGGCAGCGGCCCTGACCGCGCTCACGGTGACGCCCGCCGAGCTCTACGGCATCCCCCACGTGCCCCGGATCGCCGCGGGACTCCCGGCGACCTTCGTGGTCACCTCGGGTCCCCTCTTCGAGGAGGAGACCGAGGTGGTGGCGACGTTCGTCGAGGGGTGGAAGGAGGACGGCGAGGAGCCGGACGCCGGCCCCGGGGACCCGGACGAGGCGGTGGCGTTCGGCGGCGAGTGGCGGATGACCATCGACACGGGCGACGAGCGGATGGAGGGAACGCTCCGGGTCGAACAGGAAGGCGCGACCTTCGAGGGCGTCCTGCTGCTCCAGGGCGAGGAGCTCGCGGTGACGGATGGGACGATCGACGGGAACGAGATCCGCTGCATCGCCGTGATGGTCCAGGGCGGCGAGACGCTGGAGGTCGAGATCACGGGCACGGTGGAGGGCGATGAGGCCTCGGGCGAGGCCGACGCCGGGCCGCTGGGAACCGCGGCATGGACCGCGAGGCGCACGGGTCCGGGAGGTGCACGATGACGAGCCTGACGAGGACGCTGCGGACCGCGCTGGCCATCGCCCTGGCGGTGCCGGCGGCGGCGCAGACGCCGACGGTGCTGACCAGTCCTTCGTACGACGTCCAGATCGAGGAGGGGGCGGTGGAGGTGCCCCGGGGCTCGCTGCTCATCCGGGACATCGACACCGTCTGGACCGCCGCGGGCGAGATCCTGACGGACACGGACATCCTCATCCGGGACGGCGTGATCCGGGAGATCGGTCCGGACCTGCGGGCACCCGGCGGCGTGGAGACGCTGGACGGGAGCGGGTTGACGGCGATCCCCGGGATCGTGGACGAGCACTCGCACATCGCCATGACCACGACGAACGAGTGCACGTCGCCCATCGTGCCGGAGGTGCGGGTCATCGACCAGCTGGACCCCGACGACTTCGGGATCTTCCGGGCGCTGACCGGCGGCGTGACCACGGCCCAGGTGCTGCACGGGAGCTGCAACCCCATCGGCGGGCAGAGCGCCATCATCAAGCCCCGGTGGGGGGTGACGGACCCCCGGCAGCTGCTGGTCCAGGGCGCGCCGCAGACGGTGAAGTTCGCGCTGGGCGAGAACGTGACCCGGAAGGCGTGGAGCAACGAGGGGCCCACCCGGTTCCCGCTGTCGCGGCAGGGCGTGGAGGCGCTCTACGTCCAGGCGTTCAGCGCGGCCGAGGCCTACGAGGCGGAGTGGGCCCGCTACCGCCGGGACCCCGGCGCGTTCCGGGTGCCGCCGCGGCGCGACCTGCGGCTGGAGGCGCTGGCGGACATCCTGAACGGCCGGATCCGGGTCCACGCCCACAGCTACCGGGCCGACGAGATCCTCATGCTGATCGGGATCGCGGACCGGTTCGGCTTCAAGATCGACTGCTTCACCCACGTGCTGGAGGGCTACAAGGTGGCGGACGAGATGGCCCGCCACGGCGCGTGCGGCTCGACGTTCAGCGACTGGTGGCACTACAAGCTGGAGGCGTTCGACGCGACGCCCTACAACGCCGCCATCATGCACGGCCACGGCGTGCTGACGAGCCTGAACTCGGACAGCGAGCAGCTCCAGACGTTCGCGCTCTACGAGATCCAGAAGCCGGTGAAGTACGGCGGCGTCCCGAAGGAGGAGGCGCTGCGCATGTACACGCTGTACGGCGCCCAGCAGCTGCTGATCGCCGACCGGGTGGGCTCCATCGAGGTGGGCAAGCACGGCGACATCGCCCTGCTGAGCGGCGACCCGTTCGACGTGACCACCGTCGTGGAGAAGACCGTGATGGACGGGATCCTCTACTGGGACCGGACGCGGGAAGCCGACTTCCGCTCCACCCCCATGCGGCCGCTGCCGGAGCTGGGCGATGTCACGCGCGTGGCGGCCACGGTGGCGTGGGCGGAGGCTCGCACGTTGAGCGACGAAGAGGACGGGCCGGCGCCCCTGGCGGCCGCCGGTGACGGGTCGGGCCCGACCGGCGAGGACGAGGGTCTGGGCGACGGGGCGGCGGCGTTCGCCCTGGTGGGTGCGACGGTCCACCCGGTCGCCGGCCCGGCCATCGAGAACGGCGTGGTGGTCGTGAGGGACGGGCGGATCGAGGCGGTGGGTCCGGCCGCGTCCGTGGAGGTGCCTGGCGACGCGCGGCGGATCGATGTCCCGGGGCGCCACCTGTTCCCGGGGATGACGGACCTGTCCACGTCGCTGGGTCTCGAGGAGGTCGGCCAGGTGAGAACGGCCACGGACCAGCGGGAGGTGGGCGAGCTCAACCCGCACCTGCGGGCCATGATCGGGATGCAGCCCCACTCGGTCAGCTACGCCGTGGCCCGGGCGAACGGCGTGACGACGGCGCTGACGCACCAGTCCAGCGGGGTGATCCCGGGGGCGGCGTCGCTGATCCAGCTCCGGGGCGACACGCCGCAGCGGCTGTCCATCGAGGACCGGGCCGCCCTGGTGGTCAATTTCCCCCGCCCGGAGGGTGACGAGTGGGAGGACCCCGAGCTGAAGGGCGATGAGCTGGAGGAGCTGGTGGACCTGTTCCGTCGGGCGGAGACCTTCGCGGAGACACCCACGACCCGGGACCGTCCCGACACGCCGTTCGAAGCGCAGGTCCACGGCGGCGAGCGGCTCATGCTGGAGGCCCTCGTCCCGGTGGTCACCGGCGAGATGCCCACGCTCTTCCGCGTGGGCCGGGAGCGGGACCTCCGGACCCTGCTCCTCTTCCTGGACGAGTTCCCCGCGGTGCGGGCCGTCATCGTCGGGGGCGACGCCGCCCACCGGCTGGCCGACGAGCTGGCGGAGCGCGGCATCCCCGTGGTCCTGTCCACCGGCCGGAACGTGACCCGGGATCGGGACGACCCCCACCACGCCGCCTGGGTCAACGCCGCGATCCTCCACCAGGCCGGCGTGCCGGTGGCGTTCACCACGGGCGGCGGCGTGGCGGACGTCCGGAACCTGCCGTACCATGCGGCCCGGCACTGGGCGTACGGGCTGCCCCGGGAGGTCGCGCTCCGGGCGGTCACGCTGACGCCCGCGGAGATCCTGGGGCTGGGCGGCGAGCTGGGCAGCCTCGCGCCCGGGAAGCGAGCCGACATCGTCCTGACCGACGGCGACATCCTCCAGATCACCAGCCGCGTGGAGCGGCTGTGGATCGGCGGGGAGGAGGTGGACGTGGAGGACAACAAGCACCACCGCCTCTACCGGGAGTTCGTGGACCGTCACTGAAGGCAGGCGTCGCGACGAGCGAGAGGCCCGGCCGCCCCGGAGCGGCCGGGCCTCTGCCGTGCCGGGGAGCGGCCCCGAGGCCCCCGCGACCTCAGTCGCCGGCGACCTGCCGGACCCGCCCGCCCCGCCCCGCGGCCAGGGTCTCGAGCGGCACGGGCTCGCCGGTGGCGTAGCCCTGTGCGAAGTCACAGCCGGCATCCCGCAGCCACGCGAGCTGCGCCTCCGTCTCCACTCCCTTGGCCAGCACCCGGGCCCCCGTCTCGTGGGTCAGGGCGATGGTGGCCCGGAGCAGCTGCTCGATCTCGGGCGCACCGATGCCGGCGACCAGGTCGCCGTGAAGCTCGAGGATGTCGATGGGGAGGGACCGCAGCAGCGCCGGCGAGGCGCCCACCACGCCGAAGTCGTCGAGGGCGAGGCCCGCTCCGGTGCCCGTGAGCCGCCCGACGATGTCCTCGGTGCCGTGCCCGGCGAGCACCGCGCCTTCGGGCAGCTCCAGCACCAGCGCGTCCGGGGGCAGGTCGGCTTCTTCGAGGGCGCTGCGGATGTAATCGGGCAGGCCGGGATCCGCGAGGGACAGCGGCGACAGGTTCACCGACACCCAGCCGCCCCAGGCGACGGCGCTGGCCCGCTGCCGGATCGCTCGACCGATGACCCAGCGGTCCAGCGACCGGATCAGGCCGGACCGCTCGGCGAGCCCCACGAACTCGTCCGGGCCGACCAGCCCCCGGCTCACGTGGCGCCACCGTGCCAGGGCCTCGGCCCCGGCCATCGCGCCGGTCCCGAGCTCGAAGACCGGCTGGTAGTGGAGCCTGAACTCGTGGTGATCGAGCGCCTCGCGCAGCTCCTTCTCCATCCGGCGCTGCGCCAGGAACGCCGCGCGCAGCCCGGGCCGGTGGAACTGGACGCCCGCGCCCTCGGTCTTCGCCCGGTACATGGCCAGATCCGCGGCCTTCAGGAGCGCCTCGATCCCGTCACCGTCCTCCGGGAAGACCGCCACTCCGACGCTCGCGGCCACGGTCACCCCGGCCCCGTCCCGCTCCAGACGGTCGGGCAGCCCCCGGAGCAGCCGGTCGGCGATGCGGCCCGCGGCGGCGGCGTCCTCCACGTCCGGGAGCACGAGGGCGAACTCGTCGCCGCCGACGCGCGCGACGATGTCGGCCTCCCGCATGTCCTCACGGAGGCACGCCGCCACCTGGCGGAGGAGCTGGTCGCCGCGATCGTGTCCGAGGACCTCGTTGACCTCCTTGAACCGGTCCAGGTCCACGTAGAGCACCGCTACACCGGTGCCCCTCCGCCGCGCCTGGGAGAGCACGTTCGCGCCCTGCTCGAAGAGGAATCGCCGGTTCGCCAGCCCGGTGAGCGCGTCGTAGTAGGCGAGGTGCTGGATCTCCGTCTCGATGGTCTTGCGGGGGGTGATGTCCCGCACCGTTACCAGGATCCCCCGGACCTCCGGGGAGTCCACGAGATTGGCCGCGTGCACGTCCAGGTGGCCGATGCTCCCGTCGGGATGCCAGATGCCGACCTCCAGCGCCGCCGTGGCGCCACGGGAGCGTCGGACCCGGGCGAACGCCTCGAGGGCGCGACGGCGGTCCGCATGGCGGACCAAGTCGATGAGCCCGCCTCGCTCATCCAACCCGTCGGGGTCCACGCCCAGGAGCGCCGTCAGGTTCGGGCTGGCGTACGCGACGGCGCCATCCGACCGGACCACCACGTGCGCCTCGGCGCCGTGCTCGATGAGCGTGCGGTAGAGGCGGTGGGCATCCCGCTCGTCCGCGAGCCGACGCGCGGCCCACCGCAGGTCGCGGCGATAGAGGTACCAGAGCGCCCCGGTGCCGCCGAGCCACACGACGGCGGCCACCACCGCGGTGACGATGGCGCCGCTCAGCACGAGCGTCGGCACGACGTAGAGGGCCGTCCCGGCCAGCAGCGCCCCGAAGAGCACCTGGGCGGCGAGCGGCAGGCGGCGGCCGTAGTCGGAGTCGGGCATCAGGGGGAAATATGCCCGTCCGCTCGGCCCCGGGGCAACCGAACCGTTACGGCACCGGTCGCAGGTTGTTCTGCCGGTCCGGGTCGGGGAGCGCGGCGTCGGGGTCGACGACTATGGTCTCGGGACGCCGGTCCAGGCTCAGGGTCGCCGTCTGCGTGCGGGCCCGCCCGTCGAGGGTGATGCGCCGCCCCGCCGCCTCCACGACCACGGGCATCCAGGCCGGCCCCTCCCGGATCACCTCGACCCTCAGCGTATGGCGGCCACCGGTACCGGAGACCTCGACGGCTCCGACCCGGTAGTCCAGCCAGTCGGTGGTGTGGAGCCACTGGTCGAAGAACCAGTCCAGCTCCCGGCCCGAGACCTCCGTCATGACGTCCCGGAAGTCCTCACCGGTCACCTGCCGGAACCGGAACCGCTCGTAATACGCCCTCAGGCCACGCCGGAAGGTCTCCTCCCCCAGCAGGTCCCGGAGCATGCGCAGCACCACCGATCCCTTCGTGTAGGTCATGGTGCTGTACATGCGGTAGCTGGAGAACTCCGCGCCCGGCAGCCCCACCGGCTCGCTCCGACCCGTCCGGTCCCGTATGCCGACGGTGGCGGTCGGTCGTTCCCAGACGTCCCGAGGAGAGGCCCCCTCCTCCTCCTGCAGCCATCTCGTCAGGAAGGACGCCATGCCCTCGTCGAGCCAGCCCTCGCGCCACTCGTTGTTGGCCAGGATCCCGTGGGCGACCATGTGCATGGTCTCGTGGACCACCGCCCCGCCGCTCGTCATGTAGAGCATGGGGAACTCCGTGGCTCCGCCCTCGATCCGGTCCGTAACGGTGATCTGCGGCCACGGGTACTCGCCGAACAGCTCCTCGATCCAGGACAGCGCGTCCTTCTGCCGGTCCAGGACGCTGGCGGCGTCCCACCGCTCGCTGCCGGGCTGCCACAGCAGGTGGATCGGCTTGCCGCGCCACCGCCCGCCGAGGTAGTGGTAGTCCGGGGAGGTGCTCCAGGCGAAGTTGTGCACGTCCTCGGCCCGCCAGCGGACCCGCTTGCGGTCCGGCGCCGGGTCGCCCTCGAGCAGCCCAAGCCCTTCGGCCGGGTGACCGCCGTAGTGGTCCCGCAGGTAGAGCGGCGGCTCGGAGCCCTCCACCGCGGCGGCCTCCCATCCGGGATCCCCCGAGACCGGCACCCCGGTGGCGCCCAGGACGTGGTCGGCCTGCAACTCGAGCGTGACGTCGTAGCGGCCGAACGCGCCGTTCAGCTCGCCGGGCCGGATGTGGGGACGGTACTCCCAGCCGTCGGCGCCGTATACGGCGATCCGGGGATACCAGTGGGCCCAGTTGTAGTGGCGTCCCGCCCGACCCTGGCGGCGGGGCTCCGTGGCCAGGCGGGCGGTCCAGTCGATGACCGCGTCCAGGGAGTCTCCGGCTTCGAGCGGCGCCGGGAGCTCGACGTAGAAGACCGTGGAATCCGGTGCCGCCGGGTAGACGGGCGTCAGGGCCGCCCCGTCGACCACGAAGGACGTGATCCGCTCGAAGGCATGGTCGGCGGGGCCGAGGTCCTGGAAGGTCCGGTCGTCGAAGCGCAGGTCGTACGCCGTCCAGGCGCTGTTCGGACGGAACGCGTTCAGGTACTGGTGGAAGTAGAGCCGGTCGAGGGTGTCGGGCGACCGGTTCGTGTAACGGAGCCGGGCCCGGCCGGTGAGGACGTGGGTATCGTCGTCCTGGCTGGCCTCGATGCGGTACTCGACCCCCTGCTGGAACGGGTGGTGCCGCTCCTGCGCCGCCGCGGGAGCGGCGACCAGCAGCGCGATGGCGATTCCCCAGACGGCACGTGGCTTCAAGCGTCCTCCTCCTCCATGGCTCGGAACATGGCGTCGGTCTCCGGCGGCGGGCGCGTGAGCAGGCTCACGACGACCGTGGCGACGAGCCCGGCGCCGAACGCCGGGATCAGCTCGTACAGAGACTCCTTGAGCGCCGGCGTCAGATACCAGACGAAGGTCGTGAGCGTTCCGGCCACGATTCCGGCGAAGACGCCCGCCCGGGTGGTCCGGCGCCAGAACAGGGCGAGGATCGAGGTCGGGCCCAGGGCGGCGCCCAGCCCGGCCCAGGCGAACAGGACGATCCAGAACACCAGCTCATCGGCGAGCCAGCCCAGCACCAGCGCCAGCACGACCAGCGCCGTAACGACCAGCCGGCTCAATACCACCAGCGCGCGCTGGGACAGCGGCCGGCCCCGCCGGACCACCTTCTCGTAGACGTCCCGCACCACGGTGGAGGCCGCCACCAGGAGCTGGGAGTCGGCCGTGGACATGATGGCCGCGAAGATGGCCGCCACCACCACGCCGAAGACCGCCGCCGGCAGGTGCTGCTGGGCCAGGACGGGGAAGAGGTTCTCCGGATCGGACCGGGGCAGGAGGTCCACCGAGTGGATGTACGCCCGGCCCACCATCCCGATCAGGACGGCGCCGGCCCCCATCAACACGTTCCAGAGGGTGCCCACCACGGCGGCGAACCGGAGCTGGCGGGGGTCCCGGATGGACATGTAGCGCACCAGGATGTGGGGGTTGCCGGGGGAGCCCAGCCCGATGCCGACGAAGCCGAGCCCGGCGCCCAGCGCGATGGCCATCGGGTCGGGCAGCCCCGGGTCGAGGGCGGCGAGCTGGCCCGTCATGGCGCCCCAGCCGCCCAGCTCGACGATGGCGGTCCACGGCAGGACCAGGAGCGCGAACAGCATGAACACCGCCTGCACCGTGTCCGTCAGGCTCACCGCCAGGAACCCGCCCAGGACCGTGTAGGCCAGCACGATCCCGGCCGTGATCAGGATCCCGGTCGAGGGACTGAGCCCGAAGCTCGCGCCGATGGCCTTGCCGCCACCCACGAACTGCCCGGCCACGTAGGCGACCATGAAGACCAGGATCACCGCCGCCAGCACCACCCGGAGCCGACCGTCGTCGTCGAACCGGTCCGCGAAGAAGTCGGGCACCGTGATGGAGTCGTAGCGCTCGCTGAAGCGGCGCAGCCGCGGGGCGTAGAACAGGAAGAGCAGCGCCTCGACGGCCGTGTACCCGGCCACCGCCCAGAGCGCCGGGGCCCCCAGCGTGAAGGCCATCCCCGTCACGCCCAGCAGCAGCCACGCGCTGCGACCCGACACCACGGCGGACAGGGCCACCACCAGACGGTTCATCTTCCGACCGCCGAGGAAGAACTCGCTCAACCCGGCGGAGGAGAAGCGGGCCGAGGCGAACCCGATCCCGATCAGCAGCAGCAGATAGACCACGAAGGCGGCGAGGGCGACGCTGTTGACCTCGATGGCCGGTGCGCTTTGAGCGATGTCCTGCATGATCGATAATCGATAATCGGTAATCGATGACCGGTGAGCCGGGATCATCCATTATCGCCGGGTGTGTTCTCGGTTCCGGGCTGCCGACCGATCGGGGCGCGGGGGCCGGCTCTCCGGCGGCGCCGGCTCTCCGGCGGCTCCGGCCTGCCTCCGGAGGCTCGCAAGATCTCGGGTCGGGGGGTGGTTTGCAAACGGGGGGTGGGGGTGGGCATGTTGGGGGGCCGTTCACCTCGCACCGGAGGACCGACCCCATGTCGCCACGTGTCGCCCCGTTCATCGTCGTCGGGCTGCTGCTCGCCGGCCCGCGTCCGGTCGCGGGCCAGGATGCGGCCACGCCGCCGGACCGTGACCTGCGGATCCGGGACATCATCGAAGCGGTCTCGGCCGAGCGGATCGAGTCCGACATCCGGACGCTGGTCGGCTTCGGGACCCGGCACACCCTGTCGGACACGGTCTCCGGGACCCGGGGGATCGGCGCGGCCCGTCGGTGGATCCACGGGGAGTTCGAGCGGATCAGCGAAGCGTGCGGCGGCTGCCTCGAGGTGGAGTACCAGCGCTACCTGGTGGAAGGGGACCCGGACAGCCGGATCCCCGAGGACACGTGGGTGGTGAGCGTGACGGCCACGCTCCGGGGGGCGGTNNATCATGAGCGGCGACATCGACAGCCGGGTCAGCGACGCCATGGACGCCACGTCCGAGAGCCCGGGGGCCAACGACAACGCCAGCGGGATGGCGGGGACGATCGAGGCGGCCCGGGTGCTGAGCCGCTACCGGTTCGGCAAGACGATCGTGTTCGCGGGACTGGCGGGGGAGGAGCAGGGCCTCTACGGCGGCCAGCACCTGGCGCGGAAGGCCCGCGACGAGGGGTGGATCATCGAGGGCGTGCTGAACAACGACATGATCGGCAACATCGCGGGGATCGACCGGGTCGTGGACAACACGTCGTTCCGGGTGTTCAGCGAGCCGCGGCCCGCCACGGACGACGAGCGGACCTGGCGCGCGCTGCGGTTCTACGGCGGCGAGGTGGACGGGCCGTCCCGGCAGCTGGCGCGCTACGTGGAGCGGATCACGGACGAGTACTTCCGCAACCTGGACGCCATGATGATCTACCGCCTGGACCGGTTCGGCCGGGGCGGGCACCACCGACCGTTCAACGACGAGGGGTTCCCCGGCGTGCGCATCATGGAGACGCACGAGCACTACGACCGGCAGCACCAGGACCTCCGGACCGAGGACGGCGTGGAGTACGGCGACGTGATCGAGCACGTCGACTTCGACTACGCCCGCAGGCTCACCGGCGTCAACGCCGCCGTCCTCGCCTCCCTCGCCTGGGCGCCGCCGCCCCCGGCCGACGTGCAGATCGCCGGCGCCGTACGCCCCTCCGCACGGCTGCGCTGGCGCGTCCCGACGGGGTCCGGCGGGCCCGACGACGCCGACCTGGCCGGCTACAAGATCTACTGGCGCCTGACGACCGCGCCCCGGTGGACGGACTGGATCTTCGTCCCGTGGACCGGCGAGGAGGAGATGAGCCGGGTCATGGAGAACCTGGTCATCGACAACTTCCTGTTCGGCGTGGCCGCGGTGGGTCGGAACGGCCACGAGTCGGTGGTCCAGTTCCCCACCCCGGGACGCTAGGCCGCCGGGAAGCGCGGGACGGAGCCCGCCCCGGCAAGAGCCGGGCGCGCGCCGGCGCGCCGGGGCCCTCCGGGGGGCTCAGCGGGGCGCCGGAATCCGGCGGCCGGTCGGCGTCCAGGCGGGCTCGAGCTCGGAGGCGGCGACCCGGTGGACCGCCAGGAACGCGAGCCGGGCGACGCGGGCCGCCTTGCCGGGATCGGTCCGGCCGTGCTCGTCCGACGGTCGACGGGCGTCCTCGTGGTCGCCGGTCGAGATCAGGATCGCCGGGACTCCCCGCCGGGCGAGGGGCAGGGCGTCGGCGGACCGGAACCACGCAGCGGCGGAGTCCGGATCGAGGCCGGCGTCCGGCACCACGGTCAGACCCAGGTCGGGGTGGGCGCGGGCGACATCGTCCAGCAAGGGGCCCAGACCCGAGTAGCGGTGGCCGACCGCGGACACGCGGTCCGGCGAGTTCCGCGCGATCCTGTCCAGTGCGAACACCGCCACCGCCCCGTCCAGGGCGACCGTGGGGTGGTCGACGTACCAGGCCGCGCCGGCGAGGCCGGTCTCGTGGCCGCTCACGGCGAGGACCAGGACGGGACGGGCCGCCCGCTCCTCCTCGGGGAGCGCGACGAAAGCCTCCGCGATCTCCACCAGCCCCGCGAGCCCGGAGGCCGCGTCGGCGCCGTTGTAGATGGAGTCGCCCGAGGCGTCCGGGGGGCCGACCCCGAGGTGGTCCATGGGGGCCACCACCACCACGACCTCGTCGGCCCGGGTCAGGTCGGCGCCACCGATCAGGCCGACCACGTTCGGGACCGGCACGGTGCTATCCGCCGATGAAGCCCCGGCCAGGGGCCAGTACTGGACGTAGCCGCCCTCGTCGCCCGCGGGCTCCACGCCCACCGCCTGGAGGCGCTGCGCCACCCAGGCCGCCGTCCGGTCCAGCCCCGGGCTCGGCGTCGCCCGGCCCCGCCGGTCATCGTCGGCCAGGAAATCGATGGCCCGGTCGAGGTCCCGGGTCGTGATCAGGCGGCGACCGATCTCCGCCGGCGACGGCACCGGGACGGGCTCGTCCTCGCCCCGGAACTCGTCGACCGACCGATCCACCCTCCAGCANNGCCGCCCGGCCCGGAGCGGGAGAGGCGGCCCGGTGGGGGACGGGAGCCCGGCCGGTCGGTCGCGGCGGCTCACGCCAGCACCTCCGCGACCTGCCGGAGATCCTCGTCGGCGCCGGCCACCAGGACCGTGTCGGACTCCTTCAGGGGCGCGTCCGGGTCCGGGACCGGCGTGATGCGGTCGTTCAGGACGTCGTGGACGGCGAGCACACTGATGCGATGGCGGCGGGGGAGCTCGAGCTCACGCAGGGACTTCCCGATCCAGTGCTCCGGCACCGCCAGCTCCTGCAGGCTGAACCCGTGGCCGAGCTGCACGTAGTTCAGGATCTCGGTGCTGACGATGCGTTCGGCGAGCCGCAGCGCCGACTCGCGCTCCGGGAAGATGGTCTCGGTGACGCCCAGCTGGTCCATGATGCGGGCGTGGTCCCGGGACACGACCTTGGCGTAGATCTGACCGACGCCGAGGTCCCGGAGCGCCATGGTGGCCAGGACGGAGGCGGCCAGGTCATCCCCCGTGGAGACGATGGCGGCGTCCGCTTCGTCGCCGCCGAGCCGCTCCAGCACGTCGCGCTGACGGCCGTCGCCCACGGCGGCCCGGGTGACCCTCCGGCCGATGGCGTCCACGACCTGCTCGTCCAGGTCCACCGCCACGACCTCGTGCCCCTTGGCGTGGAGCGACTCCGCCACGCCGGCGCCGAAGTTCCCGAGCCCGATGACGATGAAGCGCTTGGTCCTGCTCTGTCTGCTCATCCGATCACGACGTCCTCGTAGGAGTACCGCACGGGTTCGACTCGGTGCGCGCGACGCGCCAGCGCGGCCGCGAACACCAGCGGGCCCACCCGTCCCACGTACATGAGGCATATGGTGAGCCACCGACCCGCCACCGTGAGGCCGGGGGTGACGCCCAGGGAGAGGCCGACGGTGTTGAAGGCGCTCACGGCCTCGAACATGTGCCGCAGGAAGGGGTGCCCTCCCTGGGGCGCCCCGCCCAGGTCCGTGTACGAATAGCCGAACAGCGCCAGCGTGATGACCCCGAACCCCAGCACGAAGAGGCCCACCGCCCGCTGGATCGTCTCCTCCGGGATGGAGCGGCCCCAAACGGAGACGATCTCGTGGCCCCGGAGCCGGGCCAGCGCCAGCAGCCCGATCAGGGCGAATGTCGTCGTCTTCATCCCGCCGGCGGTGGACCCGGGCGACCCGCCGACCGACATGAGGACGATGGTCAGGAAGTTCGTGTCGTCCGCGGCGGCCGAGTAGTCGATGCTGTTGAACCCCGCCGTCCGCGCCGTCGTGCTCATGAAGAACGCGTTGGAGACGCGGTCCACGATGCCCATGTCGCCCAGCACGCCGTTCCATTCGAAAGCGCCGAAGAGCAGCCACCCGGCCCCCAGGAAGACGGCGGTGCTCGCCAGGACGAGCCGGGAATGGAGCGACAGCCGTGCGTGGTGGGTGCGGCGCACCTTGCGACGGAGGTGGAGCTCCTCGAGAACGAGGAAGCCGAGCCCGCCGGCGATGATGAGCGCGGCGATCACGACCAGGACGGCGGCCGAGTCCCGGAACCCCATGAGCGAGTCGGAGAAGGTGGAGAACCCGGCGTTGCAGAAGGCGCTCACGGACTGGAATACGGCGTGCCAGGCGGCCCCACCCCAGCCGAGGTGGGGCACCCAGAGGAGATAGAGGAGGGCGGCGCCGACGGCCTCGAAGGCGAGGGTGAAGCGGATGATGTCGATGGCGAGACGGCGGTGATCGATCTCGGCGTGGATCTCCGCCTCACGGCCGGCGAGCTCCTCGTGGCGGAGGGAGAGGCGGCGGCCGAGGGCGAGGATGATGAAGGTGGTGAAGGTGATGATGCCGAGACCGCCCAGCTGGATCAGGAGCAGGAGGAAGGCCTGGCCCCAGGTCGTGAAATGGGTCGCCGTGTCGACGACGATGAGACCGGTCACGCAGACGGCGCTGGTGGCGGTGAAGAGGGCGTCGAGCCAGCCGAGCTCGGCGCCGGTGTACAGGCCCGGGATCCAGCGGAGACCGAGGGTCCCGAGGCCGATGAGCGCTGCGAAGGAGCCCAGGAAGAGCTGGGGCGCGCTCAGCCGCCGCCAGATCGTCCGGGGCGCCCGCTCGGCCACGGCCCAGCGCTCGCGCCAGCCGCTGGCCGATCTCATCCGAGCGGTGCCGTGGCGGGTGGATCGGGTCCCATGGAGGCGAAGTGTGGAGCGTGGGGCCGGCCCGGGCAACCGTCCCCGGTGGCGCGGGCGCCGGGCCGGCCCTGGCCCCGCGGGTCCGCCCTGCCATAGGATGAAGCGAATCTCCACCACGGGAGCGGCGATGACGAGAGTCCTGTATCTGACCCTGCCGGGGGCCTGCGCGGTCGCGGCGCTCGGCGTGAGCGCGCCGGCGGCCGCCCAGGCGGACACGGACATCCACCTGCTGACGCTCGGCACGGAAGACGGGCGGCTGATCGTCGCGTCGCCACCGACGGCGGTGACGGACCGGGCGGGCTACGACAACCAGCCGCAGTTCACCGCCGACGGTGTCCTGCTGTTCACCTCGATCCGGGACGGCCAGGCCGATACCTACCGGCACGACCCGGCCACCGGTCGCACGACGCGGCTGACGGCCACGCCCGAATCGGAATACTCGCCCACGCCGATCCCCGGGTCCGACCGGTTCTCGGTGGTCCGGGTGGAGGCGGACTCCGCCCAGCGGCTGTGGTCGTTCGCCGGTGATGGGTCCGACCCGCGGCGGATCCTCGCCGTGGAGCCGGTGGGCTATCACGCCTGGCTCGCGGCCGGGCGGGTCGGCCTGTTCGTCCTGGGGGAGCCGCCGACGCTCCGGCTCGCCGAAACCGGGGCCGGCACCGCGCGGGTGGTGGCCGGGGACATCGGCCGATCGCTCCAGCGGGTACCGGCCGGAGACGCCATCTCGTTCACCCAGCGCGATGACGAGGGCTGGTGGGTCCGGCGGCTGGAGAGCTCCGGACGGATCCGCACCATCGCGCCGCTACCGGGTCCGGAGCTGTACCACGCCTGGACCCCGGATGGGCGGCTGCTGACCGCCCGGGGCACCGAGGTGCTGGAGCTCGTGCCGGGCAGCGGGACCTGGCGACGGGTCGTGGACCTGGCGGAGCACGGCCTCGGGGCCGTGACGCGCCTGGCGGTCTCGCCGGACGGCCGGACCCTGGCCGTGGTGGCCGACCGGGCGACGTAGCCCGCTCCGCCCGGGCCGAGGGACCAGCAGAAAGGGGCGGACGCCGTGGCGCCCGCCCCTTCGGATCGACCCGCAGGTCGGGGTCCGCTACTGCTGCCGCATCACCTCTTCACGCCACTCCTCGTCGGCGTAGATCACGACCTCGACGCGGCGGTTCAGCTGCCGGCCCTCGGCCGTGTCGTTGGTGGCGACCGGGTCGTTCTCACCCATGCCGCGGGTCGACACCCGGGACGGCGCCACGCCCAGCTGCTCCAGGTAGCCGGCGGCCGACTGCGCCCGCCGCTCCGAGAGCTGCTGGTTGTACGCGTCCGAGCCCGTCGCGTCCGTGTGACCCAGGATCAGCACGTCCGTCCGCTCGTACTCCCGCAGGTTCTCCGCCAGCTCCTGCAGGTTGGCCCGCGCCTGCTGGCGAAGGGCCGAGCTGTCGAAGTCGAACAGGATCCCGCTGTCGAAGGTCACCACGATCCCCTCACCCACACGGGTGATGGTCGCGCCCTCGATCTCGTTCTCGAGCTCCTTGGCCTGCTGGTCCATCTGGTGCCCGATGATCGCGCCCGCGGCGCCGCCCACGGCGGCCCCCACGATCGCGCCCTTGGCCGTCGAGCCGACCTGGTTGCCGATGGCGGCGCCCACCGCCGCCCCCGCACCCGCACCGATGACCCCGCCCTTGGCCTTGTTGCTCCAACTCGAGCACGCGCCCAGTCCGAGCATCCCGCTCACGACCAGCGCGGCCAGCGGCAGCTGTAGAACCTTCCTCATGGCGTCCACTCCTTTATCGTGTGGTTTTCCATCGTCCTCTCGTGGCAAATGGGGTGCCACTCCGGCGCCCGGTCTCCTACTACACTCCGGAGCCGGAGAAGTGTCCACTCCAGGGGACGATCGAGTCCCCCCGGAGGTCACGGCCCGCGACGCCCCTCCCCGGGGTGACGCGGGGCGCGGTCTGCCGGATTCCACTACCATGTATCGGATGACGAACATCCTTGCCGACCCACGGGTGGCCGCGCTCCCGGTGCTGGAGACGCTCCCGGCGCTGGAGGAGGCGCTGGCCGGTGCCGGTACGGCGGTGCTGGTGGCGCCGCCGGGTGCGGGCAAGACGACGGTGGTCCCGCCGGTGCTCCTGCGGTCTCCGTGGCTGGGCGGTGGGAAGGTGGTGGTGCTGGAGCCCCGGCGGCTGGCGGCGCGGGCGGCGGCGGACCGGATGGCGCGTCTGCTGGGGGAGGCGGGTGCCGGGGGCACGGTGGGGTACCGGGTGCGGGGGGACACGCGGGTGGGCCGGGGCACCCGGATCGAGGTGGTGACCGAGGGCGTGCTGACGCGGATGCTGCAGTCCGATCCGGCGCTGGAGGGGGTGGGCGCGGTCCTGTTCGACGAGTTCCACGAGCGGTCGGTGCACGCGGACCTGGGGCTGGCGCTGACGCTGCACGCCCGGGCCGTCCTGCGGCCCGGGCTACGGGTCGGGGTCATGTCGGCGACGCTGGATGCCGCGCCCGTGGCCGGGCTGCTGGATGGCGCGCCGGTGGTGGCGGGAGAGGGGCGGACGCACCCCGTGGTCACGCGGTGGCGGCCCCGGCCGGTGGAGGGGTGGATCGAGCCGCCCGTCGCGGCCGCGGTGAGGCGGGCGCTGGAGGAGGAGGAGGGGGATGTGCTGGTGTTCCTGCCGGGCGCGGGCGAGATCCGGCGCACGGCCCGACGCCTGGCGGGCGGCCTGCCCGACCACGTGACGGTCCACCCGTTGTTCGGCGCGCTGTCGCGGGGCGACCAGGACCGGGCCATCGCGCCCAGCCCGGAAGGCCGGCGGAAAGTGGTGCTGGCGACCTCGATCGCCGAGACCTCCCTGACCATCGAGGGGGTCCGGGTGGTGGTGGACAGCGGGCTGATGCGCGTGCCCCGCTTCGATCCCGGCACCGGCATGACGCGGCTCGAGACGGTCCGCGTCACCCGGGATGCCGCGGACCAGCGCAGGGGCCGCGCGGGACGGACGGCGCCCGGCGTGTGCTACCGGCTGTGGACGAAGCACCAGGACCGGGGGCTCGTACCGCACCGGCGGCCGGAGATCCTGGACGCCGACCTGGCGCCCCTGGCGCTGGAGCTCGCGGTGTGGGGCGCGGCCCCGGACGAGCTCCGGTGGCTCGATCCGCCGCCCGACGCGGCCTACCGTCAGGCGCTGGAGCTGCTCCGGGAGCTGGACGCCGTCGACGAGGGCGGCGCCACCGACCACGGCCGGGCGCTCTCCGGTCTCGGCGTGCACCCGCGCCTCGGCCACATGCTGGTGCGCGCCCGCGAGCTCGGCCGCCTCGAGACCGCGTGCGATCTCGCCGCCCTCCTCGCCGACCGGGACATCCTCCGGGGGGAAGGCCGGGCGCCGGATGCCGACCTGCGGCTCAGGGTCGAGGCGCTGCGCCGGCTCCGGGATGGGCGGGGCGCCCCGGCCCGCGTCCGGGGGCAGACCGTCCATCGCGGCGGACTGCGGCGGGTGGCCCGGGAGTCGGAGCGACTGCGGTCGTCGACCGCGACCCTCGACGCCGGTCCGCCGGGGGGCGAGGATGGCACCCGGGACCGGGAGGTCGAAGGGGACATCGCGGGCGTGCTCACCGCACTGGCCTATCCCGACCGGGTCGGGCGCCGCCGCGACGGGGAGCGGGGCCGCTTCCTGCTGCGGAGCGGCCGCGGCGCGCGCTTCGCCGAGCCCCAGGCGCTGGAAGGCGAGGACTGGCTGGTGGCCGCGGAGGTGGAAGGCCGGGGAGCGGAAGCGCGGATCTTCCGCGCGGCGCCCCTCACGCTCGAGGCGATCGAGGCCCTGTTCGGCGACCAGGTGGAGGAGGTCGAGGAGGTGGCCTGGGACCCGACGGCCGGCCGGGTCCTGGCCCGGCGACGGCGTCTTCTCGGCGCACTGACACTCATGGAGGCGCCGCTCCGGACTCCGGATCCCGCCGAGCTGGCCCGGGCGCTCCTGGACGGGATCCGGGAGGCCGGGCTCCGGGTCCTGCCGTGGTCGAAGGAGACGGAGCAGCTGCGACAGCGGCTGGAGTTCCTCGGGCGGCTCGATCCGGAGGCGTGGCCGGATTGCTCCGGGGCGACGCTGGAGGACTCGCTGGAAGAGTGGCTCCTGCCGTTCCTGCCCGGGATGAGACGGCTCGAGGACCTGCGGCGGATCGATCTGGCGGCCGCCCTGATGGAACGGGTCGGCTGGGAGCGGCGGGCGGACGTGGAGCGGCTGGCGCCGACCCACCTGGAGGTGCCCAGCGGGTCGAGGATCCGGATCGACTACGGCGACCCCGAGGCGCCGGCGCTGGCGGTCCGGCTCCAGGAGGTGTTCGGCCTCACCGAGACGCCGACCGTCGCCGGAGGGCGGGTTGCCCTCACCATGAAGCTGCTGTCCCCCGCCCACCGGCCGGTCCAGGTGACCCGGGACCTCGCCAGCTTCTGGCGGGACGCGTACTTCGAGGTGCGGAAGGACATGCGCGGCCGCTACCCGAAGCACTACTGGCCCGAGAACCCGCTGGAGGCGCGGGCCACCCGGAGGACCCGACCGCGCTGACACGCGCACGGGTGGCGTCCGCACCCCTGGCAGGGCCCGTCCCGCTTCCGCCGGCCGGCCCGCCGCGTTAAGCTGGAGCAAATGCGTCCTCCCTCTCCCCCCCGGAGGCCATGGCACCGAACGCGACGGGTACCGCGCGACTCCTTCCCCGGCTGACGACCCGGGCCCTCGGCTACGTGGCTGCCGCGTTCCATTCGATCGAGCGCGTCGGGCCGCCCCTGCCGCCCGGGCCCGTCCTCGTGGTCGCGAACCACCCGAACAGCCTGCTGGATCCCCTCGTCATCTTCCGGATCGCCGGTCGCCCCACCCGACCTCTGGCCAAGGCGCCGCTGTTCCATCAGCCGGGCGTCGGTCAGGTCCTGCGGGCCATGAACGGCCTCCCCGTATACCGCCGCCAGGACGACCCGTCCCGGATGCACCACAACGAGGAGACGTTCCGGAGCGCCATCGAGGCGCTGTGGGCCGGGGAGGCGGTCCAGATCTACCCGGAGGGGGTCAGCCACGACGAGCCGGCGCTCCAGCCCCTCAGGACGGGCGCCGCCCGCATCTCGCTGGCCGCGGAGGCGGACGCCGGATGGACGCTGGACCTCCGGATCGTCCCCGTGGGCCTGACGTACTCCCGGAAGGCCGTGTTCCGGGGGTCCGTCGTCGCCTGGATGGGGACGCCGATCCGGGTCCGCGACTGGCGGACCGCCCACGAGATCGACCCCCAGCAGGCGGTGCGGGACCTCACCGCCGAGATCGGCCGACGCCTGACCCGGGTCACCCTCAACCTCACCGAGCGCGAGGACCGCGGTCTCATCGAGACCGCCGAGCGGCTCTGGACGGCGGAAAAGGCGCTCGCCGGGTGGCGGGAGCGGCCCGGGTTCGTGGACCGGCTGCCCCGGCTCCAGGCCTTCGCCCTCGGCCTCGCCTGGATCCGGGCCCACGATCCCGCCCGGCACGACCGGCTGGCGCGGGCGCTGCACCACCACCAGCGCCGGCTGGCCGTGCTGGGGGCCGGAGAGGGCGAGACGCCGCCGGGGTACGCGCCCCGGGACGTCGTCCGCTACGCGCTTCCCAGGGCGGCGGCCCTCCTGCTGACCCTCGGGCCCGGACTGCTCGGGATGCTGCTCTGGGCGCTGCCGTACCGGCTGACGGGATGGGCCGTCCGCCGCATCGATCCGCCCCGCAAGGACACCGTCGCCGCGTACAAGCTCGGCGCCGCCCTCCTCGCCTATCCCCTGGCCTGGATGGGGTGGATCGCCGTGGCGGGATGGGGATGGGGCCCCCGGGCCGCCCTCGGGGTCGCGCTGCTCCTGCCCCCGCTGGGGGCCCTCGGCGTCTACTGGATGCGACGCTGGGAGTGGCTGGTCGAGGACGCCCGGCTCTTCCTCCGCCTCGCCCCCCGCCCCGACCGGCGAGACCGCCTGGCGGCCGAGCGGCGGGCGCTCGTGGAGGAGTTCGACCGGATCCGGCGGTTGGTGGAAGCGGAGAGCCCCGCGCCCTGGACGAGCTGAGGCGAGGGGCCCCGAACGCCGGGATCCGGTTTCGGTGGGGCCCGACCCGGCGGGCCGGGGCGAGCCTAGGCTCCCGCGCCGACCGCCTCCCGGCGCATCCGCTCCACGACGTCGTGGGCCAGAGGGAACCAGCGCATGCGCTCGAAATCGTCCTCCAGCGCCGCGGGCTCGACGTCCATCCGGGGGACCCGGGCTTCGGCCCGCTCGCGGATCCGCTCCGCGTCCCGGAGATAGTCGTCGAAGGCCTCCTCGCTCGCGTGCACGTGCCGGGATTCGAAGCGCATGCGTCCGTCCTCGTAACGCACGTCGTGGAGGCTCATGGGCGCGTGCGCCCTCCAATCCCGGTGCCGCCAGTCGCCGGTCAGCGCGTCGAACTCGTAGTAGGGCAGGAGCTTCCAGCCGTGGGTCGCGACCCAGTCCACGGCCCGGAGGATGAAGTCGGCCTCGGCCTCGGAGATGAAGTAGTTGAATCCGACCCGCGTCCAGCCGGGCTTCAGGCCCCGACACCCCTCCTCGATCTTCTGGACGTGCCGCTCGAGCTCCTCGCCCCGGATGTTCAGCAGGCGGGCGCCATAGGGCCCCGCGCAGGAGCACCCGCCCCGGCCCTGGATCCCGAACAGGTCGTTCAGCAGCGCGGTCACGAGGTCGTGATGGAGGTACCAGCGGTCATCGTAGCGCACGGTGAAGGAGAGGATCGCCAGCCGATCCGACTCGTGGGGACCGAGAACCTCCAGCGCCGGGTTCCTCTCCCATTCCCGGATCGCCCGGCGGGTAAAACGCTCCTCCCGCTCCCGGATCACGTCCACCCCCACCGCCTCCTTCAGCTGGAAGACCAGCCCCGCCCGGATCGACTCGATGATGGCCGGCGTCCCGCCCTCCTCCCGCAGCTCCGGCTCCTCCGTGTACCGGTGATAGGTCTCGGTCACGAAGTCCACCGTACCGCCGCCGGGCCGGTTCGGGACCCGGTTGTGGAACAGCTCCCGCTTCGCCACCAGCACCCCCGGCGTGCCCGGACCGCCCACGAGCTTGTGCGGTGAGATGAACACCGCGTCCTTGTAATCCAGGGGGTCGGCCCCGCCGTTCATCAGGACGTCCACGTACGGCGCCGCCGCCGCGAAGTCCCAGAACGACAGCGCCCCGTGGGCGTGCAGGAGCGTCGAGATGGCCGCCGTGTCCGTCAGCACCCCCGTGACGTTGGAGGCCGCCGAGAAGCTACCGATCCGCAGCGGACGGTCCGCGTACTCCTCCAGGCGCTCCTCCAGCTCGTCGATGGCGATCCGGCCGGCCGCATCCTCGTGGATCACCACCACGTCGGCGATGGACTCCCGCCACGGCAGCTCGTTGCTGTGGTGCTCGTACGGCCCGATGAACACCACCGGCCGCTCCGCCGCCGGGATCTCCGACAGCAGGTCGTAGCGCGCCGACAGGTCGCTCGGCAGACACAGGTTCAGCACCTCGATCAGCGTGTGCACCGCCCCCGTGGCCCCCGAGCCGCAGAAGATCAGCGCGTCCTCCGGCCCCGCCCCCACCGCGTCCTTGATGATCCGCCGGGCCTCCTCCCGGAAGCGCGTCGTCTGCCGACCCGTCCCCGACGTCTCCGTGTGCGTGTTCGCGTAGAGCGGCAGGACCTCGTCCCGGATGAAGTCCTCGATGAACGACAGCGACCGGCCCGACGCCGTGTAGTCCGCGTACGTGATCCGGCGGGGGCCGTATGGCGTCTCGATGGACTCCTCGCTCCCGATCACCGAGGAGCGGACGAGGTCGAGCAGCGCGTGGCTCATGGGCGGGAATGTAGGGCCGACCGCCCCCCCGCTCAACGCGGCACGCCGTGGATGTAGTCCTTCAGATGCCGGTTCTCCGACTCCACGCTCCGCCGCACCTCGTTCACCACGTCGCCGATGGACACGATCCCCACCAGCCCCCGGTCGCCGACGATGGGGAGGTGTCGGATGCGGTTGTTCGTCATGATGTTCATGACGTAGTCCAGGTCGTCCTCCTCGACGCCCACGATCACGTCGCTCGTCATGACCTCCTCGACCGCCGTGGAGGCGACGGCCTCGGGTCCGTTCGCGACCATGTTGAGGACGTCGCGCTCGCTGATGATCCCGCGGATCTCCTCTCCGGCGATGACGACGAGGGCGCCAATGCGGTGCTCGGCCAGGATGCGGACGGCGTCGAGCACGGTCTCTCCGGGACCGACGGTGACGACGTCGGCGCCCTTGGTTCGGAGGATGTCGCGGATTCTCATGGCTGGACCTCGCGGTTGCGGTGAGCAGGGTTCCGACGTCGGCAGGGCCCTAAATATTGCGGCGCGGAGCCCGGCGGTCCAGCCGTGGGGGGCGCTACCCGGCGGCGGCGCGGACGGCGCGCGGGACGGCGACGGGGTCGGGCGGATCGGGCAGGACGCGCTCGAGGACCCGGGCCGAGGAGAGGACGCCGGGGACGCCGGCGCCCGGGTGGGTGCCGGCGCCGACGAAGTAGAGGCCGGCCACGTCGGGGGCCCGATTGTGGTAGCGGAACCAGGCCGACTGGGTGAGGAGGGGCTCGGGGCCGAACGCGGCGCCGTCGACGGAGCGGAGGGTGTGCTCGAAGTCGGCGGGTGTCACGTGGGTGCGGGTGACGATGCTGTCACGGAGCCCGGGCATGAGGCGGCGTTCGAGAGCCTCGAGGATGCGGTCGAAGTAGGGCTCGGCCTCCCGGTCCCAGGGCACCCCGCTCCGGTTGTTGGGCACCGGGGAGAGGACGTAGAACGCGTCGCGCCCGGGGGGCGCCATCCCGGGGTCGGTGCGGGCGGGAGCGTGCAGATAGAGGGAGAAGTCGTCGGCCAGGACGCGACGCCGGAAGATGTCGTCCAGGAGGTCGCGGTAGCGGGGGCCGAGGACGATGGTGTGGTGGGCGAGGTCGTCGTACGTGCGGTCGGTTCCGAAATAGCCCACGAAGAGGCTCATCGACTGGCGCGTGCGGCGCGCCCGCCGACGCCCCCGGGGCGCGGTCTTCGAGTCCAGCATGTAGCGGTAGACGTACGAGGGATCGGCGTTGCTCACCACGACGTCCGCCGGGATGGTGGCGTCGGCGGTGCGCACGCCGGTCACGGCCCCGTCCCGGACCCGGATCTCCTGGACGGGCGAGGAGAAGCGGACGTCCACGCCGAGCTCGCCCAGGAGGCGGACGAGGCCGTCGATGATGGCGCCGGTCCCGCCCACCGCGAAGTGGACGCCCCACTTCCGCTCGAGCCAGTGGATCAGCAGGTAGATGGATGTGGTGCTGAAGGGGTTCCCGCCCACCAGCAGGGGCTCGAAGGTGAGCGCCTGGCGGAGCCGCTCGTCCCGGATGTAATGGCTGACCAGCCCGCTCACCGTCCGGTAGCTCCGGAGCCGCACCATGGCCGGGATGACCCGGGCCATGGTGGAGAACCGGTGGAACGGCTGGTCGGCCAGCTCGGTGTAGCCCACGTCGAAGATCCGCTCGGCCTCGGCCGCCAGCTTCCGGTAGTTGTCCACGTCCGCCGGGCTCAGCCGCTCGATCTCCGCCAGCAGCCGCGCCTCGTCGCCCACGTAGTCGAAGGTGGAGCCGTCGTCGAACAGGATCCGGTAGAACGGGTCCACCGGCACCAGCTCGAAGTAGTCCCGGCTGTCCCGACCCACCAGCTCGAACAGCTCGTGCAGGAGGTACGGCGCCGTGATCACCGTCGGGCCCGCGTCGAACCGGAACCCGTCGCGCTGGATCACCCGCGCCCGGCCCCCCGGGCGGTCCAGCGCCTCCAGCAGCGTCACCCGGTACCCCCGGGCCCGCAGTCGCACCGCCGCCGCCAGACCCCCGAACCCGCTCCCGACCACCACCGCCCTCATGCCCCACCTCCCTCGGGCGGACCCGCCGCCGCCAGCACCTGACGCAGCGAGTCCAGGTCGCTCACCAGCGTGACACCCTCCGGCGCCACCCGCTCCGACCGCCGGCCCCCGGCCACCAACAGCACCCCCTCCGGCAGTGCCGCCCGCAGCGCTTCCAGCTCCTCGCCCGCCCGGTCCAGGTCCCGGTCCTCCCCGTCCACCACGCTCACCGCCACCACCGCCGCCCCCGAGCGATCCGCCGCCGCCGCGATCTCCTCCGCCGGCAGCGACGGCCCCAGGTACAGCACCCGCCACCCCGCGTCCGCCGCCACCACCGCCGCCAGCATCGCCCCGAACTCGTGCAGCTCCCCCGACGGCGTCCCCGCCACCATCAGCGGCGCATCCTCCGCCGCCTCGAACCGCCCCAGCAGCCAGTCCAGCACCTGGCGCACCGCCGTCGACACCACGTGCTCCTGCGCCGGCCGCAGCTCCCCACGCTCCCACAGCTCCCCCACCCGATGCAACAACGGGCCTACCACCGCCGTCACGAACACCGGCGCGCTCAGCTTCACCACCGCCCGCATCAGGTGCGCCCGCAGCGTCTGCGCATCCAGACGATCCGCCGCCTCCAGACACGCCGCCAGGTACTCCGCCTGGTCCACGCCCGCCCCCGACTCCGCCGCTCCCGCATCCTCCCCCACCAACTCCACCAGCTCCTCCGTCGGCAGCCCCGCCACGCTACCGATGGACCGCCCCCCCTCCGTCGCCCGCCGCAACAGCCGCAGCCGCATCACGTCCGCGTCGCTGTATAGGCGCTGTCCACCTTCCGTCCGCCCCGGCTCCACGGCCCCATAGCGCCGCTCCCACGCCCGCAACACGTGCGAGGTCAGTCCCGTCCGCTGCACCACCACCCCCATCGGGTGCCGCGGCGCCTCTCGCCTGTCGTCGCTCGTCATCCCCCACCCCCTCCCGCGCGTCGCGCGTCCGTCCGAACCGCCGACTCGGAAGCAATGGTAAGGCGCCCGCCGGCTCCTGTCAACATCTCGTCGAACCAAACCTTGACAATACCTAGACGATTCCCTATACATGGGCTGGCACCCGAACGGAGGCGAGGATGAGCGGACGCGAGACGAGGGGACGACGCACGGAGGCGGCGCTGGCGGACGGGGCGCCGGTGATGGTCCTGGCGCTGTTCAGCGTGGTGGCGGTGGCGGGCTACGCGGTGTTCGGGCGGGACCCGTCTCGGCTGATCGGGCTGTCGGATGCGGCGGTGCGGTTCTACGGCATCTCGTTCGGCTTTTTCGCGCAGGCGCAGATTCTCCTGGCGGGGGTGGTGCTGGCGATCTACCTGGTGCGGCGGGCGGGGTGGCGGTGGCTACCGGCGTTCGTGGCGGTGTACGGGCTGAGCCTGGGGAGCGAGCTGTTGGGGACGGCGTACGGGGTTCCGTTCGGTCCGTATTCGTACACGGAGCTGCTGGGGGTGAAGTGGCTGGGTCTGGTGCCGGCGCTGATCCCGTTGAGCTGGTTCTTCATGGCGGTGCCGGCGTACGGGTTGGCCGTGCGTGCCCTGGGTGGCGGGGGGCGCCCGGGTGCGCTGGGGCGGGCGGCGTCGGAGTCGGCGGGTCGTGCGGGAGCGTTGAGCCGGATCGCTTTGGGGTCGCTGCTGCTGCTGGCGTGGGACCTGACGCTGGACCCGGCCATGAGCGAGGTGACGCGGTACTGGGTGTGGGGGGAGGCGGGCCCGTACTACGGCATGCCGCTGATGAACCTGTTCGGCTGGTACGTGACGGGTGTGGTGTTGATGGTGGTGCTGGAGTGGGGTGGTGCGCGGAGCTGGCTGGGCGGCGCGTCGACGGCGTGGCTGGTCGGCTTCTACGGCGCGAACCTGATTCTGCCGCTGGGGATGTCCCTGGCGGCGGGCATGTGGGGCGCGGCCGTGGCGACGGCAATGGTGTTGGGTGGTGTGGTGGTGTGGGCCTCGTCGCGGTCGCGTACCCGTGGTGGCGGGCGGCTGGAGGGCGGGACTGGGCGGCGTGAGGCGTCGTCGGGTGCGGAGGTGGTGCGGTGAGGGGCGGAGCACCCGGCGGCGCGCTCGCCGCGGCCCGTGAGCGGGTGGCCGAGGGGCTGGAGCCCGTTGGGCGTCGGCTGGTGGAGGCGGGGATGCCGACGCCGGAGTGGAGCGGTCAGCTGATCCGGCCGCTGGTGGGGTGGGCGGCGGCGGGCCGTCCGGCGGCGGATGGCGGGGGCCGGGTATGGGAGGCGCTGGCGGCGGTCCAGCTGGCGCACGAGGCCTCGCTGCTGCACGACGACGTGATCGACGGCGCGGGCACGCGGCGGGGCGAGCCGACGGTGGCGGCGGCGCGGGGAGTGGCGGCGGCGCTCGTCGAGGGGGATCACCTGCTGACGACGTCGTACCGGCTCGCGGCGCGGACGGGGAGTCTGGACTGGGCGGACCTGTTCGCCCGGGCGGTGGAGCGGACGGTGGCCGGGGAGAAGGCCCAGGCCCGGGCGGCGGGGCGGCCGCTGGACTGGGCGGAGTACGAGACCATCGTGCTGGGCAAGTCCGGCGAGCTGCTGGGGGCGGCGCTGGCGGCGGGCCCGACGCTGCGGGGCGACTGGCGGGCGCAGCGGGTGTTCGAGGCGGGCCGTCGTCTGGGGCTGGTCTACCAGATGCTGGACGACCTGCTGGACTACTGTCCCCACGTCGACACGGGGAAGCCGGCGCTCGCCGACTACCGCCGGGGCCTGTGGACCTGGCCGCGTCTGGTCGCGGAGCTCCCGGACGGGCTGGAGGACGGGGAGGTGATCCGGCGGCTGCGGGAGCCGGACCCGGCGGGGGTCGCGCCGCTGGAGCGGTGCCTGGCGCGGCTCCGCGGCGAGGCGGAGTCGCTGGCCGCGGAGCTCGCGGAGCTGTTGCCGGAGGACTTGGTGGTCCCCGCGCTGCTGGCCGAGTGGGTCGAGCGGGCCGGCGCGGCGGTGGCCGCCGCCCGACCGCCGGTCGTGCTGCCGCCGGTGAGCGGGTGGGAGGAGCTGATGGCGGAGCACGCGAAGTCGTTCCGCTTCGCCTCCCGTCTGTTCCCGGCGGACCGTCGCGAGCAGGTGGTGGGGGTGTACGCGTGGTGCCGGTACACGGACGACCTGGTGGACGGCGTGGGGCTCCCGGCGGAGACGCTGGAGGCGCGGCTGGACGCGTGGCTCGACCTGTCCCGCAGGGCGTACGCGGGCGAGGTCACGGGCAATGACCTGGCGGACCGGGTCATGGCGGGAATGCGGGAGGCGGAGGTCCCGTTCGGCTACGCGGAGGAGCTGATCGAGGGCATGCGCATGGACGTCCGGGGGCAGGAGTACGGCACGCTCACGGAGCTGTGGACGTACACCTACCGGGTCGCCTCGGTCGTGGGACTGTGGATGACGGAGCTGTTCGGGATCCGGGACCCGTGGATGCTGGATCGGGCCGCGTCCCTGGGCCACGCCATGCAGCTCACGAACATCCTCCGGGACGTCGGCGAGGACCTGGAGACGGGCCGGCTCTACCTGCCCACGTCCTGGCTCGCGGCCCACGACCTGGACCCTGAGGACCTCCGGCGCATGGCCCGGACGGGGGCGGTCGACGACCGCTACCGGGCGCTGATGGAGCGCCTGATCCGGGTCGCGGAATCCGAGTACGACCAGGCGGCCCCGGCCATCGCCCGGCTGCCCGACTTCTACCGCCGCCCCGTCGCCGTCGCCGCCGACGTCTACCGGGGGATCCTCGATGCGATCCGGGGCAACGACTACGACACCCTCGGCACCCGCTCGTACACGACGCTCACCGACAAGCTCCGGCTCGGCGCAGCCGCGCTGTGGCGCTCCCGCTCGCCGGAGGCCGGCCTCCGGCAGGCGCTGGCCCGGGCGGCCATCTTCGGCGTGGCGCTGCTGATGGCCCTGGGCGCCGGCCCCGTCCGCGGTCAGACCGTCCTGCCGGCGCTGGAGCCCGCGCCCGCGGAGCGGGCGGAGCCGGTCCGGACGGGTTCGAGCACGGAGCGGGCCTTCGGCCGGCTGGGCACGCTCTGGGTGCTGGCCGTGGAGGAGGAGACGGCGGTGGACCTCGGCCTCGAGGCCATCGCCCGCCTGCGGGCCGACCTCGCCCCGGCGGCCGCGCCCGAGGACCGGCTGCTGCGGGCCTACGAGGGCGCGTTCACCGTCCTGCGCGCCAAACACGGGAGCTGGCCGCCCACGCGCCTCCGGCACCTGCGGGAAGGATTCGCGCTCATGGACGCGGCCGTGGCGGAGTCCCCGGACGCCGCCCCGCTGCGCTACATCCGGCTCATGAGCGGGTTCCACCTGCCGGGCATCTTCGGCCGGGGCGACGAGGTCGACGCGGACATGCGGGCACTGATTCGCCTCCTGCCTTCTTCGTCGGAGACTTTCCCCGCGGGGGCGCTGCCGGCCGTCGTGGGCTTCACCCTCGAGCACGGCGACCCGGATCCGGCGGAGCGCGAGGCGCTGGAGGCGCTCCTCCGGTGAGGACCTGGTACTCCCCCCGCGTCTGGAGCGCCTTCGAGCTCGTGTTCCGGCCCTGGATGCATCGGCGGTTGGCCGGCGTGCACGTCCGGGGGACCGAGAAGGCGGACTGGCTGCCGGTCATGCCCGTGCTCCTGGTGGCCAACCACGTGAGCTGGTGGGACGGCTTCCTGCTGCGGGAGGTGCACCGGCGGCTGCGCCCCGACGCCCCGCTGCACGTGGTCATGTTGGAGGCCGAGCTGCGCCGGTTCCCGATCTTCCGGGGGATGGGCGCCGTCCCGCTGGCCACCGGCCCCATGGCGGCCCGGTCCCTGGCCTCGGAGCTGGCGACCCGCGTGGGGCACCGGCCCGACGCGGTGATCGGGTATTTCCCCCAGGGCCGGATCTGGCCGTCCCACCGGCGCCCGCTGGGGTTCCACCGGGGCGCGGCGTGGCTGGCGAGCCGCCTCGCGCCCGTGGCCGTGGTGCCCGTGGGGCTTCACCTGGAGCCCCTCACTCGCCCGGGGCCCGCGGCGTTCGTGGAAGTCGGCTCGCCGTTCCTGGTCCGGGACACGGTGAGCACCGCCTGGCTGGAGCGGGCCGTGACCGAGCGGGTCGACGACATCCTGGGCTTCGTGCAGCGCCACGGCGAGGATTCGGTGGCCCGCTGGCGGGAGGCCGCGTGAGCGCGCTGGCCTTCGGCCTGGTGGGGCTGCTGGCAGTCCTCACGGTCATCGCCCTGGTCAACCTGGGCACGGCCCCGCGGCTGCACCGGCTGCCCCCGCCCGTTCGGTGCCCGCTGGTGAGCGTGCTGGTCCCGGCCCGGGACGAGGCGTTCAACCTCGGTCGGACCCTGCCCGCGCTGCTGGCCTCCCGCTATCCGGCGCTGGAGGTGGTGATCCTGGACGACGGCTCCTCGGACGATACGGTGGCCGTGGCCCGGCGCACGGCGCAGGGGGACGAGCGGGTCCGGCTCGTGGAGGGGCATCCCCCGCCCCGGGGCTGGACGGGCAAGAACTGGGCGTGCCACCAGCTCGCGGAGCTGGCCCGGGGGAAGGTGCTCATCTTCTGCGACGCGGACGTCCGGCCGGGCCCGGACGCCGTGGCCCGCACGATCTCGGCGCTCCGGGACACCGGCGCCGGCGTCCTCACGGCCTTCCCCCGCCACGACCGGGGGGGCTGGTTCGAGGAGGCGGTCATCCCGGTGGTGACCAAGCTGCCGGTCGCCGCGCTCCTTCCCCTGGCGCTGGTGCGGTGGACGCGAACGCCTTCGCTGGCGGTGGGCAACGGCCAGTGGCTGGCCTGGCGGAAGGAGGCCTACGAGCGGGTCGGCGGCCACGCCCGCGTCCGGGGCGATGTGCTGGAGGACGTGCGCCTGGCCCGCGTCGCCAAGGCCGAGGGGGTCCGGCTGGCCGCCTTCGTGGCGACCCGGGACCTGGCGGTCCGCATGTACGCCGACCGGCGGAGCACGTGGGAGGGCTTCGTGAAGAACCTGTACCCCCTGGCCGGCGGTCGTCCGGCGCTGGCGTTCGCAGCGGTGGTGGCGCTCCTGGCCCTCGGGCCGGCACCGATCCTCCTGTCGCTGGTTCCCGGCGCATCCCCCCTGTTCCTGGTGGCGCTGGCGGAGCTGCTGGTCCTGCGTACCGCGGCGGCCCGTCTGTTCGACGACGATCTCCGGACGGTGCTCCTGCACCCGGTGGGCGCCACGGCCGCCGCCGCCCTCACGGTGGCGTCCTGGGCCCGCCACCGGCGGGGCACCGTCGCCTGGAAGGACCGAAACGTGAACCTGGAGAACCCGGCATGAACGAGCACGTCGTCCTGGTCGACTGGGCGGACCGGCCCGTGGGCACCGCGGAGAAGCTCGTGGCCCACCGGGAGGGTCTTCTCCACCGGGCGTTTTCCGTCTTCGTCCTGAACGACGAAGAGGAGCTGCTCCTCCAGCGGCGCTCCGTCGACAAGTACCATTCAGGCGGGCTGTGGTCGAACACGTGCTGCAGTCACCCCAGGCCGGGGGAAAGCGTCGAGGCGGCCGCCCACCGACGGCTGGCGGAGGAGCTCGGCTTCGACTGCCCGTTCGAGCCCGCCGGCAGCATCCTCTACCGCGCCGAGGTGGGCGGCGGGCTCGTGGAGCACGAGTACGACCATCTCCTGCTCGGCCGCTGGGACGGGACCCCCGAGCCGGACCCGGACGAGGTGGCCGGGTGGCGCTGGGTCGCCCTCGACGACCTCCGCGACGAGCTCGCCCGGGCGCCCAGCCGCTTCACGTACTGGTTCAAGGCCGCGTTCCGGGAGCTGGACGACCGGGGACGGCTCCCAACCGGCGAGCCCGCCGGCCCCCGGGTCGCATGAGCCCGGTGGGGGCCCTGGCCCCGGGACTCGCCCCGGCCCCGAGACCCGCGCCGACACCCCGGCCCGCGCCGGCACCTTGACCCGCGACCCGCGACTGCGTCAACTGCCCGTCATGAGAACTCTTCCTGCTGCGGTACCCGTGCTTCTCGCCCTCGCGCTCCTGTCCACGCCGCTGGCCGCCCAGGAGGCGGCGGACGCGGAGGAGCCGGCGGACCGGTGGGCGGCCGAAGCGACGCTGTCGCTCAACAGCTCCGGCGGCAACCAGGACCTCACGGTGCTGAGCACCGAGATCGGGCTGACGCGCCTCGAGACCGCCGCGTACGAGCTCTCTCTCGATGGCCGCTTCCGCTACGGCCGCAGCGAGGGCGAGGACGTGGCGCAGGACCTCCAGGGGACCCTCACCTTCGACGTCTGGCCCGAGGCCCGGTGGTCCCCGTTCCTGTTCGCGACGGGCGAGCAGGACCCCTTCCGGAAGCTGGACCTGCGCCTGAACGGCGGCGCCGGGCTCAAGCACACGTTCTGGCGTGACGACTGGGACGAGGTCTCTCTCAGCGGCGCGGTGCTCTACAGCTACGAGAACCTGGAGGTGGCCGACACCCTGGGCGACGGGATCACGCGGATGGCCCTCTGGAGCTGGCGGGTCCGGGGCCGCCGGGAGGTGTCGGAGGGCAGTCGCCTGGAGCAGGTGGTGTTCTACCAGCCGGCCTGGAACGCCCTCGACGACTACGTCCTCGAGTCCCGGACGTCCGGGCGCCTCGCGCTGTCGGAGCGGCTGGCGTTCACCACCACGGCCATCTACGAGCGGGACAGCACGCCGGCCCCCGACGTCGAGCCGGACGACTGGTCGCTCGCGGTGGGGCTCAGCCTGGCCACGCAGTGGTGAGCGCGGGAGGGCGGGAGCGGCCGGCCGCGGCCGAGCCGGCTGCCGGACCCGCCGGCGACCGCGGCGGCTACCAGCCCTCGGTCCCGGGCTCGCCCTTGATGGGGCCCACCAGGTCCGGCGTCACCCAGCCGCCGTAGAACCCGCCCGGCTGCGGGCGGACCGGCAGGTCGCCGACCCGGCAGCGGTCGACCTTCCCGGCGTAGAACGCGAGCCAGTCCCGGACCCGCTCGTAGCCGGGCGCCGGGTCGGGATAGCTCCAGGCCGCGTCCCGGACAACCCCGCCCCGGCCTTCCAGGCTCCAGTACTCCGCCCACCCCTTCCACTCGCAGTGGGTCCTCCGGCCGCTCGGCCGCAGCAGATCGGTGCGCACGTCCTCCGGCGGGAAGTAGTAGACCGGCGCGCCGGCGGTCTCCACGATCCGCGCCCCCCGTGTGGTCCGGGCGATCACCTCACCCCCCCATTCCACGCTCAGCTCCGCCTCCACCGGCTCCACGCGCGGCGGCCGCGGGTAGTCCCAGACCGACTCCTGCCCCGGACCCGGTGTCACGGCCCATGCCGGACGATGTCCCATCCTCACCTCCCGTCCACGAATCCCCCCCGGGGACCGCCGCGCCCACCGGTCCGGCCCCGTCCGACCGATACCCCTGTGGCATGACCGCCGTTCACCGCGCATCTTTCTTCGCCATGACACCACCGACGCGATACGGGGATCCCCGGTCGGCCCAGGCCGGGTCCTCCGGCAGGGGGGCCGCCGGGCTGGCGCTCCTGCTGGCGCTGTCGTCGTGTGGCCCGGCACGGCACGGCGCTTCCGCTCCGCCCTCTCTCCCTTCCGGGGTCCGGGCGGAGGTCGTCGAGCGGTCCTACCCCGTACGGGGAACGACGCACCGGGAGATCGGTCGGTCGCTGGCGGAGAACCGGGTCTCCATCGCGGGCCGGAGCTTCGCGGGGGTGCATAGCTGGCGCCTGAGCTGGCGCTACCGCTACGGCAGCGCCGCGTCCGCCTGCCGCATCCGGTCCCTGGACATCCGGCTGGTCTCCGAGACGGTCCTGCCGCGCTGGGAGGATCGGGGCCGGGCCGACAGCGCGATCGTCGCCGACTGGGACCACTACCTCGGCCTGCTTCGAGCGCACGAGAACGGGCACCGGGACATCGCCTATCGCGCCGCGCGGGAGGTCCACCGCGCGCTCCGACGCCTCACCAGTCCGGACTGCAGGCTCATGCCCGCCCGCGCCGACCGGCTCGCCCGGTCCGTCCTGCAGGAGTACAAGGACCGGAACCGGGCGTACGACGAGGAGACGGGTCACGGGCTCACGCAGGGCGTGCGGTGGCCGCCGGAGGTCGATCGCCCGGCCCGGGCCGGCGCCGGGCTGGAGGGATGATCCTCATCCGCGGCCGCGTGCCGTCGCTCCTGGCCTGGGGTCTCCTGGTGGGCGGCGTCGCGCTCCTCATCACGCTGCCCTATCCGCTGCTCCGGGACGACCTCGTCGCCCGCGCCCTGCCGGGCGCCCTGCTCTTCGTCCTCGCCGGCCTCGTGTTCGGCCTCTCGCACCCCCATGGCCTGGAGTGGGCGGGCGCCGCGGTCATGGGGTGGCTTCCGGCCATGGCCGGGATCGCGGCGCTCGTCGGCGGGACCTCGCCGGACGCCGCCACGGCCCTCGCCCTCGTGCTGCTCCCCGGACTCCTGGCCGCGGTGGGCGCCCGGGTCGGGGCCGGGATCGCGCGCTGGAGAGCCGGCACGCCCTGACCCCGGGCACACGACACCGTTGCGTCGAGGGGGGACGGGCGGCACCGTGGTAGCACCCTTACCGCCGCGTCCCCGGGGCACGACCGCCGCGGGGAGCGCGACCCCTACCCGCGGAGGTCCACCATGAGGCGACTCCCCCAGCTGGCCACCCTCGTCTTCGGCGTCGGCATCCTCGCCGCCTGCGCCGATCCGGTTCAGCCCGACCCGATGCTGAGCCCCGACGCGCAGCGGCTCGCCGCCAGCGAGGACGCGTGCTGGGGCCAGGCGACGAAGGTCTTCGCCCGGCTGGGCGAAATGGGCGAGCACGCCTCCCAGCAGCCCACTCCCCGGGTCGGCCTCGCCAACCTGGCCCGCGCGCTGTACGAGGCCGGCGTGATCGACGAGCCGACGATGCAGGCGCTCGGCGCGTTCGTGGCCGCGGAGCTCGGCCTCGACATCGACGCCTGCATGTAGGCGCGCTTGGACGCGCCCGGGCGAGCCGGACCTGGCCGGGCGCGTGACGGTACGGGAGGATTGCCAAGAGGGCGGTGGGGAGACTACCATTCGGTGACAACTCCCCGACAACATTTGCTCCGATGCTGGAGATGATGGTCCGTCGATCGGGTCAGGCGCTCGTCGAGTACGTGCTCATCACCGCCCTGGTGGCCCTCACCCTGGTCGGGGTGCTGCTGATGTTCCGCGATACCGTCGGCGACCTGATCGGCGTGACGGTCGTCGAGGAGGTCGAGTGCGTGACCCCGGGCCACGGCGGCGAGAACCCCGGCCGGGACGGCGGCGCGCCGCCCGGCCAGTGCAAGGAGTGACGCCCCCGACCTGATCCGGTTCGCGCCCCCGGTCCGCCCATCGCTTTCGCCCCCTCGCGCGTCCTGTTGCTGTAGCCCCGTACAGATCACTCCGGCAAGGGAGGCACGTATGCGATCGCTGATGCTCCTGGCCGTGGGCGCCGCCCTGCTCGCGGCCCCCGACTCCGCTCCCGCCCAGTCCACGGTCGACATCCGGGAATGGACGGTCCCCTGGCCCGACACCCGCCCGAGGGATCCCTACGTCGGGCCCGACGGCCGCGTCTGGTTCGTCGGCCAGCGCGCCGACTACGTCGCGGTCCTCGACCCCGGGTCCGGCGAGTTCGAGCGCTTCGACCTGCCCGAGGGCGCCGGGCCCCACAACCTGATCGTGGACGACGACGGCACGGTCTGGTACGCCGGCAACCGGGACCGGCACATCGGCCGCCTCGATCCCGCGACCGGCGCCATCGAGCGCATCGAGATGCCCGACCCCGGGGCCCGCGATCCCCACACGCTCCTGTTCGGGGGCGAGGACCGGATCTTCTTCACCGTCCAGGGCGGCAACCGTGTGGGCCGGTTGAACATCGCCACCGGCGAGGTGGCGATCCGGGAGGTGCCCACGCCCGAGTCCCGCCCGTACGGGATCGTACGCGCGCCCGACGGCACCATCTGGGTGGCCGAGTTCGGCAGTCACAAGCTGCTCCGGGTCGACCCGGGCAGCCTGGCGCTGACGGAGGTCGAGCTGCCCCGGGAGACGGCCCGGCCGCGTCGGCTCCAGCCCACCTCCGACGGGCGCGTCTGGTACGTCGACTACGCCGACGGCTACCTGGGCGCGTACGACCCCGCCGGCGGCGGGTTCGAGGAGTGGCGGCTGCCCGGCGGCGCAGAATCCCGGCCCTACGGCATGGCCGTCGACGCGGCCGACCGGCTCTGGCTCGTGGAGACCGGCCCCCGGGGCGAGCCCAACCGGTTCGTCGGCTTCGACCCCGATTCGGAGGAGTTCTTCTCCGTCACCCGGATCCCCAGCGGCGGCGGGACCGTGCGCCACATGGTGTATCACGCGCCCACCAACACCGTCTGGTTCGGCACCGACGCCAACACGATCGGGCGCGCGCGGCTGCCGTGAGCCCTGCCTCGCCCGGGGCCGCGATCCGCGCCCCGGTCCTCGCCGGGCTCGCGCTGGTGACCGCCACCGCGGTCGCCGGCGCCTACCGCACGGGGCCGCCGCCGGGCCACACCGGCGCGTTCGACCAGCCGGACTGCGCGGCCTGTCACTTCGACGCCCTTCGCGACGACCCGGCGGGGAGCGTCGCCCTCGAGGCCCCGGAGCGGTACCGGCCCGGTGGGACGTACGAGGTCACCGTGACGCTGCGGTACCCCGAGCTGCCGGCTGGCGGGTTCCAGCTCGCCGCCCGCTACCTCGAGGGCCCCTGTGCCGGCCGGCAGGCCGGCGCGCTGGAGGCGACCGACGAGCGGACCCGGATCCAGACCGGCGAGGACGGGGTCGCCTACGCCTCCCATTCGGAGGACGGTGTGACGCCCCGGCGGCCCGGCGTCGCCGCCTGGACCCTGCGCTGGACGGCCCCGTCGAAGCGCGGAGCGATCGCCTTCGACGCGGCCGTGCAGGCAGCGAACGACGACGACTCCGAGTTCGGCGAACGACTCTATCGGGCCCGCGGGACCACCCGGCCGGAGGCCGGAGATGGGGACGGGTTCCGCGGTTCCGGCGCTTGCGGGGCCCGCCGGTGAGCGCTGATCGGGGGCCTTTGCCGGATCCCGGATGTATCGATACGATTGCGTCGTGCCCGGCCCGCGGTCCGGGCGACACGACGGGCGATCCCTCCACCGACGAGCAGAAATGGACGAGACAGTGGCACTGAAGCGATGGACCCCGCTGCTTGCAGCCGTGCTGGCCGCGGCCGCCTGCGGCGGCGACGACGGCACCGGGGTCACGGCCTCCTTCCCCGAGATCGCCGGCGAGTACGACTACGCCGCGCAGGTGGAAGGCGCGCCGGAGGCCGAGTTCGTGGGCACGCTGGAGATCTTCGACGTCTCCCGGAACGACGCCGAGTTCACCGGCAACTGGACCATCTACCTGGTGGACACGACCACGGGCGACTCGGTGGCGGGCTACACCGGGCCCATCTCGTCGGGCACGGTCCAGAAGAACCGGTCCATCGAGTTCGACTTCGGCACCCCCGACTACCACCACTCGGGGACCGTCGAGGGCTCGACCATCACCGGGACCTGGGTGCTCCAGGGCGAGACCACCGACTTCACCGGGCCGTTCACCGCCCAGCGCTAGCCGGGAGCTCCAGCGCCTCGTTGGGCGTGCTCCCGGTCAGCACCAGGACCGCGTCGAAGCCGAACAGGGTCCGCTCGACCCGCGGCGGCATTTCCCCGAGCTCGCCGCGGCTCGCCGGCGCCCGGAGCGGCCGCAGGTCGAAGAGCGTCCACCGCTCCGGGTCCGTGAGCTCCACGACCGGCGCGGCCCATCTCGTCGCGGCGAGCTCGGCCGGGGCCGGGACGTATTCCATGACGGTCGGGTTCAGGACCGCCCGCCGCGTGCCGGGGCCGCCCACCACCAGCAGGTGGAACGAGGGCCGGCCCAGGGCCTCCGCGAGGGACGCGGCCACGGTGCCCAGGTCGAACACGCCCGTGGGCGTCCGGCCGCGCATCATGTGGTTCGAACCGAACTTCAGCATCACACGGGGCGGGTCGCCGGAGCGCTCCCAGGCGTCGTACCAGAGACGGCCGAGCTGCCGCTTGTTCCACTGCGCCCGTCGCTCGTTCGACCGCCACGGCTCGCCCTCGAGCCAGTGCGCGTTGATCGCCCGGGTCTCCCGCAGCAGCGAGATGATCCGGTCGGCCTCGGAGTCGGGCTCCGGCTCGAAGGCCTCGTAGAGGGCGTCCAGGGCCGCGGCCGGGCCGCCGAACATCATCACGTGGGCCGGGTCCTTCTCCGCCAACGCCCGCTCCAGCGCCGAGTCGGCCACCTCGATCGCTGCGTCCACGGCCTGCCGCTGCGCGTCCGTCACCGCCAGCGCGCGGAGCCGACCGAGCGCGTGACGGTCGCCGAAGATGTCGTAGTCCAGGCCCCACAGGACCCCGCCCTGCTCCGCGGCCCCTACCGCCGCCACCGCCGCTACCAGCAGCTCGGCCTCCGTCCGGAGCGTGTAGAACGGTGCGCCCGGCCAGTGGTCGGCATAGAACCGGGTGAGAGCGTCCAGCGGCTCCGGGTCACGAGCGGCCCGCTCCAGCCGCTCGGCCAGCCCATCGCCCGTCTCGATGGCCAGGTGGCGGTAGCCGCTCCCGGCGAGCTCGGTGAACAGCGCCGCGGTCAGCACGGGGATCTCCGCCACGCCGTGCTCCTCGCCGATCAGGAAGAACTGCGACGCCCGGCCCGCCTCGAGAAGGAGCTCGCCTCCCGGGCCGCCGAGGCGACCGCCCTGCAGCGTCACGATGTGGCGGTTCGCCTCCAGCGCCTCCCGGAGGGGATCGCCGTCCCGGTCCTGCGCCGCGACGGGGGTCGGGGCCGCCGGGAGCGCGGCGACGGCGAGGACGGACGCCAGAAGAACGTTTCGGTCGCTCATGGACGTGGGGGTCACGGGTGGACGGGCGGTGCCCCCCATGATGCCACGGCGGGGGTGCACGTGCCAGGGAAAGACCGGGTGTTCGGTCCCGGATCCGGCCGGGGACCGCAGCGCGCCGTGCGGATCCCGGCACCCCCGACGGCAAACGACAGTTTACCGGCCCCCGGCCCGGACCGGCCTTGCGGAGCCGGCGACGCCGGCTCACTATGTGGGACCTTCCCGTCCCGGCATCCCGGGACCCGCCGCCCCCCATTCCTCGAGCCCGGGGAGCGCCATGCCCCACTGGACCTGCCCCTACTTCCAGTTCCGCACCTACCGCCGACCGGATCCGCTGCTGGAGCGGACGGTCGTGACCGACATCTGGGTCGCCAACCCCACCGCGTACAGCGCTGTCGTGGATCTGGTCTTCTGGTCCATGACGGCGGCCGGCCCGCGGCGAGCCGAGCTCGGCGGGAGCTGGACGCTGGCCGCCCGGGACCGGCTCTTCTATCGGCCGAGCATCCACGGTCAGAACCGCCGCGGCTGGTTCGAGCTGGTCAGCAGCCGGGACGTGGTGCCGCACGCCATGGTCACCAACCGACACCGGGAGATCACCGCCAACGGCCGACTGCACAGCTGGAGCGACGCCTCCTCGCTGCCCTTCACCCGGACCCGGTCGACCTTCGCCGGCGTCGTGGGGGACCTGGGCCTCGACCTCCGGGACGCGGTGTTCGGAGCGCGATCGCGCCTGTTCGACCCCGGCGCCCGTCCCGAGCCGTACGACCCGGACGCCATGAATGGGATGGACACGTTCCCCGGCGACGAGGAGGAGAGCTGATGGCGAAATGGTGGTGGGGCCCCTTCTGGGCGGCCGAGCATCGCAGCCGACGCGACGACGCGGACCGCGTCTACCAGATCGACTACCGGCTCACGGAGCTCCACATCACGAACCCGACGGACCGGGACGGCGTCGTCGATCTCGTGTTCCACGAAGCCCGCGGCGACGGCAACTTCTACCGGTCGGACTGGGCGAGCGGGTCGTGGTCCGCGCCCCCGAGATGGCAGCGCTACTACCGGCCGGATCCCAGCCGGATCTTCGGCGACCGGTTCTTCACCTACGGCTGGTTCGAGGCGTGGACCAGCCTCGACGAGATCCTCATCGACGTCCGCCTCCTCACCATCGCCCGGAACGCCGCAGGCGGCGTGGTCGAGAACATCGCGGAGCGGACCCTCGACCTGGTGCCGCGCCGCGCGCCCGTCGCATGGATCATCCCCGAGCTCATCGACCGGTTCCGCGACGGCCACCGGTCCCACCTCTATGCGCCCGGCCGACGGCCTACCGACGAGCTGTCCTTCCTCGAGCCGATCCGCCCCGGCGACTCCGGGGACCCGGACGAGCCCTGACGGCGCAGTGAGGCGATGTCCCTACCCCCCTCCCTGCGTCCGCTGCACGGACGGCTCCGGCCCGCTCGGCAGGGACCACTGCCCCGTCGCCGGGTCCAGCTTGTGGCAGTAGGTGCACTCCCCCTGGAACCGGGACAGGAAGACGTTCTCCTCGCCGCCCACCAGGTGGATCCGGTGGAGGAGCCGCGAGAACGGCGGCGCTTCCACGGCTCTCCGCCCGTGGCACCGCAGGCAACCGTCGGGGATGTCGGCGAGCTCCTCCTCGACCTCGGGATGGCTGCCGCTCAGGGCGCGGCCGGCCGGCCCCAGCGACGCCTGGGCCGTGGCGAGCAGGGTGGCGCCCGCGCTGTCGTACCACTGGCGCATGAGGGTGGAGATCCGTACGTCGAGGTTCTCCTCCGGCAACTGAACGTGACAGTCCACACATCCCCCCGGGAACGGGTCGACGGCGGTGAGCCCGGGGATCGGCGGGAGAGTCCCCGGGGGCGGGGCCGGCGCCGGCTCCGCCTGGCCTCGCAGGGCCGCCGGCGTGACGCCGGCCAGGCAGAACGCCGAGGCCAGGATCAGGGCGTGCTGGGATCGCAGGGACACGGGTCCTCCTCCTCCGCGCAGGCGCTGCGCGAATGTGCCACGACCGGCCGACGCACCGGACACGCTCGTGGAGATACGCGACGGAGGGCCGGGTGCACGGGAGGTGCGCGGTCGCGTCGTGGGTCCGCGCGGCCGCGCGGCGCCGGAATCTACGGTATGGGGTCCGACGCCGAAGTCAATATCCGGCCGGAGCTCAGCCGCCGTGGCGCATCCGCACGTCCGCCTCGAGGCTCTCGGCGTCGCGGCCGATCGCGATGACGGCCAGCTCGCGGCCCCGGGCCATCAGCCGGACCACGCCGTCCCCCCCGGCGGGATCGCCCTCCTCGACGGCCTCGTCCCACTCCGGGGCGTGGCCGACGTAGGTGATGCCGGCGTCGAACTGGTGGGTCCAGAAGAACGGCGGCGCGTCGTAGTCGTCCTCCCGCCCCAGGATGCTCCGGGCCGCGGCCTGGCCCGTGCGCTGGGCATGGACCCAGTGCTCCACGCGGACCGGCCGGCCCGTGCGGGGATCGGGGTACCGGGCGATGTCGCCCGCCGCCCACACGCCGGCGGCGCCGGTCCGCAGCCGGCCGTCGACCACCACGCCGTCGTCCGTTTTCAGCCCCGCGTCGGCGGCGAGCCGCACGTCCGGGTCGACGCCGATCCCCACCACGACCAGGTCGGCGTCCAGCCGCGTGCCGTCGTCCAGCTCCACGGCGCCCTCCTCGATCCTGGCCACGGTCCGCTCCCCGTGGAACGCGACGCCGTTCGCCTCGTGCACGCCCAGCAGGTACCGGCCGACCTCCTCGCCCAGCGTCCGGGCGAACGGCACACGGTCCATGGACACGATCGCGACCTCCAGGCCCCGCTGCCGGAGCGCCGCGGCGGTCTCCATCCCGATGAAGCTGGAGCCCACCACGACGGCCCGGCCGCCCTTCTCCGCGTCCGCGATGATCCGCCGGCAGTCGGCGAGGGACCGGAGCGTGTGGACGTAGGGGAGGTCGGCGCCCGGGACGTCCAGGCGCCGGGGCGTCGCGCCCGTGGCCAGGAGGAGCGCGTCGTAGCCGAGGGTCCGGCCATCCGACAGCCGGAGCTCCCGAGCCCCCGGATCCAGCGACTGGGCCCGCGCCACGACCCGGTCCACGCCGTGCTCCTCGTAGAAGCCGTCGGGCCGCAGGGGGATCCACTCCTCCGGCGCATCGCCCGCCAGGAAGTCCTTCGAGAGGTTGGGTCGGTCGTACGGCGCGGCCTCCTCGGGATCCACCAGCGTGATGGGACCGCGGTAGCCCTCCCTCCGCAGCATCTCGGCGGCCGCGCTCCCCGCCGCGCCGCCGCCCACGATGACCACCGACGCCGGACCGTCCGCGTCACGCCCACGGTCGTCCAGCGGGTCGGGCTCCCGACGCCCGGTGACCCGGACGCGGCCGTCCGTCACCTCGACCTCCCAGCGCGCCACCGGGTTCAGCGCCGGCGCCTCCAACGCCTCGCCGGTCCGGAGCGAGAAGCACGCGTGGTGCCAGGGGCAGTAGACCCGGTCGCCGTCGATCCGGCCCTCCGCGAGAGGCCCGCCGTAGTGGGTGCACGTCGCGCCGATGGCCGTGACCTCGTCGCCCTGTCGGACCAGCATCACGGCCTCGCCGCCGGCGTGCCCCAGCAGCGGCGCCCCGTCCGCCAGCTCGCTCAACGCCACCCCCGCCTCCAGGTCGGGACCCTTCAGCTCCTCGCCGCCGCCCATCGCACACCTCCCGCTCTCGTTCCGGAATGACCCGTGACGAGGGGATACACGATGAATGCCAGTCGCCGCCATTCAAGGGCCCACCCCCATCACGGAGCTGGCCGATCTCCTGGGGCTGGATCCGCGCCGTACAGCTCACGGAGGCGGGGCGCGAGAAGGTCGAGCAGGCGTACCCCGCGTGGCATGAGGCNNCGGATCCGCACACCCGATCGCTCCGGGTCTTGACATGCAAGTCGTCACTTGCGTATAGTCGGAGCCCGTGACCACCATCTTCGATGCCCTCGCCGCGCCGGCGAGGCGGGCGATCCTGGACGAGCTGCACGAGCGGGACGGTCAGGCGCTGTTCGAGATCCAGACCCGCCTGACCATGAAGCACGGGTTGGAGATGTCCCGCCAGGCAGTCTCGCAGCACCTGGAGGTGCTGGAGGCCGCGGGGCTGGTCCGGTCGCGCCGGGACGGCCGCTACAAGTTCCACCACCTCGATACGGGCCCGCTGGCGGAGATCATGGAGCGCTGGGGCCGCCCGGAGCCCGGAGAGGCGGGATGAGGAGGGAATGCACCATGTCGTGTATCAGATCCGCGGGAGTCGTGATCCTGGCTGTGCTCGGAGCCGCTTCGACGGCCCGGGCGCAGCAACGCTCATCGGAGGAGGCAGCCGCCTTCCTCCACCGGCTGGCGGGCGAATGGTCGGTCGTCGCCGAGGCTGTTCCGGGGCCCGGGCAGGACCCCATACGCACCGAGAGCCGGGAGGTCGCCCGCGTGCTCGGAGGGAGATGGCTGGTCGCGGAGAGCACCGGCCAGGACGACCGGCCCTCGATCTCGATCCTGACGCTGGGCTACGACCCGTCCGAGGGGCATTTCGTCGGCACCTGGATCAGCGGGAGGCAGACCCACCTCTGGTCGTATGTGGGGGCGCTCGACGAGTCGGGCACGATGCTCACGCTGGAGACCGAGGGGCCGATCCTGGGGGATGCGGCGAAGACGACGAAGTACCGGGAGATCATCGAGATCGAGGACGCCGACCAGAAGGTCGTGCGGTCGCTGATCCTGGGCCCCGATGGCGAGTGGTTCGAGTTCGCCCGAGCGGAGTACCGGCGCAGCCGGCCGCCTGTCGAAAAAGAGGAGGTAGAACGATGAGAATCGTGGTGACGAGTGTCTTCGTCGACGATCAGGACCAGGCCCTGGCTTTCTATACCGAGAAGCTGGGCTTCGTGAAGAAGACGGAGATCCCGCTGGGCGAATCCCGCTGGCTCACGGTGGTCTCGCCCGACGATCCGGACGGCGTGGAGCTGCTGCTCGAGCCGGCCGGCCATCCCGCCGTGCGACCCTTCCGGGAGGCGCTGGCCGAGGACGGCATCCCGTTCACGACCTTCCGCACGGACGATGTCCACGCCGAGTACGAGCGGCTGAAGGGGCTCGGCGTCCGCTTCATCCAGGAGCCCACGGAGATGGGGGGCACGACCATGGCCGTCCTCGACGACACCTGCGGGAACCTGATCCAGATCCACAGCAAGGCCTGAGACGGCATCCATGAGCCGATCGACGATCGTTCCCACCTATCGGTACCGGGATGTCGAGGCCGCCATGGCCTTCCTGATCGAGACGTTCGGATTCGAGGCCCACGGCATCGACAGGGACGGGGATGGCCGGGTGCGGCGTGTCGAGCTGCGCCACGGCGCCGGCCTCGTCATGCTGGGCCGGCACCGCGGGGGCTGGCTGGAAAGCAGGATCCCGGACGAGGTGGGCGGGGTGACCGGAAGCACGTACCTGGTCGTCGCCGACGTGGATGCGCACTTCCACCGCGCCCGGGCGGCCGGGGCGCTGATCGCCCGGCCCCTGGAGGACACCGACTACGGGTCCCGGGAGTACTCGGCCTGGGACCTCGAGGGTCACCTCTGGCACTTCGGCGACTACGACCCCTTCGGCTCCCACGAGCAGGCCCGGGACGACCCGCACCGCCGAAGACGGCGGGACGATCCGCCGCCTTGACCGGCGGTCATCGGCCCGTACGTCGACGGCCTGCGGCGACGCCCGACCCCGCGGTTCTCCCTCACCCGCCCATCCGCCGGCTCTCCTTCCCTGTTGCCGAAACAGGCGCGAGTGAAGACCGTATCCCGGTCACCGCGACCGACACTTCAGGAGACTACCATGGGTTCCGAGTCGGGTACCACGAAGGTCAAGGTCGAGACCGGCACCGGCATGATCTGGTTCATCGGCTGGCTGTTCACCCTCGCGTACGCCCAGCTCGGCCTCGGGCAGGCGCTCCTGGGCGTCCTGATCTGGCCGTACTACCTGGGTGCGGTGCTGCGCTAGGCGGGCGAACGCCCGGGCAGCCTCAGCGACGGGGCCTCGCCCGGACAGTGTACCACGGGTCTAGGTGGGCCTTCCGGATGCGTGGCGCGAGCTCGACGGCTCGACCGGCGAGCACGGTCACGAGAAGGGACCGGAGAATTCGGCGTCGATTTTCCGGTGGACGCCCGGCGATCCGGGCGCCACGTTTCTTGCCAGAGTGGACCGCGGCAAAGGACCGGCATGGCACTGGAGCTACCGCCCGCACCGGAGATGTGGAGGGCGTTCACGGCCCGGGATGCGACGTACGATGGCGTGTTCTTCACGGGCGTCCGCACCACCGGGATCTTCTGTCGGCCGACGTGTCCGGCACGGAAGCCGCTGCGGGAGAACGTGGAGTTCTTCCGCACGGCCCCGGAGGCGCTCTCGTCCGGCTATCGGCCGTGCCTGCGCTGCCGGCCGATGGAGCCGCGGGGCGAGCCGCCGGCGTGGCTGCAGGGACTGCTCGAGACGGTCGAGCGCGCCCCCGCCCGGCGCATCCGGGACGCGGACCTCCGCGACGCCGGCCTCGACCCCGCCCGCGTGCGTCGATGGTTCCAGCGTCATCACGGCATGACGTTCCACGCCTACCAGCGCGCCCGGCGGCTCGGGCGGGCCCTCGGACAGCTCTCTCTGGGAGACGACATCGTGCAGACCGCCTACCGGAACGGCTTCGACTCCCTGAGCGGCTTCAACGAGGCCGTGCGCCGCCTGGCCCGGGAGTCCCCTGGCCGCGCGCGGGACGCCACAGTGGTCCGCGTGACGCGGATCCCGACCCCCCTGGGCCCGATGCTCGCCGGCGCCACCGACGAGGCGCTCTGCCTGCTGGAGTTCGCCGATCGGCGCATGCTCGAGACGCAGCTCGCGCGGGTGACCAGGCAGCTCGCCGCGGTCCTGGTCCCCGGCGAGACGGAGGTCACCCGCCGGACCGCCGACGAGCTGGCGCGATACTTCGCGGGGGAGCTGAGGGCGTTCTCCATCCCCCTCGCCCCGGCCGGCACGCCCTTCCAGCAGCAGGTCTGGACCGAGCTGCGGACGATTCCGTACGGCGAGACGCGCAGCTATGGCGAGCAGGCGCGGAGGCTCGGCCGCCCCGAGGCGGTGCGGGCGGTGGCGCGGGCCAACGGCGACAACCGGATCGCGGTCCTGATCCCGTGCCACCGGGTGATCGGCGCCGACGGCAAGCTGACGGGCTACGGCGGCGGGCTGTGGCGGAAGAAGCGGCTGCTGGAGCTCGAGCGCGGGGAGCTGGTGCTGGCGCTGTAGCCGGCACTCCGCGTGCCGCTGCGGTGACAAGTCAACGTTCCGGCGACGCCCTCATGTCGGCCACCCGTTGCGCCCGATCGACATCATCCACCACGAGGATCAGCCGGTGGTCGTGGTCGCTGTAGAGGACCTCGATATTGACGCCGGCTTCGGCCATCCTCCTCGTCAACGCTCCCAGCTGGCCCGGGACCTCCTGCCTCAGTCTCTGGACGACGACGTCGCGCTGCGCCTCGACCCGGATGCCCGCGGCTTCGAGGGCACGGCCCGCCGCGGCGCCGTCCTCCACGAGGAGATGGGCGATGCCCTGCTCCCCCACCACCCAGGCCCCTCCTCCCTCGATGCTCACGCCCGCCCGTCCCAGCGCTTCGCCCACGTCGGCCACGGCGCCCGGCCGATCCTCCAGGAGGATCGTCAGGTCCTTCATGCCCGCCCTCCCTCGCGCACGGGACCCCGGATCACCGGGGTGCACCGGATGGGGACACGGCAGGAGCTGGCGATGAAGCAGCGGTCGTGCGCCGTGTCGTGCAGTGCCCTGGCCAGGGCCCCGTCCGCGTCGTCGGCGAGCGTGACCGTCGGGCGGAGCTCGATGTCGGTGAACCGCCCACCACCGTCCGCACCCAGCTCGAGGACACCGTCGGCCTCGTCGGCATATTGCAGGACCTCCACGCCCCGGCGGGCGCACAGCGCCAGATACGCCAGCATGTGACAGGCCGAGATGGCGGCCACGAAGAGGTCCTCCGGATTGTGTCGCCCGGCGTCCCCCCGGAAGGCGGCGTCCGCGCTCCCCGGAAGATCCGGCCTCCCGTCCACCGAGATCGTGTAGGAGCGGGGATAGCTCGAATGGTCCCAGGGATCCGATCCCCGCCGTCCTTCCCACCGTACCGCCACGTGATACCGATGTGCCTCCGCCGCCATGACTCCCTCCTAATCGTAGTGGGCTGCTTTCCGGACCTGGCCCCAATGTACCGATGGGATACTTCGGTCCCGAGCGAAGCGTCCGGGCGCTATGTTGGGGCATGACCTCTCCAGTGGGCCCCGACGTAGCGACCCTCGCGGGCATCATCGGACAGCCCACCCGGGCGGCGATCCTGGACGCCCTTCTCGGTGGAAGGTGGCTGACCGCGACGGAGCTGGCGAAGCGCGCCGGCGTCGCCCCTCCCACGGCGAGTGCCCATCTCGCAGCGCTGGTCGAGTCCGGCCTGGTGAAGAGGCGCAGTAGCGGGCGGCATCGGTATCACGCACTGGCCGGTTCCGAGGTGGGAGCGGCGCTGGAAAGCCTCGGGCGTCTCGCCGCTCCGCGGACCCACGACGGCGCCGGATCCGCGGCCGAGCGGGCCCTCCGGTACGCCCGGACCTGCTACGACCATCTGGCCGGGAAGCTGGGGGTTCTCATCGCCGATACCCTGACCGAGCGCGGCATGGTGTCATCCGACGGCTCGCGGGTGACCCCGGCGGGCGAATCGTGCTTGCGCGACCTGGGAATCGACGTCGACACGTTGAAGCGGGGCCGTCGCTCGTACGTCAGGCTCTGCCTCGACTGGAGCGAACGGCGGGACCACCTGGCGGGGGCCGTGGGGGCCGCCATCACGGACGCCATGCTGGAGCGCGGCTGGATCGTGCGAATGGAGGGAACGCGGGCCGTGCGTCTGACGGTGCGGGGCCGGGACGGGCTGGATCGGCTGCTGGGGATCCCCATGGCGGCCACCGACTGGGCATCTCCCTAGCCCGAGCGCCGGTAGGTGCAGCTCACCGCCGTGTCGAGATCGGGATCTGAACCGACGCGCCGGTCGCCGCGGCGTGCGGGGCGAATCCTTCCCGGACCGCTGACCGTCCCGGGGACGCCGTCGGGGCGAGGGCGTGACCTTCCGCGGCCCCGGGTCGTCCGGTCAGGGGACGTGATCCCCGGTCGCGTCCCTCTCATCCGAATCAACCCCTTCCAATCGAAAGGACGACCATGGGTATGAAGCGCGCCGTCGGACTCCTGACCCTGGCCCTCGCCGTCGTGGCGTGTGGCGATTCCGGTACGGAGCCCCCGGACAACGACGTCTCCGGGGATACGTACGCCCTGAGCACGTTCGCGGGCTCGTCGCTCCCGCTGACGCAGATGGCGGGGGCCGAGTGCGAGTTCGGGACCGGGCCCGACGTGGAGCTGGAGCTCCAGGCGGCCGCGCTCACCTTCGGGCCCGCGACGTTCCTGATGGACTGGACGATCCGGGGGCGCTGCACGGACACGGCCGGGGAGCCGGTGGGGGAATGGGTGGACCTGAGCTACTCGACCACCGGCGCGTACACGCTGGACGGCGACGAGCTGATGCTGGATGACCCGGGCGCGTACGGCACGTGGACCGGGACGGCCGGCGGCAGCGAGTTGACGCTCACGACCGCGAACAGCACCGTGACCGTCTGGACCCTCCAGAACTGACCCCACCGGGGACAGCGCGGAGCGGACCGGGGCACGGCACCGGCTCCTCCCGCCGCCGGCGGGAGGAGCCGTCGTGCATCCGCCGTCCGCCATCGCCCGCCCCGGCAGGTCCCTCGACCTGCCACACGTTCACCCGGGAGCCGGGGCGCGCCCGCCGACACGGTCAGCCGAGCAGGAGCTCCGGCAGCGCCGCCAGCGAGTCCACGACCCGGTCGGGCTCGATCTCCGACTCCTCGAGCTCCGCCCGCCTGAACTTCCCCGTCCGGACCATGAACGCCCGACAGCCGAGGGCCTGCGAGCCGGCGATGTCCGCCTGCAGGTCGTCCCCCACCATGGCCACCTGCGACAGCTCCAGGCCCATGGAGCGAGCCGCCGCCTCGAACATGGGGCGACTGGGCTTGCCCACCAGCGTGGCCGTCCGGCCGGTCGTGTATTCGAACGCGGCGACGAACGCCCCCGCGTCCAGCACCAGCTCGCCCCCGGTCCTCCAGTAGCGGTTCCGGTGCAGCGCCACGAACTCGGCGCCGTCCAGCAGCCAGCGAAAGACCCGGTTCATGACGCCGAACGTCCAGCCGGCGCCCAGGTCGCCGATGACCACCGCCTCCGGATCTTCCTCGACGTTCTCGAACTCGGAGAACTCCGCCAGCGCATCGTCCGGCAGGCAGACCGCGACGCGACGGATCCCGCGGCCCCGCAGCCAGTCGGCACCGGCGAGGGGGGGCGTGAAGATCTCGTCGGCGGTCGCGGCGATGCCGAAGCGGTCGAGCCAGCCGGCGATGGTGACCCGGGGCACCCGCGTCGTATTGGTCACGAAGCGGACCGGCACGCCGCC
>JABAOG010002327.1_pt1 | contig 52400 bp, 44 predicted proteins | sample 7062131 | NCBI WGS metagenome assembly JABAOG01 (sample SAMN14538629, study PRJNA623070) | marine sediment metagenome | biome: marine biome [ENVO:00000428]; feature: marine pelagic biome [ENVO:01000023]; material: deep marine sediment [ENVO:00002113] | place: India: Arabian Sea | collected... | reverse complement strand
GGCAACCTCGCGTTCATGGAGATGAACACCCGGATCCAGGTGGAGCATCCGGTCACCGAGGAGGTGACCGGCGTGGACCTGGTCAAGGAGCAGATCCGTCTCGCGGCCGGCGAGACGCCGACGCTCCCGGACGAGATCCAGCTGAGGGGCCACTCCATCGAGCTCCGGGTGAACGCCGAGGATCCGGAATCCTTCGTCCCCTGGCCGGGGAAGATCACCAACTACCACCCCGCTGGGGGTCCCGGAATTCGTATCGACGATGGGATTTTCACCGGCTGGGTGGTGCCCCGGGTCTACGACTCGTTGGTCGCCAAGATCATCTCCGTCGGCCCCACCCGCGAGGTCGCCATCCGCCGGATGCGGCGGGCGGTCGACGAAACCCTGATCGAGGGAATTCGCACGAACCTGCCTCTGCATCGACGGATCCTGCACGACCCCGATTTCGTGAGCGGAAAGCTGTCGACGAAGTTCCTCGAGCGGCTCGCCGAGCGCTCGTCATCTGGTTGACCCTGATGGGTCCCGATGCGTAGTATGCGACCTCACACCACATGGGTCGATTTGCGGAACGATTCCGCGGGCGCGTAGACCACGTCGCCCCGCGCCCCACACCCACCTCTCCCCCTTGAGCGTCGACCGCAGCAAAGTGCTCTCCGCCGCCCAGAAGCACCTGGCGAAGGGGAACTACGACCGCGCGATCGCCGAGTATCAAAAGCTCGTGGCGGAAGATCCGGCCGACGTCCGGACGTGGCTCAAGATCGGTGACCTGCAGACGCGCAAGGGCGCGCACGAGGACGCCAGCGACACCTACAACCGGGTCGCCGAGCACTACGCGGAGCAGGGCTTCTTCCTGAAGGCGGTCGCGGTCTACAAGCAGATCCTCAAGCTGGAGCCCGGCCGCCTGGACGTCCAGCTGCGGCTCGCCGAGATGTACGAGCAGCTGCAGCTCGTCAGCGACGCGCTGCAGACCTACGAGCAGGCGGCCGCCGCATACGCCCGCAAGGGCGACGCCGAGAACATGCTGGCCATCCTCGACCGGATGGCGAAGCTCGACCCGGACAACATCCCGGTCCGCATCAAGTACGCCGAGGCTCTGTCGAAGGCCAAGGAGACCGAGCGGGCCGCGAGCGAGTTCGAGGCGGGCGCCCGACTCCTCGAGGAGCAGGGGCGCATCGACGACTACCTGAAGGTCGCCGAACGGCTCCTCTATCACCGACCGGGGGATGTCGCCCTCTCGAAGAAGCTCGCGCGCACCTACCTGAGCCGGAACGACGCCAAGCGCGCGCTCTCGAAGCTGCAGCTCTGCTTCAAGAAGGACCCGCGCGACGTCGCGACCCTCGAGCTGCTCGCCCAGGCGTTCCACGTGCTCGGCCAGAGCGCCAAGACCATCAGCGTCTACAAGGAGATGGTCCGCATCCTCGCCGACAAGAAGGAGGACGAGGAGCGCGCCCGGATCTTGAAGAAGATCCTCGAGCTGGATCCGAACGACGCGGAGGCGCGCCAGGAGCTCGCCAAGCTCACGGCGGCGCCCGCCGCCCAGCCGGCGCGACCGGTGGACTCGGTCCCGCCCGGCGCCATCGTCGGCGCCGAGCACGCGGACGACGAGCCGGAGCTCGAGATCGCGGAGGTCGACGAGGACGACGACCTGATGTTCGTCGACGAGGACGCCAGCGACGTCGATCTCGTCGAGTCGGTGCCGCCGAGCGCACGGGAGCCCTCGGTCACCAAGAACGTCGAGGTCCCCGCCCCGGAGGAGCGCTCCTCGGTGCCGCCGGACGTGGCCCGCGAGGCGCAGATCGCGCGGCTGCTCACCGAGTGCGAGGTCTTCGAGCGCTACGGCCTTCAAGAGAAGGTCGTCAAGCAGCTGCAGCAGGTCATCGAGATCGCCCCCGAGCACATCGAGGCGCGCGAGCGGCTGAAGGAAGCGCTGATCACGCTCGGCCGCAACGTCGAGGCCGCGGAGCAGCTGCGCGCGCTCGCGGGGCTCCTCGCCGACCAGTCGCAGATCGCGGCCCTCTACCAGCGCCAGGCCGACGAGCTCGACGCCGAGGGGGCCGACGACGGCGGCGCGGACATCATCGTCGACATCGACGAGCCGGTGATCGAAGAGCCGATCGTCGAGCCCGTGCTGGACGAGGAGGCGCCGACCGGCACCGTGGACGCCACCTCCGTGGCGCCCGCCCCCGAAGGCCTGCTCGAAGAGGCCGGCCGCGACTCGATCGAGGAGCTCGATCCGGACGAGGTGATGGAGCTCGACGACGACATGTTGATGCCGTTGTCCGAGGCTCCGCCACCTGCCGAGACGGAGCCGCCGCCCGCCGGGACGGCGCCGCCGCCCGCCGACGAGCACGCCTTCACCTCACCGGCGCAGGAGCCGACCGCCCCCGAGGCCGCGCGACCGGCAATCGCTCCCGGTGCGCCGCAGGAGCCCGCCTTCCACCCGCCGGAGGCCGAGAGCGCCTTCGACCGCGCGATGAGCGGCGTGCCGGCGGAGCCGGCACCCATCCCGCCGGAGCCGGCCCGCCCGCAGGGCGCGGCGCCGCTGGCGCCGATGAGCCCGCAGGAGTTCGAGGCCGCCCCGGTCGACTTGAACGAGGGGCACGTCGAAGCCGCCAAGGAGCGGATGTCGATGCCGCCCGGCGAGATCGAAGAGACCCTCGACGAGGTCGAGTTCTTCATCGCGCAGGGGCTCTGGGACGCCGCCTCGGCGACCCTCGAGGACGCCCTCGAGTCGCACCCGAGCCACCCGCTGCTGCAGGAGAAGCTGCAGGAAGTCACCGAGGCCCGCGCCTCGCTCTCGGCGCCGGTGGAGTCGGTCACCCCCGACGAGGACGACGACGCCTTCGCCCTGGCCGAGAAGCTCGCCGGCGAGCTCGGCCCGATGGTCGAAGGCGAAGGCAGCAGCGAGGGCTCGGACGTCATCGACGTCGAGTCCGTCTTCGAGCAGTTCAAGAAGGGCGTCGAGGAGCAGGTCGGCCTCGAGGACACCGACACCCACTTCGATCTGGGCATCGCCTACAAGGAGATGGGCCTGCTCGACGACGCCATCAAGGAGTTCCAGCTCGCGATGGCGAACCCGCAGCGCGAGTGCCTCTGCCACACGATGATCGGCCTCTGCCGCGTCGAGCAGGGCAACTACGCCGACGCGATCGGCCATTTCAAGAAGGGGCTCTACGCCGAGCACAAGACCGAGCGGGAAGAGCTCGGCCTCTACTTCGAGCTGGGGAGCGCCTACGAGATGCTCCAGGACCCGCAGGAAGCGCTCTACTACTACCAGAAGGTCCAGAAGCGCGACCCCGAGTTCCGCGCCGTCGAAGAGCGCATCCAACGCCTGACGCGCCCCTCGGCGGCGCCGGAGCCGGAGCACGAGCCGCTCGTCCTCGACGAGGTCGACCAGGCCTTCGACGACCTGCTCGGCGACGACTGACGCCCGGTCGGCCGCTCAGTCCCACCAGAAGGACCAACGGCGGCCGCCCACCATGCGCGCGGCCGAGGCGACGGTCTCCAGATCCGGGTCGTAGACCACCATCCGGTAGCCGAGCTCGTAGCGCTCGACTTGGTCTGCGGGCGGGTCGATCACGATCAGCTCCAGGGTCGCGTGGTCCATGAAGCGCACCCGCGCGCCGTAGCGCTCGCGCCAGTCGGCGAGGATCACCGCGTGCTCGCCGGGGCTCGGGCAGTTGTTGAACGCGCCGAAGCCGGCGGCGATGGGCAGCAGCTCGTCGCCGCCCTCCACGACCAGCACCCGCAGGGTCGGCTGGGGAAGGGCGAGCATTCCCGGCATCGAGCTCGGGTCGAAGGGGAGCGTCGGCTCGAGCGACTCCGGCTCCAGGTTCGCCGGCACCGGCGGGCGTTGGCCCTCGCGGATGCGGGCCAGCGCCTTCTGGTTGGCGTAGCGATAGGGCTCGGGGATGTCGTCCAGGATGGCGGCGTGGAAGGCCAGTTGACCGGTCTCGAGCTGGGCGAAGACGGCGCCCACGGGCACCTGCTCGGCGAAGCGCAGCGCCCAGGCGCCATCGCGCCGCGCCTCGCTCACCAGCGCCTCGGTGACCACCGCCCGGGAGAGGCCGTCGACGTCGAGCGCATCGTAGAGCGCGTAGGCGGCCTCCCGGTCGAGCGGCTCGCTCCAGAGCGCGGGCACCGCCCTCCCCTCCACCGGCTCGAAGGTGTGACCGGTCTCGGGGAGCTTCGTGCGCAGCCGCTCCCGGGCCGCGGCGAGCGCGTCCCGGTCCGGCGGCTCCACCCGGATGACCGGCCGCCTCTCCCAGCGGCCGCCGTAGCGCAGCCAGAGCGCCCCGTCGGCGGTCCACCGCGGCGGTCCCTCGACCCGGCGGTCATCGAAGAAGCTCGCGCTCACCCGGACGTTGTGGATGGCGCCCGAGGGATCGAAGACCGGCACCCAGCACACCTCGTCGCCGCGCAGCGAGCAGGCGAGCCACCCCTCGCGGCTGGCACACGCGAGCTCGCCCGACTCCTCGAAGACGTGCACCGGCTCGCCGTCCTTCTCGATGCGCAGCTGCGCCGGGTCGTCGGCGTGCACCACGTAGGGCTCGGTGGTCAGCGGCAGCAGATCCGGCGGCGCGCTCGCCTGCACCCACTCGGAGCCGATCATCGGCTCCCCCACCTCCGTCGGCCCGCCCATCGGCTCGTTCATGCGCTCCTCCTGCGCCGCCGAGCACTCGCAGGCGGCCAGCATCAGGGCAGCCACCATCCAGCGTCGACAGCGGACCATCGGCCTACCCTACGTCGAGACCCACCCCGTGCCCCCTCGCTCACCACAATCCGCCCNNCCCGGCGCCTCCCGAAGCTCCGGGCCGTCGAAGTGGTCAGCCCCAGACGCCCATGGGCCTCCCCGACTCCTCGACGCCGGATACGTGGAACGCGAGAATCCTCGGGTTGTAGAGCAGTCGGTTCAGATCGTCCGGCAGGTCGGGGTCATAGTCCTCCTCGAGGGAAGAGCGCGGAACGTCCAGGACCGAACACACCTGGTCGAAGAAGGGGTAGGCGTCCCGCGTGGACACCACGGCCAGCCCGCCTGCCAAGAACGACGTGACGTTCGCCGCTGGCACCACCAGACACTGAGCGCGGTCGACGGCACGGACAAAGGGCAAGCCCGGCTGGTCGTTCCACTCCGAGTCCCAAACGCTCAGCTCCGGGTCGAGGTCTCGCACTCGGCCGAGCTCCGCGCACAATTGCAACCACGCCTTGGAGTCGAGCTGGTCGGGCTCCATCGCCATGCAGGGGCCGAGAGGGGCGAACGGACTGCCTGCCTCCACATCCAGCGACGAGGAGACCGACCGCGCGACCATGTAGGCGCGAATGAAGCTGGCCCCAGAATCGCGACCGGCTGCCGCAGCTGCCAGTCCTTCCCTGGTGATGGGGTGGCGTTCGCCCCTGGCGAGCGCGATCGCCGACCGTCGAGACACGTTCCTCAACTGGTTCGCCAGCGAAGTCGTGAACACGTCGATCGACACGGCCGGACCGTATCAGAGCCCGTGGCCCGCGGGGCCAGCTCACCAGCGGCGCATCTGGGCCAGCGTCGGCTCCCAGAGCCTGTGCCCCGCGGGGCCAGCGCATCAGCGGCACACGTGAGCCACTACGTTCGCCAAGTTCAGAACACCGGCAGGTCAGCGATCAGCTCGCATCGCAAGCGCTCGAATTCCTGGTGTCCGAGCAAGCCGGGAAATCCGCCACACTCGAGGATGCTCGCACGGAGGTACTCGATGAAGTTCGGCTCGGCGTTTGCGAGAGAAGGGCACCGCGGCCCGACCCACTCGAAATCGCCGCCGAATCGAGGGCGCCAGTCATCATCGCCGACGAAGACCCCGCAGGGTCCTCCGCCGGACACCTCGTCCTTGTGATAGTGGTCCGGTGCAAGTGGGAGGAGCAACCGCTCTTCACCCCGGTCCCGCTGCCATCCCAGCTCTCTCGACGCTTGGGCGATGAACGTATCCGACAGCCCATCGACCAAGAGCACGTCGGTGTAGCAGCCGGAGCCCTCCGAGATGTGCTCGTACACGAAGTCGAGATGGGCGTAGGCGGGGTACGCCACCGGGTCGAAGCCGCCCACGATCTCCCAGAACAGCTCGACCACCCGCGGCGGACGCACACCGAGCGCCGCAGCCGCCCGTTCGATATCGGCGGGTCCGGCCGGCTCGGCGAGGACTGGCACTTTCGCGTCGAACCCGTGCCGCCGTAGGCGCTCCACCAGCTCCTCGAGCGCCCGACGACAGTCGCGGAGAGTGGCTCGGGCGTGCGCCTCGGCCTGCTCTGGATCCGCCACCCGCGCCACATAGGCCCGCGCAGCAACCATCGCTTCCTCGAAGTGAGACGAGCCGTTCGTCACGCACGCAGGTTATCCGACGGTCGCGGCCCACGTGGGCCACCGGGGTCGCGGAAAGAGCGAACTGGCCCCGCGGGGGCTCGATACCGGAGAACCGTCAGCCGGCACCACGACTGGTCGCCCCGCGGGGCCACCAGACCCTTGACGCCCCGAGCGCGAAGGCGTAAGTCAGTCCCCCTCAGGCGGGCGTAGCTCAGTTGGTAGAGCGTCAGCTTCCCAAGCTGAATGTCGCCGGTTCGAGTCCGGTCGCCCGCTCCGAGAACGCCCCCGCAGCCATCGGCCGTGGGGGCTTCGTCGTTCGAGCGGGACTTCCGGTTCCCCGGCCCGCGACCTAGATCCTCCCCATGAGCTCCGGGGGCGAGCGGTGGTCGGCGGCCGACCCGAGGGGAGCACTGCTCGCGTGGACGCTGCGGGTGGCGGTGGCGGAGATGCTCGCCATCGGATTGGCCGGGCTGGTCGTGGGCCTCTGGATGGCCAACGACCTGGGTGCCCCCTGGCTCCTGCTCGGCGCCATGGTGCTGGTGGGGCTCGCCGAGGGCTTCGTGCTCGCCCGGCTCCCGCTCCCGGTGGCCCGGGCGCTGCTGCCCGCGATCGATGGGTGGGCCTTCGTTCGCAACACGATGATCGTCGCCGCCGGCGCCTGGGCACTCGGCATGCTCCCGTCGACGCTCCTCGAGACCCGCAGCGAGGCCGTCCCGCCGCCAACCGAAGAGCCGGCGACCTGGGTCCTGGTGCTGGCCGTGCTGCTCGGCGGCGCCGTCGGCGGAGCCATCATCGGTGCGGGGCAGTGGCTGGCGATGCGGCGCGTGGGCGTCTCCTCCGCGCGCTGGATTGGCGCCACGGCCGCCGCGTGGTCCCTCGGCCTTGGGCTCGATTGGCTCGGCGCGTCCCTTCCGGACGAGGGTGCGCCCCTCGCGCTGGTCGTCCTCAGCGGGCTGGGTTTCGGCGCGCTCGCCGGCATGGTGGTGGGCGTGATCACCGGCGTCACGCTCCTGCGCATCGCCAACGACGCCCCCCTACCCCCGCGACGGTGATTTCGCCTTTCTCGCCCATTCACCTTGCTTTGAGGTCCTGGGCAGTGAAGGGTGGGCCCACGACTCGCGCAGGGTTTCGAGAAGCGAACGGGAGATACCGTCGTTCTCGAGCCGCGCAGCCAACAACGGCTGCGACCGCGAGGGTGACCCGGGCCTACTGCGCGGCTCGCCCCCTCGGTCCGTCGCGAGTGAAGTGAAGAGTAGAGAAGAGATATGTCGAAGAAGCTTTTTGTGGGCAGCCTCAGCTGGGACACCGACGACCGAGGCCTCCGCGCCGCGTTCGAGAAGTTCGGTGACGTCACCGACGCCAAGGTCATCACCGAGCGTGACACCGGCCGCAGCCGCGGTTTCGGTTTCGTGACCTTCAGCGATCCCGGCGCTGCCGACCGCGCCATGGGTGAGATGAACGGCACCCAGCTGGACGGACGCAGCATCAACGTCAACGAGGCCCGCGAGCGCGCGCCCCGTGGTGGCGGTGGTGGCGGCGGCGGCCGCTGGTGAGCCCCATCGGCGCCATCCGGCGCTGACATGAGCGGCCCAGCGTCGCTCTGAATCGAGGCGGACCCGAATCGGGTCCGCCTCTTTTCATTCCGTCCTACTCCGCGCCGAAGACGCGCCGGTGGAGCGCCTCCGCGGCGGGGAGCATGCCGTAGCCCGGGTCGCCCAGGATGGCGTCGTCGATGGCCGCCACCTTCCCCTCGCGACACGCCCGAAGGCCGGCGAGGGTCTCGCGCTCGCAGAGCGTCGCGGTCGTGGACGCGGGGACGACCAGCCACTGCGGGTCGAGCTCCACCAGCTGCTCGGCGGAGTACGACGGCCAGCCCTCGTAGCCGGCGGCGGCGGCCACGTCACGCAGGCCGGCGGCCTCGAGCACGTCGTGGTAGCCGGTGCCCGCGGCGCCGCCGAAGAGCTGGTTGCCCCACGCGCCGACGTAGAGGGCGCCGGGCCGCTCGCCCTCGCCGGCGATGGCGTTCATCCGGGCACGAAAGCGCTCGGCCAACGCCTCGGCGCGCTCGGGCGCCCGCACCAGTCGCCCCAGGCGCTCGGTCGCCTCCACCAGCGCGTCGACGCCGGCGTCGCCGCCGATGTCGAAGACCACCAGCCCCGCTTCCCGCAGCCGCGCCACCCGCCGCGCTTCGGCGACGTTGGCGACGACGACCAGGTCGGGGTCCATGGCGATCAGGCTCTCGAGGTCGGCCAGGTCGTCGATGGTCGCCCGCCCCTCGTGCCGCCAGGGCGTCTCGGAGCTCCGGAGGGTCTCGCCGGTCACCGCGACGAGCCGCTCCGGCTCGAGGATCGCGTCGAGCACCTGGTCCCCGATCGTGGTCGCGCTGGCGATGCGCGCGTAGCGGCGAGCCGGCACCGCCACGCCGGTCGCGTCCTCCACCAAGCCCCGCTCCGCGGCCGCGCCCTCGGGCGACGAACCGGCGAGCTCGAGATCCACGCCGCCGGCGAGGACGAGCGCCAGCGCGAGGCTGGCCAGCGCGGCCGTGGCGTTCAGCACGTCGATCACCGCGCCACCTTAGCGTCGGCGTGAGGCGAATCAATCGACCGCGGGCACCTGCCTTTTTTCGGTGCGCCAGCTGTGTACAGTCTCGTCGTGTCACCCGAAGGAAACACGACGAGCAACGCGCCGGCCGACCTGGCGGAGCCCAAGGCGGTGGTGGAAGCCCTGACCGAGAGCCTGCGGAAGACCGCCGAAGACGTGGTCCCCTGGTTCCTCGAGCAGATGCCCGAGACCTACTTCCACGACACCCCTGCCGACACGGTGCAAGACCACCTGCGCGCCATCTGCGCGGCGTGGGGATCGGGGCTGCCGCTCTCCCTGACCCTGATCAGCAAGAGCCGCGACGACTGGACCTTCATCCGCGAGACCGACCGCACCGGTCTGCTGGCCGGGCTGATCCGGCGACTGCCGCACGACCGTGTGCTCCGTTCGGCGAAGATCCACAGCTCCCGCGACGGCAAGCTGGCCATCGACGCCTTCTCCTGCCGGCCGGCCGAGCGCTTCGACCCCGACTCGTCGGAGCTGGTCTCCCGCCGGCAGGAGGTCGTGCGGGAGGTCGCCGAGCTCATGGAGGATCGTTCCGCGGAGGAGATCGCCGAGCACCTCGCCCGGTGCACCACCGAGTACGTGTTGACCGTCACCGCCTACCGCGTGGCGGCCAACCTGCGCCTCTTCGAGTCGGTGAGCGGTTCCGACGACGTGGTGGTCGACCTCGAGCAGTTCGGCGACGACCCCTCCCTCTGCCGCGTGGCCATCGCCTCGGGGAACGCCGAGCCCCGCGACCTCTTCGAGCGCGTGGCCCGAGCGCTCTCCATGAAGAAGGTCGACATCCGGCGGGCGCACCTCGAGTCCATGGACGATGGGGCCAACGGCTTCGTGTCGGTGATCAGCCTGGTCGTTCGACCGCCCGAGCTCTGGAGCCTGGACGGTCCGGAGTGGCGGGCGATCTCGACGGCGATCACCCGCTTGCGCTGGCTCGACAAGCGGGTCCTCACGGTCGCGGAGGAAGACGACTTCTCCTTCGAGCAGGCCGAGGTGCTCGTCGCCCTGGTCGACCTGGTGCACCAGTGGCTCAGCCCGCAGAACCCCTACCTCTACACCCGCAATCGCGTCTTCCACCTCGCCCGGAAGGCCGGGGCGCCCACCCGCGCGGTCGTCGAAGCGCTCCAGTCGCGCTTCGATCCGGACGGGGACGACACCGCCGTGGTCTACTCCGAGAAGCTCGACGCGGTGATCGCGGAGGCGGAGGCGGCGGGCCCGCGCGAGATGCGCGCCGTCGTGCGTGCATTGGCGGAGGTGGCCGGCGCGGTCCTCGACACCAACCTGCACCGCACCGAGCGCTATGCGCTCGCCCTCTCCCTGGACCCGCGGACCTTGCATCAGGCGGACGAGACACGGCCGCTCCCGCACGCGGTGGTCTTCGGGCACGGCCGGGACTTCGCCGCCTTCCACGTGCGCTTCCGCAACATCGCCCGTGGCGGCTTGCGGGTGGTGCGCACCCACAGCGCCGAGGGTCACGCACGCGAAGGCGAGCGCCTCTACGGTGAAGCCTTCTCCCTCGCCCACGCGCAGCAGCTGAAGAACAAGGACATCCCCGAAGGCGGCGCCAAGGGCGTGATCCTCGCCGCTCCCGGCGCCTCCGTCGAACGCGTGGTGAAGGCCTTCGGGGACGCGCTCCTCGACGTCACGCTCGCCGCGTCCCCCGAGGAGCGCCTCTACCTCGGCCCCGACGAGAACATCAGCGACGCTCTGATCGAGTGGCTCGTCGAGCGAGCGCGGCGGCGCGGCCACCCGGTGCCGGACGCCTTCATGAGCAGCAAGCCCGGCGCCGGCATCAACCACAAGCGCTACGGCGTCACCAGCGAGGGTGTCATCGTCTTCCTGGAGGAGGCCTTGCGCGCCATCGGCGTCGATCCGCGCAACGAGCCGTTCACCGTGAAGCTCACGGGTGGGCCCGACGGAGACGTCGCCGGCAACGCGCTGCGCATCCTGAACCGAGAGTTCGGCGAGCATGTCCGGGTGGTGGGCATCGCCGACGGCAGCGGCTCGGCCGAGGATCCGAAGGGGTTGGCGATGGAGGAGCTGCTCCGATTGGTCGACGAGTCGGCACCCATCGCCGACTTCGACCGAGCCCACCTCGGACCGAAGGGGCGAGTGCTCCCGCTCGAGAGCGGACCGGACGCGCTGGTCGCTCGCAACACGCTTCACTCACGGGTCCTCGCCGACGCCTTCCTACCCTGCGGGGGCCGACCGGCGACGCTCAACGACAGCAACTGGCGCGAGTTCCTCGGCGAGCGAGGCAAGCCCTCGAGCCGGGTCATCGTCGAGGGCGCCAACCTCTTCGTGACCGAGGAGGCGCGCCGACAGCTGGCCACCGTGGCCGGCGTCGTCGTGGTGAAGGACAGCTCCGCCAACAAGTGCGGCGTGATCACCTCGAGCTTCGAGATCGCCGCCAGCATGCTCCTCGACGAGCGAGGCTTCCTGGCGATCAAGGACGCCTTCGTCGCCGAGGTCCTCGAGCGGCTACGCACCCTCGCCCGCCAGGAGGCGGCGCTGCTCTTCCGACTGCATCGGCGCCATCCGGAGCGGCCACTCTCGGAGGCCAGCGTCCGGGTGAGCGCGGCGATCAACCGCGCCACCGACGCGGTCGTCAGCGCCCTGGCCACCTCGAGCCGCGCGGACCGCGACGGCACCCGCAGCCTGGTCCTCGAGCACCTGCCGCCGAGCCTGGTCGAGGCCGCCGGCGACGATCTGCTCGACCGATTGCCGGCCGCCTACCTCGATCGGGTGGTGGCCTCCTCCCTCGCCGCCGACCTCGTCTACCGAGAGGGCGACGCCTTCTTCGATGGCCTCGACGACGCCGCCGTCGGCCGGCTGGCCCTGCGCTACCTCCGCGAATCCCGCCGGGTGCGCGCGCTCATCGCCGAGGTCGAGGGCTCCGACCTACCGAACCGAGACGCCATCATCGCGCTCCTCGATCTCGGTGGGCGGCGCGCCGCGGTCGAGGCGGAAGGCTGAGACCGGGCGCCGAAAGGACTGAGGCCGAGCGCTTCCCTGCTCATGGACGCCGAGTCTTCGGCAGTGCAGACTGACGGCGCTTGCCATGAAGATCGAGACCTATCGGGTCAACGACGACCACGCGATGGCCATGCTCGGGCCCATCTCGTTCATCGTGTGGCGCTCGCCGACCATCTCCCCGGCCGACATGCGCGCGACGGAGNNGACGGAGGACCACGCCCGAGCGGCGCTGCGCGGCTCACCGAGGGGCATCGGCCTGCTCGCCTTCGCCGGCTCCGCCGCTCCTTCCCGGGAAGTCCGCAGCCTCAGCACTCGGATCAACGCGCGTCTTCATGAAGCCGGCGCCGTCGGCGTCGCCGCCGTCCTCGACGACAAGGGGGTCCTCGGCGCCGTGCAGCGCGGCATGGCCACCGGCATGCTGGTGCTCTCCTCCCGCTCCTACCCGCTGCGGGTCTTCGGAAACACCGAAGGCGCCTGCGCTTGGCTCGGTAAGAAGCTCAGCGCGCGGGGCGTCGTGATTCACGCCGATTCGGTCGCCGCGCAGCTGGACGCCTTCCGCGCGAGCTACCTGAGCGCTGGCGCCCTGGCCGTCGCCCAGTAGCGCTCACTCGCGCTCGACGAAACCGCGAGCGAAGACGAGCGCCCGCAGCGCTCGACTCCGCAGCTCGTCGCGAGAGAGCCCGGTGCTCTGCTTCATGTTCCGGAAATGGGCCTTCACCGTATGAGCGGTGACGCCGAGGTCCTTGCCCAGCTTCTCGTAGGATCCTCCGTCGAGCAGATCCTGGAAGAGCAGCGCCAGCTCCGCGCGGGTCAAGGCCAGCTGCTGCGAGACGTGGGCGCGAGCGATGTCTTGCGCGAGCCGATCCTTGATCTCCAGCGTCATGGTCAACCCATGCATGCACCAGCGAATTGCTTCCTCGACGGAGCTCTCCGGCCACACGACCGCCCCGATGCTCCGCATCGCCGTGTAGAGCTCGATGTCGCAATCGCGTCCATCGAGCACCCGCTCGTCGACGTCCAGCTTCCGGGCTCGAGCGAAGAGATCGAGGACGAAATCGTGAAGCGCCTCGCGCCGCTCTTCGGGAGTGCGGCGGGCCGGCGTGGGTAGCGCCACCACGACCCGTGTGCGCTCGGGGCGCGCCTCGAGCGCTTCGTGACCGTCCAGCAACGCCTCGACCACCTCACCACGACCGCGAAGCGCATCGCTCAAGATCGCTCGCCGCGATTCATCCGGCTCCACGATGAGAATCTGTTGCTCTTCGGACATGCGACGGGAGCACGACGCTTCCGAAACGCACCAGAGCTGGCAGTGGGTTTTCCACGTGGTTTCAGACGAGTCGTTTGCCCGACTCTATCGCACTTACCCTACGAGCTACAGCGGACCGTGGATACGGCCCCGCGAACGCGCGCGAGAACTTCGCGGGGCCTCGCGCGTAGGACGGGGCATGCGCCTCTCGCTCACCGCGCTCCTGCTGCTCGCTGCGGCTCCGGCCGCGGCGCAGTCCTGGAATGGCGTTGCCTGGTGCGAGGGCACCGCCGCGGTGGCGTCGGCGCACGAGGGTCGGGTCACGCTCGTCGAGGCGGCCGCCTTCGCCGTCGAGCATCGCGCCGTGCCCTTCGCGGGGCAGGACGGCGACCGGCGGGAGCTCGCCTGGGCACCGGACTGCGAGCGAATCGCCGTGATCGATCCCGCGGGGATCACCGTGCTCACGCTCGCCGACGGATCGCTCCAGCGGATGGAGCGACCGGACGGCCTCGCAGGGGTCTTCGGCTACGAGCGCTGGAACCACCAACGGTCGGCGGCCTGGTCACCCTCGGGGAAGGCGCTGACCGCCCACCTGGTCAGCGGTCCGGCCCCCTTCACCGGTCGCGCGCTGGTGCGCTTCGACGTCGAGACCGGCGCCGCCACGCGCCTCGCCCTACCCCCGGAGGCCGTCCCGCACGTCTTCGCGATGGTGGACGACGAGAGCGCGCTGGTCGCCTTCGGGGAGCCGCTGCAGATCCGGCGCGTGGACGCGCGCCGCTCGCGCACGCTCGCGCGCGGCCTGCACGCGGTGCGGATGGCCGGCCAGCCACTGGTCGTCGTCGGTACCCGCGGCGGACCGCGGGGCTCGCTGCGCGTGGTGGCCATCGACCGCCGGAGCGGTCGCCAGCGGACGATCCGCGCCGGCCTCTACACCTTCCACGGCCTCAGCGCCGACGGTTCGACCGTCCTCGTCGACGACCACCTGATGCACCTCGGCACCGGTGAACGGACCCGCCTGCACGCCTTCGCCGTTCGCGGACGCGCCCACCGGATCTTCGAGATCGACAGCGACCGGAACCAGGGATCGCCGGATTGGACCTGGGACGCGAGCGCGAGCCGCGTCGTGGGCAACCCCCACCCGAGCGACACGCGCTTCGGCAGCCACCCGGTGAGCTACCGGCAGGCCTCGCGCACCCACTACGTCGTCGACGACGGGAGCGGACCGCCGCCGCTCGTCTTCCGGGCCGGCATCCATGGGGACGCCGGTCCCTGGGTGGACGAGCACCGAGTGTCGCCCGACGGCCACTGGGATCTCTTCGTGCTCACCCGCAACGGAACGCCTCCGAGCTGCCCGCCCGGCGAGCACGGGTTTCGGGTGCGACGCGAGCTGCTCCTGATGCCCCTCGGCCCCGGTCAGCCACGGCGGCAGCGCTTGGACGAGCGCGCCTGGTGCCGCCGCATCCCGATGGATTGAGGGCCCTGGGCGGCTCCGCGCCGCCCTGCTAGAACCGGGGGATGCTCCGCTGGCTCCCGCGCCCTCTTCTGCTCGCCATCCTCTCCATGGCGACCGTCGCCGCCTGCGGCGACGACGACCGCTCACCCCTCGACGCGGCGATGTCGAGCGATGGCAGCATCGACGGTGGACCCCGCGACGGCGGCTCGGCGACGAGCGACGGAGCGGCAGACGACGCGGGCGGCGACGACGGCGGCGAGAGCGACGCCGGAGCGCCCGTCGAGGCGTGCCCGACGACCTTCTCGCTGAGGCTGGAGGGCGGCTGGTCGAACCCGCGGGTAGCCGGCGAGTGGCACGGCTTCGACCTGGCCACCGCCACCGCGATGAGCGACGCCGGTGGCGGCGTCTACGAAGCCACCATCGACCTGCCCATCGGATTGCAGGCCTACAAGCTGGTGGTCGAGAGCGGCGGGGCCGACGAGTGGATCTTCGACCGCTCCGAAGGGCGCCGGAAGTTCGTCGACGGGACCGAGAACTCGGCGGTGCTCGTCCGCGACTGCAACGTGCCCGCCCTGGAGAGCGAGAGCAGCGACACCAGCCGCCCGGCGGCCGGCGACGGGGGCTTCGCGGCGACGCTCCGCTACATCGACGCCATCGACGGCAGCGGCCCGGCGACGTCCTTCGTCGCGACCCTGCGCACCGACGGCGCCGAGACCGACGTCTCGGGCGACGTGACCGTCGACGCCGGCGCCGGCACCGCCACGGTCGCGCTGAACGGGCTCCCCGACGGCAAGCACACCCTCTACGTGACCCCGGTCAGCGAGAGCGGTCGCATGGGTGAGCCGCTGCGCTTGGTCTTCTGGATCGAGGCCGAGCCCTTCGATTGGAATGGCGCGCTGGTCTACATGGTGATGACCGACCGCTACCGGAACGGCGACACGTCGAACGATCCGGCGGCGACCTCGGCCGATCCGCGCGCCGACTGGCAGGGCGGCGACCTCGACGGGCTGCGCCAGTCCATCGACGAGGGGCTGCTGGACCAGCTGGGCATCGGCGCCATCTGGCTGACGCCCTGGCAGACCAACCCCACCGGCGTCTACGACGACCGCGACGGAGCGCACCAGGTGACCGGCTACCATGGCTACTGGCCGGTGGCCGCGCGCGAGGTGGACCCGCGGCTCGGCGGCGCCGACGCGCTCCACGCGCTCATCACCGAGGCGCACGAGCACGGCATCCGCATCCTGATGGACTTCGTGATCAACCACGTCCACGAAGACCACGAATACGTCGACGCGCACCCGGAGTGGTTCCGCACCGGCTGCGTCTGCGGTCAGGGCGGCTGTGATTGGACCGCCGACGCCCTCGAGTGCCAGTTCACGCCCTACATGCCGGACGTCGACCACCGGATCCCCGAGGCCAACCAGCAGTTCGTCGACGACGCCGTCTGGTGGCTCGACGAGTTCGACCTCGACGGCCTGCGGGTGGACGCCGTCAAGCACGTGGAGACCGCCGCGACCCGCAACCTCTCGGTCGCCGTGCGCGAAGGCTTCGAGGCCGCGGGCACGCGCTACTTCCTGATGGGCGAGACGGCGATGGGCTGGAACGACTGCGCCGACCCCTGCAACGACGAGAACTACGGCACCATCGCCCGCTACATCGGCGAGCACGGCCTCGACGGTCAGTTCGACTTCGTGCTCTACCACGGCGTCAGCTACCGCACCTTCGCCTACGGCGACCAGGGGATGCTCCACGCCGACTACTGGTTCCAGCACGGCCAGGACAAGTGGCCCGCGGAGGCGGTGATGACCCCCTACATCGGCAGCCACGACACCCCGCGCTTCGTCTCCTTCGCCGACTATCGCGGCCAGGACGGCGGCCACCCGCGCGACGTGCCCAACCGACAATGGGACAACGTCGCGGAGGCGCCCAGCGACGGCGAGCCCTACCGCCGCATGCGCATCGGGATGAGCTGGCTGCTGATGCTCCCCGGGGCGCCGCTGCTCTACTATGGCGACGAGTACGGCCAATGGGGCGGCGCGGATCCGAACAACCGGATCATGTGGCGTCCGGAGGGCGAGCTGAACGCCGACGAGCAGGCCACGCTGGCGCACATCCGCGCGCTCGGACAGGCGCGAGCCAGCCACCCGGCGCTCCGCACCGGCGAGTACCAGTCCCTCGGCGCGACCGAGGACACGCTGGTCTTCGCGCGGGTCCCGGCCACCGGTGACCCGGCGGTGGTGGCGCTCACCCGCGCGACTGCGGGGGCCTCCATCGCGGTCGACCTCAGCGGCCTCGGCCTCGGCGCCAGCACGCTGAGCGACCTGATGGGCGGCAGCGACGTGGCGGTGCCCGGCGACGGCCAGGTGACCCTGAACGTGCCCGGCTCCGGGGTGCTGGTCCTCGCCCCCTGATCGTCAGCGGGCCATCGCCTCGCGGACCTGGGCGCGGATGAGGGCGCCGGCGGTGGCGACGACCTCGAGCGCGTCCCGCCCGACCGTGGCCGAGGCGAGGTCGTCGACCCGCAGCGGGTGCTCGCGGACGCCGTCCACCACGATGCGCGGGCGTGAGCCATCGGCCTCGAGCACCACGCAGCCCCAATGGCGCCCATCGTCGTCGAGGACGAGCGAGTGCTCGAGGACCATGGGGAAGGGATAGGCCTCGTCGTCCACGACGACCTCGCGCCGGTCGCCGCGTCCGGCGAGGTAGGCCACCCCGTGTCGGCGCACCGCCAGATCGGAGATCCAGTCGGCGCGGGCGCCCTCCCGACCATCGACCCACAGCGCGACACCCTCGCCGGCGCTCACCACGGCCGCCCACCGACCACCGCCCCCCTCGAGATCGTCCACCCGCTCGACGGGCCCCCAGCGGCGTTCGCCCACGTGCACCCACCAGGCCTCTTCCTCACGGGCGGCATACGCCAGCAGACCCCGCCCGACGAAGGCGAGCCGACCGACCTGCCGATGGCTGGCGCGCGGGACCCCCTCGACGACGACGTGCTCGCCCTCGTCGTCTCGGGCCACGAACGCGTAGGCGAAGCCACCCGGCTCGAGCAGCAGGTCCCGGACGGCGATGTAGGGGCGGCTGGGCCGGCCCTCGATCACCGCGACCCACCCGTCGTCGCGCATGGCCACCCAGCCCGCCACGCGCCCCTGCTCGGCGACCTCGGTGACCCGGCGGTAGGGACCGTGCACCGTGTCCCCCAGACTCACGTAGGCTCGCCCCCCCGCCTGCGCGAGGTAGAGCGCCCGCCCGCGGACGACGCGCAGATGACCCACCGCCTCCCAGGCGCGGCTCGACTCTCCGTCGACCACCACTCGCTTGCCGTCCCGGGCATCGGCGACGAAGGCGTAGCCGCCGGCGTGCACCCGGAGCGAGTCGGCGAAGACCCCCGGCCACGGGCCCGAGCGCTCCTCGCCGACCTGGACCCACCATCCGCGCTCGTCCTCGGCCAGGTACGCCGGCTCCCCGGCGGGTGTGAGCCGCAGCTCGGCGACGCCCCGCCACGCTCTGCGCTGGTGGGGCGCGAAGCCGCCCTCCCCCTTCACGAAGACGCGCCACCCGCCGTCGTCGCGCGCGACGTAGGCCACGCCCTCAGGCTGCACGACCATCGTCTCGATGGCCAGCTCCCGATGGCAGCGACGGGTGGGCGTGGGCACCATGGCCTCGACGCAGAAGCCCTCGCCCTCCTCGACGACCTGCACTCGGCCCTCGGGGAGGTGATGCACCCAGCGCACGGGCGGTCCGCCGCACGCCATGCCGAGCGCCATGCCGAGCGCGAGGAGGCCGAGGAGCCATCTCATGGCGCCCAGGCCAGCGTGAGCTTTCCCCGGCCGACCGTGCTCCCGCTCACATGGGCTTCGACCTCGCAGCGCGCCATCCCGAGGCGGGTCTCGAGAAACGTCACCCGGTAGTCGATCCGGACCGGCCGGCGGACCTCCACCGGACGGGTGAGCTTCACGTCGACCGCCGCCAGCAGACCCGAGCGCGGCTCGATCCCCGGCGCTCGCCCCGCCTTCAGCGCCTCGAGGGTCGGCCGGGGGACGGACCGGAGGGCCAGGAGCAGCTGGGCCGTTTGGGCGAGCCCCTCGATGAGCAGCGCGCCCGGCCAGAGCGGCCGGTCCGGGAAGTGCCCGCGCAGGATGGGGTCGGCCGGATCGAGGGCGAGACCGGCGCGCAACGTGGGGGGATCCGCGAGGAGCTCTTCCACCCGGTCGACGAAGCGCATCGGCGGTCGCTGCGGCAGGAGCTCGGCGACCGCCTCCGCGCCCAGATCCAGCCGAACGCGACTCACGAGGCCACCGAGAGGGCGGGCGCATCGAGCCGTTCGAGGAGGCGCACCGGCATGCCCGGGAGCACCCGGCGGACCAGCGCTCGATGAGCCCGGCCAGGGCCGACCACCGTGATGCCGTCCACGTGCGCGGCGACCTCACGGAGGGTGGACTCCCAGTCGATCGGGCGACTCAGATCGGCCACCAGGTCGCCCGCGCCGAGCACCCGCGGGCCGCCGGCGGGCGGCGCCTCCGCGAGCGGGACCATCGCCTCCGCCGCGGCCGGGGCGGCCGACGCCATCCAGGGCCCGTGCCATGGGCCCCCGACCCGCAACCGGCGCCCGCCCGAGGCGACGGCGCGACCGAGCGCCGCCTCTCGGACGGCCAGCACCCACTCGCCCGGCGCGTTGCGGGCGGCGAGCGCGACGCACTCGGGCGCTTCTTCGAGGAGCGCGCGCGCGAGGCCCTCCGAGCAGGCCACCAGGTCCCCGGGGGAGGCCTCGGCGGCCCGGGCCATGGCCCGGGCTCGGCCCCGGGCGATGGCGGCGGCATCCAGCGCACCGAGGCCCAACGCGTGGGCGCGCGCGCTCAACGCGCCGAGGGAGTGGCCGAGGACCACCGCCGGCCGGGGCAGCCGCTCGGCGATGGCCAAGGACGCGGCCACCTGCAGCGGCTGGCGGCACTCGGTCCGCTGCAGCGCCGGCGCCACCACCCGCAGGGCGCGCTCCAGGTCGAGCTCGAGCAGCTCGCCGAGCCCGCGCCGGAGCGCGGGCGGGAGCAGGCGGACCGCCGGGATCGGGTCGGCCCCCTGGCCACCGAAGAGGAAGGCCTCGCTCACAGCGACACCCCGCCATCGACCACCAGCGCGTGCCCCACCACGTAGCTCGCCTCCGGCGACGCCAGAAAGAGCGTCGCTCGAGCCAGCTCGTCGGCGCGACCGGCGCGACCGAGGGGCACGTGCTCGAGGAGCGCGGCCCGGGCGCGGTGGTCCATCCGCGCGGCCATCCCGGTGTCCAGCAGGCCGCCGACCACCGCGTTCAAGCGCACGCCCCGTGGAGCGAGCTCCCGAGCCAAGGTTCGGGTCATCGCGAGCAGCCCCGCCTTGGCGGAGGCGTAGGCCACCTGGCCCGGGTGGGCGCGCAGGCCGGCCACCGAGCCGACGGTCACGATCGTCCCGCCAGCGGACGCCATCATCGTCCGGGCGGCGGCCCGCACCAGGTGGAACGCGCCGCGGAGGTTCACGTCGACCACGTCCGCGAAGTCGGCCGGGTCGAGCATCACGCCGAAGGCATCCCGGGTGATCGCGGCGTTGGCCACCACCACGTCGAGCCCGCCCTCGGCGGCGACCGCGTCCACCAACGCGCGGGTGGCCTCCGCGTCGCGCACGTCGAGGCGCGCGGCGCGCGCCCGGCCGCCGGTGGCGGCGACCGCCTCTTCCACCTCGCGCGCCTTCCCCTCGCGCTCGACGAAGGTGAAGACCACCTCCGCGCCCTCGGCGGCGAAGGCTTCGACCAGGGCGCGGCCGACGCCCCGAGAGCCGCCGGAGATCAGCACCCGCTGCTCGTCGAAACGGCTCACGCCAGCTCCGGCGCCAGCAAGGGCGGAAAGCGTTGGCTCTCGCGGGTGGCGTAGGCGTGCCGCTGCGGATTCACGAAGAGGCTCCGCGGCCGGATCGGCGGCGGCGTCACGGTCACCAACGTCGCCCCACCGGTGCGGAAGGCGCCGATGTGCGGGTGGGAGAGGTCGCGACGCAGGAGCACGGTGGCCATGCGCCCGCCGAGGGACGGCGTGTCGGCCATCGTGATCAGCCGCCCGACCGTCTCGCCGTCCAGGGTCACGTCCTCGGCGCCGCCGGGCTCCCCTTCGACCCGCGCCATCGCCAGCCGCTCTTCGGGCGCGGCGGGGAGCGCTTCCTCCCCGACGAAGCCGGACCCACCGAGGCGCCACTGCAGCTGCGCGCGGATCGGATCGAGGGCCGCGAGCGCCCGGTCGCGGATGCAGAAGAAGAAGCTCTCGAAGGCCGCTCGGTCGAGGGTCGGCAGGTCGATCGCCCGCGCGTCGAAGGCCGCGCCGCGCTCCTCGAGCCGCGCGAGGAGCGCGGCGGGCTCGCTCGTGGAGAGCAGATAGCCGTACTCGCCGGTCTGCCCGGCGCGGTAGCAGGTGATGGGGCCTTCGCGGAAGAAGGTCAGGTAGGGGAGACCGACCACCTCGGGGCCGAAGACCTCGGCCAACAGCTCCCAGGCGTAGGGGCCGTGGAGACCGATGATCGCGCGGCCCTCGGAGCGCACCTCGACGTCCTCCGCCTCCGCCGGGCGATGGGCCTCGAGGTGGGCGAGCAGCGCTTCCTCCGTCGGTCCCTCGGAGAGCAGGAGAAAGTCGTCCTCGTCGCGCGCGACGTAGACGTCGGCGAAGCAGCGCCCCGCGGGGTCGAGGAGCAAGCCGTGACGGAGCTGCCCGTCCTGCACGTAGAGCTCTCGCGCGAAGACGCGGTCGAGCAGCTCGAAGGCGTGCTCCCCCTTCAGCCGGAGCTCGACCACGTGCGGTGAGCGCAGCCAGACGACGCCCTCGCGGAGGGCCCGCAAGCCTTCGCCGTCGACCATCAGCCCTTCTCCTCCCGGAGCCGCAACACCAGGTCCACCAGGGTGTTGGGGGTCCGCATGGCCGCGCGGGTCTCCAGGTCGTCCGGCGGGCGCACGCCGAAGCGGCTTTCGAGCCCGACCACGAGCTCCACCGCGTCCACCGAGTCGAGCCCCAGGCCGCTGCCGAAGATGGGCGTGTCGGGATCGATCGTGGCCGGCGGCCGGCGTACCCCGAGCCCTTCGACCAGGAGCGCCAGAAGCTCGTTCAAGATCGCCTCGCGGGTCGCCACCCACTCCGCCACCGCCGCCGGATCGTCGATCCGTGTCATCACCCTTCCCTCTCGATCGTGAGCCGCACGCCCCCGAGCCCGGGCTCGCCGGCGGTGACGGTGGCGGTGCGCTGCGCCCCGGTGCAGAGCGCGTGGAAGGCCTCGGCCAGCGCTCGCGCCCCGTCGAGGGGCGCCCCCACATCGGCCACGCCCCGCTCGATGGTGTGCGCCGACACCCGGCAGCAGGGCCCTTCCGGCCGCTGGTGCGTGAGGCCGAAGGCGATCGCGCCCTCCCCTTCGTCCAGGCTCACCGCGACCAGGGCGTCGGCGTCGTCGCGCCACGCGAGGGCGTGCGCGGAGAGGGCCACCGCCAACAGACCGCTGCCACGACCCATGGACACCGTGGTCGTCGGTCCGCGCATGCCGAGGAGCCGACTCGCGGCGCCCGCCGGGGCGTGCAGGACCAGCCGCCCGAAGGCGCTCGCGGAGGGCGCCGCGATCCCTCGCTCGCGGATGCTCTCCCGGAACTCGTCCAGGCTGGTGCTCGGCGCGGCGGCGCTGCCGAGGGTGATCCCCCGGCGGTCGGCCGGGACGCGGCGCCTCGGCCGCGCCCCATGAACGGCGAGCGTGGCGAGCAGGGCCGACGGGTCGAGCCCGTGTGGATCGACCCCGCGCACCTGGCGAAGGAAGCGCTGGCCGAGATCGGCGCCGGCGACCTCGTGGTGAACGGCCGCGAGATAGACCGGCCGGCGCTCACGCTCGCGCGGCTCCCCCGCGCCCAGGACGAGCGCCGCGTTGGCGCCACCGAAGGCCGCGTTGAGAGCCACGAAGCGGTCGAACGACGCGGCGCGCGGTCGGGGCCCGGGGATGGGATCGACGCCCAGCCGCGGACGAGGGGCGTCGCAGCCGAGCGTCGGTGGCATCTGCCCCCGGCGGCGCCCTTCGAGCGCGACCAGCAGCTCGAGCACGCCCGCCGCAGCTTGCGCGTGGCCGAGGTGCCCCTTCGTGGAGCTGGCCGGCACCGCGGCGCCGAGCGCGCCCACGACCCCCAGGCACTCGGCGTGGTCGTTCGCCGCCGTGCCGGTGCCGTGCAGGCTCACGAATCCGACGGTCGAGCGAGGCACGCCCGCGTGGGCGAGCGCGGCCTCCACCGCGCGACGGACGCCTCGGCCGCGTGGGTGGGGCGTGGTGGCGTGGTGCGCGTCCGAGCTCGTGCCGCTGCCGAGCACGGCGGGCCCATCGCCCTCCGGGCGCACCACCACGAAGCCCGCCCCCTCCCCCAGGGTCGTGCCCATCACCTCGCCCAGCGGCGTGCAGGGGCGACAGGCGAGGACCCCGAGAGCTCGGAAGCCCGCGTAGAGCTCGAGGCCGAGCTCCTCGGCGCCGCCCGCGAGCGCCCACGGAGCGACGCCCGTCTCCACCAGCTCCGCCGCCAACCCGATGGCGGCGGTCGAGGAGCAGCAGGCGGTCGAGATGGTGAGCAGCGGCCCGCCGAGCCCGAGCGCTCGCCCGAGATCGGCCGCGAGCGCATCGATTCGCTCGAGGTCGCTCCCCATGGTGGTCCCCAGCACGAGCCACCCGGTCTCCAGCTCGAGGTCGGTGCCCGCGAGCGCCTCTCGAGCGGCGGTCAGCCCGTGACGCAGGACCCCGGGCTCGCCCGGCGCGAGCGCCGCCAGCGCACCGGGGAAGGGGTCGGGATCGAAGCGGGCGGCCGGCCCGATCGCGCTCTCGCCACGGCGGATCAGCTCCCAGAGCGGGTCGACGCCGTCCCCCGCGCCGCTGACGGCACCACAGCCGCCGAGGACCGGCGGGTGGGTCGTCACCACTGCCGCGTCCTCGAGATCCGCTCTTCGCTCGCCGCGCGTCGCTTTCGCTTGGAGCCGACCAGCGCGAAGATCAGCCCGAGCACGAAGAGCACCACGCCGTGAGTGATGAGGACGTTGCCCACGAAGAAGACCGGGTTGAGGTCGTTGGCCAGACCGGTCATGGCGCCCCCGATCGCTCCGGCGGCGATGCCGACGCCGAGCATCCAACCGCCGGCACGCAGGCGGCGCTCGCCACCCTCACGCAGGGCTTCGATCTCCTCGCGGTACTGACGCTCCCGCTCCTCGAGGGCCTGCTGGTAGGACTCGTCCCTGCGCGCCGGTGGAGGCGTGGGGGGCCCGCCGCCGGCGCCGTCCAGCCCAGGCTGGGGCGGCGGCGGCACGGGGCCCAGCGCCGCCCCTCCCTCGGGCTCGTCCTGCGGCCCCGCGACCCCACGCCAGGCACCCACCCGCCGAGCCTTCGCGGTGTACTCGTCGATGATCAGCGATGCCGGCTGAGAGCGAAGGCGCCAGGCCGCCATGCGGAAGATCTCGCGCGTCTGCCGGCGCCGCTCGGGCCGCAGACCACCGAGGCGAGCACGCTCGTCGACGACCTCCGCGAAGCGCGACATGAGCTCCGGATCGTTGCGCAGCTCCTCCCGAACCGCGCGCCGCTCTTCGGGCGTCGACCGCTCGAGGCGCTCGAGGAGGATCTCCCCCTGAGCCTCGATCGCGGGAAGCTCGCCGAGCATCCAGTCACGGATCCGCGGATGTCTTCGCCCCTCTTCGGGCAGGTCGAGATACGCGCCACTGACATAGAGACTGCGCAGGTAGCCGCGAATCTGACGATCGGCGCTCTCCCACTCGGCGAGCTCGCCCTCGTCCCGAGGAGGCACGGAGAGCTCCACCAGGACCGGCGATTGATCGATGGCTTCGGCGCTGCGCTCGAGGCGCTGCATCCACAAGGTGACATCGTCGGCGTCGAGCTCCGTGGGCCGCACGTCCCGGGCGCACCCGGTGCCCAGGCCGACCGCGGCCGAGGTGCCGAGCGTCCCTCCCAGAAAACCTCTTCGTCCCAGCTTGTCTTCGGTCATCGTCGTTCCCGGTCCATTGGTCTCACGACCGGGGCTCGTCGTCCAACCGTGCCCGGCGTACTCGTCGGGAGAGCAAAGGCCGTTCCGACCCAGTAGCCGGTTTTCCGAGCGCCGTGGCACAGTTCGCCCACCTCGCCGTGAAGTCTATGCCACACTCGAGCGTGCCCGCCTTGCCACAAACGCCGTGCTCGTGAGCTACTGACCCGGTTCGGCCCATGGTCCGATTTCTGCGAACCGGCGACTCGTGAGCGCCTCCCCAAACGACGATCTGCTCATCTGCGGCGGCGGTCTCGCGGGGCTGTCGGTCGCGCTGACCACCCTCGAAGCCCACCCCGGCGCCCGAGTGACCGTGCTCGAGCGTCGCGGGGGCGCCGCCCCGGAAGGGGGCTTCAAGGTCGGGGAGTCCTTCGTCGAGCTCTCCTCCTGGCATCTGCGACGCAACCTCGGCCTCTCGGAGCACCTGACGCGGGATCAGCTCCCCAAGCTCGGGCTGCGCTTCTTCATGGCGCGGGCGCCCGGCGAGAGCTTCCGCTCGCGAATGGAGTACGGCGTGTTCCCGCACCCGGAACGCCCCGTCCGAGCGCTGACGCTGCCCACCTACAACGTCGATCGCGGGCGACTCGAGAACCACATGCGCGCTCGCCTCGAGGCGGGCGGCGCGACCGTCGTGGACGGTGCCCGGATCGAGTCCATCGAGCTCGGCGGAGCGGCGCCGGCCGTGCGCTTTCGGCGAAACGGGAAGGTGGAGAAGCGCTCCGCCCGGTGGGTGGTCGACGCGACCGGTCACCGCGGGCTGCTGAAACGCAGCCGAGACCTTGCCGAGCCGATCGCTCACGGCGCCGACGCGTCGTGGATGCGACTCGATCAGCGGCTCGACGTGGAGGACCTGGGACCGGAGCCGTCGACACGGATCGCGCCCGGCCTCCGCTGGCGAAGCACGAACCACCTGGTCGGCGAGGGCTATTGGATCTGGCTCATCCCCCTGGCCTCCGGAGGAACGAGCGTCGGGCTGGTGACCGACCCCGCCCGTCATCGTTGTCCCACCCGGCGCGAGGGGCTCCTCACCTTCCTGCGTGCTCACGAGCCCGAGCTGGCGCGGGCGATCGATCCGGGACGGATCGTGGACCACCGGGTGCGGCGCGGCGGGGCCTACGGATGCCGGCGGCTGGTCTCGGCCGACGGCTGGGCCATCGCCGGGGACGCCGGCTTCTTCCTCGACCCGCTCTACTCCCCCGGCGCCGACTTCATCGCCATCCAGTCCTGCTCGATCGCTCGGCTCGTGGGCGCACGAGGCGCCGAGGTGATCCGTGAGGCGACCTTCGCCGAGCGGCTGCAGCAGCAGATGTTCGACCAGCACCTCACGCTCTATCGGGGGCTCTGGGACGTGATGGCCGACCCGCTGGTGATGGCGACCAAGGTGGCCTGGGACACCGCCGCCTACTTCGCCTTCAACCTGACGCTCTTCCAGCACGACCTGCTCGCCGACCCCGGCGCCATGGGCGCGCTCCGGTCGGAGGCCGAGCAGATCGCGGGCCTGCAACGACGCGCGCAGGGCCTCTTCCGTCGCGCGGCGACCCCGCGGCGAGCCGGAACGGGACACGTGGACCAGTTCGCCCCCGACTTCCTGTACGACCTCTACGCGCTCAGCGAGCCTCGCGCCGGTCACGACGGCGCGGCCCGGGTTCGCGCGAACCTGGCGACCCTCGAGGCCTTCCTCGCCGACGGCATCGCCGCGCGCTTGGGGGCGGGGCCGGTCCCCGTCGACGACTTCGACCGGCTCTGGCGGGAAACGGGATGACGACCCTCCCGCGCATGATGGCCCGCGCCGAGGGGGGCACGCGGCGCCGCTTCGAGGTGGTCTACGAGGCCTTCGGTGCGGGCGCCGCCATGGCGACCGACGACATCGATCTCGACGGGCTCCGCGACCGGCCGCCCTTCGCGTTCGAGGGGCTCGGTCACGCGCTCGCTCTTCGGGCCCCCGAGCGCTTGGCCTCGCTGTGGCCGGCGCTACGGCCGCCGGAGCGCACGTTGGTGGCGATCGGTGTGGGCATGGCCAACGAAGAGCGCCGCCGGGAGGTCGCGGTTCCCGCCGCCCACCGGGGCGACGCGGTCGATGGCCGTGGCTTCCAGCGGGCGCTCTTCCACGGGTACGCCCTCCGGCACCCGCGCCGGTTCCGGCACTCGGCGCAGCGAGCATTCGATCGGGGGGTCGGCCGAGGTGCCTACTTCGCGCTCGGCGCTCGCCCGGATCTGCTGATGACGACCCTCGCGCGCTTCCCCGAAGGCCGTCGTGACGCGGTGTGGCTCGGCGTCGGCGTCGCCCTCGCGTTCACCGGGGGCGTGACCGCTGGGGCGAGGCGCTCCCTCGAAGACGCCGGTGGTGCCCCCCTCCGCGCTGGGCTCGAGCGCGGCACCGCCCTCCGCGCGGCGCTCACTCAGAACATCACGCCGTAGTTGATCTCCAGGCCGTAGCCCCAGTGCGAGGGCGGCACCGTGGTCACCTGCGGGACCATCGGTGCGCTGCTGCCAACGAAGTAGAGGTCCGGCCGGAAGATCCCCGAGCGCCCGACCAGCACGTCCAGCCCCACGCGCGCCTTGCCGCCGAAGCCGTGATCGGAGCCGTTGTACATGTACCCGCCGCCGCCACCGATCATGAAGAGCAAGCGGTCGTTGATCTTGATGTGACCGCTGAGCTCGAGGAACGTGAAGGTGCCGAAGTAGCGCTCGCCTTCGACCTTTCCGCCGAAGACGTCGTGGACGTAGGTGAGCTGGAGCCCGTCGAGGAAGAACCATCCGGCGTAGGGCGCGAAGCGAAGGCCGACGTCCTCGCCGGTGGCGAAGAGCGAGCCGGTGCCCCCCACTTCGAGCACGCCCGCCGAGGCGTAGGCGACCGGGCCTCCGACGCCTCCCTGCTCCACCACGTCGAGCTCGGCGTCGGTGCCCCGCTGCAGCGGCTCGGGCACCTCGGGGTTGGGATCGGGGGTCGCGGTCTCGAGGCTCGTGTCGTCGTCGGACGGCCGCTCGCCGGGCTGCTCGACCTCGTTGACGCTCGAGGAGCCCTCGGGGGCCTCGCCGCGCGGATCGTCCTGGCCGACGGCGGGGGCGGCGAGCGAGAGCACGGTGAGCGGTCCGATGAAGGTCAGCGTTCGCATATCCGAAACGGCTAGCAGCGCCCGTGCCACCGCGGGAGCGCGGCCGGGCCCCCGGAAACGAGGACGTCGGCGAGAACGGATGCATCGGGCGGGGCGGAATGCCCCGCCCGCTCAGGGCGCGAAACGCAGGTTCGCCCAGACCGGCCAGTGGTCGGAGACCGTCCGGTCCGCGAAGGCGCGGTCGACGCCCCACTCGTCCACCAGATCGGTGCCCTCCGGGGCGGCGACGACGATGCGGTCGTAGGGACATTCGCTGTCGGCGAGGTTGGTGTCCGCCGAGTGGGGGACCACCCAGTCGTAGGCCTCGCCGTGGATCGGGAGCGCGTCGAGCTCCTCCTCGGAGGCGTAGCCGCAGCCGGCGTTGAAGTCCCCGACCGCGATGATGATCGCCTCGGCCCCGTAGCGTTCCTTGGCCCAGGTGAAGACGTGCTCCATCGCGGCGATCTCGCTCACCGCCGCGCGCGGCCGCGTGTGGATGTTGACCATCACGAAGGTCCGCTCGGTGCCCACCACGCGGAACTGCTGCAGGAAGGGCTCCCGCTGGAAGTGATCGCCCTGCGAGTCGTCGTAGAGGGTGCCCTCCCCCACCGGCGTGAGCCGGTCGTGGCGGTAGTAGTAGCCGTACTGCTCCTGCGAGTGGCGATCGTCGGGCTCGCGCCCGGTCCGCTCGGAGAGCGCGAGCTCGTAGTCGTCGCTCTCGGCGTTGCAGGCCTCCAGCAGGCGCAGGGGGGCCTGGCCGCTCACGTCCTTGATCTCCTGGACCGCGACCAAATCGTAGCGACGCACGATGGAGGCGAGGGTCGCCATCACCTCCGGCTTGCCCGCCTTCGTGGGCCCGAAGACCTGGATGTTGAAGGTCGCCATTCGCAGCTCGACCGGCGCGGGCTCGGGCGCGACGACCGCCGGCTCGTCCATCGCCGGAGCGGCGGGTGCCGTGGTCGCGGGTCGCGGCGACGCGGTCGCGCACCCGAGGAGCAGGAGCAGCCATGACGCGCGCGGCATGGGGCGAGCCTATCAGCCGAGCGCCGCGCCGATGGTCTCGGCCAGGAAGTCCGCGACGGCCCGCACGTGCGGCGCCTTTCGCAGATCTTCGTGCAGCACCACCCACACGTGCCGCGGCTGCACTCCCTCCGGCTCGCCGAGCTCCACCAGGTCGGCGCCGAGGAAGGTCGGGAGCACGCCGATGGCCAGCCCGCTGCGGATGACCGCCGCCATCGAGGCCGCCGTCGACACCCGTACGGCCGGCTGCGTGTCGCCCATGCGCTCGGCCAGCCAACCCATCTCCGGCGTCCGGTCCCAGGGCTCGGCGTACATCACCACCGGGCATCCGCCGAGATCGTCGAGGGAGTCGAGCGGGTGCCGGTCGAGGAAGCTCGGCGCCGCGTAGAGACCGAAGGGCACGGTGCCGACCCGCTTGCCGACGACCCGTGGCTCGTGGGGGCGCACGACCCGCACGGCGATGTCGGCGATGCGCCGGTCCAGCCGGACGATGCGAGGGTCGGCCCGGAAGATCAGGTCGATGCCCGGATGGGCTCGTCGGAAGGCCGGCAACCCCGGCGCCAACAGATGCTCGACGATGATCTCGAGGGTCGAGACCGTCACCGTCGCCTCGTCGAAGCCGAGACCGGCCGCCACCCGAAGGAAGTCCTCCACCCGTTCGGCGACGGCTCCCGCGCGCTCGAGCAGGGGGGCCGCCTCGGCGGTGGGGGTGAGCCCGCCCGGATGGCGATGGAAGAGCGNNGATGACGATGGAAGAGCGTGAGCTCGAGCTGCGACTCGAGCCGCTCGAGACGGCGACCGATCGTGGGCACCGAGACCCCCAGCCGGCGCGCGACCGCGGAGAGGGAGCCGGCTTCCGCAGCCATCGCGACCACCTGCAGATCGTCCCAGGCCACCTGAGAGAGGCTTTTCAAATACGTACACCCATATGACGAAAATACCGCTTTTCGCCGGCCCGGTCCCGCTGAATGCTTTGTTTCATGGGAAACCTAGCCATCACGCAAACGACACCCGTTACTTCTACGAAAGGGCGGTCCACCGATCTCGGACAACCGGTGCAGGTACCGGCGCTCGATGGGCGCCGGCTGGCCGGCTCGTACTTCGAGCCGGCGAACGCGGTCCGCGGGACGGTCCTGCTGCTCTCCGGCACCGGGATCCCTCGCCGCTTCTACGCGCCCTTCGCGGCCCACCTCGCGCGCCGTGGCTTCGGTACGTTGACGCTCGACTACCGCGGCATCGGCGAGTCACGACCCGAGCGGTGGCAGGGCTTCGAAGCGACCAAGCAGGACTGGGCGCGCTTCGACTTCTCGGGCGGCTTCGACTGGCTCGAGCTGCGAGAGCCGAGCGTGCCCCGCTTCGTCTTCGGTCACAGCGTCGGCGGCCAGCTGCTCGGACTGATGGCGCGACCGGAGGCGATCGACGCGGTCGTGACCTTCGGCACCTCGTTCGGCTACTGGCGGAACATGACGGGCGCCTACGGCTGGATGGTCGGCGGCCTCTGGTACGTCGGCATACCGCTGCTGACCAGCCTCTTCGGCTACATGCCCTCCTCGAAGCTCGGTCTCGGCGAGGATCTGCCCACCGGGGTGGCGAGGGAGTGGGCGCGCTGGGGCCGGCGCCCGGACTACTTCACCGCCGAGCTCGCCGACCGACCTGGCTTCGCGGCGCTCACCGCGCCATGGCTCGCCCTCTACGCCAGCGACGACGAGGTGGCGACGCCCGCCAACGCCGAGCCGATGCTCGCCCTCTACCCGAACGCCGCGACCCGCATCGAGACCTTGGTCCCGGCGAGCCACGGCCACGGCAGCATCGGCCACCTGAGCTTCTTCCGGCGGAACAAGAGCGATCTCTGGCCGCTGGCGAGCGACTGGCTGGTGGACCGCTCCTGATCGCGCGCCCTCGCTTCGACCGCCGGCGGCGCTGGGCTACGCTCGGGTCGTGGGGTTCCGAGACGACGAGCTGGCGAGCCAGGCGCGGACCGAAGCGCTCGAGCAAGAGGTCGAGCGGCTGAAGGCCGAGAACGCGACGCTCCGAGAACGGGCCGAAGCGCCCGCAGCGGGCGAGCGGCGCGCGCGCTCGACTCCGGCGCGGTGGGCGGGCTCGCTCGCCATCGTCGCGCTCGTGGCGGCGATCGGCGCAGCGGTCGCGCCGCTGCCGCCGCAGCTCCGCATGGTGCTGGCGCTCGTCTGCGTGCTGGCCGTGACGCTCGCGGTGATGGCGAAGGTCGTCGGCGGCCTGCTCCACGTGGTCGAGCCCGGCGAGCTGCTGGTGCTCAGCGGTGTGCGCCGCGTCGGCCCGGATGGGCAGGAGCGCCCCTACCGGGTCGTGACCAGCGGGCGGGTGCTCCAGACGCCGCTGCTCGAGACCGCCTCGTGGATGGCGCTCGGCCCCTTCCCGCTGACCTTGGAGCTGCGCGGAATCTACGCGAAGCGGGAACCCGTCGACCTGCGGGCCAGCGCGACCATCGCGGTGAGCACCGACCCCGACCTCGTCACGAACGCCATCGACCGCTTCCTCGGTCGAGGATCCGACGAGATGGTCGAGGTGGCGCGACAGACGATCGAGGGAGCGCTCCGATCCGTCGCGTCCGCCGTGAGCGCAGAGGCGCTGCGCGAGGATCCGTTGCGCGTCGCCGACCTGCTCGCGAAGGAGGGGCTCGAGGCCGACATGGAGACACTCGGCCTTCGCCTGGAGACCTTCGTGATCGAAGAGGTGAGCCCGAGCTGAGCTCGGGCGCCCTCAGAGGGACGCGACGGCGGTGCGGTTGCGGAGCTCGATCTGCGCCCCGCGCGGGATCGGCAACGGCTCGGGCCCGACCCGCCCCAGGGCCTTCAGCGCCGATTGGGCGGCGTGATAGCCGCACATGCCGTGCACGCCGCCGCCGGGCGGCGTGGAGGCGGAGCAGAGGAAGAGCCGCGGGTTCGGCGTCGAGTAGGGATCGAGGCGCGCGACGGGACGGGTGAAGAGCTGGATGGCGTCCGCGACGCCGCCGGTGATGGCCCCGCCGACCCAGGCCGGGTTGTAGCGCTCGACGGCGCGCGCGTCGGTGCGGTGCCGGGCCACGATCACGTCGCGGAAGCCCGGCGCGAAGCGCTCGACCTGCGCCTCGATGGCGTCGGTCATGTCCACCGTCGAGCCGCCGGGCACGTGGCAGTAGGCGTAGCCGGTGTGCTTGCCCGCGGGCGCGCGACTCGGATCGAAGTGGCTCTGCTGGCAGAGGAGCACGAAGGGGCGCTCCGGGTGCTCGCCAGCGAACATGGCCCGTTCGCTGGCGGCGATCTCGTCGAGGCTACCGCCGAGGTGGACGGTGGACGCCTTGGACACCTCGGGGTCGCTCCAGGGGATCGGTCCGTCGAGCGCCCAGTCGAGCTTGAAGACGCCGGGCCCGTAGCGGAAGCGGCCCAGCCGCCGGAGGTAGCCGTCCGGCAGCACCGGCCCGGCGATGGCGGCCATCAGCGCCGGGCTGGTGTCGAAGAGCACCACCCGTGCCTCCGGGAGGTCGGCGAGTGAGCGCACCCATCGGCCGGTGGTGACCCGCCCGCCGTGCGCTCCGAGGAGCGAGCCCAGCGCTCGATGAATCGCAGCCGAGCCTCCCTCGGCCACCGGCCACTCCTCGACGTGACCGGTGACGGCGAAGACGAGCCCCATCGCCGCGGTGAGCGGCATCTCGAGCGGCAGGATCGAGTGGGCGGCGCAGCCGGCGAAGAACGCCCGGGCACGCTCGCCCCGGAAGCGCCCTCGGGCCAGGCCCACCGCCGAGCGGATCGCGCTCAGCCCGAAGCGCGCCATGCGGATCGGGTGGCTGGGGATCCCCAGCGGCGCGAGNNCCCAGCGGCGCGAGCAGGTCCCCCAAGAGGCCGTGGGGATCGGCCAAATGTGGCTCGATCAGTCGGCGGTAGCGATCCCCGTCCGGGCCGAGACCGCTGGCCATCTCGGCGAGGTCCTTCGGGAAGCGAACGGCCGGCTGACCATCGAGGGGGTGCGCCACCGAGAGCGGCGGCTTCACCCAGCGCAGGCCGTGCTCCTCGAGCGGCAGCTCGCGGAAGAAGGGCGAGAGGATCCCCATCGGGTGGCAGGCGGAGCACACGTCGTGGTGGAAGCCGGGGAGCGTGAGCTCGGCGGTGCGGGTACCGCCCCCGGGCTCGGCGTGGCCCTCGATCACCTCCACGCTCGCCCCGGCGCGGGCCAGCGCCACCGCGGCGGCGAGACCGTTCGGCCCGGAGCCGACGACGACCGCGTCCAGCGTCAAGCGGCGCTCTCCTCCGCCACGGCGCTCCACGGCTGCCGGCTGCGTAGCTCGTCGACCGAGAGCTCACCGCGCTCGATCTCGCCGGTGGCGGCGTCGACGATGCGGTAGCGGAGGTGCTTCCGAAAGAGCGGCTGGGACTCGACGAAGATGCAGCGCACCTCGCCGGGCTCGAAGCCGCACTGCTCCTGGAGTGACTCGAGCAGCTGCTCGTGGTGCAGGTGTCCGTCGCCGAAGTTCCAGCCGAGGGCCAGCCCCGCGACGAGCTCGCCGTCGAGCCACTCGTAGTCCTCGAGCCGGTCGACCGCCTTCGGGACCAGGAGCGGCAGCGCGCGGCCGTGCAGGTGCATCAGCCGGAAGCCGAGCACCTTGCCCACCAGGCCCACGCTCGTGGCGTGGTCGTAGAAGCGGGCGAGCTGGTCGTAGACCCAGCCGGCGCTGGTCGTGAGCTTCTCCAGCTTGCGGTAGGACTCCCCGCGGAAGAGCCAGACCGAGTAGGCCCAGTTGCCGGCGTAGTAGCGCATGGAGAGGAGGAAAGAGACTTTCTCCGGGAAGAGGTTGCCGAGGATCGGCACCAGGACGCTGGCGGTGAGGGCGAAGGCGAGCAAGGCCGGGTCGGTGGCCCAGGGAGCGATGCCCGGGTGGGCCCAGAAGAGGGCGAAGCCGGCGTAGACCACCATCACGTTCCACTCGATGGGCACGCCCATGGGCACGTTGCTGGTGATGTAGCCGTGGAGCAGGAGCATCAGCACGATGGCCACCACCGGCTCCTGACCGAGCGGCGTCAGCAGGAAGGCGATGGGCACGCCGAGCTCGAGGGCGGTGCCGGCGTGGGCCATGAAGACCGCGAGCCGCGACGGGCGCATGTCGTTCGGGTAGTCCCGGTACATGGCCCTTCGCATCCACCGGAAGCGAGTGAAGGGGCCGTTGCTGGTCATCACGCAGACCACGGCCGGGAAGTGGTGGTTGAGCTTGCTGACCCCGGCGAAGAACCAGAGCGCCAGCTGGACCACCATGGCGGCGGCGATCCACTGCGGCTCGCCGCTGGCCGCGGCGAAGATGACGATGGTCACCCAGTAGTGCTCGCCGCGGGCGGCGAGGAAGATCGTCTTGTCGAGCAGCCCCAGCACCGGCAGGAGCACCGCGAGCGCGAGGAAGCCCTCCTCGGTCGGCGTCACCAGGACCCAGATCGCCGCGCCGAGCAGCCCCGCATAGAGCGCGACGTCGAGCAGCGAGCGCGTGCGCCCGCCGATCACCGGCGCTCCGGCGAAGATGGGCAACTTGGTCGTCCCCGGCCTCAGGAAGTAGAGGAAACCGCCGACCGGTGGGAAGTAGCGCCCGGTGAGGGGCCCGCTGCCACAGCCGAAGCCCATCACCTCGAAGAGCATGCTCCAAACGATGGCGAGCTGGAACGCCAGCGGATGGAGCCACCACTCGCCGATGGAAGCGAGCGAGCCGAGCTCCGGCTGCAGGGTGCAGAAGAGCGCCCAGCCGAGGACGTAGAGGCCGACCTTCACGGCGTAGACCAGGTACACCGCCAGCGGCGTCCCGTAGCCCTGCATCCCCCACGCCTCGCAGACCATCCGGCCGCGCTCGGGCAGCGGCTTCTGGACCCACTCGAGTGGGTCGTAGGGCGTCGGGGTGGGGTCGAGCAGGCCCATCCGCCCCCACGCTACACCAAAGGGGCGCGACCGGCCGCGGGGATCGCGACGGAAGCCGCACGCGGCGCTCGGCGTAGGATGGAGCCATGAGACGCGTCCGCTCGATCGCCGCCTTCCTGATCCTCGCCTGCTGGGCGACCGTGGCCCTCGCTCAGGGGGACGGCGCGAAGCGGGTGCGGAACGCCGCCGCGGCCATCGCCCTCGGCGCGAGCGCGAGCGACATGCGCTACATGTGCCGCCACGACTGCGGCTCCATCTCGAACAGCGACGCCCGCTACTTCTGCCGCGAGGACTGCGGCTCCATCTCGAACAGCGACGCCCGCTACCTCTGCCGCCACGACTGCGGATCGGTCTCGAACAGCGATCTACGCAACCTGTGCCGCCACGACTGCGGGTCGATCGGCGACAGCGACCTCCGTTACCTCTGCCGTCACGACTGCGGGTCGATCTCGAACAGCAAGCTGCGCTACTTCTGCCGCGCCGACTGCGGATCGATCTGAGCCCTCCGGGCGCTCAGCCTTCGGTGGGCGGCACGTAGCGCTCGAGGCAGTCCTCGGGGATGGGAAACTCCCAGTCCTCGCCGAACTTCACCATGATCATCCCATCCTCGGTGTGGCCAACGACCACGCCGCGATTGGTCCGGGCGTAGGACGGCAGCGTGTGCGGGCAATCGGGCAGCACACGCACGCCGGTGCCCACCCGCAGGAATTCGTCTTCGTCCACGGCCCCATCATGCCCCATCGGGGGCATCGGGTCGAAAAAGTGCAGCAAGGTGCGGGACCACGGCTCTTGGCCCATGATGCGCTCAGCCATGGTCTCGATGCCCTTCCGGTCCATCCAGCGTGTCTATTTCGACGACCTGGACGCGCTCAACATCCTGCACAACGTGCGCTTCCTCCTCTTCATCGAGCGGGCGCGCGGCGAGCTGCTGCAGACGCTCGGCTTCCGCTGGGAGGACGATCTCTCGGTGAACCCGGACAAGTTCCACGTCGTCGCGGCGCACGAGATCGAGTACCTGGCGCCGGTCCGCGGCGAGGGGGAGCTCACCGTCGAGCTGCGGCTGCCGAAGCTGGGCACCTCGAGCCTGATCCTCGACGCGATGGTCAAGGGCCGGCACGGCGACACCGTGCACGCCACCTCGACCACGCGCCTGGTCCGGCTGGACCCGGAGACCAACCGCCCCTGCGCCTGGAGTGAGCGCTTCCGGGCGGTGGTCGAGCCGCTGATCGGCGACTGAGGGCTGGCATTCAAATCCTCTTCCGACGAGAATCCAGGCACCCGCATCTCGCGCTCCTCATCAACGAGACCCATCCGTGCCCACGCCGTCCCGCTTCGTCGATCTCGTCCGTCCTGCAATCGAGCACATGACCGCCTTCCGTTTTCATACGCTGGCTCGGCTGCTCGTCTCTTTCGTTCCTCTCATCGAGATGCTTCACCGCCATGGGCTGTCTCCCACGCAGATTGGCAGCTTTGGCTCGGGCAGCTCCACCCACGAGGTCTTGCTCTCCCTCATCTATCCGGAGGCAGAGGTGGCCTGCTTTGATCGCAGCCGTGGATATCTGCCCGCAGTGAACCGGGACTACATCGACGACTCACGACAGATGACGTTCGTGGAACAACCGCTCGAAACGTTGAGCTGGGAGACCTACGCCGAGAGCTTCGATTTCGTGTTCTCGATCCAAACGCTGGAACACTTGGAGGACCCCGAGTCGGCGCTCACCAATCTCGCGCTCACCGTTCGGAGCGGAGGCCTCATCTACGTGGACACGCCCTACTACTCCGAGCGATCGGATGTCGACACGCCCGAGTATCTACGGAAAGAACGGGAGAGGCAGTGGAAGAAGCATGAACACCACCACCTCGGCTTCGCGCTGCCTCGTGTGCGCGCCAGGCTGGAGGCACGTGGGTTCCAGCTCATCGACGACGGGTACTCGAGCTACCGACGGGGGGAGAACGCCCTGCTTCGTCTGCTGCGCCAGGACGCGACCAAGGACCACCACGTGAGTGCCGAGGGCGCCCTGGGCATGGTCCTATTGTACCGGGAGATCCTCCGAGCCTCCGAGGACGCTCAGGCACGCTCGGGCGAGAGCATGGACACGGTTCCGCATGTCGATCGCGGCGCCTATGCCATTCGCTCGCTGGCGCGGAAGGTGTCGTAGCTCAGGCGACTTCCCGCAGCAGGCTCTCCCAAGCACCGATGAATCGCTCGATGTGAAACACCTGCTGGGCGGTCTCGCGACCACGCTTGCCGACTCGCTCGGCGATCCGTGGATTTCGATGGAGGTAGCGAAGGATATCGAAGAGCTCCTCCATCTCGTTGGACACGAAACCGTTCACTCCGTGCTCGATGTACTCACCCTCTCCGTNNGGCGAGACCACAGAGCATCGCCTCCGTACGGGCCCGGGGATTCGGGCTCGCGTAGCTGGGGCTGAAGTAGACCGACGAGCTCTGCAGGAAAGACCGGTACTGCGCGAAGTTGGCGAATTTGTAGTCGCGACCGATCCAGTCGACGCCGATCCCCGACTCCTGCTCGAAACGCGCCACGGCGTCGTTGTTTCGGTACGCCCCGTGCAGCGGACCAGCGGGCTGAGTTGTGACGATGTTCTGCCTCCCGTGGCTGGTCATTCCCCACTCGTCCGGCGACATGCCATGCCGGATGAATCGCGAGTCGGGCAGGCCCCAGAGCTCCTTCGCCGTAGAGCTGTTGCAGACCACCGGCAGACCGGCGAGGAGCTCCCTCATCGCCTGTGAGTCGCAGCCATCGACCATGTTGCATCCGTGATTGATGACGACCTTCGGACCATCGAAGGCCTGTCGGATGCGGTCGAAGAGGAAGAGCTTGTCCAGCTCCTCGAAGATCCACTGATCGACGTGGAGGATGGCGACGTCCGCCTCGTTGGCCTCGCTCCGAGTCACGAAACGCACATTGGCCGGGATGGGTCGGTGTTGGGTGGCCCATCGCCGATGCGTGTCGCTGACCAGCGAGAACTCGTGCGGCAGCTTGCAGAGCTCGTAGTCGTGCGCCGTGTGCCACGGGTACTTCAGGATCTGCATCTCATCGCTCCCGGGAGAGGCGAGCAACGCGCGCTCTCTCGCTCGTCAGCGCTCTCGCGCCACGGCTGACCACCAGGGGGTGGTAGCGCTCCGGAATCAGCTGCATCACGTCCACCAAGACGTCTTCTGCCATCCGCAACCATTGATTGTGAGGACTCGGACGGTGCGCCTCCTTGTCGAGCTCGGGCGAGGTCGCACGGTGAAGGGCAGGCAGCTCGACGATGTCGAGCGGCCGCGACCGAACGCTGCAGGGGAAGTCACTGACGACCACGCGTCGATGGTCCGCAAACAGGGCTACGACCAGCGCCGCCCAAGTCCAGTGCGAGCGCAACGAGCCGAAGCGCAGCCCGAGCTCCCGAAGGAAGCCGGCGCGAATCACGCACGGGCCGGGATCGTGGAACTTCCAGAAGAAGTCCGCGGCCTCCGGGGGTGTCGTGGGCAACGGCTCGAGGGTCCCCCGGTTCGGATTGGAACCGAGGAAGACCGCGTCCGGTGGCTCGGTGCTCTCGAAGAGATCTTGAAGCTGCGCATTGCAGGCGTGGGTCAGCGAGAAGCCTTGGGGCAGCAGCAGTAGGTGAGCCGAGTCTGCGAGCTGGTCCACGTGGCGATCGAGCTCTTGGTACAAGCGAAGGGGATCTCGGACGCGATGCACCACGCCAAGAGCCATCGATTCGGTGGTCCGAAGATCGAGATCTCCCAGCGCGAACATCCGCAGGCTCGGTGAGCACTCCAGAGCGCCTCGCGTTTCCCGGATCCACTCGCCGGCGCCTGGCGCGTCCAGGCCGGCGGCGAGCATGGTCACGTGAAGGCTGGCGCCGGCCTCGGCGCTCCACCCCGTGTCGGCCGGCACCACCGCCGGCGCCTCTCGCTGGAGGCTCGCGGGGACTTCGGGCCGCCGCAGCTGATCGAGCCACCCGGCGGTCGCTTTCGCGGCCGAATACTCCTTGCGCACGCGGCCGTGCGCCTCGTGCACCATGCGCTCCACGCGAGGAAAACGTCGACGCAGCGTCTCGATGGCCTGCCGCCAAGCTGCCGGCGTGGAGCCGTCCACGAGCATCTCGGTTGGAAGCCCGATGCGCTCGATGACCGTCCGGTGCTCCGGGGTATCCGAGGCCAGAACCGGCACGCCGAGAGCCAGTGCCTTGATCATCCGGTTGGCGTTCTTCGACAGGTTCCAGCTGCTGGCAGAGACCGGCATCAAGGCGAGATCGAGCTCGGCGACACGATCGTCGATGGTCTCGAGTGCCCACTCGAGGTCTCCGCCGCGGGTAATCGTCACGACATCGGGAATCTTCAGCTCTTCGAGCTGGTAGCGGTTTTCGGGTGCCCCGAACCAGCCGATGCGCTCGCAACGTCCGCGGGGCGAGCGAACCGGCCCATGCGCTTCGTTCACGTCGACGGGATTCTCCAGCAGCGCCACGTTCGAGTGATAGGCCGCGATGTCCGCGAGGATCTTCTCGCTCCCGACCGTCACGCAGTCCGCCACGTTCAGAAACGCCACGACGTCTCCCCGCGTTCCCTGCTCATCGAGGAGATAGTTGTCGTCCATGTCATAGACGATTTGGGCCCCGCGATTGGCCAGAGCGCGAGCTCTGGCAAAGGGCCGTACCTTCTGAAAGACCGCCAAATCCACATGGTGCGCCGGAGGCGACGACGGGTTGACGTCGACCACGCAACCACGAGCTCTCAGCTCTTCGGCGAGCTTGAACACCCGCAGCCGAGAGCTGGCTTTGGTCTCGTCCCCGAAGCTGTAGAACACGACGTTCGGTCTCCACGACGCGAGGTCGCCGGTGAGCAGAGCGATGGACAGGGCGTGAAAGCGCGCCGTTCCGCCGCCCAACAGATTGACTTGGAAGACCAGCTCGAAACGCTGCCGGGCCGACAGATGCAGCTTCGCCGTATCGAGCAGCACGTCGAGCCGTCCATTCTGCGACGGCTGGGAGGTCGCTTCCGCCAGTACTCGTCCGCTCGGTGACAAGAGGTAGAGGGAAAGGGACAGCTCGATGGGATCGGTGGTCACCTTCCACGCGGCGTTCGCCCCCACGAGACCCATCAGCTCATCGCCGCGAACCTCGGCTGTCTGCCGCATGTATGCGTGGCGGTCCTCCGCCCCCGAGTCCACCACGACACCGACGGCGAGACCTGATCCGGTCCCATGTAGATGAACGTCCCAGCCCTCCCGCCGTGCGACTCGCCAAGATCGATCGACCGCGTGGTCATCGATCGCGGCGAATCCTTCGAAGCTTCGTCGTTCCAACATGCCTTTCACTGAAATGTCAGGGGTGAGCTGCTCATGGGCGGCGACCATAGCAAGGACTTTGACCGACACAAGAGTCTCTTCTGTCTCCTTGCCGTGTCGTCATCACGACAACCGTCCGCCTCGTGATAGACTGGCTCGTGGTGACCCGATGTTCGGTCGCACGGGCAGTGTTCAAATCAGATCGCGCCAGCACGGAGCTAGACCATCCATTGGGTGTCATCGCTCGATCATCGCATCGATTGTCTTCGTAGCCGCCGTGCTCTCGCTGGGAGTCGGTCCTGCGGGAGGTCGCACCTACTACGTCGCCCCAAACGGCCGAGACACTGCCCCCGGAACCCGAGCGGCGCCCTTTCGAACCGCCGGCCGAGCCCAGCGGGCGGCCAACCCGGGAGACACCATCTATTTCCGCGGTGGTGTCCATCGGTTCACGGGGGACACGCCGATCGGTGTGCTCTTCGATCGGAGCGGACGGCCGGGACAGCCGATTCGCTATTGGGCCTACCCCGGCGAAACGCCGATCTTCGACTTCGAGGCGATGACGCCAGCGGCTCGAATCCGCGGATTCGCCATTCGGGCCAGCTGGCTCCATTTTCGTGGCCTCGAGCTACGCGCCGTGCAGCAAACGCTAGCGGACGCGAACGAATCATGGGCCATCCGTGTAGAGCATGGCGCGAGTCACAACCTCTTCGAACGCCTCGATCTGCATCACAACGAGGGCCCCGGTCTCTTCATCGCCGACGGATCGGACAACCTCGTCTCTGACTGCGATTCCCATCACAACTACGATCCCGACCGCGGCGGCGAGAATGCCGATGGTTTTGGCTGCCATAGCGATGATGGGGATAATGTATTTTCCCGTTGCCGCGCCTGGGCCAACAGCGACGACGGGTTCGACTTCATCAACGCAGCGGGCACGTGCACGGTCGATCAGTCCTGGGCTTTCGACAACGGGTTCGTCCCCACAACCCGTCGACCGGCGGGCAATGGCGCCGGGTTCAAGGCCGGTGGCTTCACGGGCAGCCCCCCGGACGTGGTTCCCCGCCACGTTGTTCGGAGAAACCTGGCCTTCTCGAATCGTTCGCAGGGCTTCTACGCCAACCACCATGAGGGTGGAATCGATTGGCTGAGCAACACGGCCTTCGACAATCCCCACAACTTCGACATGCTCGCAGACGAGGGGCGCGCGGAGCACCGGCTGCACAACAACCTGGCCGTGCGACCTGGAACCGCCCTGGCTCGTGCGACAGCGGACGAGATTCACGACTCTCACAACTCGTGGAGCCTCCCCGTGAGCGTGGATGCGCTCGACTTCATGAGCATGGTCCGCCGTGGCGTGGATGGACCGCGCCTCCCCGACGGTCGACTACCCGATGTGCCATTTCTACGGCTTCGCCCGGGAAGTGATCTGATCGATGCGGGTGTGGATGTCGGGATCCCTTACGTGGGCTCGGCTCCAGACCTCGGTGCCCGGGAACAGAGACCGATATCCACCGAGTGATCCAGCTTGCGCCTCGCTTTGTTCTTGCATAGAACGATGCATTGGTCGTGAGCCCTCAATATTTGAGAGTCCCCCCCGTAGACGACATGCGACATGCGGCACATCGCTACTCGACGATGTGCTTCTGGTATCAGTCCGTTGCCGTTGCCAAGGCGAGAGCCTCGTGCCGCTATCGCATGGCCAATCCCGCTTCTCATCTGCCCGGGTCTGCTGCGTTCGCTGCCGCATCGCTGCCCCGGCGCTCGAAGAGAGAGGCGAGCGTCATTTGCTGCATCCGCCCCCGACCCGGTCGCGCCTTCGAGCGTGAGCTTCGACGACTCCGTCGGTCGGGAGCTCGGCTGATCGCCGACTTCGACGACCTACTCTTCCAGAGCGGCGTCGCCGGGGCTCCGTCATGGACCCGCGACCCGAGGCTGGGCGGTGCCGAGCACCACCGGCTCCTCTCCCTCTTCGACGAGTTCACGGTGGCCACCGCTCCGCTGGCGGAGGCTCTGCGACGTATGCGGCCCGACGCTGCAGTGACGCTGGTCCCCAATGGTCTGTCGGAGTCGTGGCTCGAAGACGGAGCGTGGCACCGCCGCTGGCGACCGAACGATGACTTCGTGATTCGCTATTTCGCGGGCTCACCCTCACACGACGATGATTTCGCCATGGTCGCGCCGGTGCTGCGGGAGTTCCTCGACCGGTATCGTGACGTTCACGTAGAGGTCTTTGGTCCGCTCAACGGACTGGAACGCCTCGCATCACCCGAACGGGTGAGACAACATGCCCGCCTTCGACCTTTCGAGCATCTGCCCCCCTATCTAGCGTCGAGCTGGGTTACCATTGCTCCCCTTCGCCGCAGCGCATACAACTACGCCAAGAGCGCAATCAAGTTCCTCGAGCCAGCGGGCTTTGGATGCCCAACGATCGCATCGCCAAACAGCGACCTCATGAGGCACGCCGAGCGGGGGGCCCCGGTGTTGCTCTGTGAGACCGCGCAGGAATGGTACGAGGCGCTATGCCGCCTCCGTCGCACTAGCCATCGCATGGAGGTCGGTGGCGCGAGCCACGACTACGTCGTTCGTCACGCGATGTCGGCTCGATCCGGACGGCTCTGGCGTTCGATCCTCGGAGTGAGCCATTGACGGGTGTGCTCATCGAGTCCGACTTCGACGCGCCATGGATTCGCAACCTGGTGCGCCGCGGTGTTTCGTATGGCTGGGTCTTTCGTCGTCGCCGCGGCCATGGCGGCGACTTCGAGCGCCCGGCGCCGGGAACGCTGAGCCTGCGCAGGGCATCACTCATCGGCGAGGCCGTATCGGTGCTCCATTCGGGTAGCGGAGGGACCGCGGACGTGTGCTCGGTACGCTTGGGTCGTTCCATCGTCGCGTGGCAACACCCTTCGGAAGTCGAAGCCTGGTCGAGGCTTCATCGTCCGCTCCCCATTGCACGGTGGGGACGCCCCGATCGAAGCCGTCCGTGGGTCTTGGTGGGCCCCGACGCGTGGGCGTACCGAGAGAGCGTCGGCGCATTCGCGACGGACGCCGGGCTGCAACTCCACACGATGGGACAGCGCGGGTGGGGTCGGGACGCGGTGGTCTGGTGGCCGACGTCCCGCGCATTGGGCAGCCTCTTGGGTCGCGTCAGCATCGTGGTCGCGTCGCCCGGCCCCCTCGCGTGGGATGCTCTGCGAGCAGGGTGCGAGGTGGTCGCGCCCGGCCCGCTGGACCTGCACACGGAGCGCTGGGCACGCCAGCGGCTCGCCCATCTGGTGCCCCACCCGCTGTCCCGCTCCGAGCGGTTCTGGGATCGGCTGCTTCACGATTGCGCCGCGGGGGTCCCGAGCCGCCCTTGGGGCACGAGCCATTGGATCCGAGAGGCCATCGACCTGAACGAAGCCGAGCTTCGAGAGCTCACGCCGAGGTGGCGGCGGGCTCGCCAGAAGCTGCGAAAGCTGAGGAAGGACCCGGTCGCTTTCGGGTTGGACTCGCGGTGGGCCTTTCTTCGAGGCGCGGCCCACAGGCTTCGGCCTACGTTCGCTCGACCCGGACTCCTGAGCTCCTCCAACGCCACGCCGAGCGAGGAGCCGAGGAGCCTCGAGCTCGAGTCCGATGGGGCAGCCATGCGGTGCGAGCAGCCGTGAGCGATCGGTACTCGAAGAGGGTCCGCGGGCTGGAAGGCAAGCCAGCGATCGAAGCATGGATGCCGGGCCGGGCGCAGCACTGGNNGCTGCCGGGCCGGGCGCAGCACTGGGAAGCGGACGTCATCGTTCCCGTCTTCGATGCCCTGCCCGACGTGCGGCGCTGCATCGCCTCGGTGCTCGAACACGGAGCCGCTGGCGGTGATCTGCGATTGATCCTCGTGAACGACGGCTCGGGGGCCGAGACCACGGCTCACCTACGACAGGTTGCAGGGGAGGATTCACGTGTCGTCCTCGTCGAGCACTCGGAGAACCGAGGCTATACGCCCGCGATCAACAGTGGCCTGAAGGCCAGCTCGGCACCCTTCGTCGTGTTGCTGAACAGCGACACCATCGTGCCCGCCGGCTGGCTCGATCGCCTGGTGCGCTGCGCGCGGAGCGATCCCCGGATCGGAATCGTCGGTCCGCTCTCGAATGCGGCCTCCTGGCAGTCCGTTCCGCACCTCCGCGACGCGAACGGGAAGTTCGCCGTCAATCGGCTGCCGCACGGAATGGGCGTCGCAGCCATGGCGTCGCTGGTGAGCGAGGCTTCCGAGCGACGCTATCCCCGAACGCCCTTCGTGAACGGTTTCTGTTTCCTGCTCACACGGGAGGCCATTCGCGCGACGGGCGTCTTCGACGAAGCGTCGTTCCCCTACGGCTACGGCGAAGAGAACGACTACTGCCTGAGGGCTCGACGCACGGGCTTCGAGGCCGCCATCGCCGACGACTGCTTCGTCTTCCACGCAAAGTCGCGCAGCTTCGGACATCGCCGACGCATCCAGCTGTCGAAAGCGGGCATGGTCGCGCTTCGAGAGAAGCATGGTGACGCCGAAGTCGACCGGCGTATCGCGGAGATCCGCGACCACGAAGCGCTGAACCAGATACGCGCCTCGGTAACCGCTCGGCTGCACGAACGGCTCGCCGGCCGAGGGGCCGACCCCTGCTCGCTCGCGGTCCTCTTCCTGCTCCCGAGCAAGGGCGGCAACGGCGGCGCGAACTCGGTCGTACAGGAAGCGGCCGCCATGCGGCGGGTAGGCGCCAGGGTGACCATCGCCGTCCGGCGGCGCGATCGGGAGCACTTCTGTCGGGTCTATCGCGACGTCCCGGATATCGAGCGCATCGTCGTCGGCGTTCATCCCTCGGACCTGCTGAGCCTGGCCAAGGGCTTCGACGTCGTCGTTGGCACCGTCTACACGACCATGGCGGACGTCCGCGACGTGGTGGCGGCCTACCCGCACATCTTGCCCGCTTACTACGTGCAGGACTACGAGCCGTTCTTCTTTCCCGAAGGATCGAAGAAGAGGAAGCGCGCCAAAGAGTCCTACACCCTGGTTCCCGGAGCGTTCCTCTTCGCGAAGACCCGCTGGATCGGACGCACCGTCGAGCGGCACCACGGTGTCCCGGTCGCCAAGGTCGAGCCGAGCATCGACCACGACGTCTTCCATCCGGCGGCCCGTCGCGAGCGGGACCACCGGCACGTCGTCGCGATGGTCCGCCCACAGACGCCACGCCGGGCCGCCGAGCTCACCATGCGGGTGCTCCGAGAGGTCTCCCGGCGGCACTCCGACCGTGTCGCCATCCACCTCTTCGGTTGTTCGAGCGAAGACCCCCGTTTCCAGCGACTTCCGCGCGACTTTCCCTTCGTCGACTATGGCGTCCTCGGCCGTGGCGAAGTGGCGTCTCTACTTCGTAAGAGCGACATCTTCGTCGACCTCTCGACCTATCAAGCGTTCGGGAGGACCGCCCTCGAGGCGATGGCGAGCGGGTGTGCGTCCGTTGTGCCGCTTCGAGGCGGTGCCGACGAGTACGCCGTGGACGGTGAAAACGCCCTCGTGGTCGACTCGTCGAACGAGGCGGAATGCGTACGTCGCATCTCTTCGCTGATCGAATCCCCGGCACGCCTCACTTCGCTGCGCAACGCTGGACTCGTCACGGCGGCTCGCTACGGGTGCCATCGCGCTGCCATGAGTGAGTTGGTCGCCTTGTCCCGAGCCGTGGGTCGGCACCGGGGCAGCGTCGATCCCGTCATCCGCCCTCGCCTGGTCTTGGGGCCGGCAACCGGAGACGACGGCCAGCTCACCGCCCGAGCCAGCACTCGTTTGAAGGGTCCTTGGGACACCATCGACACCCGCTCCAGCTGGGACGTGGAGATTGCCGAGTCCACGCTCCCACGACCGCGGGCGGACGCGCCGGGCATCGTGGTCGCTCAACCGGGGTGGAACGCAGCGGAGAATGGCGAGTTCCTCGACTGGCTTCGCGACTGGCGGCGCACTGGCGGAAAGTTGATCGTCGATGTCGGCGAAGAGGCCTTCGAGCCCGAGCGGGCTGGACGTCTCGAGACGGCGGAAGAGAGGATGCTCCGGCGCGAACGGACGCGCTGGCTGGCCAAGATGGCCGACATGCTGCTCGTGCCGTCCTCCGACGCGGGCCTCCGCTGGAGCTCCCTCAACCCCAGCTTCCTCGTGGTTCCCTCCGTTCTCTGCCCGGACCTGTGGCGTCTCCGCGACGGGGATCGCTTGCGCGGGCGTGACGGGAAGGAGAAGCGGCGGCCGATTCGGATCGGAGCTCTCGGGGATCCGGCCGAGGCCGGCGAGCTCGAGCTCATTCAAAAGGACGTCCGGCGCTTGGAGCGGGAGCTCGGCGACGAGATCTCCGTCGAAGTGATCGGCGCCTTCGAGCAGAGCCCACCGCTCTTCGGCAAGCGGATCGGGCTCCCCGAGGATCGAGCGTACGCGGACTACGTGGACTGGCTGCACCGCCGTACGCGATGGGATATCGCGCTCTTGCCAGCCCGTGACTGCGACGACGAACGAGGGCGCCTACGCTACTTCGAATACGTCGCGCTCGGTGCCGCCGTCGTCGCATCCGACACGAAGGCGCTGCGGGAGACGATCGACCACGAGCGGAACGGCCTGCTCGTCCGCAATCGCACCGGCACTTGGTACCGCGCTCTGAAGCGGCTGATCGGGGATCCTTCCCTTCGGCAGCGGCTCGCGAGAGAGGCGCACGACGAGCTGCGCGTCCGAGCGAGCCGTCGCGGCGCGGCGGCTCCCACACGAGAGCCGCTCCTCGAGGTTCTCTCGCTTCCCCGCCGGCTCGACGTGCCACACAGCCTCGAAGGACGGGTGCCATGGCAGGCCCCCGAGCCGCGCACGCCGAAGTCGGATCGCCAACCCGCGACGCCCCGGTCCACGGTCTCGAGCTTCGTCGTCGAATCGCCGGCAGAACGAGCGGTGTGGGCTCGCAAGCTCGCGAAGCTCAGACGCGATCCCGAGGCGTTCTTCGCCGACTCGGGACACCCGGTGCTCCGTGGCTTCGGACGACTCGTGATGCGCAAGCGCTGAGACGTGTCGAGCGCGCAGGCTCTACTTGTCCGCGAGAGACTCCGTTCGACACCACTCACCCCCGGCGCGCTAGCATGTGCGGCATGGAGGGAGACCGCGATGCGGCGCTCGCGGCGCTCGGGCGCTGGAGGGCGCAGCGGGCGTGGGCGCGGGCCGATCCGTCCTCGCTCGCGATCGCGAAGGTGACGCCGGTCGGTCCCGTGCAGGTCGTGCTCACCTCGGTCTACGAAGCGCGCGGCGTGCGCTACGAGCTCGAGCCGGCGCCCACCCGACCGAGCCTGAACGAGCCGGGCCCGGACCCCTGGGCCGTGACCATCGAGCGGCCACCGAACCCGCAGGTCGGCCACGAGGTCCGCGCGGAGGTCCCGGGGGCTCGCGTCCACATGGACTGCGGGCTGTGCTCGGCGATGGGCGAAATGACCTGCCCGCGCTGTGACGGCATGGGCCGCATCCAGCAGGGCAAGCACTCGCACACCTGCCCCGACTGCGGCGGTCGCGGTCAGGTGCAGTGTCCGCAGTGCGTGGGCTCCGGGGGGCTCTACGGCCACCCGACCGCCTGGTCGCGCATCGAGGAGTGCGTGGCCGTCCGGATCCACGAATCGGAGGCGCTCCCCAACGAGGTCTTCCTCGCGCTCAACGAAGGGGACCACGGCGGCGAAACCATCCACGAGCAGAGCGGCGAACACATCGTCGACCTACGACGCCAGGGCGGCTACCGCGACGCCGCTGGCTCGAGCGCCCCCCTTCGCCAGCTGGTTCAGAAGCTCTGCGAGACCCCGGGCGTCCCGGACGGCGGCCGCCTGATCCGTCAGACTCTCCGACTGAACCGGGTCGCCGCCTGGGAGCTCACGCTGGAGAACGGGGATCGACTCTGGGTGTACGGGGACCCGCCCCGGCTCAGTCCGGCGAACGCCCTCCCCTCCTCGGGGCTCCGCGTCGCCAAGCTCGTCCCCGTCGTGGTCGCCACCGGCGCCGCGCTCTTCGCCGCCTACTGGCTCTTCGGGAGCTGAGCCGACGCGGTCGCCGACCGCCATCACCGGGTCCCGAGTCTTCACGAAAAGATTTCCTCGCCGCGGGTCGACGACGCAAGGCTTTCGCCCTGCGAGCAGCCCAGCGCGAGCTGGCCGCCTGGCGCGCCTGTTGCTCGAGGTCCTTGCGAGGGAGACGCGATGAATTGGGACGAGCCGTATCGGCGGATGAGCCTCTCGCGGGCGTTCGAGCTCGCTTCGGCCGAGCTGTGGGCGATGGGGCGGATATCCGGTGAGCTCCACCTCGGCACGGGTGAGGAGGTCGTGGCGGCTGCAGCAGTGACGGCCCTACACACCGAGGACGCGGTCGCCTGTGACCACCGCTGCTCGCCCCCCTTCGTGATGCGCGGCGTTTCCCCCACGGCTCTCTTCGCCGAGCTCCTCGGCCGGCCCAACGGACTGTGTCGTGGTTGGGGAGGGCACATGCATCTCTTCCATGACGATCCCCTCACGGTCAGCTCGGGGATCGTCGGATCCGCAGGCCCGACCGCAGCCGGGTTCGCCTTGGCGGCGCGCCGCCTCCGGACCGGGAGCGTGGCCGTCGGGTTCTTCGGCGATGGAGCCGCGAACCAGGGAATGTTGATGGAGGCGCTCAACTTGGCCGTCGCGTGGCGGCTTCCGGTGGTCTTCGTCTGCAAGAACAACGAGTGGGCCATCACCACACGCAGCGCCGAGGTCACCGGTGGGTCTCTCGAGGAGCGCTTCGCGAGCTTCGGCCTCCGTACGTTCGTCACCGACGGGAGTCGGCTCACCAAGTGCCACGCGGTGATGAGCGATGCCATCCAGGGGGCCCGCCGGGGGAATCCCGCGGCGGTGCTGGCGAGCGTTCCACGCCTCCACGGCCACATGCTGGGATACAAGGCGGCCCGCATCGCCGACCACCCCACGAGCGCGGAAGCCCGAGCACAGGTCCAGCAGAGCCTCGCGTCACTCTCCGGCCAAGGCGGCTCGCTCTTGGCCCGGTCGGCGGCCCTCTTCACGCAGCTGCGAACGTTGGGCCGCTCCCGAGGGGAGGCCCCCGGCGGCCGTGACGATCCCCTCGAGCGGGCTCGACGTGACGCGGCCCGGGAAGGAGTCGACGTGTCCCGGATCGACCAGGAGAGCGTGGAGAGAATCGATGACGCACTGACCGAGCTGGGGGTGAGCCGATGACCGAGAAGACCTTCTATCGCGCCATCGAGGACGCGGTCGTGGCCGCGATGGCGCGGGACGATCGGATTCTGGTGATGGGAGAGGACGTGCGCCTCTTTCACTCCGCCATCCACGCCCGCTTCGGCAACCAGCGCGTCCTCGACGCGCCGATCAGCGAAGCGGGCTTCCTCGGGGCGGGTGTGGGAGCGGCCATGGCCGGGCTACGGCCCATCGTGCACGTCATGCTGGTCGACTTCATCGGCGTAGCGATGGACGTCGTCCTCAATCACATGGCCAAGGTCGAGGCCTTCTCCGGTGGGCGCATGCGCTGTCCCATCGTCGTTCGCGCCGCGTGTGGTGGCGGGTATGGCGACGCCGGCCAACACCAGCAGGCGCTCTGGGGCCTGCTGGCCTCCATCCCTGGGATCTCGATCGTCGTACCGAGCACCCCGGGTGACGCGGCGGCTCTCATGGGCGCAGCGATCGCCAGCGACGGGCCCGTGTTCTTCCTCGAGCACAAGCTGCTCAGCGAGCTCTGGTTGGATTCGATGGGCTCCGGAGGCCGGCGAACGGTCACCTTCGACGTTCCCCGCCACGGTCGGATCGGCCCCGTCGATCCGGAAGCCTCGGTGCCCATCGGGCAAGCTGCCGTGGTCGAGCACGGCTCCGACGTGACCCTGGCTTCCGTGGCGGTGGGTGTGCACCGCTGTCTCGAGGCTGCCGCGCGACTCGCCGGGGAAGGGATCGATGCCGAGGTCATCGACCTCCGCACCGTTCGCCCCCTCGACCGAGAGACCCTCGTCGAGTCGGTGGGCAGAACGGGACGGCTGGTCGTCGTCGACGAGGACTACGAGCAGTTCGGTCTCTCCGGAGAGCTCGCCGCCGTCTGTCTGGAGGCGGGTCTCGCGGTCCCCTACGGGCGCGTCTGCACCCGCGGGACGATCCCCTATGCCCGCGATCTCGAAGAGCGCGCCCTTCCGAACGTGGAACGCATCGTCACCACCGTCTGCGACCTGTGTGACCACCCTGCCTCCGCGGCCACATCGCCCGGCTCCCCGGATGGCCGCTCTCCCGTCGAGCGTCGCCCCCGAAGGTAGCCGCGCGAGTCATGCGGATGTGTCATCGGCCCCTCGATGACGCATCATTCGAGAGAGTGTCTCGTTTCGTTCCCTTGCTGATGGTCGGCTTCGGCTGCGCGGCGACGGTCCCCCCGCCGCCGCCGCCGCCGCCGCTGGACGTGCCCGCCCCCGAGGCTGGCGCCCTACCCGAGCCGGAGTCCGCGGCCAGCGAAGCGATCATCGAGCTGGTCCTCCCCCAGGAGGCGCTGCAGGCGGCGGCGGACCGCGAGCTCCCCAACCCGATCCACCGGGAGAACGGCCGCCGGCTCCAAGCCGAGGCGGAGCGCGGGGAGCTGCGGCTCGAGCCCGTGGAGGACGGGCTCCTGTGGACGGTGCCCGTCGAGCTATGGGCCCGCGCCGGCCTCGGTCCGCTACGCGTCACCTGCGGGGTGGACGAGCCGAGGCCGCACGTCGACGTGACGCTCCGAACCGAGCTCCACATCGACGAGGAGTGGGGGCTGACCACCCGCACGACGGCGGGCGAACGCGAGTGGTCGCGCCCGTGTCGCGTGTCCTTCCTCCACATCGACGTGACCTCGAGGATCGACCCGCACGTGGAGCGAGCGCAGACCCAGGCGGCGGAGAAGATCGACGAGGCGGCCAGCCAGATCGATCTGAGGACCATGCTCGACCGCATCTGGCCGCTGCTCTCCTACCCGCTCGAGCTCGAGCAGGAGGGCGAGGCCGACCAGCGACTGAGGCTCCTCGTCCAGCCCGAGGGGCTCCGGGTCGTGGAGCTGGTGGGGGACGACGCTGCGCTCCGGCTGCGGGCGGCGTTGCGCGGTCATTTCCTGATCACCCCCCGCTTCGTCAGCGCGCCACCGCAGCCGCTGCCCGCGCCCGGCGTCGAGCCCGGGCCTCGCTTCGTCGCAAACCTCGAGGTGAAGCAGCCCCTCGACGATCTGGTGGCGGCCCTTCGCCCCGCGCTGGTCGGCACGAGCGCCACCGTGGATGACGAGAGCGTCACCATCGATCACGTGGAGGCGCGACTCACCGAGGCGGGGGTCGCCCTCGGGCTCCGCCTCCGGGGCGCGGTCCGCGGCATGGTGTGGGCGGTGGCCCAGCCGATCCACGAGGTCGGCGCCATCCGCCTCACCCACCCGCGGTGGACCGACGCCACCCTACGCACCCTGGACGACGAGCACCTGGCTCAGCGCCTCGCCCGCGCCCTCTTCCGGCCGCTCGAAGAGTGGGAGTGGTGGATCGACGAAGCCACCGCCGAGCTCCGGGAGCGCGCCACCGCCGCGGTCGCCGCCTTCGAGGTCCCCGATGGCGTGACCGTCGAGCTCGACCTCGCCCCGGTCGACTCGGACGGGGTGGTCTTCGGCTCGGGGCGGTCGCTGGTGATCCGTGTCCCGACGCCCGGAACCCTCCGGGTCACCGTGGACGCGTCGAACGTCGCCGGCGAGCTCTGAGCCGCGGGCGCCGTCGGCGCCTGCGGGCTCAGGGGCGGAAACGGTCGGTGGCCGCCACGAGCTGAGCGGCGGTGCCCTCCTCGAGGGCGGAGTGACCCGCGGTGCCGACGATGTGCAGCTCCGCCTCCGGCCAGGCGCGGTGCAGGTCCCAGGCGCTCTTCGGTGGGCAGACCACGTCGTAGCGCCCCTGCACGATGACGCCGGGGATGTGGCGGATCCGGTGGACGTCGCGCAGCAGCTGCCCCTCCTCGAGAAACCCCTCGTTGACGAAGTAGTGGCACTCGATGCGCGCGAAGGCCTCGGCGAAGCGGGGCTCGCTGGTGCGAGCGACCAAGGCCGGGTCCACCTCGAGGCGGCTGGTCGAGCCCTCCCAGACGCTCCAGGCGCGGGCGGCCTCGAGACGCGCGGCCTCGTCGTCGCTGGTGAGACGCAGGTGGTAGGCCTGGACGAGATCGTGCCGCTCGGCCTCCGGGATGGGCGCGAGGAACTTCTCCCAGGCGTCGGGGAAGAAGCGACTCGCGCCGCTCTGGTAGTACCAACGCACCTCCTCGCGGCGGACGAGGAAGATCCCGCGGAGGATCAGCTCGGTGACCCGCTCCGGGTGCGCCTGTGCGTAGGCCAGCGAGAGGGTGCTGCCCCAGCTGCCGCCGAAGAGCTGCCAGCGCTCGATGCCGAGGTGCTCGCGCAGCTTCTCCATGTCGGCGATGAGGTGGGGGGTG